>OBLW0100000980.1_pt1 | contig 24547 bp, 17 predicted proteins | sample 1520161 | NCBI WGS metagenome assembly OBLW01 (sample SAMEA3539309, study PRJEB22396) | soil metagenome | biome: tundra; feature: field; material: soil | place: USA | collected 2010-05 | depth 0.15 m | reverse complement strand
TCAACCGAACGACCTTCCTAACTTCCAATGAAGATCGAAAGTGCGAAAAACTCTGGACACTACCGTGGCGCCGCATTTGCACCTCGCTGCCATTGAAGGCGAAAACGGGTCGGGCAAGCAGACCTTCGCTCGGTTCCTGCACAGCCGTTCCACGCTGGCAAAGTCGGCCTTTCAACGTCACGACGCACGCGAATGGCTGGTAACAGAAGCGGACCCGGCCATGCTGGCGGGATTCATTTATCTCGATCGCGTCGATCTGCTGGCATCTCCCGGTCAAGGACTGCTACTCGGTGTGTTGAAGGCGATGCAGGATCGTCCGCAGGGTCGCGCCGTTCTATTGGCTTCTTCAGAAATCTCTTTGCGGCAAATGGCGGGGCAGGGCCTCTTGATGCCCGATCTTGCTTTCCGATTGACCGCCGTACGCTTTGCCATTCCGCCGCTCAGAATGCGTCGTGAGGATATCGGTCCGTTGGCCCAGGATCTGTTGTGCCGCATATGCGCGCACTATCAGCAGCGGCCGGTCACGTTGGGACCCGGTGCGCTGGCGCGCCTGCTGCAGCACAATTGGCCGGGGAACGTCCGCGAGCTGGCCAGCACGCTGGAGGCTGCGCTGCTTGACGCGGTGAATGGCGTCATTCGAGCGGAAGACCTGCTTATATCCTCCGGTATCCAGATCGGCAACACGGCTCAAAATACACCCCGCATCGAGAACCTTGCCCTTGACGCTGTCATCCACAACCACGTGCAATACGTGCTCGACATCAACCACGGGAACAAACTGCGTGCGGCACGTCAACTTGGCATCAGCCGTTCGACGCTCTACCGAATTCTCGGCAATGAAGCGATCCTGGCACACTGAAATCTCCTATACCCGCTGATCCGATTCATCCTCCGAATACGGCTCCGACGACACAGCTCTGTCGATACCGGGCTCTCTCAAATCCCGTCTTTGTGCTCTACACTCGATGCAACAGTTAGTTCCAGAATTCTTCTCGCGTCGAGGTACTTCCCTTTGAATAAATCCCTCTTCCCCGCCATCGCCGCGCTTGGTCTCCTCATCTCCACTGGACAACAGGCGCTGTGGCCGCAGGCATCTTCGCTGGCTTCGGTGGAAGATCGCCGCAAAGCGTTGAACGGCCTCTTCCACGAGTACTGGGACGCCAATTTAGAAAACTCACCCGAGTTTGCTTCGACGATTGGCGACAATCGCTTCAACGACAAGATCGGCGATGTCTCCGTGAAAGCCTTCAACAACTGGCTGGCAACGGAGCAGACCTTCCTGATGAGACTTGCGGCAATCGATCCAACAGGATTGACCGACCAGGAAAAGACCAGTAGGGACTTGCTGCTAAGCGACCTTGCCGAGGATCAAGAGGCTGCGGAGTTCAAAGAGTGGGAGATGCCGGTGAGCCAGATGGGCGGCATCTATTCCGAATACCCTCAGCTGGTTGCTGAGCTGAACTTTGCCACAGTGAAGGATTACGACGACTGGATTGCGCGCCTGCATGCGATTCCGAAAGCCTTTGACCAGACCATGACCAACATGTCGATCGGTATCGATGATCAACGGGTTCCCCCAAAGTTTCTGTTGGAAAAGGCGCTGGAGCATGTGAAGGAACTCGCCAGCCAGAAACCGGAAGACTCGCCCTTAGCCATGCCGCTCAAGAGTTTTCCAGCCTCGATTCCAGCGGCCGAACAGGAACGGATCAAGGCTGACATGCTGGGTGCGATCGGGAAAGAAGTACTTCCTGCCTATCAGCGCTTGGCGCGCTTTCTTGAAATGACTTACATTCCGGCGGGTCGCGAGCAGCCGGGCATTTCTGCGTTATCCGACGGCGCGAAGTACTACCAGTTCCTCATTCGCCGCACTACGACGACGGAACTGACCGCGGATCAGATTCATCAGATCGGCCTCGACGAAGTGAAGAAAGACGAAGCCGATATGCTGGCCATCGCGCAGAAGCTCGGTTTTCAGGATTTGAAAAGCTTTCGCGCGAGTTTGAAAGACAACCCAAAGGTGCATCCATCTTCAGCCGACGCTTTGCTGGCCGCTTATCGCGGCTACCTGACGCCCATGCAGGCAAAACTGCCGCAGTTGTTTGGCCGCCTGCCCAAGGCCCCGTTCGAAGTCGCGCCGGTTCCGGATTTTCTTGAGAAGACTTCGGCGCCTGCTTACTATGAACCCGGCACCCCGGACGGCAGCCGACCGGGCCGTTTGCGCATTGACACCTACAACGCCACCCAGCGCAATTTCTACTCGGTTGAAGACATCGCGTATCACGAAGGCATTCCAGGCCATCACTTGCAAATTTCGATTGCGCAGGAACTCGACGGACTGCCGGAATTCCGTAAGCACATGCACTACACGGCGTATACCGAGGGCTGGGGGCTCTACGCCGAACGCTTGGGCAAAGATGTTGGGTTCTATCAGGATCCCTATTCCGATTACGGTCGCCTGGAAGGCGATATCTGGCGAGCCATCCGTCTCGTCGTCGACACCGGCGTGCATTCGCAGCATTGGACCCGTCAGCAGATGGTCGACTACTTCCACGACCACTCGGCGATCGACGAGACCAGCATTCAGTCCGAGGTAGATCGCTACATCGCATGGCCAAGCCAGGCGCTGGCCTACAAAGTCGGCCAGCTGAAGATTCTGGAACTGCGCGATCGGGCGAAGAAGGCTCTGGGCGAAAAATTTGATATTCGCGGCTTTCACGACCAGGTGCTGGACTCGGGGGCGTTGCCGCTGGATGTATTGAGCGACCGCATGGATGCCTGGATTGCGAATCAGACTGCGAGCCTGTCCCCGAGCCAGAAATAGCCCCGACAACGTATCGCACGATCGACTGTCAATACGTAGCGTCGCACAAGCGATGCGCGTATTCTTGAGGTTTGAACCTCCACTCTCACCCAAGACAAGGGAAAAAATGACTGAGATCGCTGTTGAGGCCACCGAGGTGCCAGCACAATTGCCCCACGTCCGCGTCGCTGTGTTGGGAGCGGGAAAAATGGGCGGCATCCTGGTGCAGGCCTTCCTCAAAAACAATCTATTCGCAGCAGACCAGATTCACGCCACCGTGGCGCACGCGGAGAAAGCCATCGCACGCAGCGCGCAGTGGGGCGTTGACGTGGGCACCGACAATCTCGCGGCCGCCCAACAGGCCGACCTGATTCTGGTGGGTGTGAAGCCCTTTCAGGTGCCCGATGTGATCGCGGAAATTCGCCCTGCACTGACCGCCAGCAAAACACTGGTTTCGTTTGCGGCTTCGGTCAAGACGCGCGCCATTGAAGATGCCGCGGGACTCGAAATCGCCGTGATTCGCGCCATGCCCAACACGCCTTCTGCCCTCGGCGCGGGGGCTGCAGGCTTGTGCCGAGGACGCTTCGTAAAGCCGGAACAAATGGAACTGGCACAACGCATCTTTGAAACCGTGGGCCGCGTCGTGGTAGTCGATGAGAAGCACATGGACGCGGTGACGGGGCTTTCCGCTTCAGGCCCGGCTTACATTTACATCATTATTGAGGCGCTGGCCGAGGCGGGTGTCAAAGTCGGACTGCCTCGCGACATCGCGACACAACTGGCCGCGCAGACTGTCTTTGGAGCAGGCAAAATGGCTCTCGAAACCGGCTATCATCCAGCGCTGCTCAAAGACGAAGTAACCACGCCTGCGGGTTGCACTATCGACGGCATCCTGGAGTTGGAAGAAGGCGGTCTGCGCGTCACGCTGATTAAAGCCGTGATGCGAGCAACCCAGCGCGCCAAGGAACTCGCGGCTGGGTAAGACGACAGAATTGCCGATTCAACGCCCATCATGGCTGCCCCAGTACATCCCTGAATTACAGGGGCTGCGCGGAATGGCAGTTCTCGGTGTCGTCATCTACCACTGCCACCTGCGCCTACAAGGGACATGGTTTTACCATGCGTCGCTGTGGGGATGGGCCGGCGTGAATCTTTTCTTTGTCCTCTCCGGCTTCCTGATTACGTCGATCCTGCTTGAAGCGCACGACAAGCCGCACTACTTTCGCAATTTCTATGCGCGGCGCGCGCTTCGTATCTGGCCTGTCTACCTGCTGGTACTTGCGATCTGCTACGCCAATGCGCCGTGGTTCATCGGTCTGTCGGTTTTCGATGCGATCAAGACCGCACCATGGTGGGCCTACCTGCTCTTCCTGCAGAACCTGTTTCATCTCGCACTGCCACCGGCCATCGGACAAACCTGGTCGCTCGCCATCGAGGAGCAGTATTACTTTGTCTGGGCACCTGTGGTCCGATGCATGCGCCGTCCCTCGATGCTGGCCGCAGTCCTGGGGGCTGCACTGATCGGATGCCCTCTGATGAGGCTCGCGCACCCAAGTTGGAGCAACCCGACGCACACGTTGATTCACCTGGATGGCATCGCCATGGGCAGCCTGCTGGCGCTCGGACTCTACCGGATCAGCCTGAGCCGGCGCGCATGGCTCAGAGTAGGTGTCGTAAGCATGGTTCTCGGCATCGCTGCGGCGGCGACCATTGCTGGGGGTACGGCCTTTCTCGATTCGGCGCTGACGCTCGCTTTTGGTGGAGTCGTCCTCGCGGCAATCGCCTCCACCGTCGAGGCTCCGGGTGGCAAGTCTTTGCGACCGAGGTCGACGGGCGTGCGTAACCCAATCAACGCCATTCTCAGCCGCGGTCCGCTCGCCTTCTACGGGCGCATCAGTTACGGCCTCTACATGATCCACATCATGGTCTTCATCTTCTTTGGCTGGTTCGATCTGAAAATGGATCCATACGGCATCGCGGGCAATCTCGCTGTCGTCGGTTTTCGCCTGGCTATGGCAACAGCGTTTGCGGCAGCTCTGTGGTACGGCTTCGAATCGCAGATCCTGAAACTCAAGCGCCACTTCTAAGCTCGTTCCACGCCTCGCGCTCTTCAATCAGTTGCGGCCTGACCAGTGTTACGAACCCATAAATCTTCTCTGCACCTGAAGAACTGCGTATGCGCGACGCCCACGAACGCGGTAGCATCTGAGTCAACAAAGGCCGATGTTGCTCCTGGCTGAGTCATTGTCTCTCTGATTTGTGACATCAATCACCCCGAAACTCAACCAACGGCTGCTAGCCTTGAATGTCACGCAACCCTTTCCCCGAGGTGCCCCCAATGACAAACGCGACTGCCGAAGAGACCAGAACCGAAGCCAGAAGCAATGGCCCTCTGAGTCCAGACATGCTGACAAAGATGAACGCCTACTGGCGAGCTGCGAATTATCTTTCTGTCGGCCAGATCTATCTGAAAGACAACCCCTTGCTCGAACGGCCATTGACGCTGGACGATGTGAAACCGCGTCTGCTGGGCCATTGGGGTACTACACCGGGACTGAATTTTCTTTATGTGCATTGGAACCGTCTGATCCGCGAGCGCGATCTGAACATGATGTACATCATTGGGCCCGGACACGGCGGACCCGGCCTGGTAGCGAACACTTATCTCGAAGGTTCATACACCGAGATCTATCCCCACATCGAGCAAAACAAGGACGGCATCAAGCGCCTCTTTCGGCAATTCAGCTGGCCCTACGGCATACCGAGCCATGTGGCGCCGGAGACTCCGGGCTCCATTCATGAGGGTGGTGAACTGGGCTATTCGCTCGTGCACGCGTACGGCGCAGCATTCGACAACCCCGATTTGATCGTTTCCTGTGTCGTGGGCGACGGTGAGGCCGAGACGGGACCGCTCGCGACGAGCTGGCACTCGAACAAATTCATGAACCATGCCACCGATGGCGCAGTGCTGCCCATCTTGCATCTGAACGGCTACAAAATCGCCAACCCGACCGTGCTTGCGCGCATTCCTCATCACGAACTCGAGGAACTCATGCGCGGCTACGGCTACGAGCCATTCACTCTCGCCGGCGACGAACCGGACGTGATGCATCAACAAGCTGCCGCAATCTTCGACAAGATTTTCGACCGCATCGCTGCGATTCAGAAAGCGGCGCGAGAGGAAGGCTCAACCGACCGACCAGCGTGGCCCATGCTTATTTTGCGTACGCCTAAAGGCTGGACGGGACCGAAATTTGTTGATGGAAAGCCGGTAGAGAACACCTGGCGCGCCCACCAAGTACCGCTCGACCAAATCCAGGAGAAACCTGAGCACCTGCGCCAACTCGACGAGTGGATGCGCAGCTACAAACCCGGAGAGCTCTTCGATGAGAAAGGCGCATTCCGCGACGAGTTTGCCGAGATCGCGCCCAAAGGCCGGCGCCGCATGGGCATGAACGCGCATGCAAATGGCGGCCTGTTGTTGAAGCCGCTGCGCGTGCCGAACTTCCGCGACTTCGCAGTGGACGTGGAGAAGCCGGGGCAGCTCGACAGGGAATCTACCCGTATTCTCGGGCAATTGCTGCATGCAGTGATGGAAGCGAATCAGGACCAGAAGAACTTCCGGGTCTTCGGTCCAGATGAAACGGCCAGCAACCGACTCCAGGACGTGATCACGGGAATTGGCAAGACCTGGATGGCCGAGACGCTGCCGGTAGACGAGAACCTGTCGCAAACCGGGCGCGTGATGGAAGTGTTGAGCGAGCACATGTGCCAGGGCTGGCTCGAAGGCTATCTGCTCACAGGGCGTCATGGATTCTTTTCGTGCTACGAGGCTTTCATCCACATTATTGACTCGATGGCAAATCAACATGCCAAGTGGCTCAAAGTCACGCGGCAGATTCCCTGGCGGAAGCCGATTGCGTCGCTCAACTACCTCCTGAGTTCGCTGGTATGGCGCCAGGATCACAACGGCTTCAGTCACCAGGACCCCGGCTTCATCGATCACCTGATGAACAAAAAGGCAGACGTAGTACGTATCTATCTGCCGCCCGACGCGAACACGTTGCTTTCTGTGGCCGACCATTGCCTGCGAAGCAGGAACTACATCAACCTCATTGTCGCGGGCAAGCAGCCTGCCCCGCAGTGGCTCACCATGGATGAGGCCGTCGCTCATTGCACCGTCGGGCTCGGCATCTGGCAGTGGGCCTCAAACGACGAAGGCGGCCCTGAAGTAGTGATGGCCTGCTGTGGCGATGTGCCCACCATGGAAGCCCTCGCCGCTGTCAGACTGCTTCGCGAGCGCATTCCCGATCTCCGCATCCGCGTGGTGAACGCGGTGGACCTGATGGCCTTGCAGCCGACATCCGAGCATCCGCATGGCTTGCCGGACGAGGAGTTCGACCAGCTCTTTCCTGTCAGTGTCCCGGTCATCTTCGCCTTCCACGGATATCCGTGGGTCATTCACAGGCTGACCTATCGGCGCCATAACCACGACAACATCCACGTGCGCGGCTACAAAGAAGAGGGCACCACGACCACGCCGTTCGATATGTGCGTGCTCAACAATATCGACCGCTTTCAACTCACGCTCGATGCGATCAAGCGTGTACCCCGACTGAAAGCGCAGATCGATTCCGCTGAACAGTGGTACTCCGAGGCGATTCAACGCCACAAATTGTATGTGGGTGAAAACGGCGAGGACCTGCCTGAGATTCGCAATTGGCGCTGGCCCGCGGAGTAGGAGAATTGTTTTGAATTCGTTTGTAAGGGGCACTCTTTAATGGCGTCTTTGCCTGTCTTGGTTTTAAACAGCGGTTCGTCCTCAATCAAGTTTTCCGTTTATGAAGCTGCCGATGGCGCGCGCACCAAATTGCACGAGGGCGCGGTCGACGGCATTGGTACCGATCTCGGCAAGTTCTGGATCAAGGATGGCGACGGGAAGAAGCTGGTGGATCAAACACCGGCTCTTCCTACGCGCGCCGTGGCTTTCAAGCTGGTGGCCGACGCGTTGCACTCGGCCGACTTCCCTTCCCCTGTAGCCATCGGCCATCGCATGGTTTCCGGCGGTCCCACTGTGCTCGAGAACCAGCTCATCACTCCAGAATTGATCGATGAGATGGAGCGCTACACGGCATTCGCCCCATTGCACACGCCAATTGCGATCTACATCATGCGCGAGGCGCTGAGGCTCTTTCCCGGAATTCCCAACTTCGTCATTCTCGATACCTACTTCCACCGCACCATGCCCGAAGTCGCGAAGCGCATGCCGATTCCATCGGAGTACGCCGAAATGGGCGTGCGGCGCTATGGAGCCCACGGAATCTCCTACGAATCGATCGTGTATCAACTTCAGCCCAACGTGCCGGAGAAGCTGGTTGTCGCGCACCTCGGCAACGGCGCATCCATCTCCGCAATTCTGAAGGGCAGGTGTCTCGATACGTCGATGGGACTCACGCCCACCGGCGGCATAATCAGCGGCACCCGCACGGGCGATATCGATCCTGGCGTGCTGCTCTTCATCCTGCGCAAGATTGCCGAGAAGACCGAGAGTGCTTCGGCGGCCGCAGACCAGTTGGAAGTTGTTGCCAGCAAGAAGGCAGGGCTGCTCGGCGTAAGCGAGCTCTCGAATGACATGCGCGATCTGCGTGATGCGATCAAGGATGGCAATGCGCAGGCGCGGCTTGCGGTCGACAAGTTTGTCTGGACCATCCAGAAATGGATCGGCAGCTTTTTTGTCGAACTTGGCGGTCTCGATATGTTTGTGCTTACCGGGGGGATTGGCGAAAACGACATTGCTTCGCGCGCTGAGATATGTTCGGGACTTGGTGCCCTCGGTGTCGCAATCGATCCGGCACGCAACAACGTCCGTGGAGCAGCCACCATTTCGGCTGACAACTCTGCTGTAACGGTGCGCGTAATTCCGCCTGCCGAAGACCTGATCATCGTGAACCACGTCGTGCGGCTGCTTGGAGATTAGGGGTCCAGCGCCTCGCTGGCATCTGCGAGCGAGCTTCGGCCGGTTACGGCGGTTCTCCAAGTGGTGCAGAGCGAAGTCGATGCCGCCAAGCGGCATTTTCCTCAAGAAAATGCCGCCTGCGTGATGTTAGAGACTCCATGGAAATTGGAGAACCGCCGTGGGATGCGGCTCGCGCGCTTGTTCTACACTGAAAGGTTCAATAGGGAGCCTTCACCGATGCCTGCCGCCGCAGTTCCCGTAGTCGCTCAGCGATTGCCTTCACCCGCTCTTCGCAGGTTCTCGTGGGCCGTGCTGGTCTACTTTATCGCTGTCATTTTGTGGGGAGCATTGGTGCGTGCGACTGGCTCGGGGGCGGGATGCGGCGATCACTGGCCGCTCTGCAACGGGACTGTGATGCAACACTCGCCGCGCATGGACACGATGATCGAATTTACGCATCGCATCACCAGCGGTCTCTCCTTCTTTTCTGCCGTTGGATTGCTTGTGTGGGTTTATGCAGGCACGGTGCGCGGACATCTGGCGCGCGCTGCGGCAATCACTACCGTTGCTTTTACTCTCGTTGAAGCAATTCTCGGCGCATTGCTCGTCAAGCTTGGACTTACCGCGCAGAGCCGTTCGCCGTTTCGTGCGCCCTATCTAGCTCTGCACCTGGCCAACACTCTGCTGTTGCTTGCTGCGCTCACGCTTACGGCGCATTTTCTCAGCCGCGAACGAGGCTATTCACGCGGTGATATACGGCTTGTCTCTCCCATCGGCGCGGCTATCGGCCTTGTTGTGTTGCTTGCGGTCGGCGTCACCGGTTCCCTCGCGGCGCTGGGTGACACGCTTTTCCCCGCAACTTCGCTCGACTCCGCATTCGCACAAGACTTCGCCGCAGGAAGTAATTGGCTTGTCCGATGGCGCTGGTCGCACCCCACGTTCGCCTTTCTGGCGAGCATTTTCCTGATCTGGCTTCTGGTACGAGCGGCGCAGCGCAGCGCGCAGTGGGATAATCGCGCGCTATCCGCACTGGTTCTGATTCTGCTTGCTGCCCAATATATTTTGGGAGTCCTCGACGTAGTGCTGCTCGCGCCGGTGTGGCTGCAAATCGCACACCTGCTTGGCGCAGACGCGTTGTGGGCAGCCCTCGTTGTGCTCACTGCGCGACTAACTCTTCAACCCATTGTAGAGAATCAAAGAAGCTGACAGAGTTAGCAAAAAAACGCAAATGAGGTCTTCCCTGTTCCCTATTCCCTGCTCTTCTACTTCACCAGTACTCCAGCGGCCGGATAGATCTTGCCGTTCGCGGTAGCCTCAATCACCGGAAGCTCAGCCGTTGCCGTAAGCCACTCGATCTTGCCGTCGCGCAGGATCACCGTATCCTCGGCCTTGCCGCCGCGGATACTCGGGTTCCATGCAAACGCCTGGTTGTTCACGACGGTCTCGGTCCCATTGGGCGTGGCCACCCACTCCCGCTCGCCATAGCCCGTAGGGCCACCCTGGTGATGGAATCTTTCTTCGCCAGGAAAACCTTCGGCGGCGTAGCCCGCTTGAGCCACCTTGAACAACTCGGCCGATGTGGCGCCCACGCGCGTCGCATCGAGCAGTGCCGCATTCACCTGGGCGGCGGATTTGAAGCGTGCTTCGAGCTCCGACGGCAGCGGTCCAAAGTGGACGAAGCGGGTGATGGAAATAGCCAATCCCCACTTGCGCGAGCAGAGATTCAACATGCCGTATTGCTTCAGCCGCTTTCCCCGAGCCACGGCATGTTTGTACTTGTAAATCCGTTCATCCACGGCAAACAGATACACCGAGGGCAGGATGCCGCGCTTCAATAGGTTTGCCGCGGTCAGAGCTTCGAGATCGTATTCGCTCAGACCCGGCTCAACCTGGTACAACGACTCGATTGTAGCCGCAACCGTTTCAGCGCCGAGCCAACGGTAACGCGCTATCTCGCTGTCGCTAAGTGATGCACGCAGTGGATAGAGGTTGACCGGAGTCAGGCCCGCGCCAGGAGTATCGGAACCGAGCGGTCCGCCTGCGAGACGCGCTGCAGCCGCAACCGTATCATCGGCATACCACGGAAAAAGGACCGGCTCAAAGTCCAGCGCTCCAAACTCTTCGTCGTGCAAACGCGGGGCTTCGTTTTCGGTTGTGAAGTAGTAGCGCTTGCCTTGAGCAGTTACGAGGATCGAAGCCACGCCCGTTTCGCAGGGAGTGAGCACACGCAACTCCACGGCGCCACCCGTGATCCAGGCGACATTTTCATTGCGGCGGATGAGAATGCCAGAAAGGCGCTGCGCACGCAGAAATTCGACCAGCCTCTCGTGTTTCGCATTGAGTTCTTCGTTCCATGCGTTTTCCGTGACGATCGTGGAACCATTCACTACGAGACTCTTGCCGATTCTCTTACTCATGATTGCGCATCCTTCGAAAAATGTCCCTACGTGCTGCGGGCGTCGACAGATTCTGTCAACGCCCGATGTTGTCTTCGATTCCGCTAGTCTTCAAGCGTTGGATGATAATGACTCTCCCAGCCAAGGTAACGAGCCGACTCATGAATGGCCTTCGAAACATCGCTGAAATTCGCGGCTACGTGATGCTCGAAGCCTTCACGGCAAATGAACCTCAGCAACTTCTGCAGCTGCGGAATCTCCGCCACGCCGGCACCGCCGAACGTCTCGAGTGGATCATCCGTGAAGCGCCCCGCGCCTGTGTACCCTCGCACTATGCCACGCCGATCGTCGGTAGAGTAACGGGCGAAGCACATTGTGCCTGCTTTCACGCGCCCAACGCACGTGCCAAAGGTATTCTCCTTGCCCACCGTACCCGCGATGATCTCCTGGTAATCCATGCGGACATCCTTGAAGAAATGCTTAGGCAGATTGGAGCAGTGGAAACAGACACACTTGTCGGGATGACTCCCGTAGTTATTGTTCCAATCAAGCAGCGCCGAAGGTGTGCCACTTGCCAGCGCCAACATATACATGCTCAGTGTGCCGGGCACGTCGGTCTCGCAAGCTGAAGGAATCAGGTTGTCGCTCATCATGCTCATGATCGTGCAAGGCACAACGCCGAAAAACTCTTCCATTGAGGTCCAGCATTGCACTGCGCTGATGGTCACATGCGCCTGCTTCATCCAACCGTCAATCACCGCACCCAGCTTGGCCATCTTCAGCAGCGGTGCGTCGGCGATACCTGTAGTGGTGACATATTTCTTGATGGCGGCAAGCTTTGCTTGTGCCGCATCATCGTTGTCCTTCATGCGATTGATGCGACCGAAGATTTCAGATAGATCGATTGTCTCGATCGTGATGCCGCTGGTTTCAAAGATGCGCTCGGAGTAGCGGACGGTATTGAACGCAGTGGGACGCGCCCCGATAGCACCGATGCGTAGATTCTTCAGCCCCTTCACAACCCGGCAAACCTGGGAGAACCATTCAAGATCGGCCTTGAACTCGGGCGACGTCAGGCTCTCCGTGTGCAGAGTCGTCAGCGAGTACTGAATGCCATACTGCATCATGTTGTTACACGCGCTCATCTTCCCGCAGAAGCTGTCGCGCCGCGTGGCGATGGTCATGGCATCGGATCGATCGGGCGTGGCCTGCACCAACACCGGAACCTTCAGTCCGGAGAGCCGAATCGCATCCACAATTCCCCGCTCTTCGCCGAAGTTCGGAAGAGTGACAATGATGCCGTCAATCTCTTCTGCGTGCTTCTTGAAGAGCTCGGCGCAGCGCTGCGATTCTACATAGGTTTCAACCGCGCCATACTTCGATTCCTCGGGGCTCAGCACAATCGCCTTCGCGCCGGCTGCCTCCAGAACGGAAATAATTTCTTCGCGGCCTGTTTTGGCCAAATGATCCGGAAAAAATCCGCGGTTACCCACCACGATCCCGAAAGTCATTTTTCGTTCGCTTGCCATGCGTCCACTCCTTGTTGAACCCCGCCGCATCAAACGGCGCGTTGCAGCTGCTTCAAAGCCTCAGCTCCGTCGCAGGAATGATTGCGTTGATCACAGCACGAAATGTGCCGTACCTATAAACCCGTTTCCCGCGCGTCTACTTAACTCTGCCGGGACGGAATTTCACCACATACAGAAGGCCCAGCAACAACAGGATTCCGCCCCACCAGATTGGGGTGTGCAGATTAGTCAACTGCACGCCCGCTGGATAGATGCCTGTGGCCAGCTCATACAGGCCGTAGCCGCAGATCATCGCGCCATAGGCCACCAGCAGCACTCCGACAAAGAACCAGATAGGAATTCCTGAACCATGCATAATCTCTAGCTCCCCTTCTACCAGAACGTAATATTGAGCGCCACGAAGATGATCACCACCAGAATCGCCCAGGTCCACTCATTCTTATAGAACGGAACCTGCTCCTCCTTTGGCAGTGGGGTAGCACCATAGACCAGCCCAGCCAACTCTTCCACAGGCCTCGGTTTGGTGAACATGCTGACGACAAACACCACGATGACGGTGAACAGGAAAGCCCACAACGCGCGAAAAACATTTTCGGCCATCGGCTTGGCTGCTTCCGAAAGCGCTACGTATTTGAGATTCGAAGGATCAAGATGGACCCACTCGAAGAGGCTGGCTGAAAAAGCAATACCGAACAGTAGGCCCAGGAAGCCTGAGAGTCTTGTGGCACGCTTCCAGAACATGCCCAGCAGAATGGTGCCGAGAAGTGGCGCGATAAAAATGCTGAAGAGCGCCTGCACATAATCCATGATGCCGTGCGCGTGCTGCACCAGGTAGCCGGCCCCAATGGAGATTGCTACGCCAATGACAATCGATAGCCGGCCCACCATCACGTAGTGGCTGTCGGTGCCCTTTTTGTTGATCAGCGGTTTGTAAAGATCGTAGGTCCACACCGTAGAGAAGGCGCTGACATTGCCGGCCATGCCGCTCATGAAACCCGCAATCAGCGCGGTAATGCCAAGGCCCAGCAGGCCCGGTCCGCAGTAGCGCACCAGCATCAGCGGCAGCACTTCGTTATAGCTGTGCAACTCCGTGCCTGGCGCTCCGCTCAGCACTTTTTGCTGGTAGTCCGGGGAGAGCGGAGTCTTCGCCATGGCAGCACTGCAAGCGCTCGCATCTGCAATCTGGTCTCCCACTACGTTGGCTGTGCAAGACTTCACGACATCCTCGCCAACCAACTGCCGGCGGCTGCCGTCGGGGTTCTGCAGCAGCACCAGGCCTAGCAGTCCGGGCAGAATCACGATGAACGGAACTGCCATCTTGAAAAACGAGCCGATGATCGGAGCCATGCGCGCCGCACGCAAATTGTGAGCCGCCAAAACGCGCTGCACCACCAGAAAATCCGTGGTCCAGTAGCCGAAGCTGATCGCGAATCCCAGACCAAAAACGATCCCAGTCCAGTGCACCCCCATGGGATTGGCGCTAAAGCTGCCCATGTCGCGCCATAGGTGAAAATAGCTATCGGAATGCATATTGGTGATGATCTTTGCCTTTAGACCACTTACGCCGCCAGCCTGGATCATGCCCAGAATCGGCACCAGCATAGCGCCGCCCCAGATGAGCACGAACTGCAGCACCTCATTGAAGATCGCAGAACGCAACCCGCCTAGCGCGACGTAGAGCGTGACCGCGAACGCCGAGACCAAGATGCTGAAAGTGATGCTCCAGCCCAGTACGACCTTCATGACGACGGCCATGGCGAACATGTTTACGCCGCTCATCAAGATCATCTCCAGGGCGAAGGAGATGGCAGCCAGGACGCGGGCGGGTTCGCCGTAGCGCAGATTCAGGTAACCAGGGACTGAGTGGGTCTTCGACACATAGTAGAACGGCATCATCACCAGGCCTAGGAAGAGCATGGCGGGAATGGCGCCGATCCAATACCAGTGTGTTGCCAGGATGCCGTACTGGTAAGCCGAACCGGCCCAGCCCATCAGTTCGAGAGAGCCAAGGTTAGCCGAGACGAAGCTTAGGCCGGCGATCCACGCGGTCATCTCGCGTCCTGCCATGAAAAACTCTTCGCTGGTGTTTGACTTGCCCTTGAGATAAAAGCCGATCCAGATCACCATTCCGAAGTAAATGACAATCACGGCGATATCGAGTACGCTGAGCCGAGCCAATGGAGAGGCAGCCAAGGCAAAGAGCGCCGGCATGGAGTGAAGAGAGCCGGGAACTGTTGAAAGCGGGACCCATCCGAACATTGCGTCACCTGCTGAGAGGCAATCCGTCCGTAAACCCATCGGACGTTCGCCCTAAGTAAATGGGTTTACTGCCTAAGTTGTCAAGCACCAAACTACCGAGCATCCAAAGCGTCGCCGCCGATGATTTTTCGAGACTTGGCGGCCCGGCGGCTGAATTCCGGCCACATTGGTAAGCGTTTTCCCGACGAAGTGTACCACAGAGAACCTGCAATGCAACACGCTGCTGATCACTCGCCGAAAGCGCCCCGATCGACTTGCCAGCCCCTTTGGCGGGCGTTTTTTCCGCTTGTCGCGCCAGCGAAATAACGTCGAGTGGGGCCTGTGCGGTTCAGGCCCTTTCGAACAACCATCGGTTCGTGGCCAAGGCCATCGCGTCCGCGTGCAGCCAGCAGAAGCGCCGCCCGCAAACCGAAAGCTGCTTGGAGCCGGTGCAGCCGAAAATTCCGTCCAGAAGAATCGCTTTCTCCGGAGCCGCAAAAATGCTCCTGCCTCAATGAAAAATGGCGTTTCCTTACGCGATTCCCACTTGTTTTTGGAAGTTAGCGAGGATAAGTTGAGACATGGGACGCCTTTCCCCCTGTCTCCCCGGCATCGATGCCTGTCTACCGAAGCTGAATAACATTCACGGCAACTTCCAGTCCAGCCCGATTTCGTCAGAAGGAGTCAATTCCATGCAGACCTCTGAAGATCCCATCGCTTGTAGTGGGTTTTCCCGGCGCTCGTTTTTCCGCTATGCGGCAGGCGCCTCCGCCCTGGCAAGCATGCCCATCCTCACCGAAGCTCATCTCGCGCTGGCCCAGCGACCGCATTTCCAAGATCCCAACATCGGCATCCACATCGACGCGAACGAGAATCCCCTGGGCCCCTGCGAAGCAGCACGCCAGGCCATGATCGACATCGTTCCGCGCGGTGGGCGTTACCTGATGAATATGGAAGAGGATCTGACATCGACGTTCGCCAAGCTCGAAGGCCTCGATCCCGAGTCGGTGATGGCGTTTGCCGGCTCCAGTGAACCGCTGCACTACACGGTGCTGACGTTTACCGACAAGAACAAGCCGCTGGTGGTCGCAGATCCCGGCTATGAAGCGCCGATGTGGGCCGCGCAGATTGCCGGAGCACCCATTCTGAAGGTTCCGCTCGCCGATCCCAAAGGCGAAGCCAAGCACGATATTCCCGCGATGCTGGCAGCTTCGTCCAATCCGGGCGTGATTTACATCTGCAATCCCAACAACCCAACGGGAACCTGCACGCCGCGAGCCGAGATTGAGCATGCGGTGGCCAATTCGCCCAAGGACACAGTCCTGCTGATTGACGAGGCCTACATCCACCTTTGCGATGCACCGCGCTCACTCGACTTCGTGAAGGAAGGCAAGAACGTCATCGTCCTGCGCACCTTCTCGAAGCTCTATGGCATGGCCGGTATCCGCATGGGCTTTGCGATCGGGCGCCCCGACCTTCTGAAGCAGATTTCGGTGCACGGGGGCTTCAACGCCCTGCCGATCACAGCACTGGCCGCGGCGAAGACAAGCTTGCTTCAGGCCGACCTCGTTCCCGAGCGGAAAAAGATCATTGGCGACACCCGTATGCAGACCCTGGCCTGGCTCAAGAGCGAGGGCTATGCGGCCACACCATCGGAAAGCAACTGCTTCATGGTCGACGTTCGTCGCCCGGGCAAAGAAGTACAAGCAGCGCTTGCGTCGAAGGAAATGTTTGTGGGCCGCATCTGGCCCGCATGGCCGAACAGCCTGCGCATCACCGTCGGAACACGCGACGAGATGATGGCCTTCCGCAAGTCCTTCACAGAAGTGGTGAACTCGTCGACGGCCGGCCTCACGCCTGCTCCGCTGCCACGGCGGATTGCCGAGCATCCCTTCACGCACCTTTCGTAGCAAAACTCCAGTCAAAAACGAAAGCCTCGCCACCATGGCGAGGCCATTCCTTTTATGCCGCTAGGTGAAACCTGCGCGACCGTCCATTTGCCGTACAAAGACAACGGCGCACAGATTGCTCTGTACGCCGCTGCATCTCGTCGAAATCCATCACCACTTCACTCAGAACACGATCTTCAAGGCGAATTCCGCGTTAAGTGGTTCGCCTGGTCCGATGGCAGGATTACCGAGATATGGCCCAATAGTCTCACCGATCGTGCCCCCTTCGCCGGCAGTCGGGAAACCGACGGGCGCGAGATTAGTACGATTGAAGATATTGAAGACGTTGACGCTGAACTGAGCGTTTACCCGTTCGACGATGGGTGTCGTCTTAAGAAACGCGACGTCCACAGCCGAGTAACCAGGATTGTAGTTTTGCCCGCGGCGCGTCGGGGAATAGGTGTTCAGTGGAGCATCGACAAAAGCGGTCGGGCTGAACCACTGAACGACACCGTTGGTAATGGCGTGCGATATGCCGGCTTCTGGATTTGTGACCACTTGCACGGCGCGGTCGGCGCCTTCTCCGTTCCCGCTCGGGTTGTTTGCCGAGACTACCGTGTAGGGCGTTCCACCGTGGAAGGAGAAGCCCGAATTAACTTCCCAACCCTTGGTCAGGCGCTGAGGTCCTGCGAAGGTCGGGACATGGTAATCCAGATAACCGGTGAAAGTATTCCGGACATCGTAGTCGGAGTTGCCATATTCGCCGCTCTCGTTCGTCGGATCTTGTGGAACATAGGGCAGCAAACCGGTCTCATAGTCCAGTGCATGCGACCATGTGTAAGACAACTGGGACGACAGGTTATGCCAGTTCTGCACACGCAGATTGGTCTGCAGTGAGTTATAGATTGAACCAAGGTTGCTGCGAGCCTCGTCAATTACCGAGAAATTCGGGAACTGTGTGGCATATGGACGCGAAGCTTGCAGAGCATCCGCGGAAGTATTCAGAGATCCCAATGCGCCAGGGTTGATGTCGAACAAGCCAAGAAGGTGTGTGCCCTTTGTTCCGACGTAGCCCAGCTGCCAGATCACTGACGGAGTGAAGCTGTGCTGGAGATTCAAGTCAAAGGACTGGGTGTAGGAAGGACGAAAATTCGGGTCGAAAGTGGAGATTTTGACCAATCCCGCGCCCGCTAGCGCCTCGGGGAGCGTCTGGAAGATCGGCGTGCCGGGCTCTATCACCGTGTCGGCGAGACCCGCGGCTTGAGCTACCTCTTCCGATCCGGCAGGATTGAGTCCGGGCCCAAAGACTGAGATGTTCTGCGCGCCATTGTTCTGCAACACGGACTTCATGTAAATGGAGTCGTAATAGAAACCGTAACCGCCCCGCAGAACCGTCCTGGCTGCATTGTCGACCTGCAACGAGAAACCTATCCGCGGGCTGACCCCTCCCCAAAATTTGCTCCAGAGACCTTGATTTGCTCCCACAACAGACAACCCGCCTGGAACCGTTGGATTGAAGACCGACAGGTTGGGGTACTGTGAGTGAACCGGGCCTTCATAGTCGTAGCGTAAGCCGAGGTCCGCACTGAGTCTCTTCGTCAGTTGCCAAGTATCCGAACCAGACAACGAAAACGTATTGACGAATACCTGACGCTTGGGATCGCCCACAACATTCTCAGAGGGAGTGGGATCGAAGCATCCGGCGAGAAAGTCCGCAAGGTAATAAGCGTCGAGGTTTGATTGTGGGCTCGGAAGACTGGCAAGCGTCGCCGCGCTGGGTGTCGTGGTTGCCAGGGCCGAGCAGGCAGGAGCGGGCGTCGCATTTGGGATCGCATAGGCTGCCCAGGGACCCTGCGAACCGTCAAAATAGATCGTTCCCCGCTGGCCGGTCTGGTAGAAGTCGTCCACTTGAGCCTGACGAAATTCACCGCCAAACTTGAACTGGTGTGCGCCCTTCGTCCACGCGAGAGCCTCATCCAGGTGTCCGGTAATGTCGTTGCGACCCGATGGAGCCGTCACGCCGAGCGGATCAAAACCGCTGCCTCCAGCCGTAAGGCCGACGCTGGCTGCGGGAGGACCGATGATCAGGTGCGGCGCGCCGGCCAGCGCCGGATCAGTGACACCTGTGTTTAAGCCCAGGCCTACCGGATTAAAGCCGGTATCCGCATCGGAGAACGCTTGATTGAAGTAGCTAACACCAGCCGATAATTGGTTTGTGATGCTCGACGTGAGAACGCGGTTATAGACCAGCGAGAAATTCTCAACGTGAATTGGAGCGTTCTCGAAGTATGGCGCAAGAGCGGAGGACGTCGGAGCGGTCTGAGTTCCCTCCCCAGCAAACCAGGAGGCGGCAAGATGATCCTTGTCCGTCAGTTGTTCATCCAGCTTGACGATGCTGTTGAAGCTGTGGCCCGTAAGATTCCCGGTGGCCGCGTAGTTGTCGTTCTGGTCATTCCCCGTCAACGCCGCAGCCGGCCAAAGGCCTTTCAACGTGCCGTTGCCGTTCAGCAGGTTGAGGGCAACCTGGTTGTGCGGCACGCCCCATGCGTCCAAGATTGAATATGCATCGGTCTGGTACGCTGCGGACGGTTCTGTTGCCTTGCTTTCGGCGCCAATCAGGAATCCCTGATGTTCTCCGCCGATAAAGAAGAAGGTTTTATTTTTCCAGATCGGACCTCCGAAGGAGAAACCGTAGTGCTGATTCCGAGTCTCCGGCTTGCTCGTCTGGAAAGGATTTGTTTGCTGGAAGAATTCGTTATGATTGTAGTAATAGGCTGAACCGTGCAGGCTGTTGGTCCCCGACTTGATGGTGAGGTTGGCCGTACCGCCGGAATTTCGGCCCAGATCTGTAGAACCCGCGGTCTCAAACGAGAAGTTCTCAATCGCATCGATAGGCAGAATTACGCCGGCGATCGCCGATACGCCGCCCTGATTGACAGCGGGGATATTCCACCAAAGATCGTTGTTATCGGTGCCTTCAATCTGCCAGTTCACCGAGTTGGATCGCGTTCCGTTCACGCTGGCATCACCCGCACCGCCGCCAGTTGACAATCCCGCGAAGCCAGGCGTTTGAGCTAGCATCTGCGTAAAGTCGCGTCCGCTGTTGGGCAGGTTCTGCACAACTTCTTCGGGCAACGCCGTCGATTGCGTGTCGGAGACGGTATCAAGAGTCAAAGAATCTGCCGTAACCTCCACAGTTTCACCCGCGGATGCCACACCCAGCTTGACGGGCAACGTGTACGTGGTTGCGGCCGTCACCGGAACTTTGTCCACCTTTACGCCCTTGAATCCTGAAGCAGCAACAGTGACCGTGTAGCTGCTCACAGGCATATTGCTAAACGCGAATTCGCCGGCGCTGGAACTGACTACCTTATATGTGGTGTTGGTTGCATCATCCACCGCACTTACTTGGGCCCCCGGCACCACGGCCCCCGACTGGTCTGTCACTGTCCCACTAATGCCGCCGCGGAACGTTTGACCCAAACTGCGAGCCGGCAGTGCAAGCATCGAAGCGAGCACCAACGAGAGCGCTGTGAATACAACTCGGGTACGTCGATAAAGCATTTCGCCTGCCCTCCGAAAATTACTGAAAGTTGTGGATTCTGGTTGCGCCAAAAAAAAATTGCAAATTCGTGCAAAAGCACAAGCGCACAGGAACGCTCAAATGCTTAGTTTTTTCTTGGGAGCCTACAGGTACAAAAGGCTGTGAGGTTGGATTCCATTACCCAACATAGTCCTTGCATCCATAAAGATTCAATGAGGAAACATGAGAAAGTGGTAGCGGGGACGGGAACAGAAGTGGTTCGGCCTCGATCAGCTGGCCGAAAAAATACTCGAGTTCAATCTCGGATGCCCGGCCGAAGGCCCTTGGACCGTGCATTCGCCCTCTCTCAGAGGACCCTATCCATCATTTGCACCCGCACCATCATGGTCCCGGCAGCGTGCTGAAAGATAACAGCGACTGAGTGTTCATTCCGCATTTAGCCGCAGAATTGTTCGAGCTTGATTGCGGGCTCTGGAACAGTCATGACGCACGGTCTTGGCAACGAGGACTTGATCACGCCGGCAATCATGTTTGCAATCTCTCTGGTCGCATCGAGTGCGTCCGCTTCGACAACGGCCTCCACCGGCTGCATCAACATTGCAGCGGTGGCCGTGTTGGTTAGTCCCTCATCCATCCGTATCTCAACTTGGCCATTCCACGCGCCAGAGAGGCTCACTGTTCCCAGGGCATGTCCCGATTCGAGACAGAATTGATCGGCACACGGAAGTGGATCGAGCTTCATGGCGAGCATTTGCTCCCAAAACTGGAAATTCGCCTTGATGATGGAGCTTTCATCGAGTTCAATAGCCATCTCCTGCACCTCTTTACCAAGGTTGGCCCACCACGGAACACACTGACCATATCGGGCAATGAACCCGCATTCGTTAAGGGTGCGTCGATTGCGTGCAGGACTGCCCATGGCGACCCTGCAGTGCACTCAATGCATCGGCTGACGTACGAAGTTGTGCCGCTGGCCCTGCTACTGTCCGGGGAGGGTTATCTCTGCTGAGGTGAAAGACACTGGGAGAGGACGCTATGCGAAAACACGCACGGCTGATTCGATTCGAGGACCATCTGCTTTGCGCGGAAGAAGAGAAAAAGATTAAGCTGTGAGGCTTTCGAGTTGATCGGGTTTGACGATCGTCAAGCTCGACCCTTTGATCACAATCCACTGATCGCGACGAAACTGATTCAAAAGGCGAGTGACGGTTTCGCGTGAAGTGCCCGCCATGTTGGCGATCTCTTCGTGCGTCAATGCCATCGTGAATCGGATCTCGGGTTTGCCATTCGCGGCCGTTCGGCCCCAGTCAAGCAGAAGACGCGCCAGGCGCCCCGCTGCCGAGCCCGACAGCGCAAGCCGCTTCGCGTCGTGAAATACCGTGAGATACTCCCCGGACAAAGCCTGCGCAGCATGCATGCTCGCGATTCCGTGACGGCTAAGAAAATCTACGAATTCCTGTTTGCGAACCGTCTTGACCTGGCACGGTTCAATGGCCTCCGCTGTGACCTCATGCGGAACATTAGCCAACACTGCACTCAGACCCATCAAATCGCCCGGCCCCGCGATTTTGAGAATCATCGTCTTCCCGTCGCGCGAAGTAGAAGAGATTTTTACCTGGCCGAAGCAGATGACAAAGACGTTACGCGCCGGATCGCCCTCTGAAAAAAGCTTTGCCCCCCGCGCGTGGCTCATCATGATCCCAATGCTGTCGTAATCCTGAAGCGCCTCTGGGGTGAGATTGCAAAACATCCGAAGATGGCGGTGCTCGCAGTTTAGACAGTCTTCCGGTGGGTGATGAGAATGGAGTACGGCCATAATTTTTCGACGGCAGCTCTAAGTGAAGTATAACGCACTTTCCATGAGCTGAAAGATATGAAATGACCTTGGTTTTCTCGGCGCATTACTCAAAAACGGGCATTTTGAATATGTACTTCCAATTGCTTAGCCCTCAATCGGATACACCTTCGCGGCGCGCCGACGAATCCCGGCGGTTCGGGTAGCACAGCCCGACAGATACGCACGTGAGACTTCGCGCGCCAATTCTGCCAGCAGCTGCATCCGAAGAGGCGGATACATGTCGAACGCCCGTCCCAACGCATCCATCGGAAGCATCATGAGCGAACCGGGAGTCTGCGCGACGAGCGTGTAGGTATGGCGGCGATCCCCAAGGGCGGCGGCGAGTTCAACCAGTTCCCCGGCATGAACTGAACCCAAAACGAGCCGGGTTTGCAGGCGTTCTGCCCTGCGCTGAAGTTGCCCCGAAGCAATCACGTAGAGTCCCTGGCAGATATCCCCTTGGCGAAAGACCGTTTCGCCAAAGGCAAATTCATTGTATTGAGCCGACCCATTCAGCAAATCCGCCGTTGCGGGCGGGCAGGCGAGCAATTCTGCCAACGGTCGAGAAGTGGCTTCGCCACCCTGTAATCTTGCCTCGGACTGCATGGTTCCATCTCCCTTGCCTCCACCCGACTTCCACTTCCACGACTCGTTCTTTCAATCCGCGTGGCGGGAGGTTCGCGGTGGGTGCTTCAGTTGCGGACTACAGCGGTTTCACAATTGCTACTCTCCGAAGCTGCTCATGTTCAGTGGCATTTTCCTTAAGAAAATGCCACACAGCACGAATTTGAAAGAGCACTTAAATTGTGGAACCGCTCTTGCGATGAACCAGACTCAGCACTCGCCAAAGAAATCAATACGACATACTCCAGGTTATTTACTCAAAACGCCGAGGGAGGCGTACGCAAGTTCTCGCCTCCCCTGGCAACCATTCTTATTCGTGATCTCGGTGCGCATTGAACGCGGTTCTAGAACTTGATGCCCTCCGTTTTTGCTTCAAATTGTTCCGGCACGCATCGTTGCCACCGGCTCATGAATCGCAGGAGCCGTTTCAGCCGGCACACAGAGAACGGGTACACGCGAGCTGGCCAGCAATGAAAAGGCCGTGCCGTGCGGACCACGCGACTCGCTCATGCGCTTGACGCCTACGACTAAAATGCTCGGTTGATAAAGCGCGATAGCGTTCGAGACAGCGTCTGCCGGTTTGCCATCTTTGACGATGCACGAAACAGGAAACGCGCCGTTACTCCGGATACCGAAGTCGTCCAGCGTGGTCGCAACGGGATTCAGAAATCCGCATACCTCTGCGGCCCTGCGCGCGTGCACCACCAGCAACGTGCGGTGGAACGTCTGCGCGAGAGAGCAGGCGACATCAACGGCTGCCTTCGTCGTCTCGTTCCTCTCCATCGCAAGCAGAATCGGACCACCCGGAGTTGGCCGGTATGGCCCGGCATTCCAATCGGCCGCCACCGCCAGAACCGGACACGAAGCCATTCGAACCAATTGCTCGGCAACTGCCCCCACCGCTACCGGCCCAGCGCCTTGTCGGCCTTCGGTGCCGACAACGATAAGTCCCGCGTCGTATTGACGGGCAACATCGATCAGCATCTGCGCCACGGTTCCCTGGCGAATTTCTGAATGGCTGTGAATACCCTCCCTGGAGAGGTCTTCGGTCATCTTGTCCAGGACCTCGCGCGCTGCATCGGGCATTCCCTTCAGGATGCGTCCAGGAACGGTGTCCACCGCTGCGTAATCCAAGGGATCGAGGCCATACGTCAGCACGATGCGCGCACCATAAGCTGCGGCGAGCTTGCGGGCGTACTCGAGTGCGGCTTCCGACCTGCCGTCCAGATCGGTCGCAACAACAATCGTTTTCAATCCGGCTTCAAAGCCCATGACGCCCCCATCCAACAGACCAAGCCCCAGAGATATGGCTCCCTCTTCCCTTCACCGCGATTCAGAAACTGGAGCACTTTGCGGCCGCTTGTGGAACCTATCTCATAAGGCTGAAAGTTGACCTTAAGCGCCGCCCGCTTTCTGCCCGTTGGATACCGAGTCTGCGCTTGCACTCAAACATAGGCAGTGACACCATTCACTCCGTGCTGTGACTAATGTCACATAGCAGCCTTGGCGTTTCTGTGGAATGGCGTGCGTCATGCTCAATATGAGGTCGCTCTCAGCGGTATACACCTCAGAGTCGGATCATGTAGCCTTTCGGGCGTCATGAATATCAAAACGAAAGTCATTGCTCAGTCGATTTGCGCTTTTCGCCGCGCAACTCTTATCTGGCTGTCATCGGCTGGAATCGCGTTTTCTTCTTCGGTCTGCACCGCTCAGGCCCCCATGCCCGCCTCTCCC
>OBLW0100000978.1_pt1 | contig 24549 bp, 19 predicted proteins | sample 1520161 | NCBI WGS metagenome assembly OBLW01 (sample SAMEA3539309, study PRJEB22396) | soil metagenome | biome: tundra; feature: field; material: soil | place: USA | collected 2010-05 | depth 0.15 m | reverse complement strand
CGCCCAATCGCCGGTAGGCAAACCCCAGACTGCCATAAGCCGTGGCGCGGATACCCGAATCAGCCGCCTTCGCCGCAACTCTCTCATAGCGTCCGATGGCCGCCGCCGTATTGCCGCGCCGATCCTCATAGGCCCCGAGATTCAAGTTGGCGCTCAGACCGTCGGGAAAAATCTCCAGGGCGGAACGAAAATGCGCGGCCGCCTCATCGATTCGGTCCACGCTATAGAGAAACTCGCCCAGGTTGACCTCTGCGACGTAGTTATCCCGAGTCGCCGCCGAAGTTCGCCGCCAGAAACTCTCGATGTCGTGCCAGTAACCTACCTGCCGATAAGTCAGCGCTCCCAACCCTGCCAGCACGAAGATAGCCGGAATGGCGAGCGTTCTGGAAGAAACGCGATGTTGACTCGCCCAGTCTGCGACCAGCCACGCAACCATCACGAAAATTCCAATCAGCGGAATGTACGCGAACCGGTCCGCCATCGCGTGATAGCCCACTTGCACAAGCCCGATCATTGGCACCAGGCTTCCAAGAAACCAGAACCATCCGACGGCAAGATAGCGCCGCTCGCGCACGAGCAGCGCGCCAGCGGTGATTACACCTAATGACAGCACGGCCAACCCCACTTGCCAGGCGGAGTAAAGGTGAGTCGGGTGCGGATACAGCGCAACCAGCTTGGTCGGCCAAAATGCCTTTCCCAGATAACGCGCGTAGGAAATCACGGCCGTTTCCAGCCGTAGCGGCAAACTGTATTGCGCCAGAGGCTTGAGCGCGCCCCCGGCCTTTTCCGCCCGCGTAGTGATTACAGCGCTGGCGGCGCAGAGCGCAAAGAGCGGCACTTTTTCCAGTACCAGCCACAACGTCCACGCTCGCGACGAAATGCCTTTTTGTCGAACAGTGTCCGCCGCCGCAGGCGCAAAAATCCGCCGCAATGGCCAATAGTCCCAAAGCAAGAGTAGACAGGGGAAAGTAATGACCTGAGACTTACTCAGGAGTCCGAGCGCGAACAGCACAAACACCACGGCATAACGAGAAAGCGCGGGCCTGCGCGTGTACCAGACGTAAGCTTGAAACGCGAGCAGAAAAAAAAGCATGCTCAATACGTTCTTGCGTTCGGCCGCCCACGCCACCGACTCGACGTTAATGGGATGCACCGCGAAGAGCGCGGCGACCATCAAGCTGCGCCAGCGGAATCCCGTGGCGCTCTGCAGCAGCAGGAACAACAGGACCGCGTTCACCGCATGGATCAGCACGCTTACATAATGGTGACCGAGGGGATTGAGGCCAAACAGTTGGCAATCGAGCGCGTGAGACAGCCACGACAGGGGAGCCCAGTTCGCGTGGTCATAAGTCGTAAAGGCCCATTTGACGGTTGCCCACGTGACTCCGAACTTAACGTGAGGATTATTCGTGATGTAGTTATCGTCGTCCCAGTTGACAAATCCGTTGTGAGTGACGGGGTTGTAAATCAGCAGCACGGCCGCGATCAACCCAAGACACCACAGCAGATTGCTCTGACCCAGTTGAAAAGGCATTCGGGCAGATGGGTTTGTCCGCTGTTCGGAATAGGGCTCCCCTTCCGAGCCCGCACCGATGCGCACGGGACGAAGCGTTTCCTGTTCGGGGGCTGGCGCTGAAGAAGACAAACTCATCGATTCTAAGATTCTGAACCACAGGCCGGCGGTTTGACGAAAGAACTGAGGGGCGCGAGTGCCCATGGTAACGCCGCCCCGGTTCCATCGGCGGGTTTCGCCTTTGCGCTAGTGGAGTGTGTCAAACAGATCGACCTTCATGAGTCCCCGATTTCCCCTGTGCATCCCTGTGTCCCCCGTGGTAAAGCCTTTGACCTCTCGTCGAAACACAACCTTCGTGTCGGATCGAGACGACCGTACGCTAAAATGACTCTCGCCAGGGCGCTCATGCTCAATCAAATCAATGCCGATCGCGACATCGCTCGTGCCTTCACTCTACCCGCGCCGCTCTATTCCAGTGAGGAAACTTACGCGGAAGAAAAGACGAAGATTTTTTCCTCCACCTGGCAGGTCGTCGGTCACGTTCGCCAGGCCTTGAATCCCGGCGACTACTTCACCTTCGATCTGATCGGAGAGCCGCTCCTCATCGTCCGCGCCGACGACGGCGTTCTACGAGGCTTTTATAACGTCTGCCGCCATCGCGCCGGTAATCCGGCCACCGGCTGCGGCAACCGCAAAGTCTTCCGCTGCGGCTACCACGGCTGGACGTATGGGCTCGACGGCTCCCTGCTTGCAACCCCCGAATTTCAGGGCGTCGAAGACTTCGCTCCCAAAGATTTTGGCCTCGCATCAGTGCGGCTCGAAGAATGGTCGAACTTGATTTTCGTCAATCTCGATCGCGAAGCTCGTCCCTTGCGCGAATCGTTAGGAGAATTGCCCGCCCAGGCGGAGAAGTTTGCTTTCCGGAGCATGAAGTTTTCCGAGCGCCGCACCTACGACATGCATTGCAACTGGAAGACCTACATCGACAATTACCTCGAGGGCTACCATGTGCCGAGCGTTCATCCGTCGCTCAATCGCGAGATTGACTACAACGCCTACACCGTCGAGCCTTATGCAAAGTACATCCGCCAGTGGACTCCGATCCGAGGCGCCCAACAGGGGGACGCGCCGCCGCGCCGCTACCCGCAATCGGGCAACGATCTGACTGCCGATTATTTCTGGATCTTTCCCAACTGGATGCTCAACTGCTACCCCGACAATGTTTCCTTGAATATCGTCCTGCCGCTAGGGCCGGAGCGCACGCTGGCAATTTTCGAGTGGTACCTGCCCGAAGAAAATCTGGAGAGCGAAGCGGCCCAAAAAGCGCGAGCCTTCAGCGACGAGATTCAAGTCGAGGATGTCGCTATCTGCGAGATCGTGCAAAAGAATCTTCACTCCCGCAGCTACCAGCGCGGCCGCTACAGCCTGAAACAGGAGAAGGGCCTCTACGCTTTTCACCAGATGTATCGCGAGCGCATGGCAGGCCCGTCTCCGGGCGCACTCTAGCATAGCGCGTCAAACAGATCGACGTTGATGAGTCCCAGATTTCCCCTGTGATCCCGGTGAAACCTCTGTGTCCTCTGTGGTAAAGCCTTTGAACTCCCCGTCGAAAGCACAAACTTCGTATCTCGGCCCAAGTGAGTCATCACGCGCACCCTCTACGAAAAGAGGGTTACTGTCGATTCATCTGCCTCCACCAACCTTCCCCAGACTCGCGTTCAAGCGCGCTAAAATTGCCCTAAAGCAGCAGGAGTTGTCCACTCAAAGCCATGTCAGCGTCCGGCGAAAAGCGCATCGTAATCTATTGCCTCATCCTGGTCGCTGCGACTCTCGCCTTCTACAACCCGCTCGTCCATAACCAGTTCACCGACTTTGACGACTCCGTATATATTCTGAAAAATTCGCAAGTTCAGACCGGTCTGACCTGGCAGACATTCAAGTGGTCGTTCACCACCTTTCACGCCGGATACTGGCACCCAGTAACCTGGCTGTCGCACGCGCTCGACTGCGAAATCTTTAAGCTCAACCCCGCCGGCCACCATTATGTAAATCTCTTGCTGCACGCGGCCAATGCCGTCCTGCTGTTTTTATTATTGTGGCGGGCCACCGGCCTCAGTTGGCCCAGTCTGATCGTGAGTGCGATTTTTGCTCTGCATCCGATCAACGTCGAATCGGTAGCCTGGGTGGCAGAGCGCAAAAATGTTCTCAGCATGTTCTTCTTCCTGCTCGCCATGCATGCCTACGATCGCTATGCGCGTAGCGGGAGCCGTTATTTCTATGGATGGGTCACTGTTCTATTTGCCCTCGGCTTGATGGCGAAGCCGCAGATCGTCACGCTGCCGTTCGTTCTGCTGCTCTGGGATTACTGGCCCCTCCAACGAATACGCCTGTCGCAAATGGACGCGTCCCAGAGCGCAAGCCCGGCCGATGCCGCGGCTTCATGTTCTTTCGGCTTTCTGGTTCTGGAGAAGTTGCCGCTTTTCGTCCTCGCCGCGGCCGATTCGGTCATTACCGTAATCGCGCAGCGCGCCGGGTCCGCCGTACGTTCGGCGGCCGAAGTCCCCGTCTCTGCGCGATTGCAAAACGCGGTTGTTTCCTACCTGCGCTACGTAGAAAAAATCTGCTGGCCGTCGCGCCTCGCTCCCCTGTACCCCCATCCAGGAAATTCGCTGCCCCGCTCCGAAGTAGTGGCCGCGACAGCGCTTTTGCTGCTGATCTCCGCCCTCGTGTTGTACTTCCACGACCGCCGATATCTGCTCGTCGGCTGGTTTTGGTTTCTGGGAACGCTGGTCCCGATGATCGGAATCATCACCGTCGGCGAACAGTCGATGGCCGACCGTTTCGCCTACATCCCTTGCATCGGCTTGTTGTTCGCGGTCGTCTGGACTCTGAACGATTGGATTTCGCACGCGCGTACCGAAGCGCCGCAAACCCGTATCCCTCGCGCCGCGCTAGGCGCTGCCGCCCTCTTAGTAATTATCGCTTCGGGGTGTCTAACCTATCGCCAACTCAATTACTGGCGCGACGATGAAACGCTCTGGCGCTACACGTTGAACGTCACCGAACGCAACTACATGGCGCACGACAATCTGGCGCTGGCGCTCGCGAAACAGGGACGATCGGACGAGGCAGTCGCGGAATTCCGCGCCGCCAAGGCGCTTCATAAATATCCGCCCGCTCAAGTTTTAGAACTGGCCTGGTACGAGCAGCGAGTCGGGCATCCCGAGGACGCAATCGAAGAATGCAATTCAATTTTGAGTGACGTCCGCAATCACGACATCCAGTTGCAGGCCGCCACCTGGACCGAACTCGGGCAAGCCCACCTACAGTTGCACCACTACGATCAAGCGGGGGAAAGCTACCAGCATGCGTTGCGATTGAGTCCGGAGAATGAAACGGCGCTGGTGGGCTCTGGCGTATTAGCGCTACGCCAAGACCAGCCGGATGAGGCGGTAACTCAACTGGCGCACGCCGCGAAGGTCGATCCGAGCCCGGTAAATTTCTTATTACTGGCGCAATCCCTGCGCCAAGCCGGACGTTCCGCGGAGGCCGATAAAGCAGCAGCGCAGGCCCGAAAGATTTCTCCAGATCTAAGCCAGCCCCAAATGGCCGCAGCCCAGTTGCTCTCAGTCGCCGGGTTAATGCCGCAATAATCTAGAGGGAAGTCGCACGAAATGCGGCGCTAAGCTCTTGACTTTACTGAGAACTGAGAACTGAGAACTGACAACTGCTTTTCAGCTTCTCTTCACCAACAAACAAGTCATATCGTCATGCTGCGGAGTGTTCCCCACGAACGTGTCCAACTCCGCCAGCATTCTCCCCAACAATTCCGCGGGCGTGCATCCCGATTCGCGATCCACCAGTCGGATCAGCTCCGGTTCGCCGTATTCCTCCTGCTTCGCATTCTCCGCCTCGACGATTCCATCGGTGAAAATGACCAGCCAGTCTCCGTTTTCGAGGCGGGACGTTCCCCTCTGGTAAGCCGACTCGCCGAAAATCCCAATCGGAATCCCACCCGCTTCCAGGCGCTCGACCAAGCCCGAATTCTTGCGCAGGATGGGAACGTTGTGCCCGGCGTTGACGTAAACGACATCGCCCGTCGCCGGATCCAATTCGGCGAAAAATGCGGTGGTGAAGCGTACTCCGCCCTGGCTGTTCGAACACGAATAGCGATTCACGCCCGCCACCATTTCCGCCAACGAAACGCCGCTCGCAGACAAGGTCCGCAGACTCGCCTGGAAAGTGGCCATCACCATCGCCGCCGGAATGCTCTTGCCCGCCACGTCCGCCACCACAAACAAAATGCGGTCCGCGCTCGGCTCGCGCCCGGGCCGCAGAATCACGTCGTAGTAATCTCCAGCGACGGTGTTTGCCGGGCGCGTAGCGTAAGCGATCTGGTATCCCGGAATCTGCAGCGGTGCGCCCGGCAGCATCCACGCCTGAATGTCTTTCGCGATTTCCAAATCGCGCTTCATTACGACGCGATCGGCCAGCTCCAGGAGCAGCACCAGTAACAAAAGCAGCCCGCCCCAAACGTGCATATCGAATTCGTGGATCTCGACATGACTTTCGCCATTGGTATAAGAAAAGTTACCCGCCGGCATGAACAAAAGAATGAGCCCGAGAAGCACGAGCACGCGGCGCGCCGGCGTAAGCTTCTCCAGAATCGCCCAGAAGAGCGCCTTCGCCATCCGCCAGGATCGCCGCATCCGCGACGGCTCCGTTTTCAACTCCTCCAGTCCCGCCGAATAGAGCCGGTAGCTCGAGCGCGCATCCTTTTCAAACTGCGACCACAGCTGATTGAGCGCCATCCCTTCGCTCACGCGCAGCCAGAAACGTCGGGCCTTGCCTTTGAGTCGGACTGGAGGAGGAACTTGCTGAGGGGACGCCATGACAGAAAGAACATTATAGGCTGGGCCATCAGGGGTTGTGTGTTGACGTGTTGTGTGGGTAGTGGATCAGCTCGAATCTGTTTTGAAAGGGCACGGCTTCAGCCGTGCCGAAAGTATTGCAAAATCAATACGGCTTTAGCCGCTGCGGGAATGCATGTTTCAAACTGAGCCACTCGTCTAGTTTCTTGAGAGCAGAACCGAAGTGCTCCGTCCAACAGAATGCCGCGTCTCAAAACAACTCCATCTGCCCGCCCTCCAAATGCGCTTTCTGACTGCTGCGCGCATACTTGTCCAGAAAGCCGTACTTGCGCCGCAGCGAAGCCATCAATTGCGATAAGCGCTCCGAATAACCCTTGGGCAGGAATGCGCGCTCGCCATACCGCGCCCGATAATGTCCCACCAGAGCAGGGAAGTGTTCCTCCAGAAACGGCATGAACACCGCCGTCGAACAAGGCTTGAGAAAGAGCGGATTCGCATAAACATACTTCGCGCCCGCCGCACTGGCCGCTTGCACCAGCGCCTCAAGGTCGCGCGGACGATCCGTGATTTCCGGCAACACGGGAGCGCAGATCACCCCCGCATCCACGCCCGCAAGATTCAACTGTCGAACCGCCTCCAGCCGCAGGTCAGGCCGCGGCGCCCGCGGTTCGAGTTTGCGCGCCAGTTCGGTATCCACGGTAGTCACGGTCACATTCACAAAGATGCGGTTATGCTCGCCGACCCGCCGCAGAATCTCGGCATCGCGCGTGACCAGGTTCGACTTGGTCACAATCCCAACCTCCAGCCCGGAGTGCCGCGCCAACTCCTCAAGAATTGCCCGCGTCAACTCGTATCGCCGTTCCGCCGGCTGATACGGATCGGTCGCCGTGCCGATCGCAATCTGCTCGCCACGCTTGACCTTTTTCAACTCCGATTGCAACAGCGCCGCCGCTTTTTGCTTGACGAAAATCTTGCGCTCAAAATCGACCCCGTCGCGCAATTCCATGAACTCGTGCGTATAGCGCGCATAGCAGTATTTGCAGGCAAACTCGCATCCGCGATAAGGATTGATCGCCCACGTAAATGGAAGATTGCGTCCGCTGACCACGCGGCTAAGCAGCGAACGCGTGCCGATCGAAAAATATTCGACATTGTGCCCCTCGCGCAACGACTCGCCGTCGGCCGCGAGGCGAGCGATACCAATCAGTTTCGGCCGAGAGTCGGCATCGGAGAACAAGGGAATCGAGGTCATAGGCGTGAGGCGATGTTCGCCATTTGTTCGCCTATACTACAGCGCAGGATCGAATTTGTCTATGATGGAGGGGGTTAGGAGATAGAGCACTTTCAAACGACACATCACTATTAACTATTTAGTAATATTGAGTGATGATGATGTTCAATTTTTGATCTGGAGATGAAGAAGAGTGACGCTGCCAGTTTCATCTCATTTAGCCGCCGGCGTCGCCTTTTGATCGTGAACCGCACACATCGCGTAGAGTTACATGAAACTCCACCGGATGAAGACCGTGCGGGATGATCGCATAATTTCTGAACAACGAAACGTAACCACAGTCGAAAGAGACCTCGATTTCGCTTTGTGACTGCCACTTGAAGGATAGATCGGAGAAATCGAAGCCGTGAAGGAAACACTGAGCTTTGCCTGATGGGAAATCACGGCTGGAATCATCCGCCACACATGCATCTATATTACGGACGCCCGAATTGTGAACCTCTCGAGTACGGACTTCTACCTTGAACGCACCGTTCCGCACTTCCGTAAAGCTTTCATCGGTCCTTCCTATACAGGATTCGGAGAAAATCACGAGAAGACTGCACATTGTAAAGATCGTTAGCCGCCGCATTTTGCACCATACCCCGGTTTGAACACTCTTGTGGCGCTTGGGTCCATGCCAAACGGACCCACCCAATCCTTGCGCGAGTGAACTTTAATCGAATAAGCACCCGCGGCCAACTCAGCCGCTAACAGAGGAACACCTATCTTCGCATTGATCGCGAAGAACGCGAAATTTCCGGCGTCTCCAAGAAATTTATAATTTGCCCCTGGGCCGCCGTACATCGTTCTGAAGTTTGTCCCAGAATAAACCTGTGAGATCATCGACACCAGATTCGATACACTTGGAGATTCTTCGTTTTCAGTAGCCACCATGAGTTGAGCTGAATTATTGACACTGTTGACAACTGATCTGACATGGCTCCCAATGGTGGAGCCATCTGGAAGAACCGTGTTGCAGCCCACTTCCGTCTCCGAATCCTCCAGATCAGACAATCCTGAAGGTTCACCATCCTTTCCGGGTTGGACTTCTCCCCAGAGAAAAAATGTTGGACCGGACATTCCATAGCCAATTGCTCCGCCATTAGTCCGAACACACCCACTGAATTCAGCTGGACAGAAACCAGCGGGAACGCCAAGCGGCAATAATCCCATGGCGGGTGGGTGGGCCACTTCTCAAAACCTCGACCAATAATAACTGGGGGTGCGCCACTTCTCACGCTGTTTGAGAAGTGGCCCGCCAATACGCTCGGCAGTGGAGTTTTTCGCAGCCTCTTCCACTCCTGCCGTACCCGGCGCAGATTCAAGAGCGGCTTCCAGTCGCTGGGCGGCAAAGACTGGAGTCTCATACTCCGCCATTCAGGTTCGGTCGTTAGTGCGCGTCTTGCGCTTTCGCCTTCTCCAAAGCGATCTCTCGTTTGGCTTGGCACTCGGTTGCCGGATCGAAAGCGGCGACACCGGTTAATTCATCCTTGGAAGCCTGAAATTCAAGTGGAGGCCGCTGCACCCGGACGGGCAGTCCGGCGAACTTCACCTTCCCTTCCGAGTTGGTTCCAGCTTCCAGATCGAGCCTCCGCATTCCACCAAACCCATATTTGATATGAACTTTTACACTGGCGGCGTAAACAGCTTTTCGGTCTGTGCCCACTACGCTAAGTTCGAGAGCGCACGGACCAGCATTGCCTTGTATGGTGGGAACTTTTTCGTTGGTCGCTGGCGCTTGCGCCTCGGAAACTTGAGCCTGAGAAACTCGAGCCTCAGAAAAAAGAGGGACGGCGACAAGAACGGAGCACAGAACACGAACCAATCTGTTCATATGGGCACAATTATACGAGGCGGCCGAATTCCGTCACCGTAAACTGCCGCCGGGCCGGCGACCAAATATCGAAGCACGAGCTACGATCTGCTCCTCCAAAACTCCATCCCGGCTAAATGGTTCGAGCGCCTTGGCGATCTCGGACTCAAATCTCCCCTGCTCTTCGCCAACCACCTGCGGCGAGGTATTGGACCTGGAGAGCGCACGCCCGATGAGATCGGCAACGGTTACCTGATGCCATTCGCCGACCGATGTCTCGCCCACGGCTTCGAAGCATGAGCCCGCAAACCATTCGCTTGGAACCATCCGATACCGCTTCTCCGCTGGTCCCGAAGCCCACGCACTCCGAACTTTCCGGTAAGCTTTCACCCACGGGGTTTCGCTGGTCTCAACCGTAGAGGTTCGGCAAATCAGAATGCGACCGGCGTCGGGAGCCAGGATCCGCTCCAGTACCGCCAATGTCGCATCTCTTTCCAACCAATGCAGTGCGCGTCCAATGGTGATGAGGTCGTAGGTTTGAGTGGCTGGGAAATCCTCAATTCGACCCTCGATCAGCGCGAGTGAAACCCCCGCTTCATGGGCGGCACGCTCGGCAGCGGCAATCATCGCGGGTTCAGGGTCGAGACCAGTACAGTCTCCAACCAACGGTGCGAAACCGATCGCGAGCATGCCGGGTCCGCAGCCAACATCAAGCAAGGACTCATCCCCGCGCAGGTTGATCTGCTCCGCAATTTTCTTGAAAAATGCAGGTGGATACGGTTCTCGGTAACGGGCATAGAATTCGACCGTGGACGCGAAGCGACCCATAGACTTTAGTTTAGGCTGGGAGTGTAGGAATTGTGGCCCAGAAACGGTTCTACTTGAGGAGACGAGGAGACCGCCCATGCACAAACGCCGCCTTCGTGTTGTGAAATGGCTGAGCACCACGCCAGTAGTCGGAGTCTGCACACTTTGCACTCGAGAATTTAGAGTCGCCATGCTGGCCATGAAGAGGACCGCCGATGCGCAAGCGAGCCTCCAGGAGCAGTTCGACCGGCACAACTGCGGGCCTCTGGATTCCAGCCAGGCCGCCGATGTCTTCGTGAGGCGACAACCAGATGAGGAAGACGCCGATGACGAAGATGAAGATGAAGATAAGAAAAAAGAAGAGGATGATGACGAAGAAGATGACGAAGACGACGAAACGGACGACGGCTATTCGGAGTGAGGAAGGACGATTGCAATGAAAGACCAGGGTTCAGCAGCCAAGCCGAGTCAAACCAAGGAGCGTAAGGCAGCGGGTAGGAAAGTGAAGCTGGAGTCGGGCTCTTCTGCGCCATCAACTCCAGAAGTCGCAGCACAGAGAAAAGGACCAAAGACTGCTGGTCCTAATGTGAGGTCGGGCCTGAAGAAAGGCATATCGGAACTTCAGGGGCTCGACAGGCTTCTGCTATCGAGCGACATAGACGCGGATGTTTTAGCGGATTTGCGGGATGCGTTGAATCGGGTCAGGAATACCGCGTGGGTGGCTCAGCAATATATCGTCCGCAAAGAAAACGATCAGGACTCGGCGAGTGTGCTCTCGCTCTTAGCGGGAGAACGTATCCGCGCCGCCTATCAGCTTTGCGAAGCTCTAGCGGATGATCTGAAAAGAACCGACATCCAATTTCAACGAGGAAGCCTCGTTCAACTCCACGAAGCCACGAAAACCTTGACCGAGCAACTGAACGACATTATCAAACGATTAGGATGACGATTAAATTCGGCGGGTGGCCCACTTCTATTTCGCCATAGCATGGATCGATTCACGTCAACAGAGAAATAACTGGGGGCGCCCCACGTCTCGCGCTTTTCGAGACGTGGGCCTGCCGCGAGCATCCCCACTTACGCAATCCTAACTCCGACCTTTTCATCACGCGGACATCGTTTTCAAATTTATTTTTGATCCTCAGGCATCAGTCCCGGGGGTGGCGCTGGAATCGCGATATCCAACTTTGTGACCGATCCGAGCGCTGAGAGTGGCTTATCGAAATCGGCGACATTGCCCACCACCAGCACCGCCATCTGATCGCGATGCAGATACTTGGCCGCGACGCGCGCTACATCTTCTTTCGTGACTTTCTCTATTTCTCTCTGAAAATTCTCTAGAAAATCCAGCGGATATCCGTAGAATTCGTACGCCATTTTTTCTTGCAAGACTTTCCCCGGAGAATCAAAGCGAAAAACAAACGAATTCAAAATCGCATCCTTGGCGCGTTTGAGTTCCTCATCATTGATGGGACGCTTGTTCAGATCGGCAATCTCCTCGTCGATGGCCTGAATCGACTCGACGGTCGTTTTGCTCTTCGTGCTCACCATCATGCGCAGCATGCCAGGATGGTCCCATCCCGCGCCGATGCCGCCGCCGACGCCATAGGCAAGTCCTTTGGTGGTGCGTATGTCATTGAAAAGGCGCGACGAAAACCCTCCGCCGAAGGCCTCGCTGAATACCGACGTCGCAAAGTAATCCGGATTGCGGCGCGTGATTCCGACCGCGACCAGCTGAATCTGGCTCTGGTTGACGTCGTTCTTTTCGACCAGATAATAACCTGGCTTCGCGGGCTCGGGCTTGGCTGGGTCTCCATCGTTCGGCGCTGGTCCCTTAGGCCAAGCGCCAAACGCCTCGCGCAGTCTGGCCTCCATTTTCGCCGAATCGAAGTCGCCAACGACGCCGAGAATGATGTTATTCGGATGTACGTACCTGCCGTGAAACTCGACCAGATCCTGGCGCGTGACAGACGCAACCGTACGATACTCCGGTGTTCGGGCATACGGACTATATGCGCCATAGACCAGCTTCGCCGCTTCCCGCGCCGCGATCTGCGAAGCATCGTCATTGCGCCGCGAGATGCCGTCATACATCCCCTTCTTCGCGATTTCAATTTTCTCGGCACGGAAATCGGGATTCTTCAGCAAGTCGTCGAACACGCGAAACACATCGTCAAAATCTTCTTTCAGGCACGACCAGCTAATGGTTGTCGATTCGATGCCTCCGCCGGTCTCGACCTTGGCCGCGCGTTGCTCCAGGAAATCGTCAAGCTGATCGCCGGTCTGGGTCTTAGTGCCGCCCGTGCGCCAGACTTCGCCATAGATGTCGGTCAACCCAGCCTTGCTTGCGGAAACCGAGCGCTCGCCGCCGCGAATGCGAGCGGTGCCATCGATCATCGGCAATTCGTGATCTTCCTGAAGAAAAATCACCATGCCATTTGGCAACTCGAATCGCTTGGGCTGCGCCGGATGAAACTCCGGCAACTTCGGGATCGGAATCTTCTTCCACAACTGTTCCGGAGTTTTCTGCGAGTTCGGTTGCCCTTGCGCCCAGACTGGCCTGCTCGTTCCAAACACAACTATGACGAAGAGGAATGCGTATACAGCACGCGAGCGCTTCACTGTCCACCTCCCTGCGGCGCGACGGTCGTTCCCGGAGGCCCGGCAAACTCAATGATCCCAACCGTCCGGTTGTCGGGGGTAAAAGTCTGATTCGCCACTCGTCGAATATCTGCCTTGCTGACTTTTTCGATGCGATCGACGGAGCGGAAGAGTTCGCGCCAGTCGTCATAGCGCGCTTGATTCAATCCAAGCGCAAACGCCAGACCTTCATTCGATCCGAGTGAACGGATCAGATTTGCTTTCGCGCGCGTTTTGATCATGCGCAGCTCTTCATCCGAAATATCTTCTTTCTTCAAACGTTCGATCTCCACATGAATCGCATCGGCCATCTCCTGCGGTTTGTGGCCCGGAATCGGCGAGGCGTAAAACGCAAACAGATGCGGATATTTATTTCCCGGATATCCGGTAAATCCCTCCGCGTCGGACGCGATCTGCTTGTCGCGCACCAGCGCGCGGTACAAGCGGGACGTCCGGCCATTCGACATCAGATCGGCGATCGCGTCGTAGACCTGGTCATCGGGACTGCGGTAGTCGGGGCGGTGATAGCCTTCGAGATAGATAGGCTGCGATTGATCGTGCAGTACCACGTTGCGCTCGGAATTCTGCGGCGGCTCGGTGGTGGTCGCCGTGTCGGGCTTGGGGCGCGCTGGAATCCGGGAGAAATATTTCTCCACGATCGGCATCGCGTCCGAAGCTTTCAAATCTCCCACGACCGTGACCACCATATTCGAGGGCACGTAGTATTTGTCGAAGAAATTCTGCGCGTCGGTTGCCGAAAAAGAATTCAGATCCGAAATCCATCCAATCGTCGGCCGGTGATAAGGATGCGCCGCGAACGCTTCTTCCGTGAATTGTTCGAGCAGCCTGCCCATGGGATCGCTATCGGTTCTCATGCGGCGCTCTTCGATAACTACGTTGCGTTCTTTGTAGAATTGCCGCATCACCGGATGGAGAAAGCGCTCCGATTCGAGATAGGCCCATAGCTCCAGGCGGTTGATCGGGAACGAGTAGTGGTAGCCGGTTTCGTCGAGATCGGTGAAGGCGTTCATGCCCTCACCGCCTTCGGCTTCGACAATTTTGCCGAATTCGTTGTTGTAAGGCGCAGAGAACTTATCGGCCGCGGCCATCGCGTCTTTCCAGTCTTGATCGAGTTGTTTCAGCTTCTGCTCGTCGCGGTCGACTGGTTTATCGCGCTCGGCGATGTAGGCGGCGTAGGCCACTTCAACTTTCGCCAGCGCAACTTTTTCGTCGGCGAAGTCGCGCGTCCCAATCGTGTCCGTGCCCTTGAACGCCATGTGCTCGAACATGTGCGCGAGGCCGGTCTTGCCCATGGGATCCTGCACGGAGCCCGCGTCGACATGCGTGAAGAAGGAAAATACAGGAGCTTCGGGCCGCTCGCAGATGATGATGGTCAGGCCGTTTGCCAGCTTCTTTACCGTCGTGCGCTTCTCGAAAGACGCCAGATCTTGCGCCAGAGCGAGTGAGCCGAGGAGCCAACAGATAGCAACTATTTTTAGATGAGAGTGATTTCGGATCGAAGTGAAACGGGAATTCATCCAGCCTCCGCGAGAAAGATCGGGAAATTCGAAGTTACGTGGGCACGAGGAAGGTTGTCAAACTGCGCGATGTCGATCATTCCTTGTCGCAATAGATGATCGCTTGGCTCGAGACTGGGTTTGATTGGCAGAAATCGGCTTGAGACCCCTCTGGTAGCGGTCTTTAAGAATCAAAGACTTAGCGTCAATTAAACGCCAGGTCTTTGAGAAATAAGGACTTAGCTGTAAAGTATTTATAAATCAATGAGTTAGCGCGAATTTCCCGCTTTTTTCTGCGTTCTTTTCCCGCTAGGTCTTTGAGAAATAAATACTTTAGCTATCATTTTGTCATTGCAGTACCTTTGTTTGCGGTCTTTGACGATATTGTGCTCGGGCGCGGCGCCCGTCTCTACAGCTACTTGTCTCCGCACGATCTTGGGCGATCACCAGACCCGGCAGGCATTCTCGGCGACCATCGGCTGCCCCGCCTTGCATCCGAACGCCTGCTCGAACGCCGCCGAGTTTTGCACCGCGCCATTGACGCGCCATCGTCCCGGAGAATGCGGATCGGTCAGCACCCGCTTTCGCGCCTCCTGATCCGTTACGTTCTGGCACCAGATCTGACCATAAGCAAGAAAGAAGCGCTGCGCCGGAGTATAGCCGTCGATTTCTTTTACCGGCGTGTTTCCGATGATCGACATCAGCGCCATGTAGGCGAGCTTGAGTCCGCCGTTGTCGGCGGTATTTTCACCGAGCGTCAATTTGCCGTTGAGCTTGAGGTCGCCCTTCGGATCTTTCACCGACACGAAGCTCGAATACTCTTTCGCCGTGCAATCGGCGCGCTGCTCAAATTCCTTGCCGTCTTCCGGAGTCCACCAGTCGCGGAAATTTCCCGCCGCATCGTATTTGCGGCCCTGGTCGTCGAAACCGTGCGTGAGTTCGTGTCCAATGACGACTCCGATGCCGCCGTAGTTCACCGCGTCGTCCATCAGCTTGCCGTAAAACGGAGGCTGCAAAATCCCCGCCGGAAAATTGATATCGTTCATCGACGACCGGTAATAGGCATTTACCGTCGGCGGAGTCATGCTCCAATCCTTGCGGTCGGTCGGCTTATCGATCTTTTTGTAGAGCCGGTGCACTTCGAACGCGCCCGCGCGCTCCGCATTGCCGGCATAGTCGTCTGCTTTGATCAGCACCGCGCTATAGTCGCGCCAGGTATCGGGATAACCAATGTTGTTGACGATTGCGTCCAGCTTCTCATAGGCCTTTTTCTTCGTCGTATCCGACATCCAGGTTAGTTGGCCAACATCGTCGCGCATCGCCTTCTCGATGCCCTGCACCATCTTCATCGTGCGCTCTTTGCCTTCTGTCCCGAAGGTGCGATCGACATAGATTTTGCCGAGTGCCATGCCCAGCTTCGCGTCGGTGGACTTCACGCAACGCTTCCAGCGTGGTTCCATCTCTTGTTGTCCAGACAAGAACTTTCCGTTGAATAGGAAATCTTCTTCGACGAACGCGTGGGGCAGCGCGGGGGCGTATTCGTTAATGATTTTCCAGCGCAGATAGGTTTTCCAATCGTCGAGCGGAACGGAGCCAAGTTGCTCGTTCACCTGCTTGAAAAACTCGGGGTTGCCCACGTTCACCGAAGTGAACTTGGGCGCGCCGTTATCGGCAAAGTAGACGGTAAGGTCGAAGTTTGGGGCGGCCGCCGCGATCTCCGCCACCGTCATCTTGTGGTCGCGAGTTTTCGGATCGCGCCGAAGCGTGCGATCCATCGAAGCCTGCGCCAGTCCTGTTTCAACCGTCAACACCGCTTTCGCCTCGGCGGCCGCCGCGTCCGGTTTCGCTCCGGCCAGTTCGAACATCTTCCGAACGTGCTCCACATATTTCTGCCGCGTTTCCACCGACTTCGCATCATCCTTTATGTAGTAGTCGCGATCGGGCAAGCTAATCCCGCCCTGGTCGAGATAGGCGATCGTTTGTGTCGAATCGTGCAAGTCGGGCTGCGGATAGAACGCGAATAAGGCGGACGTCGACTCGCGGTGCATGCTGGCGATCTGCCGGATAAGCTCTTTCCTTGTCTTGATGCCGTCGATCGGACTAAGTGCTGTCTTTAGCGGAGCAATGCCTTTTTTCTCAATCGTGCTCTCATCCATGCACGAACCGTAATAGGTGCCCACCATGGATTGCGGCGCGGAGTGTTTGCCCGGAGCCTGCGCTTCGGTCAATATATCCCGCAGAATATAAATATTGTGGTCGGCCAGTTCGTCGAATCGTCCCCAGCGCGATTTATCGGGAGGAACGGGATTGTTCTTCATCCAGGTTCCGCACGAGTATTGATAAAAGTCGGCGCAAGGATCAGCCGCCTTATCGATGGCGTTAACGTCGAAGGCCGGGATTTCGCGGGGCGTTACAGGAGATGTCTTCTCCTGGGCGGAAATAAGCGCCGCGGTAAGCAGAAAAAAAATCACACAGACAAAACGAGTTCGCATACTTGCCTCGAGTTTTGGAATATTGCCGAACTAGGGCCAGCGCCCCAAGACACATTAGACCTAAGCAACCATCCCTTTCAAGCGCGGGAGCAACTATACTGAGAGCCGCCCGTAGCGGCGACTTCACAGTTTGGCGAAAAAAACGGATCTGGCTGTGCGGCCCCTAAAGGGGCGTTTGGATTTAGATGATTTTCGGCATCGCTAAAGCGATGCCCTGATACGAAGCGATCTTCTGATTGATTTGTGGATTGAGTGTTTTAGCAACCGTTCAAATCCATGTCCACGCCCACCATCGTCGAAGTTGAAGGTCGCACGCTCAAGCTCACGAATCTGGACAAGGTCCTTTATCCCGCAACCGGCTTTACCAAGGGCCAGGTGGTGGATTACTACGTTCGCATCGCCCCGGTTCTCGTGCCGCATCTGGCGGGACGCCCGCTCACCATGAAGCGCTATCCCGGAGGCGTGGGCGAGGAGCAGGAATTTTTCTTCGAGAAGAATGCGCCCAAGCATCGTCCCGATTGGGTGAAAACCGCGCCGGTTTGGAGCGAGGGCAACCACCGTACCATTTATTTCCTCCTCGCGAACGATCTCTCCACGCTGACCTGGATCGCGAACCTGGCCTCGATCGAACTGCATCCCTCGCTGTCGGTCGCGCCCGAGATCTCGACTCCGACCATGATCGTTTTCGATCTCGACCCCGGGCCTCCGGCGAACATCGTGCAGTGCTGCCAGGTCGGCCTCTGGGTGCGGCAGATTTTCGACCATTTCGGGTTGCAGAGTTTTCCCAAGACTTCAGGCTCGAAGGGATTGCAGGTGTACATTCCACTGCACACCAAAATTACCTACGACCAGACGAAACAATTTGCGCTCGCAATCGCACGCCTGCTCGAACAGGAACATCCCGACCTGGTCGTATCCGATATGAAGAAAGCCATTCGCACCAACAAGGTCTTTGTCGATTGGAGCCAGAACGATCAGCACAAAACGACAATCTCGGTGTACTCCCTGAGAGCGCGCGAGCACCCGACCGTATCGACGCCGGTGACCTGGGAAGAAGTGGAGCAGGCGCTGAAAAAGAAAGATGCGACGCGGTTGGTCTTCGAAGCGAAAGACGTATTAGCGCGGGTGGAGAAGAGGGGCGACCTGTTCGAGCCCGTCCTCAAACTAAAACAGAAACTTCCGCAATTGTCGGGACTGGCTGGCGTAGCGGAAACGGAAGAAGAGCAGGCACCCAGCTCAGGCGCTCAAGCCGAAGCGGAACCGTCCGCAAAAATAAAGACGAAGACAAAAACATCGACTGCAAAAAAGCCGAAGCCAAAGGCTGCGCCAGCCGCGTCCAAGCGTCCCAAGTTATAATCCGCCCTTATGGCGGGACTCCACATCGGCACGTCGGGATGGGCCTATCCGACCTGGAAACCGGCTTTCTATCCGGAGAAGCTCGCGCAAAAGAAGTTTCTGAACTTCTACGCCTCGAAACTCAACGCCGTAGAGGTGAACTACACGTTTCGCCAACTGGTAAAAGAGACGACCATTCAGAACTGGATTGCCGAAACGCCCGAACACTTTCGCTTCACCATCAAGGCGCATCAGGTGCTCACCCACATCAAGCGGCTCAAGAGCGCCGAAGAATTTCTGAAGCGCTTTCTCGGCACGCTCGAACCGCTAGAGCGCGCAGGACGTCTCGGGCCTGTACTTTTTCAGCTTCCGCCAAACTTTAAAGCCGATCACGCCGTGCTCGCCGAGTTTCTCAGGAGCTTGCCCCGAACACTGCGCGCGTCGTTTGAGTTTCGACACGACTCCTGGGTGACGGACCCCGAGTTGACCGCCACGACCTGCGCCACGCTCGGCGAGCGAAATATCGCACTGTGCGTCGCGGAAAGCGAAACCCGCGATACTCCCGACCTGGTCACCGCCGATTACACCTATTACCGTTTCCGCAAGCCGACTTACACGGACGAAGAGCGCGCGAGGATGGTAGGGCGCATCCAAGAACATATGGCGGCAGGCCGCGATGTCTATGCTTACTTCAAGCACGAAGAAACGCCTGAAGGCGCGCTCTACGCGGTTGATATGCTGCGTGCCCTGCAATCGCCTAGCGGATAGGATGGTGAAACAATGATCAGCAAAACGAAGGCGATCGTACTCGGCTCGACACTGCTGGTCGGCGTTCTGGGCCCCTCGTTTGCGCCCGGCCAGACGAAGCCGGCGCAGAACGCGTCGCGTCCCACGCCAGCTGCGCCTTCGGTTGCGGGACTCGAATTTCCCGTGCTGCTGCGGCAAAAAGTGGTGGCCGGCAAGACTTCAGTGGGAACAAAAGTGCAAGCTCGCCTAACCGTCGCTACTTTTCTCAACGGCGTGGTGGTGCCAGAGGGGGCGATTTTCTCAGGCGAAGTCGTCGAGTCGGCCAAGAAATCTGGCGCCGACCCATCGCGCCTCGCCATTCGCGTGGACTCGGTGCAATGGAGAAATAAGAATCAATCTGCCCCAAATGTGGTTGCGCTTACTCCGATTCTATACCTGACCGCCTGGTATTACCCGCGGGCGTCGCCCGACACTAAAGACTCGATGGCCGATCCGTCGGATACCGTTTATAACCCAAGACTCGGAAACAATAACGGAATGCACTCCGCCCAGCGGAATGGGGGTCTGCCTCCGCTTGGCTCCGCGGACTCGGACAGCGACAAGAACGCGGAGAATCCCCCCGCGCCCTCTTCAGACGTTTCGAATCACCGCGTGGTGATGAAGGATGTGGAATCTGGGCGTAGCGCGGCGGGGGCGGTCACCCTGTCATCGAAGCGCTTCAACCTCAAGCTAAACAAGACGACTACCTACGTACTCGCGGCTGGCACTCTTGGAGCAGGTCCAAGTTAGGCCGTTGCTGTCGAAACGGGATTCGCCGCCGAACGGTCTTACTCGCTGCGTTCTTTCTCTTTCTTATCCTCGGCCATTTTCCGGTCAATGAAATCCCGCAGGCTGGAAGGCTGGGCGGGGCGCGTTTTCCCGGCAACCAGATTATCAATCTGACGTAATCTGACGTCTCAGAGACGCGGCGGCCGCTTTACGACCTTCGGCGTCGACGTCACCTTTGTCCGCCTTTTCATCTCCCATACACATCTCAGGTTCCTCTCCCATTCGAGCTTGAGCTTTGACCGGTTTCGACCCACGTTTTTCAGCGCCTTTTCAACAACTTACATCCATAAAATGCCCGATTTCCCCGCTCAACCCCGTTTTCCCACCCTTCGTTGCCTTCTGCGTGCCTAAATGTCATCGATTCAATAGCATCAACCTGACCCACTCCACGCATCGAAGCTTCCAGGTTTCCGCTGTGGACGAAGTCTTTGTCTTCATCTTGCGCAGGCTCCCAAATCGCGGGGACCGCGGGGATAGTTCTACTCCCAAGTGGAGGAAAGCGAGAGCAGAATGCATAAGCCGATTAAGTATGTTGAGAAGGCCGTGACCGTTGCCGCCACTGGCGCATGGGCGGTGTTTGCACGACTCAACCGCATTGCTCCCAACCAGGCGCCGATTCCGAAGTGGTCCGAGAAGCCCCTGCTCAAGTCCTGGGAAAAGTCGAAGCCGCCCCTCGGTTGGCCGCGCTCGACCGATTCGCTCTGTCCCAAATGCGTTCCTGAAATTCGCCAGCAGATTCTGGACGGTCACCTACCCGTCGACGTTCTTATGAACGAAAAAGTGGGCGAGATCAAGGCCCAGATCATCGAGCGCGACGGCAAGCTGTGGATGGTGAAAGACTGCCCCAAGCATGGCCACTTCGAAGACCTGATGTCGATCGACACGGAATTCTCGAAGCACCTCGAAGAAGTTTTCCCCGGCCGCGACATTCGCGCCCATGCCGACGAGAAATTGCATCACCACGGCTCCTCCACCGTGAAGTATGGACGCGGCGCCGTGCTCACCGTCGACCTCACCAATCGCTGCAACATGATGTGCGATCCCTGCTTCATGGACGCCAACCAGGTTGGCTACGTTCACGAACTCACGTGGGAAGAGATCAAGACCGTGCTCGACAATGCCATCACCGTGAAGCCGAGGCGCCAGATGTCGGTGCAGTTCTCCGGTGGCGAGCCCACGTTGTCGCCCTATTTCCTCGATGCTGTGCGATACGCCCGCAAAGTCGGATACAACAGCGTGCAGGCCGCGACCAACGGCATCGAATTCGCCAAGAGCTTCGAATTCTGCCAGCAGGCGGTTGAAGCCGGAATGCGCTATGCGTATCTCCAGTTCGACGGCATTGGAAACGCCGCCAACGATCATCGCGCCGTGGGCAATCTGTTCGACGTAAAACTTAAAGCGATCGACAATTTGCACAAGGCCGGTTGCGAAATCGTTCCGGTTGTAACCATCGTGAACGGCATCAACAACGAGCAAGTCGGACGCATCATTCAATTCGCGCTCGACAATCCGAAAAAGATCGGCTTCCTCAGCTTCCAGCCGGTAAGCTTTACCGGACGCGACGAAGCCATCACCGACGAACGCCGCCAGGCGCAGCGCTATACTCTGGCGCACTTGGCGCACGATGTCAAAAATCAAACTGGATTTGGCGAGCCTACCCGCGATTGGTATCCCATCTCCTTCATGTCCACCTTCAGCGACTGGGCCGACGTCCTCCACGCCGGAGATTCGAATAACGATTGGGGCCAACTCTCCTGCGGATGCCATCCCAATTGCGGTACGGGCATGGCCATGATGATTGACAAGGAAACCAAGGAAGCCGTCCCTGTCACAGCGTTTCTGAAAGGCGATCAGCTCGCGAAAGACATCGCCAAGGTCAACGATGCGGCGCGTTCGAAATTTTGGACCGCCTTTGGCATGGCGCTCTGCTTGATGAAGAACTACGATCCGTTCCAGTCGCCGACTCACTTCAAAATGGTCGATCTGCTGAAGAAGTTCGACAAGAACTTCAACGCCACCGGCAAGAACTACGGCAAAGTTGGCCCCGACCGAACCATCGATGACGTGATGAAGCGGCGGCAGGATCGTTGGAACTTCCTCTTCATCGCGGGCATGTGGTTCCAGGATCTGTTTAACTACGATTTCCGCCGCACCGAGCAGTGCATCATTCCCTACGCCACGCAGGAAGGCGAGATCAGCTTCTGCGCTTACAACACGGGCGTCGGTTGGAGAAACATTATCGAGAAGATGCACATGACTTCGACCCTCACCAAGTGGTACGAAGAGCATGGGCGTCACGAGATCTTTGCTGGCGGCAAGAAAGTCAAGATGCAGGACGAGACGCACGCACTGCATCTGCGCGACGAAATCGTGACCAACGAAGTGCAGCACGATCTGGATAAGTTGGGCATTGCAAAAACGGCGCGCGAAGAAAAGAAGCGAGCCCGCGACAGCAAAGCGGAAACCAACAAAGTCAAGAACGATGCCGCTTATGACGCGCGCATGGCTCAGCTCTACCGCGAAGTCGTGCTGAAAGAAAAACCCGCGACCTCCAACGAAGGTGGATTCATTCCGCTTGGTGCTATCGCTGGCGCAATCGCTCAGCCAAACGGTATCGCTCCCGCTCCGAAGAGGACCGAGGAAGTTGGCGAGCCGGTGGCTGGCGACTAACTCCGAAAGTTAGTACGTGAAAACTGAAAAATGGGTGCCCCGCTCCTTGCGTTCTTTGCAAGGGGCGGGTGCCTGTGCCGACGCGCATTTCCAGCTCTGAAAAACGCTCCGTTACTCGACGGTCGCAAACTTCAAGCACACTGGGGACGGAACGCGCAGTTTTTGTCCAGTCGAAATTAATTTTCCCGACTTCGGATCGATCCGAAAAACTACAATGTCGTCGCTGTCCTGATTCGCCACCAAGAGCAGCTTGCCCGTAGGATCAATCGCGAAACTACGCGGCGTCTTGCCTTGAGTCGAGAACCGGCCCACCTGAGATAGTGTTCCTTTACGGCTGTCGATGGAAAAAACGGCGATGCTGTCGTCGCCGCGATTGGATGTGTAAAGATATTTCCCATTCGGGTGAATCGCGATCTCCGCGGCCGTGTTCTGGCCAGAGAATCCGGCTGGAAGCGCGGAGATACGTTGCACGGAGCGAAATTGTTTTCTCTCCCCGCGGGCGAAGACGGTTACAGTCGAATCAAGTTCGCCCAGCACGTACATGAAATCGCCATTGCCTGAGAATGCTGCGTGGCGCGGACCCGAACCCGGCGCGAGTGCCGCCGAAAAAGGATCGATTGCGTCTGGCAACGAGGAACTCTGTTTCGAATCCGTGTCAGAAGTCCTTGTCAGAGTGCCCTTCGTAGAATCGAAGCGGTAAGCGAACACGCGATCCAAGCCCAAATCCGCCACGTAGGCAAAACGGTTATCGGCCGAGGCTTCGATCCAATGGCTATGAGGAGCGTCCTGCCGCTCCTTGTTTGGGCCGAGCGTTCCTTTGTCGGCGACGACGGACGATGCTTCGCCGAGTCGGCCGTCGGCTGCAATGGGAAAGGCGGCGACATTGCCTCCGGTATAGTTCGCAACCAGCAAAAATTTTCCGGTCTTGTCGAGCGCGAGATAGCAAGGGTCGGCACCGCGCGAGGAGACAGTATTCAATAGTGTCAGCTTGCCCGTCTCGCGATTGATGGAGAAAGCACTCACCCCGCCGCTTTTCTCGCCCTTATATTCCGGAGTCTCATTCACGGCATACAGGAAACGTCCGCTCCGGTCGATGGTCACGAACGATGGATTGGTTGTCTCGGCCGTAACTCCGAGCGGCGTGAGTTCCGAGGTGGCCGGATCGAAGCGGTAGGCATAAATACCTTTGCTTTCCTTCTCCGTATAGGTTCCGACAAAGAGAAGATATTTGTGGGTGGCTGAATCCTTGGCCGAGCTGATTGTAGCGAGCGAGATTGTCCAGAAAAAAAAGAGGAGCGAAAGCAAACTGCGGCGGAAGGAAATTGTCATGCCGAGTATCAAAGCCGATTCGACGGCGGAAGGCAAGCGTGCCCTACAATGTCGAGAAAGTTAATTCGTCAGGAACTCCGATTCGACGGGAGCGGGCTTGGTCATCGTATTGACGGGAGTGGCAGGCGCGGGCAAGACCACGGTCGGAAAACTGCTGGCCTCGCAACTGGCCTGGCCGTTTGCCGATGGCGACGACTACCATCCGCCCGCGAATCTGGAGAAAATGCGAAACGGCATCCCACTCACGGATTCCGATCGCGCCCTCTGGCTGGAGATTGCGAGGTCTTTGATCGCCAACTGGATCGCAGAAGGGAAGAGCGCGGTCCTGGCCTGCTCGGCGCTCAAACGCGCCTACCGCGAACGCTTGCAGGAAGGCCCCGAGGTGCGGTTTGTTTATCTGAAGGGCGACGTGGCCTTGCTGCAAGCTCGACTACGGGAGCGCCAAGGACACTACATGACTGTCCAAATGCTGGAGAGCCAGTTGGCGACGTTGGAAGAACCGGAGCACGGGTTAGTTGTTGACGTCAGCCATTCTCCCGAAGAGATCGCGGCGGAGATCCGAAGCAAATTGGCGCTGACCGAGAGCTCGAACCAGTCTGGATAGAAAACCCAAGTGCACGAGAATACGCGCGAAAAGGAAACGATGGAGACGATGGAAGCGGTGGTCGTTCGCAGGCTGACCTGGCGTCTGGTGCCGTTTCTTTTTCTGCTCTA
>OBLW0100000977.1_pt1 | contig 24559 bp, 19 predicted proteins | sample 1520161 | NCBI WGS metagenome assembly OBLW01 (sample SAMEA3539309, study PRJEB22396) | soil metagenome | biome: tundra; feature: field; material: soil | place: USA | collected 2010-05 | depth 0.15 m | reverse complement strand
TAAGTCCGACAGCCCCGGCCGCCGCAACGAAAAATCATACGCCCGAACTGTCTCTCTTCAGTGGGGCGGAGCTCCCGCTCTGCCTTCTTGTTTTATTCCCAATTGGCTTCGTTTCGTAGAATTTCCACCCGCTGAGTTCCGCGCGCTCTTGCCTGTTCTGTTTCTTTCCGTACCCCCAAAATGGCTTCGTTCCGCGGAGTCGTGCCCGGCCCCACTCGCGGCTGGTATCATTTGGCTTGCCCCCCGAACAGCACCAACCGGCGGCTGGCCCTATTTACGACTTCTTCGCGCAATTGGGACCGGGCATCATTACCGGCGCCGCGGACGACGACCCCTCCGGCATCGCCACCTACTCCGTAACCGGCGCGACCTTCGGGTATGGGCTGCTCTGGACGGCGCCGTTTTCGTTTCCCCTCATGACTGCCGTGCAGTTGATGTGCTCCCGGCTGGGCATGGTTACGGGGCGCGGGTTGGCGGCCGTGGTGCGGCAGCGCTATCCTCGGCCGGTTCTGTGGGGCGCGTGCCTTCTCCTCATCGTGGCCAATACCATCAACATCGGCGCCGACCTCGGCGGCATGGCGGATGCCACCCACATGGTGACGGGGCTCAACGCGCTCTGGTGCACGCCGGTGTGGACGGGGCTGATCGTGGTCCTTTTGCTGAAGACTTCCTACCGCGTGATCGCGCGGATTTTCAAGTGGCTCACTCTGGTCCTGTTCGCCTATGTCATCACCGCATTCCTGGCGCGCCCGGATTGGTTCCAGGTTCTGCGCGCCACCTTCGTGCCGGATGTCCGCTGGACGCGCGAGTATCTTTCCGTATTGGTGGGGATTTTAGGGACCACCATCTCCCCGTACCTGTTCTTCTGGCAGGCGGCGGAAGAGGTGGAGGAGGAGAAGGCCGATGGCCGCCGTACCCTGGCCCAGCGGCAAGGGGCCACCAACCAGGAACTGCGGCGCGCGCGCAATGACGTGGCGCTCGGCATGTTTTGGTCCAACCTGGTGATGTACTTCATCATCCTGACCACTGCGGCGACGCTCCACGCGCACGGCATTACGCATATTTCGACAGCCCGCCAAGCCGCCGAGGCCCTTCGCCCTCTGGCCGGCCCCGGCGCCTATTGGCTTTTCACCCTGGGGCTGATCGGCACCGGCATGCTGGGCGTCCCGGTCCTCGCTGGTTCCAGCGCGTACGCCATTGGCGAGGCCATGGCCTGGAGCGCGTCGCTCGACAAGCGTCCCAGACTCGCGCCCAAGTTCTATGGCGTGATGGCCGCCGCCATGGCGCTCGGCTTGGCCCTGTGCTACGCCGGCCTGGACGCCGTACGAATGCTGTTCTGGTCGGCGGTGGCTAACGGCGTGTTGGCGCCACCCCTGATTGTGCTAGTGGTCCTGCTGACTAACGACCGCTCCGTGATGGGCGCCCGCGTCAACCCGCCGCTGCTGCGCTGGCTTGGCTGGACCGCCGCGGTGGTGATGAGCGTGGCCGCCGTAGCCATGTTCATAGCGGGGTAAAATCAAATCTTCGTCCCTATGTCCCGAATCTATACCCCAATCACTGCTGAGATGGCCGATTACATTCGCGCCGTCACCCTGCGCGAGCCTGAAGCTCTGAGGCGCCTGCGCGAAGAGACCGAAGACCATCCCCAGGCCTCCTGCCAGATCGCGCCGGAGCAAGGGCAGTTTTTGCACGTGCTGGCGCGCGCCATTGGGGCGGCGAAAACGCTCGAAGTGGGCGTGTTCATGGGATACAGTTCCACCTGGGTCGCGCTGGCTCTGCCCCCCGGCGGAAAGCTCGTGGCCTGCGACCGCAATGCGGAATACGCCGAACGGGCCCGGCGCACCTGGCGCGAAGCCGGCGTCGAGAATCGAATCGAACTCCATCTGGGACCGGCGCTCCATACCTTGGACGCCCTGCTGGCGGAAGGGCAGGCCGGCACGTTCGATCTCGCGTTCATCGACGCCGACAAAGAGAACTACGCCCGGTACTATGAACGCTCGCTTTCCCTGCTGCGTCCGAGGGGCCTATTGGTGGCCGACAACGTACTCTGGCATGGCCGCGTGATCGACGCCGGCAATCGCGATCCGGACACCGAAGCCATTCGCGCCTTCAACCGCAAGTTGCACGAGGACAGCCGGATAGCCCTCAGCATAGCCACCATGGGCGACGGCTTCGCAGTGGCCTGCAAGCTGTAACCCAAAGGACAGTCGATTCGCCATTCATATATCATATATTCAGGGAGCAATATGTTTAACTATCGATGGCCGGCTATCCTCGTAGCCGGAGTTTTGACGTTCGCTTTTTCGGCTTCGGCCCAAGGGCAAGGCTTCGGGCGCGGCGGCCGCGGGCAAGCGATCACCGGACCGTGGTCCGACAAGACGCTCTCGCCGGACCAGCGCGCCGACCTGGTCATGCAAACCATGACCCTCGATGAGAAAATCCAGCTTCTCCATGGCGGTCCCGGTGGATTCGGCGGCGGACCTGCCGCGATGCCCCCGGGAATCACTACCCGAACCAATGGCGGCGCGGGCTGGGTTCCGGGAATTGCCCGGTTAGGCATGCCGGATATCAACATGGCCGATTCGGCCGTCGGCGTCACCAGGGGCGATACGGAGAGCCGTTATTCCACCCTCTTGCCGTCGGCGCTGGGCGCGGCGGCGTCCTGGAACGCCGATCTGGCTCTGCTCTACGGCCAGGTCATCGGTCGCGAGCTGCGCGATCAAGGGTACAACATGTCCATCGGCGGCGGGGTCAATCTGACCCGTGAGCCGCGCAACGGCCGCAATTTCGAATATGCCGGCGAGGACCCCATTCTTGCCGGAACCACGGTCGGCATGCTCATGAAGGGCGTGCAGTCGCAGCAGATCATGGGCGACATCAAGCACTACGCGATGAACGACCAGGAAAACGGCCGCAACACCGCCAACGCGCTCATCGACAAGCGCTCCATGCGGGAGAGCGACCTGCTGGCCTTCCAGATCGCCTATAAGATCTCGGATGCCGCCGGTTTCATGTGCGGCTACAACCTGGTCAATGGCGACTGGGATTGCGAGAACGACTACCTCCTCAACCAGGTTCTTAAGAAGGACTTCGGTTTCAAGGGCTTTGTCATGTCGGACTGGGGCGGGACGCACAGCACCAAGAAGGCCATCATGGCCGGCCTTGACCAGGAAGAGCCCGGCAGCGGGTTCTTCGGCGATGCTCTGAAAGCCGCCGTGCTAAGTAACGACGTTCCCCTCGCCAAGGTCAACGACTCCGTGCATCGGATCCTGCGCAGCATGTTCGCCACCGGCGTATGGGACAACCCTCCGCAGCGCCGCGTCGTCGACCCGTTCAATGGGCTGGAGGACGCGCGGAAGATCGAAGAAGAGAGCATCGTTCTGTTGAAGAACTCCGCCAACCAGTTGCCGCTCAACGTGGCTCTCGTCAAGTCGATTGCCGTAATCGGATCGCATGCCGACGTGGGCGTGCCTTCGGGCGGCGGATCGGCGCAGGTCGCGCCTCCGGGCGGGAATGCGGTCCCGCCCGCCGCCGGAGAGGCGCAGGGCGGCGGTTTCGGACGGGGCGGAGCGCAGTACTTCCCCTCTTCGCCAATGAAGTTCATCCAGGCTAAGGCGCCCAGAGCCAAGGTGGAATTCAACCAAGGCACGGACAAGGCCGCCGCGGCTGCTCTCGCCAAGGCCTCCCAGGTGGCCATCGTTTTCGTGAACCAGCCCATGAGCGAAGGTCGCGATGCGGCAACCCTTACGCTGCCCGACAACCAGGACGATCTGGTGAACGCCGTGGTGGCGGCCAATCCGCATACCATCGTGGTGCTCGAAACCGGCGGCCCGGTCAGCATGCCGTGGTCCGACAAAGTCGGCGGTATCGTGTCCGCGTGGTTCCCCGGTATCGGCGGCGGCGAGGCGATCGCCAATGTTCTGTTCGGCGACGTGAACCCGTCGGCCAAGCTGCCGGTGACCTTCGCCAAGAGCGACGCCGACTTGCCGCGTTCCCAGATTGCCGGTCCGGCGCAGGCCGCCGGCCGCGGTGGCCCTGGTGGCCCTGGTGGCGCCGGCGGCGGCCGTGGCGGGGCCGCTCTCACGCCCGAACAAACTCAGGCGATGCAGCAACAGCAAGCGCAACAGCAAGTGACCCAGGCTCTCCAGCAGGCAACCCAGGCTAGTGAATCCTTGGTCCAGGCCGAACAGCGGCTGGCAGCCGCGGGGCCGAACCAAGCGGCGGCTCAGGCTGTCCACGCGGCAGTCCTGGCATTGCAAGCGGCCCAACCTCCGGCCGCGGCGGGTCGAGGCGGCATGGGCGGCGGTATGGGTGGTATGGGCGGCGGCCGCGGCACGCCGTTCGACGTCCCCTATACCGAAAAACTCCAGGTCGGCTACAAGTGGTACGACCAGCAGAACAAGGAGCCGCTCTTCCCCTTTGGCTATGGCCTCTCCTACACGACCTATGCTTACTCCGGCCTGAAAGTCACAGCCTCCGGCCACAATGTGACCGTGTCTTTCGCGGTCAAGAACACGGGCAAGCGCGCAGGCAAGGAGATAGCCCAAGTCTACGCCTCTCTTCCCGCCGCCACGGGCGAGCCGCCCAAGCGTCTCATCGGCTGGCAGAAAGTCGAACTCGCGCCTGGGGAGAGCAAGACCGTCACTCTGACCGTCGATCCGCTCTACCTTTCCATTTTCGACGAGGCCAACGACTGCTTTGACATAGCTGCCGGCGAATACAAGATCCTGGCCGGCGCATCGTCAAAAACTCTTCCGCTGACCGAGACCCTCAAACTCGACTAACGGCTAGAATGGGTCTTGACTCCCACTCTCTTCCCTTGCTACGCGGCTCCGGACCGTGAGCTGGCCGCCTCGCTCGCGGCATTTCTGGAGCTTGGCGTCGACGTGAACGTTTTCTTCGGTGAAGGTGAGATGCGTCCCGGCGAAGACTTAGCTGCCAAGGCCAGGGAGGCGCGAACGGCCGATATTGTCGTGCCGCTGCTTTCCCGAAACTCCGTGCCTGGGCCCTGGCCGCGAGCCCAATGGGAAGGCGCTTTGATTGACGAACCCAGGGCCGAGGGCGTCCGCATAGGCTTCGTCCGATGTGACGAATACGTACCGCCGCGGGTGCTCGCTCCGCAATTCGACGGTCGGTCTCTGGGGGGCTGGCGCGAGTTAAAGCGGTGGATACGAAACCGGGTGGCATCGTACGTCCCCCCCGAAACTCCGCCGTGCCCCGAATTTTCGGTGGATCTGGAGACCCTGAGCGCCGCGCTCGCGGACCGCCCCGGCAGCGCGACGGTCGCCAGCGCAAATCTCGCCTTCGAGTTTGCCGGCGCCACGAGCGCGGATTTCGATGAGATTCTCCGTCTGGAGTGTGGAGACCGAACCCTGGCCGCCCTTGCGGGAGATCTGGCCGCGCAGCTTGGATTGCGGCTGGAGGGCGAACTGGAAAGCAACCTCGTGCGTCTTCGGGATTTCTGTTCGCCGCGGCGCTTCCTGTTGCTCCTGGACGGCGTGCGGTCCGCGGCCGCCGCGCAAGAGTTTGTCTTCGGCGGAAGGTGCTCCACATTGCTTTGTACCGAACCTGGTCCCCCTGGCGGGGCGTCGGGCGACGATCCGCTACAGACCGCGCAGCGTGTCTTGCTCGACGCGAAGAACGCCGGCTTTGAGGAGGTTTGCCAATTCGCGCGAGTCGGCCGGCGTCTGCTCCGGGACCAGGGCCGCATCGCAGAAATGTACGAGCTTATGCAGCAGTGGCACGCCGCCGCCGAGTCGCGCGGAGACCTTCGCATCCTGGACGAATCCTCCTGCGAGCTGGTCTGGATTCTGGAAGGCTGGGGCCGCTACGACGACGCCCGGCGCCTGGAGCGCCACCGCGTCGCCGAATACGGCGAGCAGATGCTCTTGCCCTTGGGCGACCCCCGATAGGGCGAGCAACGAAAGTGGGGCGGACCCCAATAGGCGTTAGCCTAAGCGCACACATGTAAGAGGCGCACCAAGTGATTACTGGGCACAAGCCGACTTCCCGGCACTAATCTAGCTAGCCAGCGTTGTGCTCTCTCACACCCAGTGCCTGGCCCTCAAAACAAGTCGTAGTTCGTCCTCCAGTCGTTGAATTGCCGATAACCTTCGCAGCGGAGAGAAATCCGAAATCAACCCCGACAAGCGGTGGAGTGCGGAATCGACGTTGAACTTCTTAAGATGGCGGCCGCGTTTCTCCGAAGCAGCCCGTAGGCATCGATGGAGTCGCTCTTTCGGGTCTGCGAGCCTTTCACAACTCCTCAGCCTTGGAAGATCAAGCGGGGTATTCCCCCGTGGGCAGCCCGCAGCCTCGCGAAGGCACGCTTTATCGAAGAGAAGCCATGCTTCCATCATCCGGACCGGGATCACCAGCACTGCAGGCACCATGCCGTTCCCCCCAGATGTACTTGACTCCAGTGCCTCCCGAACCTCGGCTACTCTTCTGTCGAGCCGTTCACCTTCCGCGTCCCGATGGATGAACAACAAGTCGCATGGGTAGTTTTCCACTGCGTGATCGATCCGCTCAGATAGCGACCTCGGGCGACGTTTGAACCGGGACGGGTCGTACCATTCGATTTCTTGCGCAGGGTGCGCGCCATTCGCTTTGAGGAGCCAGCTAATTATGGGGATAAGAGCCCGGTCTGAACTCCCATCGCTTACGAGTGTACATTCCAATAAGGTCACGACTCTTTCCCAAAGTCCATTTCCATCTGCGCCTCTTCTCTATCGGCGACCCTACCATGATGCTGGCTGACACGCGGCACCGGATTCAGATACTGAATCAGCCTACCTTTCTTGATGGCGCGCGCGCCATTAACAGTGCGCCACGTGGACGCCAGAGCAGAGAGTCGCATTGTCGGCAACTGAATGCCATTACGCTCCGCGTTCGCAGGCTCAGCGGACAGCAATGAGTCCTCTGGCGCCTCGGCAGCGCAGGTTGGGGAGTGTGTATTGATTATCACCTGGCGCAGTGGGTTGTCCGGTCCAACCGGAAGCTGGGTATCCACCGCGAGATCGGTCAGCAGGCGAATCATGGCTGGGATTCGTTCGGGGTGGATGCCGTTCTCCGGCTCCTCCAGGCAAAGCAACCCCAGGAATTCCGGGTCCTGTTCCAGGATTGCCAGAGCCAGAAAGCGCAACGTCCCGTCTGAAAGCGAACTTGCGGGGTGGGAGGTTCCGTCCGCAAACGTCATGTAGGCGCTGATCAGTTCGCGAGTGGGATCTCTTTCTGCGTAAATGTTGCTAACGCCTCCAACAAGCTCGGAAAGCCGACTTGCGAGCGAAGAGCAGAAACTACCGGCCCGGCCCGTATCCGTGCGGGTAAGACGATCCAGGGTGGCCGGGACATGTTCTCCCGAGGCTGTCAGGGAAGGAGAATCCGTGAATTCATCCGCTCGCCGGAGCGAAGACGGCTCCAGTTGCAGCTGAAGCCAGGATTGCATCTCCCTTCGAAGCACCAGAATCGTCGGGCTCTCAGCAGCATTCGACGCAGCCAGGACTGTTCGCTTAAGATTATCGGACTGGTAGCTGAGCGGCTTGCCGCGGCTGCCTCCGTCCTGATGGACCCTAACCGTCCCTGCAGAGGGACTTGTTGAGATGAAAAAAGGAACCCTGCGTGCGCCTTTCACAACTGAGTCGCGCCACTCCTGGCTGTGAGGAAACAGCAATGAGGCTTTAGCTTCGCCAAGCGGGATATGGGTCAATTCCTCCTTGAGAAGCACGAGTTGATCCACAGATGCACCGCTGTGGCCGTTGCGATGTCCGATGGACAATGCATAGCGCAGCATCGTGATCGTCGCCTTGGCTGTCTGGCCGAAATCGTCCTCCGCGCTCGTCGGCACAAGCAACTCCATCGAGAAGTCCATCTGAGGGGCGACGTAGTCACCGCTGCGATAGAAGAGGCCTAGGATGTCCCGGGCCTTTCGGCCCGAATCTCGCACCGCCGCAGCGGCATCCATCAGTGGACGATCCGCGAGCAAGCTGAGGAAATGTATGGCATCAAAGAGGTTGGATTTTCCGATGCCATTGGGCCGAGAATACAGGTAAATGAACCAAACCGTGCGTCGAGGTCGAGGAGGTTCTTGAATCCAGAGACCTTAAACCGGGTGAGCATCGTCTTCCACCCACTATAACGGCAAAATGGCGGCTGAGTGTGACCGGACAGCCAAATAAGACGTTTCAGCGTAGATCTGAGGCCCAATCCGTCGACAGGCCCGCCGTTCCCGTCCTTGTACTGGCATCACCTCACGCTCAGTGCCCGTTTCACCGGCCGAATCACGCCCAAAACACTCGATTGGAGTCTGTTCGGGCTATCGGCCCGGATTACTCCCCATAAACGCGCTTGTGGCTGTCTTGCAGCCCTCCGTCGGCCCGATTGCCGGTGTGTGGATGAGCTCCGTCGACCACATCGTGGCGGGGAGGCTCCCACTCGGTCTTAGGTCAACGCCTGTTGGGCGGACCCCCTGGTCCGCGGCCAACGCCCTCGTCGGCCTCCTAGCCGGGCCTACTCCACCGGCGATCCGTAGGGGACCAGCGTCTTCACTCGCTCGGCGCCGTCCACTCGGGTGATCTTCCATTCGTCGCCGTACTTTTCGAGAGACATGCGCTGCGCCTCGTTCCGGTCCGGATAAATGTACTCGACGCGGACCTCAACCTCCCGCTTGGACAGGATTCTTGGTTCGGAAACGGCGACGCCCTTGATCTCCGCATTGAAGGCCTGGAGATAGCTCCTAAAGCCGGCTTCCGTCTTTTCGGCAATAACTTGCCGAAGGTATGCTTCCATCTGGCCGCCGTATTGCCGGAGATAGGCGCTGATGTCGCCGGCGCGCGCGGCATCCAGCATTCGATAGATGGCGTCCTGTGGCCTGGCGGGAAGCGGCGCCCGCCGAATGCCGGTTGTTCGAAGGACCGCGGCGGCCAGAAGTCCGCCCAACAACAGAATCGTGATAATGGCGCCCGGTTGCGGCCTACTCATGGTTTGGCCGCCGGGCTGTCCCGGCTGATGATCGACAGATCCACATTCCCATTGGCGTCGACGATGAGCTTCCGGATCTTGGGAAGAACCTGCTCCATGGTTTCCAGGTACAGGCGCTGGCCCGTCACCGCCGCCGCCTTGGAATACTCGGCTTCCACGGCGGTGAAGCGCGCGGCATCGCCGTGGGCTTCGTCGACCTTGGTTTGGCGGTATCCTTCGGCGGACTGCGTTAGTTGCATGGCCTCGCCCCGCGCGCGTGGAACCAAGTCGTTGGCGTAGCCGCGCGCTTCATCTATGATCCGCGCTGTATCGGCTCGCGCGCTGGCGACGTCGCGGAAGGCATCGGCCGCTTCGGGGGGCGGCGCCGCGTTTTCGATATTGATGGTGGAGAGCTTGACGCCTGTGCCATACCGATTCAGGCGGGTCTGGGCGGCGCCGAGGACCTCGTCTTGAATGGCCACCCGTTCGGTGGTCAAAACCGCATCCACGCCGCGCCGTGCAATCCGCCGCGCCAGTTCCGCCTCCACGGCGCAGCCTATTGTCTTGGCTGAATCAACGGAACGAAACAGGTAATCCACCGGAACGGCTACCGAATACTGCACTACCACGCGCACGGATATGATGTTCTGGTCGCCGGTTAGAAACTGCGAGACCAGCGGTTGAGCGCGCCCCAGGACCTCATCGGCCGCGTCGCCGCCTACCACCAGGCGTTGCAGTTGGTTGACCTTGACCTTGATCACGCGTTCGAATGGCCAGGGCAGGGCATAGTGAATACCCGGATACACGCGCGGCTCCGCAACCGCCCCAAAGCGCGTGACCACGGCTTGCTGCTCGGGGCGCACGGCGTAAGTCCCGGAGAGAATCCAGACCGCCAGCACGGCGGCGCCGGCGCGCTTGGAACTCATTTGGCGCCGGCCTCGCCTTGCATCAGGATCTTGAGCAGCTCCGAATCGGAGCTGAGAATCGCAGTGGTCTTATCGTCCAGAATCTTCTTGTAGGATTCCAGCGTGCGCAGCAGTTTATACAGGCGAGGGTTTCGGGAATAAGCCTGCCCGTAGATGCGCGTCGAATCGGCGTCTCCGGCGCCGCGGATGGTCTCGGCTTCGCGATATGCCGCCGAGAGAATCTCTTCTTTTTGGCGGTCGGCGTCCGCGCGGATGCTCAGCGCCTGCTCCTCGCCTTCCGCGCGATACTGCCGCGCAATGCGCTCGCGCTCGGCCCGCATGCGGGCATAGACGCTTTGCTTGTTCTGCTCCGGCAAATTCAGCCGCTTGATGCGCACGTCCACAACGTCGATTCCATATTGCTCCAGGGCGGCGCGGCCGGTGAACGCGCTTAAGTCCGCCAGCAGGTCGTTGGTCTGGACGCCGGAAACCGATACCAGGGCATCCAGATCGTGTGCGCCGAGCGCCGCCGAAAGGCCGGACCATACAATGTCGTGCAGGCGCATTTCCGCGGCGATCGGGTCGCCGACGGTTTCGAGGAATCGGTTGGGGTCCCGGATCTTCCACACCACGAAACTATCGATCACGATGTTCTTCTTGTCGCGCGTGAGAAACTCGCTCGGCCGCGGATTGTAGACGCGCAGCCTGCGGTCGAACCAGGTGGCCGCCTGAAACGGCCATTTGGCGTGCAGTCCGGCCTCGGTAATGGTCCGGACAGGCCTGCCGAACTGCGTCACCAGGACAAACTCGGTTTCCTTTACCTGGAAGAACGTCAGCCAGAGGACAATCAGACCGGCCAGGGCAATTCCGGCCGGGAAATATTTTCGATAAGGGGTCATAGGAATTCTCGTTAACGCTCCTCCGGAACCGCTTTGGACGCATCGGGAGTGAAGATGGGCGGCGTGGCTGGGCCGCCAATTTCGACGCCTCCTTCCATCAGGAAAAGGCGCCGGGGAACCTTCGACCGGTCGAGGATCAGCTTCTTCTTGCCCGGCAAAACTTGTTCGAGAGTCTCCAGGTAGAGCCGCGTCTCATTGGGGGCCGGCGCTGCCCGGAAGGCGGCTTCGGTCTGAATGAAGCGCGCGGCGTCGCCCGCGGCGCGATTTCGCCTGCCCAAGGTATACTGGCGCGCCTGCTCCAGCCGCGCCTTGGCGTTTCCGCGAGCCAGCGCAATCTGCTCGTTGCGGTATCCTTCGGCTTCGTTGATGAGGCGGTTCTTTTCCTCATGGGCGGCCGACACGTCACGGAACGCGTCCACCACTTCGAGCGAAGGGTGCACATCTTCCAAGCGGAATGACAGCACGCGAACGCCCGCGCCGTAACGGTCGAGCCGCGCCTGGAGCGCGGCGCGCGCCTTCTCTTCGATGGCTTGCCGGCCGGTGGTCAGCACGGCGTCGAGCGGCTCGGTAGTGACGACGGACTGCATGGCCGCTTCCGCCGCGTTGCGGAGGGTGGCTTCGGCGTCAAACTGCGTGAAGAGAAAATCGTCCGGACGCGTCAGGTCGTAGTGCACCGTGGCGTTGAGCTCGATCATGTTCTGATCGCCGGTGAGCATGAGCGACTCTTCGGGCCTGCTCTGAAAGCGGCCCGAACGGTGTTGCACGTTCCATTCGTACGCGGCGGGCTCGGCGCCGGGAGTGGCCGCCGTGGAACGGAAGCCGATCTCCACTACGCGCACCTGGCGCGAACGGATGCGGGTGAGCCGGTCGACGGGCCAAGGCAGCATATAGTGAAGGCCTGGCTGACTGGAGGGAAGCAATCTCCTTCCGAAACGCTGCACGATGCCGGTTTCAGCGGGACCGACTATGTAGAAGCCGTTTAACACGATCGCCAGGCCGGCCAGCGCCGCCACGGGCCGCGCCAAAGCCGCCTTCCGTTCGACGAGCCGGCGGGCCATGGCGGAAAGGTCGATGCCGCGCGCGAAGCTCCGAATGCGGCTGAAATCGAGCCGGCCGGAGCGCAGCAGCCGCAACGAATTCATCATCACCAGGAAAGACGAGAGCTGATGCGTCACCGCCGCGCCGATGGGCCCGACCACGCCGGTGGCGGCGCACAGGACCGCGGCCAGATTGAACACCCCGGCGAACAGAATGATGTTCTGCCAGGCCGTCGCAACGGCGCGGCGGCTGGTTTCGAACAACACCGGCAGCGTCTCGAGCGAGTGCGGCAGGAAGACCGCGCCGGCGGCCTCCGCGGTGATATCGCTGGCGCCCGCGACCGCAATCCCGATGTGCGCCGCGGCGAGAGCGGGAGCGTCGTTGACGCCGTCGCCGATCATCGCCACCACGCGCTTCCCGGAGGCCATCTGGCGGATCTGCTCCACCTTCTGTTCCGGCAACAGATCCGCGTGCCACTCGGGAATGCCGGCCTGCCGCGCCATCACTTCCGCGACGCGCGGTCGGTCTCCGGTTAACATTACCTGGCGCGCAATGCCCAGCTCGGCGAGCCGGGCCGACGCTTCCCTGGCGCCTTCCCGCAGGCGGTCGCGAAGGAAGATGGCGCCCGCCAGCGAGTCGCCCACGGAGACCAGGATCGCCACTGCCCCGAGACGGTCGGCCCGTTCCAACAGCGCACCGGCGGAGATTCCGGCTTCGGCGAGGAAGGCCGCGTTCCCCGCGCGCACGAGGCTCCGGCCAACCCGGCATTCGACGCCGCGGCCGGGCCGCGCCTGGGCGGAATCCGCTTCAGGTATGGCGAGTCCCCGATGCGCCGCTTCGCGTTCGACGATGCGCGCCAGCGGATGGTCGGAAGCCCGCTCGGCGGCCGCGGCCATGGCGAGCAGTTCGTTTTCGCCGCGGTCCAGCGCGGCGATCTCGACAATTTCGAAAGCGCCTTCGGTAATCGTCCCGGTTTTGTCGAAGACCACGGTGTCGACTTCGGCCGCGCGCTGCAGTTCGGCGGCGCCGCGCACCAGGATGCCGCGCCGGGCCAGGCCGCCGATGGCCGCCACCATTGCCGTCGGCGTGGCCAGGATCAGCGCGCACGGGCAGGCGACAATGAGGACGGCCACGGTGCGCATCCAGTCGCGGGTGAAATAAAAGGTTGCCGCGGCGGCCAGCAGGAGCGCCGGCAGGAAGTATTTCGCCACGCGGTCGGCCAGGCGCTCGACGGGCGCCCGCTTCCGCTGGGCTTCCTGCACCAGGCGCACGACGCGCGCCAGGGTGGTATCCGTACCGGCCCGCGATACCCGGATGCGCAATCGCCCGCCGCCGTTCAGGGTGGCCGAGAACACCTCGTCGCCGGGGCCTTTTTCGCGCGGCAGCGGCTCTCCGGTCACGGAGCTTTCATCGAGAGTCGAGCAGCCCTCTTCGATCGAGCCATCGGCGGAAATTCGCTCGCCGGCGCGGACCACGATATGGTCGCCCGGCGAAAGAGTATCGGCGTCCACCTCTTCTTCGCGGCCGTCGCGCAACAAGGTCGCACGCCGCGGCATCTGTTCGACAAACCGATGGATCGCCGCCGAAGTGCGGCCGGCGGCGTAGGATTCGAGCCCTTCGCCCACCAGCACGATGAACATGGCCTCCGCCGCCGCCAGGTTCTGGCCCACGGAAAGCGCGGCGATGACCGCGATGCAGATCGCGATATCGGCGGAGATGCGCTTTTCGAGGAGCGCGGAAATTGCGTTGTAAAACGTCTTATAGCCGGCGAGAAGGGCGATGAGGATGGCGGTATCCAGACCGAACAGAGTCCTGAAAATGCCGAGCCAGTTCAGCAGCAGAAGGATGCCGACCAACGCCGCGAAGGAATAGTAACGGATTCTTTCCCGCCGCTCTTCATCCATTTCGGACTAACCGTTTCCCGCGAGCCGAGCCAATGACGTGCCCGTTGGCATAGGGACATTGTAGTCCCCAGCGACGCCGGAGGCAGCGACGGCAACGCTAGCGTTGCCGTGCGAAATTGCGCGCGCTAGACTAGCGGGCATGAAGCGATGGATTCCGGTCGCCGTGGCCGCATGCACGCTCGCCTTCTTCGTCCGCAGTCAACAGCGGACGGCAGTCCCGCGCCCCGCCGCGGCGGCGCCGGCCGCGCACACCGCATTGCGGGTCACTTTCGGTGAAAAACAGGAGCGGGAGACCGATTATTCCGGCGCGCTGTCGCTCAGCGACGGCCGGGTCGCGGAGATTATCCCCTGGCGCTTTTTTGGGGACGATCAGCTTCAGGGCGGGAACGGCTGGAAGCTGGGTACGCGCAGGGCAAATTTCGAAAACCAGCCGGACAAGCCGATACCCCTCTCGACGCCGGGGACGGCACAGAACATCGTGCCTAAAGGCATTACGGCGGTGCTCGATGCCTCCCCGTCCGCGAACGTAACCGTTCAGACCGCGCGCGGCGCTTACGCGTTCCGTCTCGACGAGTTGAAAGGCGGCCGTGTTCTGAGCTTCGAAGACGGCGATGTGACGGTGCAGGCGGTTCCCGCGCCCACGCGCGTCTCCCCGTCGCGTTCAACTCCCAACGAGGTGGCGGAGCACGATTATCCCTCCCTGGCGGTGGCGCGCGATGGTTCGGCGTGGCTCGCCTGGCAGCTCTATAGGGACGGCGGCGATCGTATTTTGGTGGCGCATTCGGTGGCCGGCGGATGGTCGGCGCCGGAAGAGCTGACGGCGGGCGGCCAGGACTTGTTCCGCACCGCCATTGCGGAAGACGCACGCGGCCGCATCTGGGTGGTATGGTCGCAACGGCAAGGGGAAACCTGGGATTTGACGGCGCGCACTTACGACGGCCGCTCCTGGAGCGCGCCGCGCAAGCTGACCAACGGCAACGGCCCCAACTTCTTTCATAAGCTGATTCGCGACCGCGCCGGCAACCTGCACCTGGTCTGGATTGCGCACCCGACCGCGGAATCGCATGTCATGTGGAGCAAACTGGACGGCGACGCCTGGACGCCCGCCCAGGAAATCAGCGGCGCCAGCGCTTGGATGCCCGATGCGGCGGCCGATTCGCAGGGCAATCTCTACGTGGCGTGGGACAGCTACCGCACCGGAAATTACAACATCTTCCTGCGGCGCATCGCGGCGGATGGGGCGCTGGGGCCGATCGAACAGGTGACGCGGTCGCCGCGTTTTCACGCGCACGCGTCGCTGGCGGTGGATTCCGCCGATCGCGTCTGGCTGGCGTGGGACGAGTCGGACGCCAATTGGGGCAAGGACTGGTCGCGCGACGATACCTGGCGAGGCACGACGCTGTACACGGAGCGCCGGCCGCGCGTGGCCGTGTTCGCCGATGGCAAGTGGTCGCAACCCGTGGCCGATCCGATGGGCGCCGTGCCGGACCGCTATCGCCGCTATGCGGAATTGCCCAGACTCACGGCGGACGGAGCCGGACGAATCTGGATGGTGCTGGAAATGCGGATTTCGACGGCGCAGAACCGCACGGATTTCTGGGCGAATAACGGGCGTTGGGAGGACTTCGTCTCGGCATACGAAGGCGACCGGTGGCGGCCGGCGGCGCCAGTGCCTCAATCCAGCACGCGGCCGGACGGGCCGCTGGCGTTGGCGCCTGCGCCCAGCGGTTTCTGGGCCGCGTGGGCCAATGACAATCGTCAAATACAGGCCAACCGGCGCCATTGCGATATCGAGTTCGGCCGCGTGGATGGAGAGACCGCGGCGCCCGCTCCGCTGCTGACGGCCTTCGTGGACACGCCCGGAAACGCCGCGCCGATTCACGCGCATGAAGCCGCCGACGTGCAACGCGCCCGCGCTTACCGCGTGCAGACCGGCGGCGTGGAACTGCGCATCCTGCGCGGCGATTTCCATCGCCACACCGAGATCTCTCCGGATGGCCCGGGCGACGGGTCGCTCGAAGATTACTTCCGTTACATGCTCGACGCGGCTTCCATGGATACCGGGATTGTCACGGACCACAACGCCGGCGACGACGAGTACACCTGGTGGCGAACCGAGAAGGCTCACGACCTGTTCCATATCCCCGGGGGCTATACGCCGCTGTTCGGCTATGAGCGCAGCGTTCCGTATCCCAATGGCCATCGCAACGTGGTGTTCGCGGAGCGCGGGGTGAAGGTGCTGCCCATCTCTCCGGCGGAGAATCAAGGCACGGTTAGCAGCGGGTCCGTGCTGTATCCATATTTGAAGCAGAACCGCGGCATCTGCATGCTGCACTCCCTGGCGACGGACCAGGGCAGCGACTACCGCGACAACGATCCCGAAGTGGAGCCGCTGGTGGAAATCTACCAGGGCTATCACGCGAACTATGAGTACGAGGGCGCTCCCAAGGCGGAATCCGCCGACTACCACGTCGCGGTGCACGGTCCTTACCGGCCAGCCGGTTTCTATTGGAACGCGTTGGCGAAGGGTTACAAGCTGGGAATGGAATCCAGCTCGGACCACATCGCCACGCATACTTCCTACACCATGATCTACACGCCTTCGACGGCGCGCCGCGACATTGTGGAGAGCATGCGGAAGCGGCATGCTTACGGCGCCACCGATAATATCGTGCTGGATTTCCGCGCGCGGGACCGTCAGGGAAAAGAGTGGATGATGGGCGATTCGCTCGATGCCGCGATGGCGCCGGTACTGCACGTGAAGGTGCTGGGAACCGCGCCGCTCGAGGCCGTGGAGATTATCAAAGACGGCAAGTTCGTCTACAAGACCGAACCCAATTCGGATACCGCGGAGTTCGATTACACAGACAACGCCGCCGCCAAGGGCCAAAGCTGGTACTACGTGCGGGTCATGCAGGCGGACCGCAATATGGCATGGTCGAGCCCTATATGGGTCGCCTACAGCGGCCAGTAGGGCGCCGAACGACTTGCGGACCTCGGGGGCTAAAGCCCCTGTTTTCCGAGTGTTCGGCACGACTCAAGTCGTGCCCTGATACAAACCACAACACAATTTCGGCCGGTTCTCGTTCTTGGGCCGCCGTAAGTTTCGTATAATGTAGAGAAGAACTGTGAGAGCACTCGTGTCCCTACGTAACTTTTTCCGCGTCGCCGCGCATGCCTGGATGTTGCCCGCCCTGGAGAGCGGCGAGGAGATTCTGGTTGGCGGGCAGGCGGTGATGGAAGGTGTGATGATGCGGGCGCCGCATAGCTACTGCGTCGCGGTTCGCAGGGCGAACGGTGAGATTGTCACGACCGAGATGCCGCTGGCGCGCATGTCGGAACAGTACAAGATCTACCGGCTGCCGATTTTTCGCGGCATCGGCACGCTGTACCAGGCCATGAAACTGGGCGTAAAGGCATTGCAGTACTCGGCCAATGTGGCGCTGGCGGACCAGGACGGAGCGGCGCCGAAACCGGCCGCCAAGGAGCCTTCCAAGAAGGCCATGACCGCCAGCTTGCTGTTCCCGCTGGTTTTCTTCATCTTCCTGTACAAGTTCGTCCCGCTGTATGCGGTAACCAAGTTGGCGCGGGTCTATCCCGTGCTGGGCGGACGCCTGGCGTTCAACGCGGCGGATGGGATCATTCGCATCGCGATTTTCCTGAGCTTCCTGTACTTGATCTCGCGCTGGGGGGACATGCGGCGCGTCTGGGAATACCACGGCGCGGAGCACAAGGTGGTTTTTAATTACGAATCGGGGCAGCCGGTGACGGTCGAAAACGCGCAGCGGTTCACGACCTTCCATCCCCGCTGCGGCACCAGTTTCCTGCTGGTGGTGATGGTGATTTCGATGGTGGTCTACACGTTCATCCCCTTCGACGGATTCCTGGCCAAACTCCTCTCGCGCATCGCGCTGCTGCCTTTGATTGTGGGCCTCAGCTACGAGTTGATCCGGTACGCCGCCAAACGGCGCGGGTCCGTGCTGGCCACTCTGACGGCGCCCGGGCTTTGGCTCCAGCGCATCACCACGAAGCCGCCGGACGACGCCCAGGCGACAGTGGCCATACGCGCCCTGGAAGGCGCCATGGCGCTCGAAGAGTCGCAGGGCGGACAACTGGTCATCGCCTAACCCTCCATGCTATTCACTCAGAAGCTCGACCGGCTCGAAACGCGCTTCGACGAGCTGAACGGTCAAATGGCCGATGCGGCCGTCATCGCCGACGCGGAGCTTTACCGCAAAGTTTCCAAGGAACACAACAGCCTCGCCGAGGTGGTGGGCAAGTACCGCGAGTGGAAAAAGGTGCAGGAGGAGCTTGCGCAGGCCCGCCCCATGCTGCGGGACAGCGACCCTGGCATGCGGGAGATGGCCGAGGAAGAGGTGGCGCGGCTGGAGCCGGAGCGGGGGCGCATCGAAGAAGAACTGACTATCCTGCTGCTGCCCAAGGACCCCAACGACGAAAAGAACGTGGTGCTGGAAATCCGCGCCGGCACGGGCGGCGACGAGGCCACGCTTTTCGCCGCCGAGATCTTCCGCATGTACAGCCGCTTCGCGGAATCTTTGGGCTGGCGGGTGGAAGTGACCTCCAGCAGCGAGTCGCCCGTGGGCGGCCTGAAGGAAGTCATTGCCCTGGTGAGCGGTCACAACGTTTTCAGCAAACTGAAATACGAAAGCGGCGTGCACCGCGTGCAGCGGGTGCCGGTGACCGAGCAGCAAGGGCGCGTGCATACGTCCGCCATCACGGTGGCGGTGCTGCCGGAGGCGGATGAGGTGGAGGTCAAGCTGGAGGCCAAGGACATCCGCATCGACACGTTCTGCTCTTCCGGACCGGGCGGGCAATCGGTGAACACCACTTACTCCGCCGTGCGCATCACCCACCTGCCGACCGGCCTGGTGGTTTCGTGCCAGGACGAAAAGTCGCAGATCAAGAACCGCGCCAAGGCCGAGCGTGTGCTGCGTTCCCGGCTTTATGAGCTGGAACTGGAGAAGCAGCAGGCCGCGCTGGGGGCCGAGCGGCGCAGCATGGTGGGAACGGGCGACCGCAGCGAGAAGATCCGCACCTACAACTTCCCGCAGAACCGGGTGACGGACCACCGCATCGGGTTCACCTTGCACCAACTGGATTTCGTGATGGATGGCAAGCTCGACCCCGTGATCGACGCGCTCACCGCGTATTACCGCTCGCAGCAAGGCGCCGCGGCCTGATCATGACGGTCCACACGGCGCTGCTCCAGGGCATAAGCCTGCTGGAAGACGCCGGAATCGCGGTGGCGCGGCTTACCGCGGAGGTGCTGCTTTCCCACGCCATGGGCCGCGAGCGCGTGTACCTCTACGCGCATCCCGAACAGGAATTGAAAGAGGTCGAGTGGCTGCATTACGGCCGCTATCTGCACGAACGGCTGCAAGGCAAGCCCACGCAATACATCACCCGGAAGCAGGAGTTCTATGGGCGCGAGTTTCGCGTGTCGCCCGACGTGCTGATCCCGCGTCCGGAGACCGAGCACGTGGTGGAAACGGCGCTGCGGTTCTGCCAGACTTCAGCCCCGAGAATCCTCGATGTGGGGGCCGGCTCCGGCGCCTTGGCCGTGACCCTGCAACTGGAGACGGGCGGCGAGGCGTGGGCTACCGAGATTTCGCCCGCCGCGGCCGCCGTGGCCGCCGGCAATGCCAGGCGCCTGGGCGCGCGAGTGAGCGTGGTGGCGTGCGATCTGATGGAAGCCATCACCCCGGCGTCCATGGACCTGATCGTTTCCAACCCGCCCTATGTGCCACTCGCGCAACGCGAGGGCTTGCAGCGGGAGGTGCGCGACTGGGAACCGCACGTGGCCCTCTTCGCCGGCGAAACCGGCTTTGAAATCTACCGCCGCATTGTAGAAGACGCCCCGCGCGTACTGCGCCCCGGCGGCTGGCTTGTGATGGAACTGGGCTTCGGAAGCTGCGATACGGTGGCGGAGATGCTCAGCGGATGGAAGGATTTGCGCATTGAGCCGGACCTGGCGGGAATACCGAGGGTGATTGCGGCGCGGGCCGGCCGGGACGTAATGGGCGCTTATCTCGCCAGCCACAAAGACTTCGGCTCTCTCTATAAGAAGCTCGCTCGATGAGTGGCGCGGTGCGGTGGGGGCAAAAGGCAGCGTCGAAAACCCCTGACAGCGGCAGGGCCGATTGGCAATCGGCCCGCAGGTTGCCTTCCGGCCAACTGCCCCACACGGGCTTGGCAGGCGAAAGCGCCTGCCCCACCTTACTTCAGCAGGTCTGCCAGCGCCGGTCCCAACTGCGGAAAGCGGAAGCGGAAGCCGGCGGCTTCGGCGGCTTGCGGGACGACGCGCTGGCTTGCGAGGAGCATTTCGGACATCTCTCCAAAGAGGAGGCGCAGGGCCAGTTTGGGCACGGGAAATAGGGCCGGCCGGTGCAGGGCGCGCGCCAACTCGCGCGTGAAATCGGCATTCGCCACCGGTTGCGGCGCCACGGCGTTTACGGGTCCGGCGATGGGGTTTTCCAGGGCGAAGCGGTAGAGCGCAGCCAGGTCGTCCAAATGAATCCAGGACATCCATTGCCGGCCGCCGCCGAGCTTTCCACCGGCGCCCATGCGGAAAGGAGGCAGCATCTTCTTCAAGGCGCCGCCGCGGGGGTCGAGCGCCACGCCGGTGCGCATGCGCGCCACACGCATGCCCAACGCCTCGGCGGCCTGTGCTTCCCGTTCCCACGCCACGCATACATCCGTCAGGAAGCCGGTCCCCGGAGCGGAGGCCTCCGTGAGCGTCTCATCTCCGCGCGAGCCGTAGTAGCCCACCGCCGAAGCGCACACCAGAACGGCCGGTCTCCGCGGCAGCTTCGCGAGCGCCCGCACCAGGCTGCGCGTGCCGGCCTCGCGGCTTTCCAGAATGCGGCGCCGGGCGTCCGCGGTCCAGCGTTGGGCCACGTTTTCGCCCGCCAGGTGGACCACGGCGCCGGCCTCGCGCAGGGCTTCCTCGGGCGGCTCTCCCTTGCCCGGGTCCCACACAAAGAGCCGCACGCCGGGCGGCATGTTGGCGCCCGCATGGCGGCTGAGCACGTGCAGCGTATGGCCTTCCCTGGCGAGAATTTTCAGCAGCCTTCGTCCGATCAGCCCCGACGCTCCGGTAATCGCGATTTTCACGGAAAACTCACTCCTCCGTCCGAAGAAACACTACCACGCCGTCGCCCCGGAACACCAGATCCGCCGGAGCTTGTTTCGCGTCGTCCCCGCGGCGCGCCGCAACGCGCCCGTAGACCACCGCCCACCGGTCGTAATCCGGCGTGCCAAAGCGGAATTTCCCGAGGGAGGTGCGCTTACGGACCCCGGCAAGCTTGCCTAGCGCCGCCGCCCCGTCCAACTCATACGTGTCGGGGGGCCTGGGGGCGCCCTCCGGATCTTCGACCAGCCGGAATTGGGGCGGGCCGGTCACCGGCGGATCGCACGCCTGCTCGTTCAGGGTGATGCCGCTTTCCCGGAAGGAGTAACGGCCCAATACCGCTATATCCTTGCCGTCCTGTGCGGCCAGATTGTGCACCACCTCGCACACGGTCAGCGGAACCAAGGGGGCATCGGCGGGCTGCGCGGCGGCGCACGTCAACACGAACGCGCACACCACGCCAAGGGCCGCTCGCCGGACTCCTGTAATCCCTGAAGACACGATTATCTCTAGGATAGACTGGTTCGAACCCGCCTTGCGTTACAGCCCTATTCCCGGGCGGCAGGATTGGCGCAGACGAAGCTGGCGGCCTGGTTGACGTCTCCGGCGCCCCGGTAGCGCGCCACCTGTGGATACGGACAGACGGGGCGTTCCATGTCCACGCCTCCGGTTCTGCCGCTAATGACAATCGAGTCCGGCGCGACCCCTTGCTCCACCCATTTCACCAGCGCGTCCATTCCGCTGAACCTGACGAGCCCCGGACCGCCTCCGCAGTGCGCCATTCCGGGAATCATGAAGAGCCGGTAAAACCCATCGGTTTCGCGCTCGACGGCGGCGGTGGCCGCTTTGGCGCCGGCATCGCGACGGCGGCGCGCCAGCACCGCCTCCCGATAATTGACGGACTCGCCAGGCGGCACGAGCGAGTCGGCCCAGCCGTGGTACACGATCAACTTATGCCCATGGGATTGAAAACGGCTCAGATCGGGATCGAGCGCGTTCACCGCGGGACCTAGCTTGGCGACCATGCGGGCATAATCCCGATCGAAGTCGAAGGCCCGCCAATTCCAGTCCGCGCCCAGAGCCCACTTGAAAATCGCCTCAAAAGGCGGCGGGGCGGTCTTGCCGGGAGCGGGACCGAACTGCTTCCAATCGAGTTCGCTGCCAGGGGGCACGCCGGGATAGATCGGTTGCTTGGTACGCGGATTGACGGGGCCCGCATAAACGCTACGCACGGTTTGAACTTGAGCCGCTGTCAGGCAGGCGTCGGAATCCGCGCCCTTGCACTCCAGGGTGGCAGGATCGAAGCGGCACTGGCGCGGGTCGGCGATGAGACCGTCCTTGAGCCCGTCGGCCTCGTCGCATGCCGCGAGCACGGCGGAAGCCAGAAGCGAGAGCTTGGAAGCCGGAAGATAGCCGGCCTGCTCGCGCTGCGTCACCACGTAATCCCACAGAATGCTGGTGTGGACGCCGGTGCGGTTGTTGGCGGCCGCGCCGCCGAGGATTCCGTCGTAGTCGTCCGGAAAACGCTGCGCTTCCATCAGGGCCTGCTCACCGCCGGTCGAGCAGCCGGAGAAATAGGAATTCTTGGGCGCCGCCGCGTAATAAGCCTTGACGAGAGCCTTCGAAACCACCGTCATCTCATGCGTGGACCGGTAGCCCCAGTCGGCCCACTTCTCGGGATGGCCGACGAAGGCGCTGGCATCCGAGCCGGCTGGAGGGCGCATTCCCATGTCGGTATTGGACACCGCGAAGCCACGCTGGAGTCCACCGGCCAGCGTCCCCCAGCTAATTCCGCCCGCGAAACCGCCGCTTCCCGTGCCCTCGAAGCCCGAGTTCCAACCGGATTCGGGCATCCAGAGCTCGACCATGATCTGGGAGTCGGTTGTGGGCGCGAGGGTTACCGCCACCCGGCAAAACGCAGGCACGTTGCGGATGGGCGGTCCGGAAGGGGGCGTGAATGTTCCCGCCGGGACCAGCGCCGCGGTGGTGATGGTTGTGTGCGGCAGTTTCAACTGCGCGAGGCTTTCGCACGCAGCGGCGGGCAACCTGCCAGCGAGTAAGAAAACCGCGAAGAGCGCGGCAACGGAGTGGAGGATCGTGGTGGTTTTGGGCACAGTATTCATTACCTCACGGAATACGCTGGCCTTTCGGCGCCTGAGCGGGGAGCAGGAAAGTCTTGATGAGCTCACCCTCGCCGCAAACTGTCATCCCGGAGAATCGCTTGTACCACTGACCCTCGGGGACCTCGGGCTCGCTATCGAGCCAGATTGCCAACAGTTCTAACTGGGACGCGGGGATCTTACGGCCCTGAACACGGTCGAGCAGATGCCGAAACAGAGCGGGCGGAACATTTTGGCGGCGGACTCTTGGCACGTGGCGAACCTAGATCCCATAGAAGCCGCGCGTCAGACGCTCCTTGATCCTGGCCGCCTCGGCGGGATGGGAAGCTGCCGCAAGCCGCTTCGCTGACAAACCCAACTCCGCCGGGCTAAGGCGGCTGCCCTTGCCTTCCAGAACCGCGAGTTCCGCGGTCTCGATGGAGATCTCTTCGCCGGTCGCCTTGCGCGCCACTACCTGGCTCCCAATGAGCGCCTGCCGCACGAACCAGTGGTAAACGGCCAGGGCGCTCTTGATCACGTCCGTTCGCTTCGATCCGGTTAACTCAGCCATCTGGTCGACCAGCGCAAGCTCGGCCGGCGTCAGGACCGGTTGAATTCTCGTCATGCCCGGAAGTCCTCAACTTCTGTGCTTATTCTACTCTGTTTCGAGCGCACCGGTCAGGATGGGGAACGGTTCGGGGGTCTCTGCGCCTCCCGGATGAAGGTAGCGCGTATCGAGCAGCCGGCTGGTATCCACGTTGCCCATGGCGGAGATGATGTTCTCCTTCAAGTGGGGATATTCGCGCTCGAGATTGGCAAACATATCGCGCAGCGCCCGCCGCACGGTCCCGGTCTTTTGGGAACAGCCGCACGGAACGATGGGGACGCCCAGCGCTTCGGCGTAGGCCCGGGTCATGTCCTCGGTTACGTAGACCAGGGGACGGACCAGGCGGTATTCGCGGCTTCTCGAGGTGGTAACCGGAGGCAGCGCGCTGAGCCTTCCCGTGAACATGGTGTTACGCAGCAACGCTTCGCAAAAGTCGTCGGCGGTGTGACCGAAGGCGATCACGTTGGCGCCCAACTCGCGCGCGACTTGATATACGGCGCGGCGGCGATAGCGGCTGCACAGGTCGCAGCCGTGATCCGGCTGCTCCTCGATCAGGCGCACCGAGGGGCCGTCCCGATAGTAAGTCCAGGCGACGCCGCGCTGCTTCAGGTACTCGCCGAGCGGTTCGATGGGCCGCAAGAACTTGCCCTGCTCCACGGTAAAGGCGCACACCGAAAAATCGATGGGCGCGCGCTTCCGCAGGAGCAGCAGCGCTTCCAGCAGGGTGGCCGAATCCTTCCCTCCGGAGAGCGCCACCGCCACGCGGTCGCCGTCGCGCACCATCTTGAAACTGTGCACGGCCTCCCCCACCTTGCGCAGCAGTGCTTTTTCGAGGTCCACTGATTCGATTATAGTGGGCTGGACCGTCTGTTCGTGGTAGGATCAAGTCATACTTAGTTTTACTTGTATATGTTATCGATATGCGAACTACCCAAACTATGACCGTATCCCTGCCGCCGGAGATGCTGACGCGGTTTGAAACCGTCCGGAAGGCTGAGA
>OBLW0100000976.1_pt1 | contig 24559 bp, 24 predicted proteins | sample 1520161 | NCBI WGS metagenome assembly OBLW01 (sample SAMEA3539309, study PRJEB22396) | soil metagenome | biome: tundra; feature: field; material: soil | place: USA | collected 2010-05 | depth 0.15 m | reverse complement strand
GCGGGCGACGCCCTGACCGCCAGCGGGGTGCCCTTCCGGCTGCAGCAGGCGGGAAGCCTCTTCTCGGTGTTCCTCGGCAGTGACCGGGCCGTCCGTGACTTCGGCGAGGCCCGTGGTCAGTCCGGTACCGCCTACTCCGCGCTCTTCCACGCCATGCTGGATGGTGGCGTCTACCTGCCGCCGTCGCCCTATGAAGCCTGGTTCGTGTCCGGGGCACACGATGACGAGGCGGTCCAGCAGATAGCGGACGCCCTACCCAGGGCCGCCCACGCTGCGGCGGTGGCGCTCGGCTGACCCTGCATCAGGGGCGCTGACCAGGTCCTCGACGGCTGGCCGAGGCTGCACCGGCCTCGGCCGGGTGGATGCGTTCCTGGTGTTTTGCGGGCTGCGAGGCCGGGTCAGGGCGGCCCTCGGCCTCACCCGGGGGGCCGCTAAGTCGAACGCCGGCTCGCCGAGTTCGCCCGCCGCAAGCTCCGCCGATGCTCCCAGGCCAGTCAGTGCTGCCAGGCCAGCCGGTGGCTCCGTCACCGCAAGCCCGGCGTCACGGTCACCGGAGGCCGCTGTGGCCTCATCAAGAGCGGCATCCTCAAGGATGGCCTGCCAGTCCTGCGGCGGGCGCTGGCCGAGGCGGCCCGGCGGGTAGCCGCCGGGGTCAGCATCGGCCGGAGCGAGGACGTCAGCATCGGCCGGCGCGGTGATGACCTTGCTGCCGCTCGGGCGGGTGGCTGCGTTCCTGGTGTTTTTGCGGGCTGCGAGGCGGCGGGAGCGGTGGCGCTCGGCGAGGATGATGCGCAGCACACGCAGGCCGTCGCCGAAGGCGTTCAGGTTGCTGACTCCGTGGATCCGGGAGTGCTCGAAGCTGGGGACTTCGGTGACGGTGAGCCCTGCTTTGGCGATGCGGATGTTGATCAGGGTCTCGACCTCGAAGCCGTCGCCCCACAGTGACCCGCCGCCCGGTGGCGGGGGGGAGGTGGCGTCGAGGTCGAGGACCGGGGTGATCCGCCGCCAGAACACGTTGAATCCGTAGCAGAGGTCTGAGTACCTGGTGCCGTAGACCGTGTTGACAGCTGTGATGAGGACGCGGTTGCCCAGGCTGCGCAGGTGGGTGATGTCGCTGCTGCCGCCGCCGTGGGCGAACCTGGTTCCTTTCCCGAAGTCGGCACCGTCCAGGAGCGCTTCCACGAACCGCGGGATCTCGCCGGGGTCGGCTGAGCCGTCCGCGTCGACCATGGCGATGATGTCCCCGGTCGCGGCGGCGAAGCCGCAGGCGAGCGCGTTTCCCTTGCCTTTGCGTGTCTGCATGACAATGCGGACGTCTGGCCGCAATTGGCGGGCGACGGCCAGCGTGTCATCCACCGAATGGCCGTCCACCACGATGACCTCATGGAGGCCCTTCGGCAGTGCGGCGAACACGTGCGGAAGGTTGCGGGCCTCGTTCAGGGTCGGGATGACGACCGACACCCGTGGCCAAGGGACCTCAATACCTGACTGAATCGTCAATGGCTTAGCCCTCTGCTGTCTTCGGGCTCTCCACCAGCTCGGAATCCGAGTGTCAGGGGAGCCAGCCCGGTGAACTAGATAGATGATCAATGCGACCCGTACCATAAGGAGACGCATCGCCCGCCGCACCGGTTGACATGATCTACCGGTATCTATCCGTTATTTGCTGATCACTTTTTGTAGCAGCCAGCGGTGTGGCCGCCAGCGCAGCAGGTCACTGGCCGACCCGGCCCCGGTCCGGGCCATCCTGGCCGCCCTCGGCCTCACCCAGGGGCTGCTAGGTCGATGCTGGTTCGCCGAGTTCGCCCGCCGCAAGCTCCGCCGGTGCTCCAGGACGTGCTGTGCCTTCGCCACCGCGAGCCCGGCGTCACGGTCGCCGGAGGCTCCAGATGCATCATCAAGGAGGGCTGGCTAGTCCTGCGGCGGGCGCTGGCCGGGGGCCGCGGTGAGCGGCCGCCTTGGGTCTGGGGTGCGAGCCCCGGCTGAACGGGAACGCCAGTAACCACCGTCAGTCGCGGACAGTAGCCGAGCCGGAACAACATCCCGGCTAACTTCGAAGATCCCGTTATCCCCGATGAAGGCGCCGCCGCCGCCCGGTAGGGTGTACGGGAGCGGATGTGTCTCCCGGTGCAACTACATGGCCAAAGTGACATGAAGTCCATTCAACTTAAGACTACTCGACAGAACTACAGGAAATGTTGCCGCTGCATGCCGATAATAGAGAGCCTCCATGAGAACTACTTCATCTAAGGCGTCGAAGCATGCTCACGCGTCACGTTACGCAAATGAGATAAGAGCAGGTCAGCCGAGCTACTCTGATGAAAGCGAAATCGCAAAGCCCAGGAGATCGCGAAGATCCAGGAGAGCGCGGCTATTTAAAATTATGATGCTGCCGACCGCGGCATTGCTGGTCACCCTTGTGCTGGCGGCCGCGCATTTCGCTGGAAGCAAGAATAGAGCCGCGATGCCCACCGGCAACCTGCCTGGCTGGCACCTTGTATATAGCCAAGGCTTCAACGGCACTAGTTTGCCACCTGGCTGGACCGCCTACACAGGAGAACCGGGCGGTGACCCTGAAGGTTACTGGGATCCAGCTAATGTCACTGTCAGCGGTGGTGAGCTGCACTTCCGCACGACACCCGACGACGATCCGAATCACCCGGGAGTATCCTCGACGGGTGGCGTTGGCTTTTATGGCAACCCACAGACATATGGCATGTATCTCGTCCGCCTCAAAGGTGACTACGAACCAGGTCTAAGAATGTCGAACATTGCCCTGCTCTGGCCTAATGGTAATAATATCTGGCCGCCAGAGATGGACTTCTTCGAGGACTCCGGTGGTGACCGTAGCCTGTACGCGGCCACTCTGCACCCGGGACCTGATGGTGATGACTGCTGTATAGTAAGGCAATACCACAAAAGCGCAGCAACCCAATGGCATACTTATGGTATTGAATGGACTCCCGCAACCATCACTTACACCATTGATGGAAAGCCATGGGGAAGCGTGGTAAATAGTGACGAGATAAGCTCGCCTGCTCGATGGCCGAGCATCGGCATGAATCTTGACCTGCAGTCCCAGAACCTAGGGTCAGCACAGCCCAGCAGGCCCATCGAGACCATGACGGTTGCTTGGGTGATGGAGTACGCTCTAGGCTCTAAGTGAACGAGATGATTAGGCATGGTCGGGGGTAGGCGCGTGCCTAATAGTAGCTTTTGCAGCTTGTCCCAAGCCTGACAGGCACAGAGCGCCGAACCGCCCGCGATAGCGCTGAACGGCCCGTGATGAGGAGTAAGGCCAGGACTGCTCAGGTTCCTGGCTGATGCATGCCGTTCAGGAACTACCTGCACTAGCCGCTCGCGGTCGGCGGGAGCTCGTAAATAACCGTGCCATCCCGGCTAACAAGCAGCTTCCAGGCCGGAGAGTGTTTCAAGGAGGAGAGCAGGGTGGTGAAACTCTCAGGCGACACGAGTCCGTAGGCCTTGCTGTAGCTAATCATGCTAGGCGTGATCAGCACGTAGGCTGGTCCCCTGCCGTTCGTGTAGCCCTCTGAATTTTGGGCGATCAGGCTGGCGATGCCAGGAGTGGCTTGCGAGGTCAGGCCGCCGAATATAGTCGGCAGCGGAAACAGATTGTACCTGGAAGTGTCGGCAACGGGCGCGTTGACGCTGGCACAGTACACGGGACCGATGGGTGCATGCTGCAGGAAAGAGGTCACTGTGGCAACCTCCGTTTGCGACATATAATTGAAGCTGTCGTCCCCGAAAAAGGCTGGGAAGAACAACGCCAGAGCGATCCCCAGGGCCAGCGGGGCGCTAAGAATACCTGGGGATAGTTTTTTGCGGAGGGAGCCAAGGCCTAGTAGGCGCCATATCCGATTTGCCTGTGGCTTCCGAATGAGTGCTGGCAGGGGTGCAAGCGCCGAGGCGGCAAGCGCCGCGGTCCAGGGTAGGGAGAATAGGTAGACACGCAGAATTCCCTCGTTCCCATAAGCCTGTACTGCCAGGACGAGGATGGGCGAATATGCGAGGAAGACCAGGGCGAAGACGGTGCGCCCTGACCGTCGGCGCACCCACGCCCCCGCAATGGCGAGGACCCACATACCCAGCGAGAGCACTTCTTCGCAGCGCTCGATCAGATGCTGGCTAGCCGGGACGGGAATAAACCCGCTTGACGACGACGGGGGTGCGGCATTGCTGAAAAAGCTACCTATAGACGATAGCAGACCGTAGTGGCTGTTCACGAAATCCAGCCGGGGCAGCAGGTACCCGATCGCGATGGCCGAGAGCGCGATCGGGAGCCAGCGAGGGCGCAGCAGCCGACCGCCGGCCAGAACTCCGAGTTGGACGACCAGAATGTAAGGAGATAGCTCGTGCGTGAGGGACAGGGCGAAGAAGATGAGCATGAGCGTGACGTAGAAGGGCGCGGAACTTCGACTCGGTGCGAGTGATCGCCAGCGGGAGGCTTTATCGACACCCCGTTTACGCCTCTCTCCGGCTGACCGCCGCTGTTCAGAAAGCGGCTCACTGCGCAACGCAGAGGTAGCGGCGGCGGCTGCCGTCCGAAGTCCACCTTCACGCTGCGTGACCCGGATCCTGGACGGGCGAAGGGTTAGCCCGACCTGCTCAAGCCTCTGCACGATCGCGACACGCAGCGAAGCCGCCTCCCGCTTGTTAGTGCAGTAGACGACTGCGGTGTTCAGATAGCGTTCGAACCTGATTTCCGGGAAATGAGAACCCATCCAGACGTCGAAGGCGTAATGGAGGAAGAGATCAGCAAGTACCGGTGAGAGCGGTGAGCCTGGCGGCATGCCGTCGCTCCGCGCACTCAGCGAACCATCAGGGTTCTGCACCGGCCCCTTCAAGCATTGCCTGACATATTCAATGATCGGAGTCTGGTCTGTGCTGGCCTCCATCGCTCTGAGCATCAGGTCGTGACGGCAGCTGCTGAAAACTGTCCGAGCGTTAAATTCGATTGCCCAGTCGCTCTCTGCGGCGGCTGTGGAAGGGCTGATACGGTTATCGCGCTCAGCCTGGCGTATCTCCTCCAGCCGGGTCTCCAGTCTCCTCGCAGCTACCGTCTGCACAATCCTGTCGTTGATGGTGGGGACGCTGAGCCATCTTTCCCGGCCTCCCGTTGTTACCAGCACTGCGCGCTCAGGAGCAGGGAAGTAGATCCCTGAGGACATCTGGGCCCAGACCTTTTGAAGATTATCCGTCAGATCCCGGTCGAAGTCCGCGATCGTCACGCCATCGACTCCGGGCTGATGCGTGTGGGACCTGACGGCCTGATATGCCTCCCAGACTTCCTGCGTAGAGATAGCAGCCGGCTTCGTCTCTTTCTGTTTAGGTTCTGCCACTCGGCTGCTACCAGCAGAACGATTTCTGGCAAACTGGAAGCGATTACCTATGTAGAACCGGCGCATCACTATCGCCATGATCCCCAGGGACAATAGGGTCCCCAACCCCTGGGGGGAAAAGTAGTCCTGCCCGATCCAGTTACTGGCTGAATACAGCAGGAGTGCCAGCCAACGCTGGCGGACGGTCAGCGACACTGCGTCGTAAATTAGATAGAGGAGAGGAAGTGCGGCAAGCTCAAATACCAGCTGAGCCCACTTCGCATAAGCGAGAGGAGAGCCGATGCCAGCGACTTTCCCGAACCAAGCAGCAAGAGCGAAAAAGCCAGGCCAATTTTGGTAAATGTCAATGCTGGGATTCAGCTGGCCGTGCGCGTTGACGTACTGAACCACTCCGATTGTCTTGTAGAGCCAAGAGTACCGCCCCGCCTGATACACCAGTGGAGCTGTCCCGTACAACATGACGACTAGCCCGGCCGCGTGCGCCGACATCCGCCACGAAGACGGGCGGTGCCGAGCCAACTCTATGAGAGCCGACACAACCAGGAGAGCGACCCCGGCGTAGAAGACGATCGGCAGTTCCGCCGATAGCCCGTATGGCCCGAATTCCGTGGTGTTCGCCCGGCTTACGCCGACCGCCCACAAGCAAAGGCTAACGACGAGTAGCAAGTCTGAGACATGCACTGCCGGCTGAGCCGAAGAAGACGAAGGCATCAACTCAGCGGTCGCCTTGCTCCGACTACGTGTTGAAATCACTGCATCCCTGATGAGGAGGGCAGGAGGCCACCTCGCGGTTGCGAACCCCGTACCTCCGGGGTTCCGTACCCGTGCGGCGCGTCCGTCTCGTTAGCAAGTACCGCGCGGACCACTCACTGCGCCAGCAGGGGCGCTGTCGCAGACACCTGTCAATCCGGTCTTCATGTCCCCCCGTCGTCATCTGGTTTCCATACGAACCGGCGATACCGGAGGGCTGTGAGCAGAGCGCGGCGCAAGCCGGCGTCGGCGGGCTATACCAACACCCAGCCCTACCAGGCTCAGCACGGCCTCGACCTGGAACAGAGCGAGCGGATACCAGAGATGAGCCCACAGCACGATCGTCGCCAGAACTGTGAGCGCGGCCAGGCTAAAAAGCATTGACATGCCTACCTCGGACCAGCGCGCCATCCGGGTCCAGTTGCTGACGATGGCACGTCCGGGAACGAAAAAGGCGAAACCTAGCGCCAACAAGATACGCGGCAGCCCCGACCGGCCTTCACCCACCAACACGATCAGCCCCAGGGCGACCAGACCGGCTAGCAGATCGAGCATTTCAGATCGTCGCGCCGCAGGGGGAAGGGATCCTGGATATGGGATACGCACCCATCCAGTGTGGACCAACTTTTCGTCCGAGTGAACCAACTTCGGCGAACGCGGACCCGCGACGCGGTTGAGGCATTCATGTCTGACGGCCTGGCAGCAGCGCAGAACGAGTCCACTCGGCAGGCGGGACCTGAGCCCGGCAGGGCCGCCACTGGCGGGGGAATCTACCCGAGCGCACGTCGAACGGCGCCGACCACCCTGACCTGCTGCTCCTCAGTGATCTGCGGGTACAGCGGCAGCGACAGCAGCTGCCCGGCTGCAGCCTCGGCGACCGGGAAGTCGCCGGGACCATAGCCGAGGTGCCGGAACGCTGGCTGCAGGTGAACGGGTACCGGGTAGTGAATCCCGGCCTGAATGCCTTCGTCCTGCAGGCAGCGGAGTACGTGGTCGCGGCGCGGGACCCTGATCACGTACAGGTGCCAGACATGTTCATTGCCGGGCGCAGTCACCGGGAGACTGACCTCGGGCAGGTCAGCGAGCAACTCGGAATACCGGCTCGCTGCCTGCCGCCTCGCCTGGTTGCCAGCCGCGAGCTTGCGGAGCCTGGCCCGCAGCACAACTGCCTGGAACGCGTCAAGCCGGGAATTGAACCCGATGATGAGGTGCTCGTAGCGGCGCTCGGATCCGTGGTCGCCGAGCAGTCGTACCCGTCGCGCGTGCTCGGCTGACCTGGTCAGCACCGCTCCGGCATCGCCGTAGGCGCCGAGATTCTTGCCCGGATAGAAGCTCACACCTGCCAGCAAGCCGAACGAGCCGGCGGGCCCGCCGTTCTGGGTCGCGCCATGTGCCTGGGCGGCGTCTTCGATGATCACGGCTCCTCGCTGGGCGGCGACGTGGGCGATGGCTGCCATCGGCGCGATCTGGCCGAAGAGGTGCACCGGGACCACGGCCCCAGTCTCCTGGCTCAGTGCCGCTTCCAGGGCGTGCGGATCGAGCAGGAGGTGGTCGGGATCCACGTCGGCAAACGCGGGCCGGGCGCCTGCGCGCACGGCGGCCTCCGCGGTTGCGACGAAGGTATTCGCTGGCATGATCACCTCAGCTCCAGCGGGAACCTCGGCCGCGCGCAGGGCCAACTCGATCGCGTCGGTGCCATTCGCCACGCCGACGCAGTGCGCGACGCCGGTGAAAGCTGCGTAGTCACGCTCGAAGGCTTCCGCCGCCTCGCCCTTGATGAAGGCGGTGCTGGCGATGACGCCATCGAAGCCGGCCTGGATCTCGGCCGCTACCTCAGCATGCGCAGCTCGCAGGTCGACCAGCGGTATCGCCGTGGTGGTGTCGGCGTGACTGCTCACATTCGCCCCTCATGCTTAGTCGCGACTACCGGTGTCCGTCTCTCGTCCGGGAGCAGATACTACTGCCGCCGGCTTCGATGGTGACGATTCGCCGTCTCGGGAGGCCTGCCACGGCACTGCGGCAAGGGCGAAACGCCCGAATAGAGTGAGAGTGACATGATGCTGTGTAAGGCTGGCAGGTAACGTACCACCGGACGGTAATGGGGAGAGACGGCTGTGCAGGACATCCGAGTGCAGCCCTCAGCCGACGTAGACGAGCGAGCAGAACTCGGGGCCGGAACGTGCGTGTGGCACCTTGCTCAGGTCCGCGAGAACGCGCGGCTTGGGTGCGGCTGCATCGTCGGGAGAGGTGCCTATGTCGGTCCAGGTGTTGTCATGGGGGACAACGTCAAGCTGCAAAACTACGCCTTGGTCTACGAGCCTGCCAGGCTGGAGGACGGCGTCTTCATCGGCCCAGCCGCTGTGCTCACGAACGATATGTACCCACGATCGGTCGGCGTGACGGGGCAGCTGAAGCGACCCGCGGACTGGGATGCTCGTGGCGTCGTGGTCCGCGAGGGGGCGTCGGTTGGCGCCAGGGCGGTCGTTGTCGCCGGAGTCGAGATCGGCCGGTGGGCCCTCATCGGCGCTGGCGCAGTAGTGACGAGGAACGTGCCCGAGTTTGGTCTCTTCGCTGGCGTGCCGGCGCGAAGGATCGGGTGGGTGGGCCGAGCCGGGGTCACGCTGGCGCCGGACGGAGGCTCACGGTGGCGATGCCCGGAAACCGGTGACCTGTTCACGGAATCCGAAGGCATGCTGAAGGGTATCTGAAGGCGCGCCAAGGAGTATGGCTCATCAGACCACCAACGTGGCCCGTAAAACACCGAGCGTGCATAGGTAAGCTGGCTCGTATCAGACCATCAGGGGAATGTAAACGTTTTGCGCTGATTGCGGGTCTAACATTCGCAGGTCAGCGGACGAGACTTGCCCTGGGAGGTCTCGTCGCTGGCGTCATGCGTACGTCGGATCTGCTGGCAACAGCCGCGAGTGGAGAGCCTGGGCGGGCAACGTCATCGATCGATTGAACGGAGGACCGGTGCGTATCCTGATCAGCCTGTACCGGCTGTCCATCGGCGGAAGTCACATCAATGCGATCGAGATCGGCTCCCTGATCAAGCAGCGCGGGCACGACGTGATCGTTTACTCGCCTGACGGCCCGTTGCGGGAGCGGGTTGCGGAACTGGGACTCGAGTACGTGCCGACCGGGCCGGCACGCCGTTACCCGCCGTCGGTCGCCAGCGTCCGGCATCTGAATGCGCTGGTCCGCGAGCGCCAGATCGACTTGATACATGCGTACGAGTGGTCGCCGACCTTGGAGGCCGCATACGGGCCACACCTCAGCATGGGCACGCCGGTACTGTCGACGGTCTATGCGACCGAGGTGCCCCCGTTCGTGCCGCGGAACCTGCCGATGATTGTGGGTTACACGAACGAGCTCGACATCGAGCGCGGCCGGGGCCGTAAAAGGGTGTACACCGTGGTGTGCCCTGTCGATACCGAGGCGAACGCACCCGTCGCCGACAGAAGCCCGGCGCGCAAGCGATTTGGGCTGCGCGACGACGATCTGGCCGCCGTGGTCGTGAGCCGGCTCTCCCACGAGCTCAAGCGTGAGGGCCTGCTGTCGGCGATCACGGCCGTCGGCCTGGTGGATCCGGCGTTGAACCTTCGCCTGCTGATCGTCGGCGGTGGGCCGTGCCGCGAAGAGCTGCAGGACGCGGCCGACGCGATGAACGCGCGCCTGGGCCGCGAGGCTGTCACGCTCACCGGCCCGTTGCTGGATCCGCGGGAGGCCTACGCCGCCGCCGACATCGTCCTCGGCATGGGTACGTCGGCGCAGAAGGGCATGGCGTTCGCCAAGCCCGTGGTAATCCAGGGCGAACGAGGTTACTGGGAGGCGTTGACGCCAGAGAGCATGCCGAAGTATCTCCACCACAACTTCTACGGGCTCGGCGACGGCAGCGACGGTGCCCCGCGGCTGGCCGCGATCATCGGCGAGCTCGCTCGCGACCGCGGCCGCTGGCCCGAGCTGGGGGAGTTCGGCCGTAAGACGGCGCTCGCCGTTTTCAGCAACGAGGCGGCGGCCGATCGCGTTATGGAGATATGCGACGATGTGGCGGCGCGTCCGGAGAGTTCGGGCCGTCGCGCGGCCGGAGTGCTCCGTGCGAGCGGCTTGTTCGCCGGCATCCGCGTCGTCGATTTCGGGCGCCGGGCGGGGGCGCGCCTGCGGCACCCTATGCCGATACGCGGCTAGCGCCTGTTTCAAGAGCTGCCGACTGGCGGCGGCCGAGGGTTCCGCTCGACCGGGCTTTCGAAGCAGGCCCAGCGTGCGGCGTGCCGGCGCGAAGGATCGGGTGGGTGGGCCCAGCCGGGGTCACGCTGGCGCCGGACGGAGGCTCACGGTGGCGATGCCCGGAAACCGGCGAGCTATTCACAGAATCCGAAGGCGCGCTGAAGAGTATGGCTAATCCGACCACCAAGCGTGGCCAGCAAAACACCGAGCGTGCATAGATAGGCAGCTCCCATCAGAGCTTGGACGGTTTGTAAACGTTTTGGGCGGCCTGCGTGTCTAACATTGGCAGGACACCGGACGAGACCTGCCCCTGCGGGGCCGCCGGTATCGCACGGACTGCCCTGGGTGTTGGCTTGCTGTGCGGCTCGTCGGCCCGGCGGCAAGCAGGGGAAACGCAAGCAGTGGCTCGGCTCGCCAGCGGCGTTCTGATGATCAGGGTCATTCCGGGACGGCTGCCACCGCCAGGCAGGAGAGGTTATGAATCTTGAGTGCGACGTCAGCAGATCAGAGGCGCCGATCGGCCTCGCGGTGGTGGGCGCGGGCTACTGGGGGCCGAACCTGGTGCGGAACTTCGCCAGCTCGCCGCACTATCGGCTCGCCTGGCTGTGCGACATTGACAAGTCCCGCGCGGTCCAGGTACTCGGACCGTACTCGACCGTCAGCGTGACCGATGACCTGGAAGTCGTGCTGGCCGATGAGAGGGTCGACGCCGTCGCTATCGCGACTCCGGCTGGGACGCATCTGGACCTAGCGCTCGCGGCCATGCGTGCTGGCAAGCACGTGCTCGTCGAGAAGCCGCTGGCAGCCACCTACGCCGACGGGCTCCGCCTGGTCGAGGAGGCGGACCGCGCTGGCCTGGTGCTCATGTGCGATCACACCTTCTGCTACACCCCGGCCGTTCTCAAGATCCGGGAGCTAGTGCACTCGGGTGAGATCGGGGACCTGCATTTTTTCGACTCGGTCCGGATCAACCTGGGCCTGGTGCAGCACGACATCGATGTGCTGTGGGATCTGGCTCCGCATGACATATCCATTCTGGAGTCAATCCTTCCGCCAGGGATCGAGCCGTTGTCGGTCGCGGCGCACGCAGCAGACCCGATCGGCACGGGGCAAGCCTGTGTCGCGTTCGTGACGCTTCAGCTGACGGGCGGGGCGATAGCCCATTTTCACGTGAACTGGCTGTCGCCCACAAAGGTCCGCACCACCATGATCGGCGGGTCTAAGCGGGCTCTTCTGTGGGATGACCTCAATCCGTTGCAGCGGGTGACCGTATTCGACCGGGGCGTCGACCTGGTGGCAGCACAGGATGCCGGGGTCGAGGACCGCGAGAAGGCGTTCGTCTCGTACCGGACCGGTGACCTGGTGTCGCCGGCGCTTTCGGTGCGCGAGGCCCTGGCCGGCGTTGTCGAGGAGTTCGCGGACTGCATACGCACTGGTCGGCCGTCGCTCACCGACGGCCGCTCCGGCCTCCGGGTCCTTGACATCCTCGAGGCGGCGTCGCGCAGCGTCGTGCTGCACGGAGCCCCGGTAACACTGCGGGGAATCCAGCCGGACCGGGCCGCGTCGTCGGTCCGCGGGCTAGTTGGCCAGGGAAGCGGGATATGAGCCGGGTCAACGTCGTGATCCCGTGTTACAACTACGGCAGATTCCTCAGTGAATGCGTTACCAGCGCCCTCGACGACCAGCCCGACACCGACGTTCGTGTCCTGATCATCGATGACGCGTCACAGGACGACAGCGCAGAGATCGCACACAAGCTGGCGGCGGGTGACAGCCGAATCGAGGTTGCGGTTCATCCCGTCAACAGGGGTCACATCGCAACGTACAACGAAGGCCTGCTCGACTGGGCGGACGGGAACTACTGCGTTCTGATATCCGCTGACGACAGGCTCGCCCCGGGGGCGCTGCGCCGGGCGGCTGACCTCATGGATGCGCACCCTGAGGTTGGCTTCGTTTACGGTCATGCAGTGGAGTTTCGCGACGGGGAGGAGCCGCCGCCCGCCCAGACGAGATGCCGCTCTCAGACAATCTGGCCAGGCCACTGGTGGCTCGAGCGGCGCTTCAGGGAAGCGCATAACTGCATCTTCTCGCCGGAGGTTGTGGTTCGAACGTCCCTCCAGCATCAGGTGGGCGGCTACGACCCGGACCTCTACCACACAGCGGACGCCGAGATGTGGATGCGGCTGGCAGCTTACGCCGATGTGGGATACATCCGCGCCGACCAGGCTTACTACCGCAGGCACGGCAGCAGCATGTCGGGGGTACTACTAGGCGACGACCTGCTGAGACTTAACCAGGTGAGGTCCGCCTATGAGGCAGTTTTGAAGCGCTGCGGTGAGGTGCTGCCTAATGCGGCCGAGCTTTCGGAGATCGTTCATCGCCAGCTGGCGCAGGATGCCATGTGGATCGCCGCTCGCGCGTATGACCGTCGGCGGACAGACAGGGTAGCGGTGGGGGAGCTGGCCGCGTTCGCGCTCGACTGCTGGCCCGGTGCAGCCAGCCTGAACACATACCGCAGTCTGCAGTTGCGTCGCCGTATCGGACCTACCATCATGCCGTACCTCCGGCCGCTCATCTTGCCGCGTCTGCTGTCGCGCGATTTGTCCGCTGTCGCGCGTCATGCGAAAGACAGGTGGTGGTGGAGGCACTCATGGAAACGGCAAAGGCATCTGACTCACACGCTCACGATATGAATCATCGAGGGGACACTGTGGTGATAGCAGGACAGCGCTGCCTGGTAACCGGAGGGGCCGGCACGATCGGGTCGACGATCGTCGACCAGCTTGTCGCGGCGGGCGCCGGTGAGGTCGTCGTGCTGGACAACCTCGTCCGCGGCCGCAGGGAGAACCTTGCCCAGGCACTGGACTCCGGCCGGGTACGCCTGGAAGAGGGAGACATCCGCGACACCAGCCTCGTGCGGCGGCTGATGAGTGGGATCGATGTCGTGTTCCATCAGGCCGCCATCCGGATCACGCAGTGCGCGTCCGAGCCGCGCCTGGCCCTCGAGGTCCTCGTCGCCGGCACGTATGAGGTCGTCGAGGCCGCCGCCGACGAAGGCGTCCGCAAGCTCGTTGCCGCCTCCTCGGCGTCCGTGTACGGGCTTGCCGACCACTTCCCGACCACCGAGCGCCAGCACCCGTACGACAACGACACGCTGTACGGTGCCGCCAAGACGTTCAACGAAGGGCTGCTGCGCAGCTTCCACGCGATGCGCGGGCTGGATTACGTGGCGCTCCGTTACTTCAACGTCTACGGGCCGCGGATGGACATCCACGGCCTCTACACCGAGGTCCTGATCCGGTGGATGGAGCGGATCGAGGCGGGCCAGCCCCCGCTCATCCTGGGCGACGGCTTGCAGACGATGGACTTCGTCTATACCGAGGACATCGCCAGGGCGAATCTGCTGGCCGCAACCAGCGACGCCACTGATGAGGTCTTCAATATCGCTAGCAGCACCGAGACCAGCCTTATCGAGCTGGCCCAGGCGCTGCAGCGGGCCATGGGCAGCCGCCTGGACCTGGAATTCGGACCGCCGCGGGGCGTCAACGCGGTCACCCGGCGGCTGGCCGACACCTCCGCCGCGGCGCGAGTGCTCGGCTGGAAGGCCGACATAGGCCTGGACGAGGGGCTGTCCCGTCTCGTTGCGTGGTGGCGGGGTCAGCGATGATCCCGGTGATCCGCCCGCTCCTTGGAGCCGAGGAGGCAGCAGCCGCAGCCGAGGCCATCAGCTCTGGCTGGATCGCTCAGGGCCCGCGGGTCGCCGAGTTTGAGGCCGCGTTCGCCGAGGCGACTGGCTCCGGGCATGCCGTGGCGGTCTCCTCCTGCACGGCAGGCCTGCATCTCGCCATGATCGCGGCAGGCGTATCGGCCGGGGACGAGGTCGTGGTTCCCTCCCTATCCTTTATCGCTACGGCGAATGCGGCACGTTACGTGGGTGCCGAGGCCGTATTCGCCGATGTGGACCCGTCGACGCTGAACCTCACCCCGGCCACCGTCGAGCCGCTGCTGACGGACCGCACGCGTGCGGTGATCATGGTCGATCAGGCAGGCGTCCCGGCGGACCTCGATGGGATGCGGGCGCTCTGCGATCCGCGCGGTATCACCGTTGTGGAGGACGCGGCCTGTGCGGCAGGGTCTACCTATCACGGTCGGCCGGTCGGCGCGGGAGCCGACCTCGCGGCGTTCTCCTTCCATCCTCGCAAGCTGCTTACTACCGGCGAGGGGGGCATGATCATCACCCCCGATCCGGAAGTGGCGGCCAGGCTGCGCCGCCTGCGCGAGCACGGGATGAATGCCAGCGCGGCCGCCAGGCACCAGTCACGTCAGCCGGTGATCGAGCGCTACATGGAACTCGGTTACAACTACCGGATGACCGACGTGCAGGCGGCGATCGGTCTTGTCCAGCTTGGCCGCCTGGGTCAGATCGTCACGCGTCGCCGACAGCTTGCGCAGCGATACCAGCGGCTGCTCGGCCAGATTCCCGGCCTGAGGATGATCGCCGACCCCGACTATGGCACCACGAACTTCCAGTCGTTCTGGGTTGCGCTGCCAGACGACTTCCCCGTGACCAGGAACGAGTTGCTGCAGCGGCTGGCTGACGCAGGGGTGTCAGCCCGCCGGGGGATCATGGCGACGCACCTGGAGCCGGCTTACGCAGGCCGGGGAGACTACGCGCACCTTCACGTGACTGAGCGGCTTTCCTCATCGAGCATCATTCTTCCTCTGTTCCATCAGCTCACGCAGGATGAGCAAGACCAGGTGATCTCCGTCATCTTCGACGTCGCGGGCTTGCCTTTCTCGCCGGGCCGGCAGCCGGTCACATCCGCAGTCGTTTGACATGAGGGGCTGGAGGGTGCTCTGCGCTTGTCCGCGGCGGTGCCCGGCGTGATCATGCGTACCGATAGGGCTCAGCCGTGCGACTCCCGCCGGGTGCGTGTTCTACCGGGATCTCCAAGGTCTTCCCCGCCGATACCACATCGTTGGCCGGTGGCCAGAGCGCTAACGCCGGTTTACGTGATGTGCCTGGGTCGGCGGCGCTATAACAATTTAGAAGTCTTAACCATCTTCGAGCTGCGTACTTGCGCGACTCGAGTGGTGCGTTGAAGGAATTCGAGCGCCACTTCACCAACAACGAAGGACGGGTCGTCCCAGGGCGCATCGCGCAATCCCATCAGTCGTCGCCACGAACTCATGCCTGACGGTTCGAAGGTGTACTTCGGAAATACCCGGTGGGAAATACCTGGAGTAGATCTGCTCGCGGGGCCTGCGGCGTTACAGCGTATCCAGCGGGCAAGACCCCCGTATAGGTCTACCTTTGCTGGCAGCGTGGCGTCAGCTGAGCCCCATAGGCGAGGATTAAAGTCGACGAATCGGAAGTAGCCATCTTCGTCAAGCACGAAGTCAAACGACGCTAGGCCGGTCCATTCCAAGTGCTTGCCTATGGTTTCCGCGGACTGCAGAAGCGACGAGAAGTACGGTTCTGCAGCGGACCGTAGCTGGTATGAATAGCCGGTCAATGGCGGCCACATGACTGTCTTCTCGGCTGCGTAGAAATGTACCGCTTCACCATTAATGAATAGAGCGCCAGCCAGGTAGGTAGGTCCTGTGTAATAACGTTGTGCTGTTACAGATGTGTCTCTGGGGAAGAATTCCTCGAATGCGCGGATGACCTCGTCAGATGTGCGGCACAGTGCAACGCCACTGCTTCCGATGGATCTGCCCGACTTGACCACGAGAGGCAAGCCAGCCGCTATCGCGGCGCGGCATTCGTCGAGATTGTTGAGGAGCATTGAGGTGGGAGTCGACACCCCCCAGACAGCCGCCGCCTCCAGCAGGAGGGCACGGTCGAGGAGCAGGGGCCTGATCGCGGGAGCCACGTTCGGAAGGCATCGTGCTTGAATGTGGTCTGGCTGGTCCCAAAGCCAGTAAAGGGCGTCCTCCGTGCACGGGATGATGCAAGCTGGATTGATTCTTTCTACCATGGCCAGAAACGAGTCAGATGGTCCGTTCGCAAATGGTTGCTCTACGTAAGACCGGTATGGGTACGCAACACGCAGATAGCGTGGCCTTCGAAGATACGGCGTGAAAGCGTGCAGATTTATCCCATGCTTTGCTAGCTGATAGGCGAAGAAATCGGCAATGCTCCACGTTGTATCGACCAGAATGACGCCCGGTCGTCCGTCGTGACTTCTGGTACGTCTGAAGGCCACCTCTGCCTCCCTCTGTTTTAGTGGCTCGAGGGCTTGGTTCTTCTGCGAATTCGAAAGACGGGGTTGGGGAATAGGGGATACCAGTCCGGTTCCCGGCTAGCACCACTCTTCCCAGTCGTCGTAAGCGCCGGCCAGCGCCGCGCGGAACAGCACGGGACGGTCGATCCTGGTGATGAAGGTACGCTCGATGGTTCCCTCGGGACGGGTATTGACGCATTGCGCGTATACCGTGGTGTAGCCTGCCTCGGCCGCCGCCAGGCCCGCGGCCTGGGTCCAGTTACTGGACTGGCCCAGCGGGATGGCGAACTCGTCGGTCTCAGCATCCAGCACTCGGCGCAACTGCTCGCGGGAGGTCTCGAGTTCCCGGCGCGCCTCGCCTGGCTCGAGCTGGCCGAAGTCGGGATGGGAGTGATACGCGAGAATCCGCCCTCGCCGGGCCGGTGGCGCCGGCCACAACGCGATGGCGGGCGGCCAGGGCCCATCGATCGATGCACAGCCTTCCCCGGACGGCACGCTGATGCGCAACATGGCGAGGCCGGTAATCGCTCAGTGCACGACGAACGGATTCCATCCCCATAGTGCAGCCCTACCCGCTCCCCGGACGATTACAGCCTCCGCCAGCGCTCGTGCGTGAATATAGCTCCCACGTGCGACGGTTGTCCGTTTTTTACCAGGTCTTTACTACATCTGCCGACTTCGCTGCTGCTCGGGGCGGTATGTACTGTGGGCAGGGTGCCATCCTGGGTACCGGGTTTCGTCAAGATTCTTGAGCCATTCCTCCCCGGATGCATGTTGATTGATAACACTATCAATCGATGGATCTTTTAAGGACCGCCAGCTACGTCGCGGGCTTGCCTTTCTCGCCGGGTCGGCAACCGGTTACAGTCGTTTGACATGAGGGGCTGGAGGGTGCTCTGCTTTTGTCCGCGGCGGTGCCCGGCGTGATCATGCGTACCGATAGGGCTTAGCCGTGCGACGCCCGCCGGGTGCGTGTTCTACCGGGATCTCCAAGGTCTTCCCCGCCGATACCACATCGTTGGCCGGTGGCCAGAGCGCTAACGCCTGATCCCGATGGCGAATGCGCCCCAGCCCAGTCGCTGCAACTGTGCCCGGTAGCCCAGCGCCTCGAGCAGCGGGACCGCCTCGTCGTAGTGGTCTTGGATCTCGATCTTGATGCAGCGGACGTTCCTGGTCCACTCTCCGTGCTTGAGCATCTCGTACCACGCGGTCTCGATGTTGACTAGCAGGTAGTCGATCGGGGCCTGGTTGCTGAACTCGCCGAGCAGCCTTCCGGCGTCGATCGCGTCCACCTGCAGCGTCGCGGCGCCGCCACCGTTCTGGTGGGGCAGGTCAGCGAGGATCAGCCCCCAGGCGTCGTGCCCCCAGCTGAGCGTGAGCGATTCATCGCGGTGCCAGACCGGCGCTTCTAGAAGCGTGCACCGTTCACCGAGGTGGGCCAGGTTGCGCCTGGCCAGCGCGGCGTTGTCCTGGTCCGGTTCGACGCCGAGCAGGTGGGCGCCTGGGTAGCGCGCGGCCAGGTCCCCCAATAGCAGGCCGATGTTCGCACCGAATACGGCGATCCGCTCCACCCGCCCGGTCAGCTCCGCTGGTGGGAGATGATGGCCCTGGTACAGGAACTCCAACGCGCTCCGGTCGTGTGACCGGAGGCGCAGCCACACCGCGCGGCCGTCCATCGTCTTGACCCGAAACGGCACGGCCGTGTCCGCGGTCGGCTGGTTCGGCACGGCCCTGAACGCCTCCCCAGCCACCAGTCGGGTCATCAATGCCTTGCTGCGCAGCCCACTCACCCTGCCAATCGATCGGGACCCACGGTGCAGAGAATGGATCTGCTCGGGGAATATCCGCCCCGGTTCGCCGCGGAGTACCGCCGCGAGCGCGCGGGCGGCGCGGGCTGCGACTCCCGGCCGGCGCGCGGGCGACCGCTCTCGAGAGGATCCGCTCACCGGGAGCCCTCGGCCGCCGAGATGGTTGGTGAACGTCGTATCCCCAGCGCCCCGTCCGCTGGAGGGTTCGGAGTCGATCACGTGGCCGGCGTGCGCGTCGGACCTGAGGGTGAGAACTCGGAGCTTGATCTCAACCGCTTATCACATGCCATGTGTATGCCTCTGATGCTCAAGTCAGCCGGTGATGCTCAAGTCAGCCGGACGGCGTGGGGTTGCCCCGCCATGACAGGCCGGGCTGATGACTTGGTCAGGCTACCTTGATCGATGGTCTCTTTTGCTGGTCGCCGCCTCGAAGTCATCAGGCTGAAATAACTCGGGGCGCTGCGCAGCCTGGTGCCGTTGAACCAGCCGATGTATTCAGGTCAGGGACGGTGGTCTTCTTACGCCGCTTCGACGCCCGGCCAGCGAGCCCGGCAGGGCGCGTCCGCCGGGCGACCCTCTTGCGTGAGTGGCGCCGGCCGTGGCGGCGCAACTCGGCATGGACCCGCGGGGCCCGTAGCGGCCCTCGCGTGACGAGTAGATCGCGGGACGAAGATGGTGGGAGCGCCGGAGGAAAGGGCAAGCGACGAGCCATGGCGCCGCCGGCAACGGAGACTTTGCTGGCCGCTCGGCTCGTGCCGGTCACTGTAGCTCTGGGGATCGGGATGTCCGGCGCGATGCCCGGTAGTAACAGAGCGCGCCCGCGAGGACCCCCCGCGCCTCGTTCAATGCCAGCCGCTTGCCTCCAGTGCGCATTTGACCCGCCTGCGAGGCCCGTCGCATGCGACCCAGGACCACCCTGGTCTGACGAAGGCCGTGCCCCAGGAGCACAGTTGGCAATTGGCCGCCGAGCAAATGCTTCGCCAGGTAGGCGCCGAGACCGTAGCCGTAGGAGTAGATCTGCTCACTCAGAGCTTCTGTGTCCGAACGATGTTGGTGCCAGACCAGGGCTGACGGGAGGTAGCAGATCCGGCCACCGGCCAGGATGAGGCGGAGAAACATATCGAGGTCCTCACCGCCACGGCCCGGGCCACCCGCCCCCAGTAGCGGATCGAAGCCACCAAGCCGGTCCACGACGCTGCGGCGCACCGCAAAATTAGCACCTGTTCCGAAAATCCCAGCGCTGAACGGATAAAGACCGGATGGATGACGGTGGGCGACAAGATCGTAGCGGCGAGGTTCGAATGCCTCTCCCCATGAGTAGCGTGAGTCGAAATAGCGCTCCGAGCCAGTGTTCAGCGCACTCGAAGCGACGAGACCGGTCACGCACACTGCTTCGGGATCAGCCGCAAATCCCGCATCAATGGCCGCGAGCCAAGCCGGATCTACCTGCGTGTCGTCGTCAGTGAAGGCCACTACGTCGAACTTGGCTTGCGTCAAGCCGTGATTGCGTGCCCTGGATAGACCTGGACGTGACTCACAGGTGTAGCGTATCCGTGGATCATCCTGCGCAAGTGTGGTTACGAGTTCACGAGTCTCGTTCCCGGTCGGCGCATTGTCCACTACGAGGATTTCAAACGGATCGTAGGTAACCTGCTGTATGGTGCGCAGGGACTCTCCCAGGCCAGGGGTCCGGTCCCTGGTGCAGATGACGACTGTCACACCGAAACCATCTCGAGTGGCAAACTGTCGCGGGCAAGCGACTCGGCCTGCCCACTGCTTGGAGTTGCTCGGATCTAGAGATTGGTCATCGCATTGAGCGTGCCGGCGCAGCGGTTCGGCCAGTATTGTCTCGGCAGCCGTACGGGCTCGCGCCGTCAAGGTCTCCTCTGGAGTGGCAGAGACAGAAACGTAGCCTATTGGTGCGCCGTGCATCCGAACCAATATCCGTGCCTGGCCATGGCGGTCACTTAGCGGGCCGCTCACTCCAGTAACAGGACGCGGGTCATCCAAATCCAGCAAGCCAACCCAAATACTTGTCTCCGTCATTTTGTCCCTGTTCATATCGACGACACCGACTGCCTCCGGGTGACACCTCAGGTCGCCTGCCTCGACGTGCAAAGCCACGCACCCAGGCCAGCTAAACCCACCCAGGCATCGCCTGGGCAGAAGCTGGAGCAGGACTGGCTTGACTTCGCAGACCGACACGACCAGACCGCCAGCGAGCAGGTAAGAAGCACCCGCTCCGAGACTCCAGCCCGTTGTACTGCCACCTGCCGGGTCCCTGGCTCTAGGCGAGACCCTCACCTAGTGTGGCCTAAAGCACTCTAAGCTGGACCAACTTCGCCGAAAGCACACGTACACAGCCAGTCATCAGCCGACCATGCCGATACCTAGCCGGCCGTCGGCCACGGTCCGGCGGTAACCTCCTGGCCATCCTGGAGGTGGACGGGCGTACCCTGCCTCGGCGGCCTGTGTACCGGAGACCACGGAGCCGACGTGTTCACCGCCCTGCGCCACGCACTCACCGGCACCCTCTGGATGCCACCCATCCCCGACCCGCCGTAAACCAGCCGCACTGCGCACAGTCACCTCACCTCACCACAGCGCGCCGGCACCAAAGCCGGGCCTGAATGTTTACGAGTCAGCCGCTGGAGGCGACCCAAGGGGCCAATACAATGATCGGTTTCCCTAACGCGCTAGGCAGTCAGCTGCTAAACTGCTCGCGCACATGATCACCCAAAAGGATGTGCTGTGCTGCATGCCTCGAACAGCATCAGGTAAAACACTTGTTATTCTAAACGCGCCGGGTCCCTCGCCTAATCCAGGGTTGGTAATACAGCTGTGAGTACTCATAATACATCTGAGTCGCCCCGGGTGACTGTTGTCACCCCTGCCTACAATGTCGCCAAGTATATCGGCGAGGCTGTTGACTCGGTTTTGCGGCAAACGTTCACTCATTTCGAGTATCTCGTAGTCGATGATGGTTCTGTTGACGAGTCGATCAAGGTTGTAAAAGCACACGCCGGTGACGATCCCCGGTTCCGGTTGGTGCAGGGCGAGCACCGAGGTCTGAGTGCCGCAAGAAACGTTGGAATCCGCGAAGCGAGAGGTGAGTACATCGCATATCTCGACGGTGACGACCGGTGGCATCCCAAGTTCTTGGAGCGCCAAGTAGCCCTAATCGAATCGCTGCCAGCGAATGTCGGCGCAGTGTTCTGCCGTTCCCGCATAATACTGGAGAATGGGACAGTCGTATTCTTTCAGTGGCAGCGCGCAGGCAGCTACGATTTTGATGACTTCCTGGTAGGGAGCAACCCAGCAAGGAACGGCAGCTCACTGTTGATCCGTAAGTCGTGTTTCAAGGATGTTGGTGGCTTTAATGAGAACCTTCAGCACGTCGAGGATCTCGAGATGTGGCTTCGCATCGCCGAAGGGTCTAAGACGCCAGTCCTGTGGGCGAGTAAGCATTTCCTTGTCGACCTACGGCTGCGTCCTGGTTCGGTGACACGCGATCGAGCGGCGGGCGAAGCCGCCCTGGGCGGTTTGCTTGAATCACACACGACCCGGCTGCAACGATTGCCGGCGGGCCTTGCCTATGTCCGTCCAGCGGTGGCGGCTCTCAAATACGGTGGCAGCGACGACCTGGCGGAACGCTGGGCGTCGAAGGCCAGAGCGGTTGGCGCTGGTCGCCTGGCGCGCAGCACACCGGGGCTGCGGTTGCTGTTCTGGCATACTCTCCCTCGCCCTGGTCGCCGGGTTGTGCGGTCGGTGCAGCGCTCGGCCAGGGAAGCGCTGAAGAGCGCGAATCTCCGGTTGCGCGGGGGCCCGATTTCGCACATAAAGGTCCGCCAACAAGAGCCTGCAGATCGATGAGATCCGGTCTAGAGGCAGGAGCAGGAGTTGGTCGGCTCCCATCATCGACATAGCGTAGACATTCAGCCCTGAGCAGCCCGGTCGGCTTGATGACGTGACGTGACTGCGCGGCTGCCCGGTGATCTTTATAGGCCGGCCCAGCGCGCTCCGCTGCTGCCTCAGGCGCGCTGGCCAGCTCGCTAAGGCCAGCCACGTCCTTCAGGCCCGTGAGATCGCCGGATTTAAAAGGCTCACTACCAGCCATGTTCCAAATGCCATGTTTTATAACCCTCCGCAGCGGCCATAACACCGTGGATCTCAGCGTGGCGGAGCGCCCTGATCCACCAGCTCGCAGCGTCCAGGACGGCACCGTCCCGCCGCGGCACTGGGACAGGTCATGCCGGGCAAACGACCCGGAAGTTCGCCAAAACCCTGATCAGCCATCCTCGGCAAGTTATTATGAGCCGTTGTGGGATGTAGGGGCGTTTGTCGTACGGCCCAACCGTCAATACGTGGCAGCGACTGCCACCAGGACGGGCCTGGAGTCCGGCTCGGCGTCACACGAGTCAGCTCAGGCCAAGCATCCCTCTGTCTCCCTGGCGGCCACGCCAGGCGGGGAGCCGCCCATCAGCCGACAGGGGGAAGCATATGCGTCCTAGAGCTCTGACTGATGGAGACCACCGTGATCTCGGCGAGCGTCCGCTGCGGACGACGGCCGCGGACAGCGATCTGGGCGTGAGCGTTGTTGTCTGCGCCTACACAGAACTGCGGTGGGAGCAGACCCGTGCTGCGCTCGATTCGGCGTTGTCCCAGAGTCCGGCGCCACGCCAGGTACTGCTGGTGGTAGATCACAATGCCAACCTGGCAGCGCGCGCACGCCGCGAGCTCACCGGCGTGACAGTCATGGAGAACGAAGGAGCGCAGGGACTATCCGGAGCACGCAACACAGGGCTTAAGGCGGCAACTCAGCCCGTCACAGCCTTCCTCGACGATGACGCCGAGGCGCGGCCCGGCTGGCTGAAATCCCTGGTAGACCCCTACTCTTCTGCCGAGGTGGTGGCTACCGGGGGCAGCGTGCTGCCCCGGTGGCCGGGGCTTAGGCCACAATGGCTGCCGCCTGAGTTCGACTGGGTAGTCGGCTGCAGCTATCGGGGACTGCCGGAAACCATGGACGTGGTGCGGAACCCGATCGGTGCGAACATGAGCCTGCGAACCGGCCCCGCACGTGAAATCGGGGGCTTCGATGGCGGAGTGGGGCGAGTGGGCACCCATCCTCGTGGCTGTGAAGAGACTGAATTGGCCATTCGACTCACCGCGAGCCAGCCGGGATCGGTTATTTATTACGTTCCGGCCTCGGTGGTCGACCATCACGTGACGCAAGACCGCCTGAAATTCAGTTACTTTGTGCGTCGTTGCTGGCATGAAGGACTGTCCAAAGCCGATGTGGTCCGGCTGGCTGGCTCCTCCGCGGGATTGCAACGGGAACGACGCCACACCGCGGTCGTTATCCCGGCGGCACTGATGCGTGATCTACGCAGCTTCGTCACCGGGGACGCAGGCGCGGGCGCGCGGATGATCGCAGCCGTTACCGGGCTGACCACCGCCGCGGCTGGCTACTTTACCGGTCGCGCACGCTTGGCCGGCCGAAGGTAAACATTCAGGCCCCGGCTTTGGCGCCGACCGCGCTGTGGTGAGGTGAGTGCTCTCGGCTACCGATTAGCCTCAATCGTTCAGCGTTCTTGAGGTCCGGTTACTGATTGTGCTGGCGCCCGGTTTCGGGTGGGGTGTCTGTTTGGCTGGCGGGGGTGGCCGCGTGGTGGCGCCCGGGGTGCCCGGGTGCGCACCGGCTCCGACCGCGCCGGGCTGTGCCTCCTTTGGTGTCGTTTGGACGGTCCGTGCTGATCAGGCGGGCGCGGGCAGCGCGCAGAGCCGCTGCCAGCAGGTGAGGAAGGCGTGCGCCCATGGCCAGTCCGGGCTGATGGCCAAGGTCCGCTGCCGGGCGTGGCGGGCGAGGCGGGCGGGGATGTGCCAGATCCGGAGCGTGTCCGGGTCGGCTTCCCGCAGGTTCGCGTCGTAGCCGTGGCCGAGGAGGCGGGTCCAGGCGGCCAGGTCGGCGACGATGTTCGCGGCGATGACCCAGCCGGCGTTGACCTGCCAGGTCTTCGAGGGGAGGTTGCGCACCACGCCCAGTTCATCGGCACCGTCCACCGCCAGCACGCCGTCGTCGAGACGAACGGCGTCCGCACCCCCAAGGCCATGGGGCTGGCTCCGAGCGGGTGGAAGCCGTAGCCCTTCTTCTTCTCTGAACTTTTGGGATCTCAGGGGTGGGTGCGGG
>OBLW0100000973.1_pt1 | contig 24658 bp, 15 predicted proteins | sample 1520161 | NCBI WGS metagenome assembly OBLW01 (sample SAMEA3539309, study PRJEB22396) | soil metagenome | biome: tundra; feature: field; material: soil | place: USA | collected 2010-05 | depth 0.15 m | reverse complement strand
CACTCTTTCCCTACACGACGCTCTTCCGATCTCCGTACGTCCGGTTTTAACGCGGCCGACCAGTTCACTCAACATTTAAGCGGCATTCCTGGAAATCGCTGGAATCAGTTTGGCGGCAGCGTCGGCGGCCCCGTCATCAAAGACAAGGTCTTTTTCTTCGGCGACTACCAGGGGATGCGGAATAACCTCCACACCTCAGGCGCTGGCACCATCCCTCTTGCCGCATTTCAGTCGGGCGACTTTAGTTCCGTTGCAGCTACCAACCCAATCTATGACCCGGCAACGGGCAATCCTGATGGAACCGGAAGAACTCAGTTTGACTGCAACGGCATCCTCAACAAAATTTGTCCTGATCGCATCAGCCAAGCTGCGAAAAACCTGCTGGCGCTCTTGCCCCAGCCGAATATCCCCGATGCATTGACCCAGAATTATCAAATTTCTCGCCCAGCTAGTTTCGATCAGAACCAGTTCGACACCCGCGTGGATTACTATGTTACTCCGAAGACTATTCTGTTCGGTAAGTTCACTTATTTTCAAGCGTCGTTTTTCACCAACAACCTCTTCGGCGCCGTTGCTGGCGGCCCGCCGCTGTCTGGAGTTCCTAACTCCGGGAATTCAACCGATCATGACAAGAGTTTCATGGTTAACTATCAACACACCTTTTCCCCATCGCTGTTGACCGACGCCCGTTTTGCTTTTTCGCGCATCGTTATCTCCGAATTGCAGCTCGATGCAAATTCGAATGAAGCGACGAATGTCGGAATTCCTAACGTCAATCTCGGTACGGTTTACACCTCCGGGTTGCCCCAATTCTCCGTCGCCGATCCAGTTAGTTCTGGCTTCGACATGGGGGATTCTGGTTTGCCCTTCTTCGAACGCGAGGCTAACTTTGAGTTCTACGACAATTGGACTAAAACCACAGGCCACCACGCCTTTAAATTTGGCGCGGATATCGGTAAGTTCTTCGGCATACGGACCGACGTAAGTGGCCGCGGAGCTTTCAATTTTGCAGACGGGAGTACTGGCCTAAATATCGGGGCTTGCGCTCCGCCAACGGTCTGCCCTCTCACAGGTGGCTTAGGTTTTGCGAGTTTCCTGCTCGGGATGCCGTCCAGCTTCGGCCGCGATATCACCTTGGTTCAGCCCCAGGAAAAATTGTGGAAATTGGCTTTCTACGGCCAAGATACCTGGCAGGTTTCCCCCAAGCTAACTCTGACGTTAGGATTGCGCTGGGACTACATGAGTCCAATCTTTACGCCTAATGGGGAGAGCGTAGGCAATCTCGATTTGGCCACTGACAACATACTCCTGACGAATTTGGCGGGTAAGTATGCTGGTGTTACTACCCCCAAAACCGAATTTTCACCACGTATTGGAATGGCCTATCGGCTGCCCCAGGAAACCGTGCTGCGCGCAGGATTTGGCCGCAGTTACTATATGAATGCGGACGGCGCCGGTTTTGGAACCCAAGGATGCTGCTGGCCGATCAAACAAACCCAGAACGACGTTGCGCCCAATGCTTATGGCGCTGTGCCTTATACGCTTGATCTCGGGCCGGGTGCTCCCCCTGCGCTTCCAGCGTTTCCAGCGAATGGTCAGATCTCATATCAAGGCGCTCCTGGGGGCAGCATTTACTTCGTCGGTGCCGGAAGCAATCCTCACAGCTATACCGACACTTACAATTTAACCTTGGAGCACGCCTTCCCATACCAGATCACCGCTTCGATCGCCTACGTCGGGAATCATGGCCGCCACCTGTGGGACAACATTGACGTCAATTTGCCGCCACCGGGGCCCGGTGACTACAATCCGCGTCGGCCTTACTTCGCCAGCTATGGTTGGGCTGTAGAAGAGTATCAACGGAGCAACGCACCATCGGGTCGCCCTGAGCTGAAAAGTAACTACAATTCTCTGCAACTTCACGCGGAAAAGCGTTTTCACCAGGGATTGTATCTTCTAAGTAACTTTACCTGGGCCAAGTCGCTTGACGATGGAACGTTCGGTCCTGGAGATGGCAACGGAAATCAATTCTGCTACTCCTGCAATTACGGGCCCTCAGGTACGGTAAGGCCTTGGTCCTGGGTGAGTGCGGCTAACTGGGAACTCCCGTTCGGCCATGGCAGGGCTTATGCCAATAGTTTGAGCCGCGGCGCAGACGCTGTGGTTGGAGGCTGGGCTCTCAGTGGAATTTTCAATTTCGAGAGCGGAATGTATTTCACGCCGTATTACTTAGGCTCGCCAACCAACCTGAATTCTCCTATTTACGATAGACCGGACCTCATTGGCGATCCACATGTGTCCCATCCCAACCGCAATGAGTGGTACAACCCGGCGGCCTATGGCACGCCTGCGCAGTACACCTTCGGAAACGCGGGACGCAACAGCCTATTGGGCCCGGGCTACGGTGAAGTGGATCTGTCGCTGACCAAGTCCTTTGCCATCACGGAGCGGACCCACCTTGATCTTAAGTGGGATGTATTCAATGCTCTCAACCGTGTAAACCTGGCGAACCCCACGGGTGACGGCGCAGCATTTGTTGATGTTGGAAACGCGGGCGTAATTAACAGCATTGTTGACTTCAGGCGACGAATGCAGGTCGGAGCCCACTTAACCTTTTAACTCGCATTTCCTCCCGCGCAGACAGACTTGCCTCGGTCTCAGATCGGGGCAAGTTTTGTTCTTTACTACTGTCTACGTGGATTAGAAGGATCTATCCGATGAGAATGTCTCTTCTTACAACGTTCATGGTCGGCGTGGTCGTCACGTGTTGCTCCGCTCAAGTATCCATTACGAAGTCGTCTTCTGGTTGGGAGCTAACAAACGGACATATAGATCTAGTTCTAAATCGGTTCTCGGACAGCGTTCAGCTTAAGTCGCTGCGCCGCGAGGGAGGCGCCGATTGGGCTGTTTCGGGTACCCCGTTCGTTGCTGTTCCTGATAAGTCCGGTAAGCCATACCGATTTGCAGACGATGCCATCTCCGAGATAGAGAAATCTGGAAAACAACTCGTGCTGCGCTTCCGCTCCGATGCGGGGGGCCTGCTTTCAGTTACCCTGAAACTGTATCCCACTGGATCTGTCATTCAGATGTCGATGCGCTTGGAGAATCATGGTCAACATGACTTGCTGCTCGACTCTCACATTGATCCCTTGCTCTTAACCCTCGAGAATCCAGTCGGAGGTCTCAAGACTTACTCCTCAACGAAGGACAAGCACGGATTTTATCCCTCCGCAGGATCTGCGCAAAAACGCGAGTTTGCTGACTGGTTGGTGCTGGAAAATCAGAAATCCACGGAATCGATGCTCATTGGTGGAGAACCAGGACTGGGAGTTCTGGGATGGAAGGCCACTATCCAGTCCTCTGGCGCAGGCGCGATGGTCCGCGCGGGAACGATTTTAATAAAGGATAAGAAGGATAAGAAGACCGGTCCTCCCACAACCTTTGAACTTGCTCCGGGCGCGACCGTCGAAACGCCGATCAGTTTTGTTGCCCTTGCCAAAGGCGATAGCGACAATGCGGGGAATGAGACCTTTCGCTATCTGAAGCAATACGTTTTTCAAGCGCCTTTGCCGGATTCCCCATTGGTCACTTACTGCATATGGCTGACCGAAAAGAACAGTGAAGAACAACTGCTGAAAGAACTTAAGCTGGCGAAACAAGTTGGATTCGATGTTTTCTACCACGATGCGACCTGGTACGAAGGCGCTTCGGTCATTCCTGGGATGAATGATTGGACGCTTGGACTTGGCAGCTATAAAGAGGATAAAGAAAAGTTTCCAAGTGGATTGAAGAGTCTCTCGGATGCGGTCCGCGGTATGGGCCTTAAATTTGGTCTCTGGGTCGATCCGGGTAACGTGGATGCAGCGCGAGTAACATCGGGCGAGATTCCTTCGGAATGGCTGGCTATGATAGACGGCAAGGCTCTCGGCACGACTCATCCTTCGCTCGCAATTACCAAACAGTTATGTTTGGGCGATCCGAAAGTGGTCGCCTGGATCGAGAAGCAACTTGGAGACATTATCGAGAAGTGGCACCTCGATTGGATCAAGTGGGATCCTTCGTCGACCGTAAGTTACGAATGCAATCGCACCGATCACGGACATGGTAAGACAGATGGCGCTTACGCTGCATACCGCGGCCGCATGGAGATCATGCGTTATCTGCTCGAACGTTTTCCGAACCTCTCAGGATTCGAATGCGATCCGTCGTTGCAGTTCGCGCGAACCAACCCTGGACCTCAAAGTCTTCTGCCGGGTGGTTATATAAATGAGTTCATTACAGGACCGATGCTGAGTCCAAACGTTTGGGGTTCGCTCGCTACAGCGGGCAAGGGTGACGCGGGAGGAGAATATCTTACAGCGCGCTGGTATAGCGCTTCGGCGCTTGATTATTATTTTCGCAAGCATTTCACGCATGGAGTGACCTTCGGCAATATCAACGGCATGTCATCGCAATTTCTGTCTGCAGCTCCACCGGGCTTTATCGAAGCGCTCGAACGCAATCTTCTGTATTTCAAACAGTATCGTCATCTTTTACTGGAAGACGTATACCATCCAAAAGTTACTGCGGCGGGATGGAGTGCAATCCAATATGTCAAGGAAGATTCGAGCGAATCCATGGTCTACATCTTTCGCGATAAGTCGGAAATCGCCGATACCAAAGTTCAGTTGCGTGGTTTAGACGCGAAAGCGAGATATCAGGTAACTAGTTTGAATGATCGCCCTGGTCGCGAACGGGAGATGAGCGGCGAGGCATTGATGAGCGGCATCACCGTGCATTTACCGAATCAATGGCTTTCGACCGGCGATGGCGCGATCAAAGAATTTGCCAATCAGCAACTTTACGGTTCGGACATCTGGTTGCTGCGTCGATTGCCTTGAGCGATTTCTGAGAACTTAGATCGGACGTGGCCAATCCGCAACAGGCCATTTCGTCTCGGCTTCGATTTCTAGGAGGCGATTGTACTTTGCGAGACGCTCCGACTGTCGAATCGATCCATTCTTGAATTGATCGGCTCGCCACCCTACCGCAAGATCTGCCGCCCAGTTGTCTTCCGTTTCACCGCTACGCACGCTAAGTGTTATTGACCAGCCAGCGGCGCGCGCCAGCCGATAGGCGTCGATTGCTTCGGTTAGCGTTCCGATCTGATTGACCTTCAACAGCAAGGCGTCGCAAGCGCCAGCATTTATGGCGCGTCTAATGCGGGCGGGATTGGTACATAAGAGGTCGTCCCCCAAAGTAAGGGCACGCCCGGCAATCGTTTGGCGAAGCTTCGGCCAGTTATCCCAGTCATCTTCTGCCAGTCCGTCTTCCACACTTAAGATTGGGTATTGATCGAGCCAATTTGCAATCGTCCGGATCATTCCGGCGCTGTTGAGAATTTTTCCATCTTTGTTGTATTGCCGATTCTGATAGAAGTGCGTGGAGGCAACATCGATACCGAGAAAAATGTCTTTACCCGCTTTGTAGCCTGCCAGTTCGATGGCTTCCACGGCCAACGCCAACATCTCTTCCGCAGATTTGCAGGGCGGCGCCAAGCCACCTTCGTCCGCGGTAAGAAGACGCATTGAATACTTTCGGAGAATAAGGTCAGCCGCTGCTTGATAGACGTCGAACGCAGAAGCGAGAGATTCGTCGATGGTCCGCGCCGCCATCGGGATGATCAGCACATCCTGAACGGAAACTTGTTGCCCGGCATGCTTGCCCCCGCTGAAGAGATTGATAGTCAGTCGAGGTAGAGCATTCGCAGTTTCGCCGAGCATGCTGGCGAAGTGTCGATAGAGTGGAATGCCCTGCGAAATCGCGTTGGCGCGAGCGAAAGCCACAGACACAGCCAGAATCGCATTTGCGCCGATACGCGATTTTGTTAGGGTGCCATCCAGCGCGATCATGCTTCGATCAAGCTCCGCCTGATCCGCATAGTCGTGGCCACTAAGAGTGTCGTGCAGTGCGCCTCCGATGTTGGCTGCGGCGCGACGACAACCGAGTCCTCGATATCGCTTTGGATCCGCGTCGCGAAGTTCAAAGGCTTCGGCGGTTCCTGTCGATGCCCCCGAGGGAACCGATGCTGAGGCGGTGATTCCACCTTCAAGGGTGCAAGTTGCGAAAACTGTAGGCCGGCCGCGGCTATCGAGAATTTCACGGCCTGAGAGTCGCTCAATTATTGGCATAGGTTTCGATTCTGTGAAGAAACTCAGCGATCAAGTCGGCGACGTTGGTTGGTGGTTGCGCGATCAAAGCAAGGACCCCAGCCCGCTGTCGCATCTTTTCATCGGCCGTTAAATACTCCAGTGGCGATTTCCCCGCGACTCTCGCCAGCAGACATCCAAGAGTATGTTTTACAACGCGCGATTCAAGTTCGGCCACCCACTCCAGTTGTGCAATCTCTTCGCGGTATATCTGCCAGAATAATTCTGCAGCGCTTGCCAGGCGAGCGCGTTGCACCGGTAAGTGATGCGCCTTGCTGAGAAAGTGGGTCAACGCGAATCCAACATCGAAGGCCGGATCTCCGAAGTGAACTACTTCGTAATCGAGGAGGATCAACTTACCCAAACGGATCAGCGTGTTCTTGGGGCTGAAATCGCCGTGAACGAGACAATCTTTATGGCGCAATGTCTCTTCTGAGAGACGATTGAGAAAATCCGCGGCTTCAAGGGTCTCCAGCGCAGTGTAAAAATAGTAGGGGTCCAAACGAAGATTTTCGAAGTAAGTGGTATCCGCAAATGCGGCGCGGAGTTCCAGTCCCGATTCGGACGACTGGCGATGAATGGTGCCAAGAAGCAAACCGAATTGCTCGAAGTGGTTCGTAACAATTCTTCCCGAGAGCAGCACCGACTTCCAGTTTTCGTGCTCTTCCGGGATCGCTTCCATACCCATAAGATAATTCGTCATGTCTTCAAAGATGAAGGAAGGCGTGGTACCTGGTGGGGCTAGCCGATTGAGGCAGCGGAGAGCTTTCGCTTCCACACCGATTCTCTGTGGATCGCTAAACCAGTCGACGTTGACCCGCAGTTTTGCTAGGGCTTGCTTAAGAACCCAACCATGTCCATCCGGCCACAACACTCGGACTGTTCGGTTCGAAACGCCACCGGGTAATTTCTGAAACAGGACGGAGTCGTCCGACTTTACATAGTTCTGCGCGTTCAGGTACCCACGCAGCGCGTCGAAATCTTCGATGTCCAACTCGATGGGTGAACTCATTGGAATCTGTTTTGCGACACCTTGATCGCGCTGAGTGCTTCTCAAAAACGGAAATTAGCTTTCGACCATTGCTTTAAACTGTCAACAATAGTGTTGACATATGATATTGTCTGCAATAGCCTACCACAGCCTATGCCGGACCTAACGGTTATAAAACCTGCATTATTTGTTTCGGGTATCCTGGTGATTCGAACCGGCAAATAATAAATTAAGGACGCCGAAAATGAGCGGGAATTTATGAGTGGAAGACTAGCGGGAAAAGTTGCTTTCGTTACGGCTGCGGGGCAGGGAATCGGTCGGGCAACTGCCATCGTATTTGCCGATGAGGGCGCCGAAGTTTGGGCTACTGACATCAACGAGTCGGCACTCGCCGCCCTTAGCCAAGAGCGACCGAACCTGCGGACCCGCCGACTCGACGTGCTAAATACGCGCGATGTAGCGGACTTCGCAACCAAGGCCGGAGCCGTTGACATATTGTTCAACTGTGCCGGATACGTTCACCACGGTACGATTCTTGATTGCACAGAGAAAGACTGGGACTTCTCCTTCGATTTGAACGTCAAGTCGATGTATCGCACCTGCCACGCCTTCCTTCCTGCCATGCTCGAAGCCGGAAAGGGCAGCATCATTAATATGGCCTCCGCTGCGTCGAGTATTAAAGCGCCGCCCAATCGTTTTGTATACGCAAGCACGAAGGCGGCAGTGATCGGACTGACTAAGGCCATCGCCGCCGACTTTATTCGCCGCGGCATTCGTTGCAACGCGATCTGTCCCGGAACCGTGCAGTCTCCTTCGCTTGACCAGCGAATCGCGGCACAAGGCGATGTGGAAAAGGCCCGCTCCGAATTTATTGCGCGGCAGCCAATGGGACGCTTGGGCCGACCGGAGGAAATTGCTGCGTTAGCTGTTTACTTGGCCTCGGATGAGTCCAGCTATACCACAGGACAAATCCATATTATTGATGGCGGCTTCACGCTCTAGAATTCTTAGCGAACTCTCTTATAAACGACGATCGCCGCTTGCCGCTTCTCTTTGATTTCTAAATGCAGTCCTCGCTGCATCAATTCGTTCCCCGAAATGTTGCTCGCAGTATTTACGTCAAGATTGGTGACTTGATACATTGCCGCTGGATCAAGACCCCTCAAACGGAGGTCCTTGCTAGTCTCCACGTCTTCATCGCGCCGAAATGCTTGTACCATCCCGTCGCCTTGTTCGGGACGATTGAACTGCCACGCTGCCCATTCAAACGCAGCACTGCGCTCCTTACTCGGGTCTGTAGCGCAATCGGAGTTTGCGCTGCAGGGCAGCAGCGGATAGTAGTCGCCATAGTAATACGGTCGCACCAGCTTAAGTTGCGCGACCATGTTTCGCATCCAGTCAAATGGAAAATCAGCTGGTATGAAACTACCGGTTTGGTTTGGATAGCCAGCGACGTTGAATAGCGCGAAGGCCAATCCGGGAGCCATTCCACTGCGGAAATGATAAGTATCGCGAGGGCGAACCTGCAGCAACGTTCCGAAGTGAGGCCTCCAATAAGCGAGACCCTCGGTACTGATCTGCGCTCCGATCGGATCCGCATCCGGTGAAACCGGGTAGTCCGCGCGACTCAGGTCTACGGCGCGCGAGATCGTCTCAAGGTCGCCGCGCTGAACAATATCGAGAATAAGTTGCGGATGATTTCGCCTTAGTCCATCCCAAAACTCTAGCAGCCCCTTGGCGTAGCGAATCTGTGTCATCCCCTGCCGCTCGGGGGAATCATTCTTCTCCCAAAAAGGCGCCAGCGCGAAGTTACAATCCTGCCGATATACGTCGATACCTTCCTTGTCAATCAGTGCCGAGATCCAATCGATCATGTATTGCCGAGCCGCCGGATTGCCGAAGTCAAACATCCGGAACTTCACCACCGGACGCTCGGTATTTCCTTCGAAGTTGGTTGTGACCTCACCAATAAACCAGTCCGGATGCTCGATTGTGAGCGGTGTTCCAACGACCGCGCGTTCCGGTTCAAACCACAGCAGGAATTTCATGCCATGAGCATGAGCGGCATCACTGATCGGTTTTAATCCTTTTCCATCCGGATGGGGAACTTCATTGACTCGCCAATTTCCAGCGTGCAGAAACCAATCTTCTTTGCCGAACACTTGAAATTCATCCACCGGCCGATCTGTGCCATACCATCCGGCGTCCATCCAGAAATTCTCAAACCCAATGTTTTCTTTCGAGATCTGGTCGATGAGACGAAGACTGGTCGAGGTCTTCATCCCCCCCCATCCCAGATGCGAGACGGGCAGAACGACTGGCTTTCCGTCATATTGTGGGGTGTGATATTTCAAAATGTGGCGCCGCAGGACATTGTGGGCATCAATGTCATCGCCCACCCATGGCAGCAATAGAACCTCCGGAGTCCGGATTTCCTCGCCCGGATGCAGAGAAAGATGTGTCGTCTCCATGCCAGCACTGATCGCAATCGTCGCCTCGGTTGCACGTGAGAAGTTAATGGCCCATTTGCCCGGCCATCCCAGTGCGCCGATCAGTCCCTGCCCGCCGGTCGTAATATCGAAGAACGGAATCGTCTCCACTGTCTTGCCGCCGCTTTGACTGGAAATCTGAAAAGATTCAAGTTGATTGAGCGTCTTTTTCACCAGCGCATAAGTGTCCATGACGCCGCATCCCTTGGAGTAAAGAATGGTTGGGACGCCTTCGCCCGCGACGGAAAACGAGGTGTCAAGCGCCTGTACATATTCAAGCATCGGTGCGTCGGTCTTACCGTCATTCTTGAAGTACGCTGTCCACTCGACCACCGGCGAGTTCGCAAATTCGAGCGCCTCGATACGAAACTGCATGCCAGTCTTTGGATCGGTCCAGATCACCTTGTGTTGTGTGCGGCCATCGTCTAGTCGCTTGGTTTCCGTTTTCTTCGGCCAGCTTTTCAGAAGCGCGCTGGAACCTTGGCGGTCGTACGCAAAAGAAACCGGCGGTTGTGCCTGGTCACTCAGCAGGTGCTCTTGCAACCACTTCTTGCTTTGGCCTTCCTCGCGCGGCGAATTCGTTACGGCCGCGTTGATGTAAATCGTCATAAAGACAATTCCGAGAAGGGCGAGGCACCGGGTCAGACGCTTCCAAGGGAGTGATTTGTGGCTGTTGCTTCCGTGCCTTTGCATTGTTCCTCGATTCACTGTGGGGATTGCGGTGGATTGAAGGTCCAAATTCAATCTTAGAGATAACGAAATTGATGAGGTCGGCAGGGCATTATTATTCGTCACCCAAAGCTCCAATGTCAACACTATTGTTAACATAGAAACTAATTCAATTTCCGTTGAAAGACAGACTTTTACACCTCCCTCGGTTGCGACAACTCTAGTCACAACTAAACGCGGCCACCCATGCTTTGTTTTGGGCTGAGCGTTGGTTCGTTTTAAATCAAGACGGCGGGAAGGGAAGGGTGCGGTATTGATTTGGAAGACTGACTGCTCGAAAGAATGCTTCCCGAGCTGAAAGCTAGTGGCTACAAGCGACCTATCACAAGCTCCAGTGCTTCACGTCGAGTTCTAAATCTTCTTCAGCCAGGGTTGACGGATTTTCATACGACCGTCGTCGTCCCATTTAACGACGGCATCCTCTTCGTTGGCTTTCTCAACCGTACCCAATTCTCCAGTCGGAACTCCGAAGTTGCCCAGACCTTCAACCCGGTCTCCAGGATTTAACGCCGCATCGTTAGGCGGGGGTTCAGCGAGCCGAGGCTTTTTGGCGCGATCTGTCTCAGGGGTCGCACCAGGGTATGACGGAGGCGGTTCGGAAGAGCTAAACAATTTTGGCGGATTTTCGGGAGTATGTTTGGGCATTGATTCCTATCTTAAGAGGCTCTCTCTCGCGACCATCGTTTACAGCTCGCCACTTCATCATAGGCTTGGAAAAACAGATCGACTGATCCGAACCGCACAGGTTTGACAATATATATATGCGCGAAGTTGCAACCGAATGCGATGTGACCTACGCATTTACAAGAGAGGAGAGGTATACCAAAACTGCTTCTCGAACCACGAATCTATCATGAACTTCGGTAATGCCTGGCAAGAGTACACTGTGCAGAATTGAACAGTCTTCTGTGCGGTTTCGCACTAAGGTTGGGCCATACAGAGGTGTTACATGACTGCAGAGCGACAACCCTTGTACCGAGTTCTGCTCGTGGATGACGACGAGTCTGTGCTGGAGATGATGAGTACAGCGCTAGCGTCTAAGGGATTCGCAGTCATCGCGGTAGGAGGTGTAGCGGAAGCGTTGAAACGCATCGCCACCGAGACTTTTGACGTGCTCATTACCGACTTGCACATGCCCAATGCGGGCGACGGGTTCACCGTCATCTCGGCCATGAAACACTCCCAGCCAGCGGCTTTAACGATGTTACTCAGCGGTTTTCCCGACGTGAAAAGCGCGATGGAATCGATCATTCGTGAGGCGGACGAAATCGTCTTAAAACCTATCGAGATTAAACGATTTGCTGAAATGTTACGAGAAAGACTACTCATTCAAAAACCTGTTAGATCGACAATCAAAGAAAAAGTAAGCGAGATTCTCGAACGCTCCGCTAACACTATCGTCAAAGACTGGCTGGAGCGGGTAAAGCAGTTCCCTGAACTAAGCCGGCTTGTGCTTGCCGACGGCGAGCGAACCGGCCATCTCCCCAAACTGATTGCAGACCTCGTCTCTCGTTTGAACAGACCCGTTAGCGGTTCGCCACACGATAGTGACGCCGTTTATTCGACGAGTGCCGTCCTTCACGGCGAATTGCGCTACGCGCAAGGCTACACACCCGAGATGCTGGTGTACGAATCTCGAATCCTTCAGGTAACCCTTTTCGGGACACTGAACGAAAATATGAGCGCTCTGGATTTCAGCTTCTTGTTACAAGATGTCATGGCGATTGCCGACGAGGTGGACGCCCAACTGACTCAGACCATGGGCAGCTTCATGAGATTGTTCAACTTTGCGCAGGTCCCCATATCATCACCGAGCCGGCAACAGCTTAGCCCGAAACCGCATACGCCACAACAACCGCAATTGAAATCGCCGTCTGCCCATACCGCTTCGTCGATGCCAAACACCCAATCGCCAGACGCCTAATCATTAGCGGACTTGGGGTTGTTACCGGACAGAGTCAAGAGGATCACTGAAGCCGACATCGTCATTACGGACGGCTGGCAGCAGTCCCTGCTTTTTGAACAGGATCGATCTTTCATGTCAATGCCGATGTCGACGCTGCCGGGCAACAAATCGTAGTCAACTGCGACTAACTCGATAGTAAGTTTCCTGTTTCTTTCACTAGCGGTCCGTGCCAGTCGCGCGCGTCTCTTGCTTCAACATGTTTTCTATCTGGGCGATAAGTTCCGACGAAAGAAACGGCTTCTCGATAACTTCTCCGCCGTTCCTGATTAATTCACGCGATTCGCGAAATTCGTCAGCCTGAGATGATTGGCACGACTCGTTCGCGGGTCAGCTTTTTCATGAATAAGTTCAGAAAACTAGGTTTTCGTCGATTACAACGGTAGTGGTCCAATAATTCGCAGTTCCATCCCGAGCCTTGTTCCTACACCGGTGGGTATCAGTCCAGTGCCATAGCAGTGCGCGGTGTCTCAGGCCCGTCCTCAATTGATGACACCGACAATATCCTGGAAACAACCGCGTCTCAGAAGTGCTGCGCCGCCCTGAAGGTCAGTTACGATCTACTCCAACGTGCCAAGAGACACGTTTTGCAAGTCTATCTACGTGTGGTTGCAACGATGGTTCTTCAGTAGACTTGAACATCCTTCCCCGTGGATGACAATCCGCACCAGTAGCCGACTTTCGTAACTTTTCCAGGATATGACCGAGTCTACAATTGGCACAGGCGGGCATATTTGATGGGCGTAAATCAGCAGGCTTTCCAGCAGGTGAACCAGAACAGTCCTGAAACGATTCCGGTTGAAATGGGCCGGATCGAAGGTAGGGAGTGGTGGCTCTGGGGTTTCGCCATTGCTGTAACGCTGGCTTTGACTTTGGGGATAATTTCGTTCACCTTTCCTTGGTTTAACAGTGAAAGAGACGTCTCTTACTGGTTTGATCTTCGAGAATGGGTAAGAGGACTCGCCGCTCTCGTCTTTCTTTTCGATATCTACGCAATTTATCAACACGTACAACTTCAACGCATCAGACGCCGGCTCGCCGAACGTGATCAACTTTTTCAACTAATCAGCGAAAACGCAGCCGATATGATCGCGCTGGTCGATCGAGATGGTCGTCGTCTCTACAACAGCCCTTCCTATCAAAAGATCCTTGGATATTCGCCCGAAGAACTGAAGGCTACGTCTTCGTTTGAGCAGATTCATCCCGACGATCGCGCGCGAGTGCTGAAAGCTCAAGGGAAGGCCCGCCTGAGTGGTGAGGCAGAAAGAGTTGAATACCGGGTACGCCACAAAGATGGCTCTTGGCGCACCTTGGAGTCCACTGCGTGCGCGATTTTGGGTGCGACAGGTCAGACCGAAAAACTAGTGATCGTGAACCGCGATATTAGCGAGCGTAAGCGAGCCGAGGAAATGCTGGCCCACAGAGCGTTTCATGACGGCCTCACGAACTTACCGAACCGCTCTCTGTTTCTTGACCGTGTACAACAAGCACTAACCCTCTCCAGGCGCGACGCTAGTCACAGAATCGCAGTCTTACTCATTGATATCGATCAGTTCAAAATCATCAATGACAGTCTCGGACACACGGCCGGGGATGAATTGCTGATCGAGGTTGCGAAGAGATTGAGAGATGGAGTCAGGCAAACCGATACCGTATCGCGTCCGAGCATGCGCGATGACTCAGAAAATTTAATCGCAGATGGTTCCTTGGCCCGGCTTGGTGGCGATGAATTCACAATCCTATTGGATGACATTCGAGACCCTTTTGAGGCGGTTCGCGTTGCGGAAAGGATTCAAGAGCAACTAGCGACTTCTTTTGTGGTTTGTCAGGAACAAATAGTAATTTCTGCGAGCATCGGTATCGCTGTCAGTACCAATCCCCACGCCCAAGCTGAGGATCTGGTTCGCGATGCGGAAATTGCTATGTATCGCGCCAAACGAACCGGCAAAGCTCTTTGCGAAGTGTCAGACCCCGCCATGCATGCCCGTGCACTCGAGCGCTTGCGTTTGGAGGCCGACTTACGCAAGGGGCTGGAGCAGAACGAATTTCGCGTTTACTATCAGCCCATTGTTTCATTGCATACCGGTAAGATCTCCGGTTTTGAAGCCCTCACGCGGTGGCAAAAGCCCGAAGGTGTGATTCCACCGATTGAGTTCATTTCCGTCGCCGAAGAAATCGGAATCATAATTCCCATGAATCGGCAGTTATTTCGTGAAGCGTGCGAACAACTTCGGACCTGGCAAAAAGAATTTCCCACAACTCCACCACTTACAATGAGCGTAAATCTTACTTCGCGGGAGTTCTCACAGCCCGACCTCATCGGCGAAATCCGCAAAACGCTCGAACAGACCGGCATTCATCCTGATTGCGTTCAACTGGAGATTGTAGAAACGATAGCCATGGGGGATGCGGAAAGATCCGGCCATATTCTTGAGCAACTGAAGGCCCTCGGCGTCCGCCTGAGCATCGACGATTTCGGAACCGGGTATTCGTCGCTGAGCCGCTTGCGGAAGATTCCAGTCGACACCTTGAAAATTGATCGGACCTTCATTTTGAACATGGACAGCGACCTCGAATGCCGCGAAATTGTCAGAACCATCATCTTGCTCGCCCATACCCTGGGCCTGAAAGTCGTCGCCGAAGGCGCCGAGACAGAAGTGCACATAGACTTGCTCAAGCAACTTAATTGCGAGATGGTTCAGGGATACTTTTACTCCCGACCCGCCGATAACGATACTATTTCTAAGTTGCTAGCTGGGAATTACAGCGCTGCCGCCGCGGCCGGCTGCTGAACATATCGTCGCTCATATCCGCACGCATCCGATCCAGTACAACGCGTGCCTGCACCATCGCTCCGCGTTTGGGTGCGCGTGAGCCCTAGGGAAGTTTTCCGCATCTATTACCCCGCACTCAAACAACCTTTGAGACAATGTTTCAGAGCTAGTTATGCGTGTACTTCTCGTTGAAGACGAGCGACGTCTTGCTGAGAACATCGTTGCTGCTTTGCGCGAATCCGGATTGGACGTGGACCATGCTGCCGACGGAGAAGCAGGCTCCCATCTGGCTGAGCAGGGGGTTTATGACGCAATTGTTCTCGACCTGATGCTCCCTCTCAAGAGTGGTCAAAAAGTTCTTCACGACTTCCGCCTCAAAAAATTCCATACCCCCATCCTCATTCTCACGGCGCAAGAAAGCAAAGAGTCGGTTGTAACTCTGTTGAATGATGGGGCCGACGACTATCTCAGCAAGCCGTTCGATCTGGGCGAACTTCTTGCCAGAATCAAAGCTCTGATACGCCGCGGAAAGGGTGTCTCCTCTTCCGTTTTAGCCGTGTCAGATTTGGAGATAAATACCGTTCAGCAAACAGTACGTCGGCGCGGCCAGAACCTCGATTTGTCCCCAACCGAGTACCGGATACTGGAATACCTCATCCATCGGCCTCGCGCGGTTATCTCGCAGCAGGAACTCTTGGAACATCTTTACGACTTCGATTGGGAGCATCATTCCAACGTGATCGAAGCGCACATCTCGAACTTACGCAGAAAGCTAAACATCGCAGGTACCGAGCCGCTCATCGAGACTTTGCGGCATCGTGGATACCGTCTGCGAGAGCTAGGCGCGCCGTTATGACAAAGCCCATCTCCATCACTCGGAGACTGATCGTCACCGTGCTGGTTTTGGAACTCCTATCTGCTAGCGCACTGATTTGCGCGATTACGGTTCACGAACGGCACGTACAGCTGAAAAGCTTCGATGCGTCTCTTGTGGCGACAGTTGAGTCGCTCATGGGCGGGGTTCAGGACCAAGAGGATCAAGACGACAATGTAATGCTCGACACCAGCGGTACCCAGATCGCCGAGAACGCGGTGTTTCGAGTCCAGGACGAGCAAGGCAGATTGCTGGGCTCTAAGGGGGAGTCACCACAAGTAGAAAACGTATCACTCGGCGCGCCCGCCTTCCATACTCTCGATATTCGTGGCCGAAGTTACCGATTCGTATTTTTTCGTGGCCTTCGTACGGTCGATCCCGGCAAACCGAACGGTGGGGTACGTCACAGTATCACGATCGTGTATGGGATCCCGGTAGGCCACGTCTGGCACGAGGTCCTCGCCGCGGTACGCTTTTTTGCCATTGCGACCGCGATATTGTTAGGCGTTACCGCGGCTGTCATGGCATGGTTCGTTCGCCAGGAACTCTCGCCAGTTCGCGAACTGGCTCGTGAAGCCGAGCGTATTAACTCGAGCGACTGGCGTTTCGAAGCTCCGGCCAGCGCCAAACGGACCGTAGAGTTGCGGCCACTTGCAGCCGCGCTGGAAGTCGCTCTCGCAGGTCTCCGGCGCTCTTTTGAGCAACAGAAACAGTTTACAAATGATGCTGCGCACGAGCTCAAGACGGACCTTGCCATCGTTAAGTCGTCATTGCAACTATTGTCGATGCGGAAGCGCTCGCTCGAAGAGTATGCAAGGGGGCTAGCGCTGAGCTTACAAGATTTCTCGCGGCTAGAGTCGACTGTTCAAAAAATGCTTATCTTGGCACGGTTGGAGCAGTCGACGGAGCGAGCCGAGGCCCAGGTGGGGCCGTCTTCTTGTTCACTTCGCGACGTGGTCGACAGTGCGGTCAGTCAAAGCAAATCGTTGGCTGAATTGAAAGCAATAGAGCTCATCGTTGAATGCAGTGCCGATGCCAGGGTGCGGATCGACGGCCGCGATGCATTCCTTTTATGTTCGAACATCCTCCTAAACGCCCTACAACATAGCCCGGATGGCTCTACCGTCCAAGTTGCGTTAACGGCAAACGAAGAAATTGCACGCCTCACAATTCAGGATCAAGGAGAGGGCATCTCGGAAGAAAACCGCGACTTATTGTTCGAGCCTTTCTTCCGCGGCGACCCATCACGCAGCCGAAAGAGCGGAGGCACCGGGCTGGGACTTTCCATTTGCAAGGCAATTTGCGCGCGAGCCGCAGGTTCGATTGAGATCGCAAACAACCCCGGGCGCGGAGCACTGGTCGCTGTCACCCTTCCAGCAGAACACCTCGCATTTGCTTCCACTCCTTCAGCTTCGCTTAAGGCGCGTCATCAAGAAACCGGCCGGAATAACGAGTCCTTTGAGAAGTGAACAATGCGCCTTCGTCAATAACTTTTATTCGCGGGTTGAGCATTTCCCATAGTCGATTTTTGTCTTTTCCTGAATAACGTCCAGAGTTGTTCATCATTCACGAAAGAGCTGTTAAGACTGGCTTAAGCTTCGTGAGCTACTATTAACCAAGTGAAGAACGGCTCTCTAACATTTTGGCGCTCAGCGAAGAAAAAGCCCCGATGTCTCCTACGCCATTCCTGGCTTGGTGCAATACTCTTGGCCCTGCCGCCACTGTTTGCGGGTGCCGCGTGTGCTCAGGGCGGTCCACCTTTTCGAACCGACGATCCCGACACTCCCGGAAATAAGCATTGGGAAATCAATTTTGGTTGGATAGGCGACCGCAACCCTGCGGGTGGCTCCTATCAGGTACCCGATTTCGATATCAACTACGGTCTCGGCGACCGTATCCAGTTGAAATACGAGATTCCGATCGCGATCGAGGAGACTCGCGCACAACCTGCCACGCCCGCTTCACCTGCAGTTGCGGGTCGGGTGATCGGAGGTTTGGGCGACAGTTTGCTCGGTATCAAGTGGCGTTTCTATGAGCATCATCCAAAAGATGAGTGGGTCAAGAATCGTTTCGGCACAGGTCTTCCGGCTGTGTTTGGCCATCACGCAGAGGTCAATGAGACCGCCGAGGCCTCAAGCGGTGCGCCCGCCGCAGACGATACCGCAGAACCTCGCGTCAATCTGAGCTTCTCGACCTACCCTCAGCTGTTTCTCAATAATCCGACTCGTGCGGTGCCCCGCGGAGTTGTCGCTCCCGGCCCAAACTTCTTTCTACCTGTCGAGGTCAATGGCCGCATCGGCCCAATCCGGTTCGACGGTGAGGTTGGGTATGACTTCGGAAATCATGCGGTGCCTCAGAGTTGGAGCCGCGGCCTTCTCGTCGGCCATGAGTTCAGCGACCGCACTGAGGCCTACCTCGAATTCTACGACCTGCAAGATGCCAACCGTATTTCACCGGGGCGAGGTGTGGGACAGTTCGCCACAGGTTATCCCAAGGAACGAGAGATAACCTTGGGTCTCGGTGGACGTCAGGCCCTCAACAAAGAAAAATCCCTAAACCTGCTACTCATGGCGGGACGAAGCGTGCAGCATATTTCCGCATCCAACGGCCAGCCCAGCTGGATTGCATATGTGGGATTTCAGCTTCTGCTAGGACCCAAAGAGCGCGTCACCCGCCAGGTCGAGCAGAAGTTGCCGGATGAGAGCAAACAGTAGTGATGGCCAGAGGCAAACCCTATTTCAGATACGCGGTGGGCCGGTGCAGCCGAAAAAATTCTTCAATTCGAGTTTTGTCTCGGAACGCTTCCGTGCCACCGCAAGCGGTAGTAGAGAATGCCCCGCACAGATTTCCGTAGGCCAAACACGTAGTCAAATCTGCTCCGCGTAAGAATTCGTGGAGAAATCCAGCATCGAAGCTGTCGCCCGCTCCCACCGGATCGACGACTGTTGTGGGCACTCCCGGCGCGTTAAATCGGTGACCGTCGCGAACCGCAATCGCTCCACAAGCGCCCATTTTGACGACCACGGTTCGCACCTTTTGACCGAGGCGAGCTAGCGCGGTTTCTATATCCTCAGCGTGCGAAATTTTTAACGCTTCACGCTCGTTCGGCAGCAGGATATCGACGTGCGGTAGGATTTTGTCGAGAATGCTATCCCAGCGATCGTCCGGATCATCATTCGTATCGAGGGACGTGGTCAGCCCTGCGGACTTCATGCGACGAAAAAGTTCGGGCACATCCGCCAAAAGTTCACGCTGCAAGAATAGCGACGACATATGGAAGTGGCGCGCTGACGCCAGATAATCAAGGTCCAGATCCGCAAAACGCAATTCAGAAATCGTTCCCGGGTACGTGAGAATGTGTCGCCGTTCTCCATGGGGAAGAATCAGAGTCACGCCCGATTTCGCGCCGCGCGTGACCTTTGTCAGATCTACACCGCGGTCCCGTAGGCGTTCGAGCGCGACTGTTCCAAACGAATCATCTCCAACCTTAGTAACAAATCCCACCCGGCTTCCTAGTGCGGCAAGATTATGCGCCAGGATGGCTGAAGAACTGCCCAGCGTGATGGCGAAATCGTTCGCCAACAGTTCACGCTCCGTGGGCATTTGCTCAGGCAGACCATAAAGAATCAGATCAAGATTGATCTCCCCGGCAATCGTAATGTCGAGTTTGGCCATGAGGTCGGGGCTTAACTACCTTTTTGAAGTCAGGAGGATGTTAGTGGCTCTCAGCGAGTTCAACCACTCGCGTCAGATTTTTCGGCGAGTCGGGATTGAGTCCCTTTTTTATTCCATAGTAAACGCCGTAGAGCTGCCCCCACGTCACGTAGGCCGCAAGACGCGCGTACTCGGGCGTCCGGAGACCCAGTTCAATGGCGAGGTCAGACGACCGCCGCGCTCTTTTGTCGACGTTGTTCGCAACCACAACGATACCTGCCCCTAGGGCTTTCATTTCTTCAAGCAACTCCACTTCCGCGTCGTAAGAAGTTTCCGACATCAGAAAAGTGATCAGCGTCTCCGGACCCGCGATCGATTTCGGCCCGTGACGAAATTCAAGAGAATGAAAAACCTGAGCATACGAGCAGGAAGACTCCGTGACTTTCAACATGCACTCCGAGGCAATACCAAATAGCGGGCCCTGGGCGAGAAAGACGAAATCCGAAAAGCTCCGAGAATTTGCAAACTGGCGTGCGCTCTGGGCAATCGTTTCTAGAGCAGGCCGCACTTCGCCAGGCAATTCGACCAGGGCACTTCGGAAGCCATCGTTGCCAGAAATAGTTGCTGCCAGATATTGCAGCCCTAACAACATGGATGTAAACGATCGTGTCATGACTGTGCTTTGTTCGTCCGCGTCAAAGAGCTTTAACGTTAGGCTGCACGACGCTTCCAGCGGCTGGTTTGCCGCACAAGTGATCGCGATGGTGCGGAGATTGCAATTCTTTTCCAGCATCTGCGCCGCGCGAATCGCCTCCGATGTCCGACCCGAGCGCGAAATCACCACTGGAATGTAATCTCTCCCCGCATGCAATGTTAATTCTGGATACAAAAGTAAATCTGAAGCGGGAACCGCCCGTGCCGCCAAATTGAGATGGTTGAAACTTGATGCAGCAGCCTGAGCGAGATAGTAACTCGTTCCACATCCAACAAAGATCCATTCCGCCGCGGGACGCGCCATTTGCACACACTCTTGAAATTCCGTGCTTGCAGCTAGCTTTGCAATACACGTGCTCCAGCATTCCGGCTGCGACAAAATCTCGCGCAACGTGTGCTGGCCCAGTTCTGTTACTTCACCTGATTTCATTGATTTGTTCCTGTCTGCTCACACCAGCGTGACTATAACTCCAGCCTCTTTTAGAGCTCGCAAATCTGATTTCGGAATCTGTTTGTCGGTTATCACTTCATGAACCATCGACACCGGCATGATGTTGCATAGGCTGCGCCGGCCGAATTTGCTCGAATCGCAAACCGCAATCGTTCTGCGGGCGATGTCAACCATCGTTCGATTCACTTCTGACTCCAATAAATTCGGAGTGAACAGTCCGGCTTTGGTGTCGAATCCATCGACTCCAAGAAATAAGAGGTCAGCGCTGAGTTGGCGCAAAGTCCGCTCCGCCAGTGGACCAACGAGAGAAAATGAGTTCTTGCGCAGCATCCCACCCGTTAATATCACTTCGATGTTCGTTCCAGCAAGCTCTGCGGCAATGTTGATCGCGTTGGTTATGACCGTGAGCTGCGACATATCTTTCAAGCCACGCGCGATCGCCGTCGTTGTCGTCCCAGAATCAAGCAGCACAGAGTGGCCTTCTTCAATCAAACGCACTGCGGCGAGAGCAATTCGCCTCTTCTGCTCGCGGTAGAGTTTCTCTTTTTCCCGGAGCGACGGATCAAGCAGCGCTCCAGCTTGCACCGGTAGCGCGCCACCATGAGTGCGCTGTATGACTCCTTGGCCGTCGAGAAATTCAAGGTCTTTGCGGATTGTGATTTGCGAAATGCGAAAGTGCCGAGCCAAATCCTTGACCAGCACTCGGCCATCCCGGTGCAGGGTTTCTAGGATTTCGCGTCGTCGTTCTTCATTGAGCAGACCGTTCGAACTCATGATTTCGATTTGTTTCGAATAGCGAATTTCGTTGCCGAGCCACTCCTGTCAAGTCTATCTGGTCGATCGGCTGACTCACGTCGCGTCAGCGCGTGTCGGCCCGTTTTGCGCCTTTGAACTCCGAAAAAAGCCTTTCAGCATTCCGGTGGTAAACCTTCTCCAGCACGTCATCCGGCAAGCCGAGGCCATAAATCATCCAACGTCCTTGCGCCGGATACTGTGCATAGGGAAAATACTCGTCTTCGGTTTCGAGCCAGCGAAAATAGTTCTGATACATTGCTGCTCCGGCCCCCTCATCTGTGCCAAACATGATGCGGTCAGGATATTTCAGAAAGAGCTCACGTGTTCGTCGCGGCTGGCGTCCCAGTTCTCCCTCGCGCGCTCCTGTCTCGATCATCAGATTGGGAAACTTCTGCAATGTTTGATCGACGAAATCCAGGTTCTCGGGCCAACTGCCAAAATGCAACGCTACAAACGTCGTGTGCGGATGCTTAGCAAACATGCGGTCGCGTTGCGCCATCAGATCTTGCAGGGAAGGGAACTGCGGCCCGTAGAAACTCCAGTCTGGATGCTCGTGAAGTTCCTCGTATCGCTCATTGCGTGCGTCAATCGGATGAAAGAACGCTTCCGGATCGGCAACATGAATAAAAACTGGGATGCCAAGCCGCCCGCATTCCTCCCATGCGGGGTCAAGACGCGGATCGTCAATTGGTATAAGCTTGCCGCTCGAATCTCGTACTCCGAGACCAAGCTCTTTCAGAACCTTCAGCCCGCGCGCGCCCCGTGCCACAGAATCGTCAATCTGGCGCACCATGAGTTCCCCAAAATTCGGCGCATCGATTTTTGGCCAGTCGAACTGCGTGAACACCGCGAATCGCCCAGGGTAGGGTTTGACCATCGTATCGATAATGTTTTGAAGTTTATCTCCCCACATTCCTGTGAGGACGACGATGGTCTTGATATTGAGTTGGTCCATGCGTGCAACCATCTCCTTGACATCAACGCGATCTCCGATTCCAACCGCATCGTTTGTATGCGTGTGTACATCGACCACAGGAAACTTAGCCCGCTGAACTTCGTGTACCGCCGTGTGCAGCGCGGGTTGCGGCTCAAAGTCTTTGAGCAGGAGGGTCTTCTTGCTGTCAGCATCCGCGGCGGATTTGTATCCGATGCCAGTCTGCTGAGCAACAAGCTCCGATTCAAGACTAACGATCAGAAGCACACCCACCGCAATGATTCGATTTCTCATAACTTCGCTTTGCCGTCGGCGGCACAGGATCTTTAGTCTCGATAACGGATTCTAGAAATAAAACTTCAGCGCGAATTGAATCTCTCGCGGCGCGCGCGCCGACAAAGGGTGTCCAAATCCGCTCGCATACGGGTTTGCAGGGGTGTTGATGGCAAATGGATTAAATTCCAATGGCGTTGGCTCCGCGCTGATTGCACCAAACTGTCCGAACAAGTAATTCACGTGATTAAGTACGTTGAATAACTCGGCGCGAAATTCAAAGCGCTTATTCTCGCTGATGGGGAACTGTTTGACGAACGATGTATCCCACGTCGTATAGCCGGGGCCCTCAATAACGTTGCGTGACGGAGATCCGAATGTCCCCTGTGGGATGATGCCCGGATTCGTCACGTCGTCCGCAAACGCGCAAGTATTAAAGAGCGTCCCAGGAACGCAAGGCTTCGCGTTGGGGTTGCCGATTATAGCGGGCCTCGAGCAATAGAAGCCCACCGTGCCGCCGCAATCGGAATTCGAAACCGAAACAATATCGGTAGCAGTGTAGTAATTTCCCGTGGCATGGGAAAAGACTCCAGACATTTGCCAGTTGCCTAGAATCTGGTTGACCAAGCCCGACGCGTCTTTTACAAACATGCGTCCGCGCCCAAACGGTAAGTCATACACATAGCTGAAAACGAAACGGTGACGCACGTCGAAATCGGCGTTCCCGTAGTTCTGGTTAGGATACCGCTGGTCCTGAAAATCTCCATTGTTGACCGATCCCAGGCTGGCGCTCGAAGCGTTATCGAGTGCATGAGCAAACGTGTAAGACGCCTGGAATTGAAGTCCATGAGAATAGCGCTTCTCCAGGCGAACCTGTAGCGAGTCGTAATTTGATTGCGCATTCGAACGCAGAGTGTCAATCGCTGCATCGAGCGCAGGATTACAATTCTGCGGCTCAGCTAGCGTGCATAGGCCGGTCGCGCCCGGTGCTTGATCGTGGGCGGGACGCCGAGGCGCAGTCTGGTCCGAGGCATTGGCGTCGGGAACTGCCTGATTCGCGTTGTAGAACGCAAAAAGTTTCAGTCCGCGCGAGCCTCCATACGAAACTTCTAACACTGTATCGGCAGGCAATTCATACTCGAGCCCCAAGTGCCATTGCTGCGTGTAAGGGGTCACCAGGTGCGGGTCGAGAGAATAAAGGCTCGGCGTATTTGGATCGCTAAGGGAGTTCGAGGGAAAACCCTGCGACAACACATTCAGTGGGAGCCCTGAGTTCGCAGCCGAGATCGAACAATCGATCACCGCCGGATTCGCAGAGGGCACAGTGCACGGAGGCGCGAATACTTGTGACGCGAAAAACGGTGGATTGAAACCTGGGCTCGGATTTGAGAACGGGCCGTTTTCCTGGCCTCCATAGAAAATGCCATAGCCACTTCGAAGAACGAGCTTGTCTGAAAGCTTGTAGGCCAATCCAATACGAGGAGCAAAATTATTGCGATCAGGAGAAATGAGACCGCGGGAACCGTTGCGTTGGACCGTTAGCTCTGTACCCAAAGTGGGCGTCAACTGCGTGTTGACTCCGCTCGGAACAATCAACGAGAGAGAGTTGAAGTCGAACGTAGCTTGATTGTCGTGCGCCTCCTTTATCGTCGAGAACAGTTCGTATCGCAATCCCAGGTTTAACGTCAGGCGCGGAGTAACCTTGAAGTCATCGAGTGCGTAGACAGCATAAATCTGACGGCGATAGTCAATGTTGTTCAACCCGGTAATCACGCCCGTGCGCGCCGCCGCCGGCAAACAAATCACGACCATCGAAGGCATCCACCACC
>OBLW0100000972.1_pt1 | contig 24671 bp, 24 predicted proteins | sample 1520161 | NCBI WGS metagenome assembly OBLW01 (sample SAMEA3539309, study PRJEB22396) | soil metagenome | biome: tundra; feature: field; material: soil | place: USA | collected 2010-05 | depth 0.15 m | reverse complement strand
ATGAGACGGCGACCGCCATGAAGTAGTAGCCGTAAAGTCCTTCCTCAAAGACGAGGCGCAGGGACAAAGACGTGGCGACGAGCGCCATCAGGGGCACCGGATCGAGAGCGGCACGCCCGAGGCGCCGGAGCGTCCAGTACGCGAGGCCTGCGGAGATCACGATAGGCATGAGTCGCCACACGTCGACTGCCGCTGATCCCGTGAGGTGGAGTTCCCACGTGAGCGATTTGTCCTGCGCCCCGGCGAGCCCTGATCCGACGAGCGCCACTCGAAGGGCTCGTCCAGACGTCATCAACGTGAGCGGGAGCACGACGATTGCCCACGTCATCACCGTGGCGGCCGTCATCTTGAAGCGACCAGCGTTGGGGGCAAGTACGAGTAGTACGACGAGAACCAGAATCGAGAACTGCTGGGAGGTTAACGCGAGACCCATCAAGACACCGGCCAGAACCCACCGGTCGCGCAGTACTGACGCGACTCCACAGAGAATCAGTCCCATCGCGAGAAGGTCCTGAGGGTGGAAAAGGGATTGGAGGCACATGAAGACCGGAGGAGTGCACGCAATGAGAATGAGCGTGAGAGGTTCCCAGCCAGTCTTTCCACGTCGACAGGCGCGCAGCACCGCGACGACACCGACCATTAATGCCAACCAACCGAGATAGCCGAATCGAAGTGTTGACGTCAGCGCACTCGTTTGCGTGGACCAGTGTCGAATTGGGCCAAGCCACGTGAGACACCGCGAACCGAGCACAGACTGTGTTGGGAACGTGACGCCGTCACCGACGCCAAAGAGGAACGAGAGTCCTCCCGAGATGAGTGTGTACAGCGGCGCGGTAAGCGCAATCCCGACCGAACTGCCCGGTGGATAGGCGCACGCGAAGTTCCCGTGGGCAATGAACCACGAAGAGTAGGTGGACAAGAGTGCGTCCAATTCCGTGAGTCCGCCAAAAAGGGTGGTGAGCCCGATGAATATCACGAGAGCGATGAGCCAGCCGAGCACGCATGACCAGCCGCTAAGTGGTCGATCCAACCACGGCAGCTTTGATTCGTTGCCACTCGTCGCGGCACTTTGAGACGCTCCACCTCGTGCGAACTTGAGAATTCGTGTCACTGAGATTGGTCTCGCTTCGTTGCGAGATACTCTTCCAGCGCGACCAGCCCCTCGGGAGAACCTATTTCGAAGAATCGTCGAGAGGCTTCGAATCCGGCCAACCGTCCGCTCGTACTCAGGCGGCCAAGCACGTCCGCTAGATCGGCGACCTCGCCTGCGGGAACGAACTCATCGATGACGGGACTGTCGATGATGAGGAAGCCGTAGTCAACGTAAACCATGTCAGATGGTGGAGTAGCAAGACGCTTCTCGTACCGCGTCACGAGGCGCCCGTCGAAGACCGCGTTGCTTTCCTCCCACCGGCGCTCGTTTCGAAACACCGTCATGAGAGCGGGCAGACCTACTTCTTGATACGTCGACGTAACGTCAGCAATCGACACGTCCAGCAGCGAATCGCCATAGAGCACGTAGAACGGAGTCGCGATTCCTAACTCATCGACCGCCAAACGCAGGGCGCCGGCCGTGCCCTTTAGCGAGTCGCCCTCGTCAACGTAGGCCGCTTGCAATCCGAATGACTCTCCGTTTCCGACGTGGCGACGGATGTCGCCGCCAAGGTGCCCGATGCCAAGAATGACGTCACGGACACCTTGCGCGACGAGCCACTCGAGTTGCCACTCGATGAAGGGCCGACCCCGGACCGGAATCAAGGACTTTGGAACGTTTGGAACCGATGGCTGCATTCGGGTTCCCATTCCGCCGGCGAGGACGACGCAGGGATAGTCAGTCCCGAACAAGAACCGTCGTTCCTTCGAAGTCAAAGCCGAAGGGGACCTCCTGGAGACCTTCAATCGCCATTGCCACCCGCAACTCGGCGTGTCGGCGCGTGTAGAAGAGGAGGAAGCCGCCCGCCCCGGCACCAACGAGTTTGCCGCCGATCGCCCCGTGGGTGAGCGCGAGGTCGTAATAGCGGTCGATGAGCGGATTCGTCATCGACGTTGAACGCTCTTTCTTGTGCATCCAGTGGCGATTCATGATCTCACCGAAATCATCGATATTGCCGGTCTCGAGAGCGACCTCGACTTCGTTGCCGAGCTCCTTCATTGTGTGGAGGTTTTCGATCATCGACACGTCGTTGTCCTCGGATCTTGATCTTTGTTCGCCAAGGATCAGGTTGGCATCTCTGGAATAACCAGTGAAGAACATAACCAGGTTCGACTCCAACTGGGCGAGTGTTTCACTGGACATGCGAAGGGGGTTGACCTCGACTGACCCGTCGGGGCGGAATTCCATCACCGCAATGCCCCCATAAGCGGCGATGAACTGATCCTGTTTGCCGACGGGCCGCCCGAGGTTGCCAATCTCGATGTCACACGCCTCGAGAGCGAGGCTGTGCGCCGTCGCGAATTCTCGACGGCGTGCTGAGAGTGCGCGCAACAGACCCACGGTGAAGGATCCCGATGTTCCGAGACCGGTGCCCGAGGGGATGTCGGCCACACTCACTATTTCAACGCCAGGTGCGAGGTAGTACCGCTGAAGCGCTTCGCGAATGATGGGGTGCTCGATGTCGCTGATCGCTTTGGCCCGTTCGAGGTGTGAGTACTTGAGCAGATAGTCGTCACCAAATGACTTATTGATGGATATGAACATGTAGCGATTAATCGCCGCGGAGATCACCATCCCACCAAAACGGTCCGAGTACGAGGGTAGGTCGGTGCCCCCTCCGCCCAAGGAGATGCGAAACGGTGTACGAGTGATGATCACGGCGTCGCTCGCTTCGTCATCAGAGCGTCAGTCCCGATCGAACGGCGTCGTTGTAGAACATCCTTACCGTATCGAGCGAAACCGTCTCGAGGTCACGGTTGAGGCTTGACAATTTCGCCAGCAGGTCGTTCGTCACGGTGATGATGTGACACCCTACTGACGTGGCCTGGACGATGTTCAAGATCTCTCGGGGACTAGCCCAGAGCAACTCGGCGAATGCATAGGGCGCGAGGAGCTTGAGGGATTGGTCCATGACGGGAATCGGATCGACGCCCGTGTCCGCGATTCGGCCAGCGAACACGGAGACAATCATTGGAACTTCCGGATTGAGAACGTCTGAGATTGATTGGACTTGACCAATGGTCGTGAGGGCGGTCACGTTGAGGCGAAGCCCGTCCGTCGCGAGTTCCTGTATCAGTGGAGCGCAACTGTTTCCGTGAGTGTTCGTGATGGGAATCTTGACAAACACGTTGTCGCCCCACGAGGCCAGACGGCGGGCTTGACGTGACATCTCGGCGACGTCGTCCGCAATCACTTCAAAAGACACCGGCAGGGACGTGACCTGTTCAAGGATCTCTCGCGCGAACTCCTCGTAGTCGACCACTCCGGAGCGAAACATGAGGGTCGGATTGGTCGTAAAACCTTTGATTAAAGGGTTTTGAGCAAATTCCAGAATCTCGGTGACGTTCGCTCCGTCCGCAAAGATCTTGATCTTGACGTTCGGAACTGTCACCAGCGAATCTTAGGCTCCAGGTGTTCTTCGAACGTGGCTCTGTGACGAACAGATCATGCCCGTGGCTTCGCGGAGATCCCGGGCCCGTAGGTCCGGCGTGTCGGGCATTGGTGCCTCCCAGTCCGGCCCCACGAGAATCGTCGTGCACCCGGCGAGGCGCCCCGCGGTGACGTCGCGCCATCGATCGCCCACCATGAAGCTACGGGAGGGATCAATCCCGTAGCGATGGATCGCGCTGGTAAGCATGCCGGGCTTGGGCTTGCGGCATTCGCACTCGTCGACGTCGTCATGGAAGCACGTGAAGATGTCGTCGATCGTGAGTTCGGACCGAAGTTTCTCGTGCATTGCATCAATGACGGCAACCGTCTGTCTCCCGCGCGCGACGTCGGGTTGATTCGTCACGACAATCAAGACGAATCCGGCAGCTCGCAATCGATCTACGGCGTCAACGACACCGTCGATGAGGCAAAACTCATTGATGGTGCGAGGCGGCACCGGAATACCATCAACACGAATGGATTCATTGAGGACGCCGTCACGGTCGAGGAACACCGCCTGACGTACGACAGTATCCATTTACTCGATCTTCCCAGACCGGAAGTCCCGAAGGAGAGAATCGAGCGAGAGTTGAAGTGCCTCTCGAGTGGTGAGGGTGTTGATCCAGCCGAGCCCGCGAATTCGATCGGTATTCAATCGTACGATTGGTACGTCCCCTTGCCATCCTCGATCGCCACCAGCGAAATGTATCGAGGTATGGAGCGTGTCACCGACGACTGTCTCAATCGCGAGGTCCGCTATTTCCTGGACCGTGATGTAGTCCGTCGTTGCGACGTTGAAGGTTGAGAACGGATCCACAGGAGCGCGCGCCGCTGTCAGGACGGCCGCGATCACGTCGTTCACGTGGATATAGGACTTCGATTGGTGACCGTCGCCAAGAACGTCCAAACGTGAGGGATCCGCGAGCAGTCGGCGAACGAAGTCGTATCCGACACCGTGCGTCTGACGAGGCCCAACGACATTGGCGAATCGAAACGCGCGTCCGTACATACCGAACATGTGACAGTACGACGCGATGAGGGCTTCGCCGGCCAGTTTGCTTGCCCCGTAAGTCGACTCCGGTACCAGTGGACCGTAGTTTTCCGTACCCTCTCGTTCACCGAGATCGCCATACACGCCACTACCCGAGGCGTAAAGCACCAACTCGCACGCCGAACGTCGCATAGCCTCTACGACATTCTGCGTGAGCAGTGTCCCTTGGTCAAAGTCAATGAGGGGGTTGTTCACCGCCGCGGCGATGTCCGGATTGGAGGCTAGATGGATGATCGTGTCGAATCCGTCGAGCGCCGTCGTGAGCGCCTCTAGATTGCGAACGTCATCCTGCACCACGTCGAATCGGTCATTGTTGACATGGTGCTCGAGGTGCCACCGGCGACCCGACGAGAAATTGTCGTATACCCTGACTCGTTTAACGTCCTCCATGCCGAGCAGGGTGTCTACGAAATGTCCGCCGATGAATCCGGCGCCGCCCACGACGACGACCCGACGCATCGAGTGGCGGGTCGAACCATCGTCAGACATCACTTCATTGACTCCCACTTGGCTGTCGCACGAGACAACGACGGGTGCGAGACGAGGAGGTGCCAGAGCACCGCGCAGAGGCCCTCGGTGTGCGGCGTCACGTGATCGTCGAAGAGGGGAGGAATGACGATGCATTCGTCGGCGTGGCGTTTGGTGTAACCCCCGTCGCGCCCGACGATGCCGAAGATCGACGCTTTGGTCGTCACGGCGAGATCGATTGCCCGAACGAGGTTGACGGAGACATTGCGCTCCATGCTCCCACCGCCCACCGAGAGCACCAAAATCGCGTCGCGTTCGCTGAGTCGCGATCCGCGCAACCAGCCGTCAAAGGTCGAGTCCCAACCGTCATCGTTGGCGCGCGCCGTCAGTTCCGAGACGTTGTCCGTAGGCGCGTAGGCCTCGAACCCGCATAGCTTTCGAAAATCATTGACTGCGTGCGAGGCATGACCGGCCGAGCCGCCCACGCCGAGGATGAAGAGTCGGCCACCCCGCTCTCGGACCGAAGAGAGGCCACTCGCGGTTCTCTCGATCGATGCCGTATCGATTTCAGCAATGATCTTCGCAGATTCGCTCAGAAATGTCTCGGAGAATGTCTCAGTCAACGGTGCCCTTTCGATTGGGTTCGAGTTCATGGAGAGTACTGGGTCCTCACTGTCGCTGACCTTCACCGCGGCTCGATGTTCTCAGTTGTAAGCATCGCATTCCACCTGCAGACTACGTCCGTGGACCATGATAAAGGGACGATTGCAACTTGGAATTGAACAGAGGATCTGTGCCGGGAGTGTATTTTTTCACGATTGCCTATGGGCCGACGAGATAATTGGGCGAGCGATTGAGTCCCGAACTAACGATTGTGATCCCCTCCTTCAACGAGGCGGCGCACATCTCCAAGGTCATCGATGATTGGTCGGGCGTGTGTGATCGGCTGGCCATCGATTACCAAATCGTCATTTATGATGCGCAGTCCACTGATGGCACGCTCGCGATCATTGAGGAGAAAATGGCGCACGACCAACTCCGTCGGCTTGATCTCCGTATCCGCCCAGGTCTCGCCCACGGTCCGTCGGTCCTCATGGGTTATCGAGACTCCACGGCGCCATGGGTCTTGCAAATGGACAGTGATAACGCGTTCGGGACGTCGGCGTTCGAGTTGCTGTGGGCACATCGAGAGGACTTCGACATCCTGCTCGGCTATCGCGTGGGCCGTCAATCGAATTTCGCCCGGCGACTCGTGACGGCGACCAGTCGGTTGATCGTGCGTCGAATGTTCCGTTCGCCCGTCACGGACGCGAACACCCCCTACCGACTTATGCGCGTGAGCGCTCTAGGGCCGTTGCTCGTTTTGCTACCGGACGACGCGATTGCCCCCAACGTGATCATCTCCGGTTTGACCGGTTATTCGAGGTTGAGGATCTTCCAAACTGAGGTACGTGATGTTGGCGCACCCGTTGGAACTGCCGGTCTGGCCAAATTCAAACTGTGGCGGGCGGCGGTTCATTCCTTCGTACAGGTGGTTCGCGTGCGGGTAAAGGCGGGGCGCCTCCGTGCAAGGTGAGCCCGACACGATTGATCAAGAACTTGAAGGCCGTTATATCGACAAGACTGGAATCCTCGACAGGTCGTCAACGGTATTTCTTGTTGCGTTGTTTACTCGACTGATCGTGGCGGCCGTATTCCTCGGGAGCGTCGACACGATAAACAGTCTCACGTACATGCCGGTGGCGGCCTCGCACGGCTACTTCTATCTTCCTTATTTCCCTATCGTCGAGAACATACTGGGCTCATCAGCGTTGTTGATGAATCACATCCATTTCCTTCCCGTTGGCGTTTTTCCGAAGCTCGTACCGTGCTTCGCGGACAGTCTGCTCAGTGTGTGGTTCTTTCATTACGATCGTTTCGACGCGACGTTTCGACGAAGAGCGGCGTGGATTTACGCCTTCTGTCCCTTGACCATCATCCTGGTTTGCCTGCAAGGCCAATGGGACACCCTCTGGATCTTGCCGATGATCGCGGCGCTGGCTCTGTCAATGCAGAGTCGCGACGGGAGTCCCAACAAGTACCGGACTTGTCTCATCATCGGACTCCTCCTCGGCATTGCGGTGATCGCCAAGCCCGTCGCCATTATCGTTGCAGGATTGTTGATCCCGAACATTCACCGTCGAGCGTCACTTACGTCCTGGATCAAGGAACTGTTGGTCATTGCTACCGGAGTGATTCTCTCGGTCGCCGCGTTCTTTGTAGTGTTCGCAGGTGAGGGAATCGATCTTCGCCGCAACCTAGATGGTGTTATCGGCTATGGCAGCGCACCCGGTTTCATCGTCTTCGGCCCGGCCCATCTCTCCATCTTTCAATTCCTCGCACACTTGCAGAAGCATGCGTCGGTCATTGGTGACTTTCGCATGCTGGCCGTCATCTATGTTCTCGGCATCATCGTGTACCAGTTGTTCTCGAAGACGCCGATCGAAACAATGGCCGCCGCCGCATCGATGCTCTTGATCGCTCCCGCGATCGGCGGATTGGCGCCACAGTACCTGGTTTGGCCGTTAGTATTCATTATCGCATCGGGCCGCCTTCGAATGGCCGTCGTGTACTCGGGCCTAACTTCCTTTCTCTTGCTGATCTTCTTCATGATTCCGGGTTCGTCGGTGGAGCCCGGCGAGAGCATTGGGATGTTCCTTCCCGTGCACTCGCTGAGATTCCTGGGGGTCCCTCAGAGTGTCTTGCGGTGGGCGGCGACCACCACATTTACGCATGAAGTGTGGCTGCCAATCCTCAACCTCTACCTCCCAATGGGGATGTGCGCGTTGGCCTTGTATTTGTTGATGTCCAGGTGGCGAGCAACACCTACCAAGGAAGGGATGCTGGTTGACCCGATAGAACTCCGCGCGACGAAGGTCTGTGTTGTATACGCGGCGCTCTTGGTCACGGCCGTCACCGCCTATTGGCTGGAGCCCACGCACGTGGAGAAGCACCTCGTTGGCGTCGTCCAAACGGGACTCACGCATTACGCGTTCCTGCGAACCATTTATACGTGGACCAATTGGCAAAGCACACTCTTCTGGACCGTCTCCACGCCCTACAAGTACGTCCTGGGCGGCGCCTGGTGGGGATCCATCATCGTCGTCGGGCCGGTGCTGATTCTGCTCTGGAGCTACCTCGCCCTTCGGGGACAACCTGTGCCCGGCGCCAGTAGTGCCGACAACTTCGAGCGAGTGAGCGATCGGTTGCCGATTTAGTCGGTGATCGGCACGTCCGAGGGCATCTCGGGTACGCGAATTCGAAAAAGGAGCTTGTTGAACACGAAGAACTTCATAAGCCAAAGGAGTCCGTAGGTCGCGAAGTTCGCCATCAGCAAGATGCCCGCTCGCGTCGTCTTGGAACCGATTGTTCGAGCCTCGTAGCCAGCGAAGCGCACCGCGAGCGTCGAGAGAATCAGTGAACCGAACGCGATGACCCAGAAGGGGATGATCTCCTTGGTCAGGTGCGACCGGCCCCGCCTCTTGAAGACCCACATCCGATTCAGGTAGTAGTAGGGGATCGTCGCGATCACGGTCGCCCAGATGTTCGACCAGCCCGGACTAAAGGAGAGAATTCGATAGAAAAGAAATAGGCCGGAGAGCGAGATGGCCGTCGCAACAACGGAGATGGTCCCGTAGCGCAGGAGTTTGGCGAAATCGGGGGAGTGGCGGAATTGGCTCAGTCGTGTTCGGAGGGTTTGCTGCGTTGTCGACACGATGCAAACGATAGTTCTGCCAACCACTGTTTCTCACCCAGTGTCCAGAAATTCCATCGTCCCTTTGTAGAGTGAGTCGAGAGCGTGACGGGCTGGGAGCGAAATGAAGACAGGCATCATCGGAGCGGGAGCGAGTGGTCTCAGTCTCGCCCTGATGCTCGATGGCGAGTTCACTGTCTTTGAGCGTCGTGATCGAACGGGTGGCCATTGCCACACGACGGTTCGTGACGGCTGGACATTTGATCAGGGGCCGCACATCATGTTCTCCAAGAACGTCGACGTGCTCGATTTCATGATCAAGAGCCTCGGTGACAACGTCCACCAGTCCACACGCAACAACAAGGTGTTCGTCGATCACCGTATGGTGAAGTACCCGTTTGAGAACGACCTAGCATCACTGGAGCTCTCGTCTCGGGCGCGTTGCCTCCTGACCTATCTCTTCAATGACCACGCCGCGCTCGCCCAGGAGCCGACCGACCTCAGTGATTGGTTCCTTGGCAACTTCGGTGAAGGGATGACGGACCTCTACTTCCGCCCCTACAACGAGAAAGTCTGGAATGTCGCGCTGGAAGATCTCTCCATGACCTGGTCCGAACGCATACCCCTGCCACCGGCCCACGACGTCGTTCGCGGCGCGTTGGGCGAGGCAACGGAGGGCTACCTGCATCAGCTCCACTACCAATACCCCCGTGAGGGTGGCTACCAGGCGATAACCGACGCGTGGGCGAGGCGGATTGCGCCGGAGTCGATCCGTTTGAACACTGGAGTCCAAGGGATCGAACGAGTCGTCGACGGAGTGATGGTTACGAGTGACACCGGTTCCTTTGTCTTCGATCGCGTGGTCTCCACCGTTCCATTGCCAACCCTGTTGGATCTGATACGTGACGTTCCCGATCGGGTTCGCGATGCCGTCGCGTCGCTACGAATCAATCCGATCAACGTGATCACGCTCGGCTATCGAGGCGTGAACGTTGGGAATTACACCGCGGTGTACTTCGCGAATGACGAGTATCTTCCGAACCGGGTGAGCGGGCCGAGTGTCTTTAGCCCTCGCAACGCGCCGGAAGGTCACTTCAGTCTCCAAGCGGAAATCACCTATCCGCCGGGGGAACGCTACCTCGAAATGACTGATGCGGATCTCGTGCGACACGTCCACGATGGCATCGTCGCGGCGGGAATGGTGGACGCCGCGAGTGTTCCAGTCTTCGAGGACGTGCAGCGAATTCGTCACGCGTACGTCGTGTACACCAAGGGCTATGAAGTCGCGGTCTCAGTGGTCCGGGAGTGGGCGAAGAACCTCGGCATCGAGTTACATGGCCGTTTCGGCTCGTTCGACTATCTGAATGTGGATGGCTGCGTGGTGCGCTCCCAGGCGTTAGCGACGTCTCTTAACGGCCGTGAGACCGCACTACCGTCGGTGCCGTGAGTAGCGGGCTTCTGTGACGACGGGACCGAACGACTACGACGACGTCTCGGTGGTGATGATCACGCGCAACGAGGAAGGGGCCATTGCGAAAGTGATTGACGACGCTCGTTGGGCCCTCCCGGGTTGCGACGTCGTTGTCGTCGACGGATCCTCGGACCGCACTCCTGAAATCGCCAAGGAGCATGGTGCCCAGGTGTTCCGTGAGCCCAACGGCGGTCCCGCACCGGCCCTGCTCTACGCTCTTCGCGCGTCGACGCGACTGATCGTGGTGACCGTTGACGCTGACGACACGTACCCGGCCGACATCTACCCCGACCTGGTCCGACGGATTCGTCAAGGTGACGACGTCGCGGGGACCAATCGGCTCGGTCGAAGACCCCCCGAGGCGATGCCATTTCGAAACTGGGTGGCTAACGTCCTATTCAGTTTCGTTGCAAGCGTCCACGCTAAGCGCGTTCTACGCGACGTGCATTCGGGACAGCGAGCGTACCGTCGAGAGATAATTGACCACTTCGATTGGGATACGACGGGCCGCGCCTTCCCAGTGGATCTTTTGTTATGGCCCGCGATTGCGGGCTGTGGGATCAGTGAGATCGACATTCCTTACCGGGAACGGATTGGTGAAACGACGCTGCACCGTTGGATTGACGGGAGAGAGACGCTCCGTCGTCTCTTCCGTCGGGTCAAGCCCCGGATCCACTGACGACGTCGCGCCGGACGTGTGGTGTCGAACCATTCGATTCAACCTCGTCACCGCTGCTCACGACGGGGGCTTCAGAGCCAGTTCGATGGCGACCGAAACCAAGATGAATTGCCTGCCACGTTGGAAGCGTGAAGTGGGCGTGATTCGTGACGAGACCGCCGGCGAGAGTGGCGTGGGTAACGAGGAGCACTGAAGTGACGTAGGACGCGGAAACTTCCAAACTCCATCAAGTAGTTGAGGTATGAGAATCGTTAAACTCCAGTCATAGTGACAGGACGAAGCCACGATTTCGATCGTCACATCGTTTCGGAGTTCAAAGACTGGCTCGACCAACCCCTCGCGCAGTGGAAGTGCGTTATGGGTTGGATCTTTTCTCTCGCCGCGTTCATGGGCGTGGTCGCAATCCTGGGTGGACCAACCGACAGCGATTCAAGCATTTCAATCTATTCCACTTGGGCTATCGCTCACGGATCGTTCTCCTGTGCCTATCCTCACGCGAACACCCTCGCGGCGCCCCTGTATCCGTTGCTTTCTGGAGGCGTCGCCGCAATACTTCGAATTGGCGCTCACACGGCATTTCCAACTGCCGCACAGCTCGGACTTCACTGCTCGAACGCCATCACGGCGATCTCGAAGTGGTCCTTTCAGGCGCACGCGTGGTCGCGAACCCTTCAGATCGGTGATTTGAGTTGGCTGGCGTTGATGGGTGGGGTCGTCGCATTGCTAAGAACGACGAATCGAGGACACCGCGGTTGGGAGCCATTCACTCTCGCGCTGCTCGCACTTTCCTTGCCGGTCTCAATGCCGCTCATCGAAGACTTTCATCCGCAGGACATTCTGGCGTTCGGTTTGGCGCTCGGGGCACTGGCGTACGCCCGAAGGGATTCATGGTCGTGGGCTGGCGTATTGATCGGATTCGCCTTCACCAGTCAGCAGTTTGCAGTGTTGACGGCGGTCGTACTGTTCGTCGTGGCGCCGAAGGGTCGACACTTGCGATTCGTGTGCGCGGTCGTCGCGACAGTCGCTGCGGTCGGGATCCCGATGGCGGTGCTCACTTCAGGCCGTGCGCTAAGGGCAGTACTCGTAGGAACCGGCTTATCCCCATCGCTCGGAAATACGTGGCTCGTCGAGACTGGTTTGCGTGGCGCGGTTATGACCGACGCGGCTCCGATTCTTGTGATGTTCGTCATCGCCTACTGGGTAGTACGCCGACTCGGGGTGTCCGTCCTGGCAACCGACACCCTCGTCTCGCTCATCGCGGTTTCGTTGTGCCTTCGACTCGTCTTTGCGACGAATCTCTGGGGTTATTATTTCATGCCATTGAGCGTTGCCTTAATTGTGCTCGACGTTGTGACCGGCAGGATTCGTGGGACCACTATCGCCTGGCTTGCCATGGTGACACTCGTGTTCAATCCAATCATTTTCTACCAGTTCGCTACTGGTCGAACCTATGATTCGGGACCGTTCCGGGCCATCCAGATTCTTTTCCTGGCGGTGGCGCTGTCGATCATTTTGTGGGACGCCGCTCACCGTCGGATTCGCCAGTACCTCATTGCGTGGTTCGTCGTAGCGGTGGTGGCATTCGCTGTGGATGGGTGGATGTATGGACCACCTCACACGCCTTTTCCACTTTGGTTCTGGCAGGTCGTTTTGATCTCAACTGCATTAATGCTGGTGGGAGGACCGATTCGAACGAAACTCCGCGACCACGATGGAAAAGGTGTTTCAGTTCAGTTCACCCAGAGGTGAGTTTCTGTCACGTCTCGAGCCATCGATTGTCGCCCGCCTACGTCGAATCGGACGAGCAGGGCGATTCGTTCGACCATTCGGCGACTCGAAGCAATCTTCCCGCCTCATCAACCGCGATTATCACTGGGATGGCGTTTCGCATCGGATCTTGAGGCGCGTGAGTGTCTCGCGGATCGATTCCTTGGTGAATTCAGCGCGCACGAAGCCGTCGCTGTCCCCTTGCTTGCGCAGAATCGCATTGCGTCGGTCGGTCCATGTTTCGGTAACTCGACAGCCACCGGGAGCGTTCTCTACGTTGTATTCCCATCGCGAGACGGGCCATCGATGCCACGAAACATCAAAGATGAATGTCGTGGGCGGATCGTAGACCTTCACCGTCGCTACAGTCGTCCATTTGTCTCCAGCTCGAGAGTTGTCGCCCCTGAACTTCGCTCCCACCCTCGGCTCGTTCGCACTGTCTATCCAGACACCGCCATCGTTCTCGGGCGAAAGCTGACCCATTGCGGGAAGGTCCGCGATGATAGCGAACACTCTCTCGGGAGTGGATTCGATGTCAATGGAATCGGAGTAGCTCATGTCCTCGAAGGCTATCGAAACCTGCGTCGACCGAGGTTCAACGGTACCGGCGACGCGATTTCCTCGCCCCGACGTCGGTGTGGCGAATCGAATCGAGCCGATCGCGTCGCGCGGTGACGAGGATCAGACTCGTTCTCGGATCGACACCGGCGAATTGACGTCGACATCGAGATTTCTGAACTCGTTGCGGCTCATCTGGACCCACGGAGTCGATCCATCACTTAGCGCCACCGTGACTTGCACTTCGAAGCCGAGCTCCATGACGGATTGAACGGTCCCTTCAATGGCGCCTTCGGACGGCTTCACGAGTTCGAGGTCGTGCGGCCTGACGGAGACGCCCTTGAACATCGTCGTCGGCCCGAGGAAGCCGTGGACGAACTCGGTCGCCGGTCGTTCGTACAACTCGGTGGGCTCGCCGGACTGTTCGATACGGCCCTCGTGCATGATCAACAGCTGATCGGCGACTTCCATGGCTTCGTCTTGGTCGTGAGTCACGAGAATCGTCGTTACCTTGATCTGTCGGTGGAGCTCTTTCACCCACTGGCGCAACTCGGTTCGTACCAACGCGTCCAAGGCTCCGAACGGTTCGTCGAGCAGCAGGACGCGCGGCTCGATGGCCAGGGCTCGCGCCAATGCCATGCGCTGTCGCTCGCCACCCGAGAGTTGCGCCGGGTACGACTTCGCCTTGCCGTCGAGTCGTACCAGTTCGATCAGTTCAGCGACCTTGGCGTCGATGATGTCCTTGGGTTGTTTTCGCACACGGAGCCCGAAGCCGATGTTTCGCGCCACGTTCATATGGCGAAAGGGCGCGTAGTGCTGGAAGCAGAATCCAATGTCGCGGTGGCGTGGATCGACGTCGGTGACGTCGTCGCCCTCGATGACGACGCGACCCTCGTCGGGTCGCTCGAGACCGGCGATCAACTTTAGGAGCGTGGACTTGCCGGATCCCGAGGGCCCGAGCACGGCCGTGAGTGAACTCTCGGGAATCTCCACGGTCACGTCATCGACCACCGCGTCCTTGCCGTAGCGCTTCGTGAGGTGGCTAAGCGAGATCGACATGCAGTTTCCTCTCACGCGCACGAAGGGTCGAGAGAATTATAAGAGCCACGATGGAGATGGAGGCGAGCACGACGGCACCCGCGAAGGCTCCGATGGTGTCGAAATTCTGATCCCAGGCGTCGAAGATATAAATCGGCAAAGTCTGAGTCTTGCCCGTGATGTTGCCCGAGACCACCAGAACGGCGCCAAACTCTCCCAACGTGCGCGCGATCGTAAGTGTCACGCCGTAGAGGACACCCCAACGGATCGCCGGGAGCGTTACCTGCCAGAAGGTTCGAAATGGCCCGGCACCGAGGGTGCGCGCGGCGTCTTCCTGGTCTTTGCCGACTTCGATGAGTACCGGCAGCACCGAGCGCAGTACGTAGGGCAAGGACACGGCCATCGTGGCCAACACGATGCCGATCGGTGAGAACAGGACCTGGATGCCGTGGGTGCTCAACCAGCTGCCGAACCAGCCGATCCTCGAATAGGCCAGGATGAGTGCGACGCCGATGATGATGGGCGAGACCGCCACCGGAATGTCGAAGGCCAACGTGAGAGACCGACTCCCGAAGAACTTGCGCCTCGCCAGCACCAGCGCGGCGCCAATGCCGACGACGGTGTTGACCGGCACCGCGATGAGAGCGACTTCGGCCGAGAGTTTCAAGGCGGCGATCGCGTCGGGCTTGGTCACCTCCACCCAGAACGCGTGAAAGCCGTTGCCGAAGGCCTTGATGAAGAGGTATCCGACGGGCAGTCCCACGAGAAGACCGAGATAAAGGGTGACGAGGAGACGAAGCGACCATTTTCTGGTGGTGTGATTCATGACGCGAGCCGACGTTGAATTCGACGAGCGTATACATTGGTCGCGATCAGGATCAGCAAGCTGAGGACCAAGAGCGCCGTGGAAACGGACGCCGCGTTCGTCCAGAGGAATCCCTGGGTCAGGTTGTAGATGTAGTTCGAGGCGGTCGTCGTTCGACCGATGCCACCGGCGATCAACGAGATCGATCCGAATTCGCCGATCGCCCTCGCAAAGGCCAGCCCGAAGCCCCCGAGCACGGCCGGCCAGAGTGACGGTAGGACGACCCAGACGAACGTTCGGATTCCTCCGGCACCGAGTGACTTCGCGGCCGCCTCGGACTCACCATCGAGAGACGCCAGTACCGGTTGGACGGCGCGCACGGAGAAGGGCAGCGTGACGAAGAGGAGCGCGACCATCAGTCCCATCCACGTTTCGAAGAGATCGATATGAAGCGGGCTCGCGGTGCCGTAGAGGAAGAGGAGGACGACGCCGACGACGATGGTCGGGAGCGCGAACGGGAGGTCGATAAAGGCCTCCAGGAACCATTTTCCGGGGAACTTGTCGCGAACCAGTACCCAGGCGATGGCCACGCCCATGACGGCGTTGATCGCCGCGACGGAGAGTGACAGCCATAAGGAAAGTCGGATGGCGCTGATCGCGGCCGGTTGGGTGATGTCATGCCAGAAGGTCCCGAATCCGGTGCTGACGTGCCAGTGCCAGAATGCGGCGCCCCAGCCTTGGGTCTGGATGCTGAAGGAGAATCCGTGCGCCGCAACGGCGGCGATGGGGATGAGGACGACGATTGAGAGATAGCCGACGATGAGCGACGCACCACCGTAGAGTCCGAAATTAGAGCGCGCACGCGACGAAAAACGCCGCCAACCCTTTCGCGCTGGCGGCGCTCCACGCTCGGAGCTGGGCGGTCTAGCTGGTGTATCCATTCGCACTCTCCGCTTGGGTGATGAGGCCGGTTGGTGAGAAGAACTTCGGCGTGACCTTCGCCCATCCACCGAGCGCGGTGATCGTGTTCAATGTGATCGGCGTATAAAAGGTCGTCTTACTCACGGCCTGGAGTGACTTGATTGTGGGACGGAAATGCTGTTGGAGCCAGATTTGCTGGCCGGCCTTGGAGAAGATGAAGTCGTAAAACGCGACCGCGGCCGGATTACTCGATCCCGTCGTCGTGATCGCCGCGGGGTTCTCGATCAGAAGATTCTGGGGGGTCTGGACGATCTGAATCTTTTGTCCGGACGCGAACGCGTTGAGTGCGTCGCTCTCATAGGCCAAGAGAACGTTCCCGGTTCCGGCGATGAAGGCCGAAAGGGCCTTGCTACCGCTCGAGGGTTCTGAGATCACGTTCTTGATCAATGCGTTGATGTACGTGTTAGCGGCCGTGGCGTTCGATCCCTGGTCGATCTGGGATTCGTAGGCGGCGAGCAGGTTCCAGCGCGCACTGCCCGAACTGATGGGGTCGGGAGTCACGATCTTCACGCCGCTGTTGAGTAGGTCGTTCCACGAGTGGATGCCCAGCGGGTTGCCGGGGCGAACGACGATGGCCACGACGGAGTCCGTGACGATTCCTTTTTGGGCCTTGACGGCCTTCACCGAGGCCCACTTCTTCGACACCAGTCCGGCGTTGATCAAGAGAGCCAGGTCGGGGTTGAGCGAGAAGTTGACCACGTCGGCTGGCTGGCCGGCGACCACGTCTTGGGCCTGGGTCGTTGAGGCACCGAAGGAGTTCGTGAAGGTGACGCCTTGACCCGCCGCAGTGTGCGAGAAGGCCGTTTCCAGGGAAGTGTACGCCTTTGCGACGATTGAGTAGCCCACGACGTTCACGGTCTGGGGCGTGGCGGCCTGGGAGTTCGTTGCCAGCAGCGCAATCGGCAACAAAGCGATTGCGATTCCAGTGATTCTCTTCAGATTGACTTTTTTCACAAGGGGGTCCTTTAATTTCATCAATTTCCATTGATTTAGTAGAGATTAGAGAACAGATTATCCACTGGCCCACGTCGAGTCAAGTCATGCCGAAATAATGTCGAGGAAACAGAGAATCATGCGACTGATTCCTTCGACCACGCGGAGAACATTCAGTCTCTGGGACCGGGCTCGAAACTGTCCATTGGATCGAGCCCGCTTTCGGGGTCCACCCAGGTGCAGCCCTGCACGTGCTCGGATCCGTCGAGGACGACGCCGCACTCGGGACAGATCAGATGCGCGAAGCAGGCGCTTTCGCCACCTTGGTCCGCGTCGGAGTCCTCAGACATGTCGACTCAATTCGGTCGCAACCGCCGACCGCGATGTCACCGCGACGTTAACGGAAGTCCTCTTGCATCGCGGCCAGTTGCGCGGCACCCGGACAGAGTGATGAGTAGGGCAGCTTGGAGAGACCCCGGGTCGGCGTGGCGTTCATCTCGTGGAGCTCTTTGGCACTTTCGTCGACGTACAAGAGACCGGTCACGATTTCGCCTCGACTCTGGCGGTCGCGGATGTACTCTTCGACCTTCATGCGGTCGTGCGGGTCGTATCCCTCGGGAACCGAACGGAAACTCACGACGCTGCCGTCGTGCATCGTGACTTCGATCGCGCCCTCGGCGGGGATCTTGGCGCGAATCTCGGCGCGGATGGGCACGAAGTCCGTCTCGACCTCTTTCACTTCGTGATCGCGCATGAACTTGTAGCTCTTGGTCGAGCCCTCGTGGTCGTTGAAGGTCACGCAGGGAGAGATGACGTCGATGAGCGCGAAGCCGTTGTGGGCGATCGCCGCTTTCATGATCGGCACCAACTGCTCCTTGTCCCCGGAGAAGCTGCGGGCGATGAACGTGGCGCCGAGACTGAGCGCCATCGTCACCGGATCGATCGGCGCGAGCGTGTTCGCCTCGCCCTTCTTCGGACGTGAGCCGATGTCGGCCGACGCCGACATCTGGCCCTTCGTGAGGCCGTACACGCCGTTGTTCTCGATTACGTAGACCATCTTCACGTTGCGACGAATCCCGTGCATCAAGTGCCCCAGGCCGATCGAGAGTGAGTCGCCGTCGCCGGAGATGCCGATATAGGTGAGCTCGCGATTGGCCGCGATCGCGCCGGTGGCGATGGGCACCATGCGACCGTGGGCCGAGTTGAAACCGTGGGCGCCGCGCACGAAGTACGTCGGGGTCTTGGACGAGCATCCGATGCCGCTCAGTTTGGCGATCATGTGCGGGGGCGTCGAGAGTTCCCAGAACGCGTGCACGATCGCGGCCGTCACTGAGTCGTGACCGCAACCGGCGCAGAGGGTGGACATCTGTCCCTCGTAGTCGCGGATCGTGAGGCCGAGTTCGTTCTTGGGCAACGGCGACAGGGGAATGAGTGGTTTGGTGATCGACGGCATGGTTAGTTCTCCAACTTCGCTAGAACGCTGTCAACGACCTGCTGGGCGCTGAGGGGGAAGCCGCCGTAGGCGAGCACGGGATGCATTTTCTCGATGGCGACGCCCGTCTCGATGGCGATGAGTGAACGAAGCTGCGCGTCACGGTTCTGTTCGACGACGAAACAGTGCTCGTGCGCTTCGACGAACTCTCGGACATCGGCAACGAAAGGGAAACCCCGGACCCGCAAGAAGTCCGCCGGTAGTCCGGCGTCGGCGAGTTCATCCAAGGCTTCGCGTACCGCGAGATCACAACTGCCGATCGTGATGACGCCGATCGTGGCGCCGTCACGACGCTCGATCACCGGGGCGGGCACGTGGGCGGCCGAGGCCGCGTGCTTCCTCTTGAGGCGGTCGACGACCTCGCGATACTCGGGGGGATTCTCGGTGTAGTGACCGAACCTGTCGTGGCCCGATCCGCGGATGAAGTACGCGCCCTTCTCGTCCGATCCGGGCAGCGTCCGCGCGGCGACGTGGTCGTCATTCTCCGAGTCGTAGCGGAAGAACTCGGACATCCGTGAGAGGTCTTCGTCGCTCAACACCGGCCCGCGGTCCCACACGTACGAGTCGTCCCACTGCAGTTCGGGCACGACCCAGTCGTTCATACCTATGTCGAGGTCCGAGAGCATGAAGACGGGCGTCTGGAACCGCTCGGCCAGGTCAAATGCCTGCACGGTGAATTCGAAACATTCGTACGGATTGGCGGGGAACAAGACAATGTGCTTCGTGTCGCCGTGACTGGCGTAGGCGCACATCATGATGTCGGCCTGTTGCGTGCGCGTCGGCATGCCGGTCGAGGGACCGGTGCGCTGCACGTCGACGATGACCGCCGGGATCTCCGTGTAATAGGCCAACCCCAGTAGTTCGTTCATCAGCGAGATCCCGGGACCGGACGTGGACGTGAAGGCCCTCGCGCCACTCCACCCCGCGCCGAGCACCATGCCGATCGAGGCGATCTCGTCCTCGGCCTGGATGATCAGGTAGTTGTTGTGCGTGGTGTCGGGTACGTTCGGGTCGTCACTCACCACCGTCTCACGTCGGTACTTGGCGCACAGTTGGATGAAGTTGTCCATGACCGCGGTCGCCGGGGTGATCGGATACCAGCCGGCGACGGTGGCGCCGGCGTAGAGACACCCGAGGGCCGTCGCGAGGTTGCCGTTGATCAGGATCGAACTGCCGTTCTTGTCCATCGGTTCGACGTAGAACGGCAGTGGGCACGCCAGGTTCTCCATGGCGTAGTCGTACCCGAGGCGCAGGGCTCGCTGGTTCGAATCGCGCAGCGCTTCGTTGCGCGCGAAGGTCTCGGCCAGTAGATCGGCCACCAGCGCGACGTCGATGCCGACCAAGGCGACGATGGCGCCGGCGTAGGCGATGTTCTTCATCAAGATCCGTTCGCGCGGAGCCTTGAAATTCTCCAGGCACATCTTGGCGAGGGGGATGCCGAGGAACGTGACGTCGTCGCGCGAGAGGTCGGGGTCGAGCGGCCACGACGAGTCGTAGATCACGTAACCGCCGTGACGCACGTCGGCGATGTCCTGGGCGTAGGTCTGGGAGTTCATCGCGACCACGAGGTCGTAGTCGAGCGCGCGTGCGGTGTAGCCACTCTTGTTGACGCGGATCTCGTACCACGTGGGCAGCCCCTGGATATTGGAAGGGAAGAGGTTCTTACCCGAGACCGGGATGCCCATGCGAAAGATCGCCTGCATCAAGAGGCTGTTGGCACTGGCCGAACCGGTGCCGTTGACGTTCGCGAGCTTGATGGAGAAGTCGTTGACTCGTGTGCGCCGATCGAGCGCTTCGTCGATGGTCATAATCAGTTTCCTCGGTTCGCGCCGCTCGGCGACATCGCGCCGATACGGATGAAATTCGTGCTGGCGGCGTAGGGGATCTGGAGGTCGAACAGCTCCATGTCCCAGGCGGCCGTCGGACAGCGCTCGGCGCACAGGCCGCAGTGGACGCAAACGTTTTCGTCCTTGACCATCACCCGTCCCGTTTGGGGGAGCGGCGCCGAGACGTAGAGGTCCTGGTCGAGGTTCGCGGCGGGCGCCGACAGTCGTGAACGTAGGTCGCTCTCGTCACCGTTACTCGTGATTGTCAGACACTGGACCGGGCAAATGTCGATGCAGGCGTCGCACTCGATGCAGGCCGGCGCGTTGAACGCGGTCTCGACGTCACAGTTGAGGCAACGTTGCACCTCGCGTACGGTCTGTTCGACGCTGAAGCCGAGTTCAACTTCTAAGTCCAACGATTCGAAACGCTTCGTCAATTCGACGTGCGACATCTTCTGTCGCTTCGACGGGTTGTAGTCGTTGTGGTAGCTCCACTCACTCATGCCCATTTTTTGGCTCACCAGGTTCATGCCCTGGGGCGGTCGGTCCTTGAGATCGACGTTCGAGCAGAGGTTGTGGATCGAGATCGCCGCCTCGTGACCGTGCGCGACGGCCCAGATGATGTTCTTCGGCCCCCACGCGGCGTCGCCGCCGAAGAAGACGCCCGGAAGCGTCGATTGCATCGTCACCTCGTCGACGACCGGCATGTCCCAATCGCCGAACTCCATGCCGAGGTCGCGCTCGATCCACGGGAAGGCGTTCTCTTGGCCGATGGCGAGGATGACGTCGTCACAGGGGAGGATCACCGTGTTGAGCACCGTCGACTGTCTCGCGCCGGGATCCCATTCGAGGACGTCAAATTCCATTCCGACGAGTTTTCCGTCTTCGATGACGAATCGCTTCGGCGCGTGATTCACGATGATCTCGACGCCCTCTTCCTCGGCGTCTTCGAGTTCCCATGGTGACGCCTTGAAGTACTCGCGTGGCCGCCTCGCCATGACCTTGATGTCGGTGCCGCCGAGTCGCCGTGACGAACGACAGCAATCCATGGCCGTGTTGCCCACGCCGATGATCAAGACCCTCGAGCCAATCGAGTCGACGTGGCCGAAGGCCACTGATTCGAGCCAATCAATGCCGATGTAAATGTGCGACTCGACTTCGTCGTGGCGACCGGGGACATCCAGCTCTTTGCCTCGCGGTGCGCCGACGCCGACGAAGATGGAGTCGAAGCCCTCGGCGAGCAGTGCGCGCAGACTGGTGATCGGCGTGTTGTAGCGCACGTCGACGCCCATGTCGAGAATCACCTGGGTCTCGTCTTCGAGGACTTTGTCGGGCAGACGGAACTCGGGAATGTTCGTACGCATCAACCCGCCGGGCTTTGCGAACTGCTCGAACATCACGACCTCGTAGCCGAGGGGCAAGAGGTCATTCGCGACGGTGAGCGCCGAGGGCCCGGAACCGATGCAGGCAATCCGCTTGCCGTTCTTCTCAGCGGGGATGGCGGGTAGACGGTCTGAGATGTCACCCTTCAGGTCCGAGGCAACCCGCTTCAAACGACAGATGGCGACCGGTTGTCCGTCCACGCGGTCGCGCCGACAGGCCGGCTCACAGGGTCGGTCGCACGTGCGCCCGAGGATCCCGGGAAACACGTTCGATTGTCGGTTCAACATATAGGCGTCGTCGAACTGCCCCTGGGCGATCATCCGGATGTAACCGGGCACGTTCGTGTGCGCCGGACAGGCCCACTGGCAGTCCACTACCTTGTGGTAGTAGTTCGGGTCCTGATCGTTGGTCGGCTCCACGCAGCGTTCTCCTTCAATACAAATCGACAAGGTCCCGCGACGGGTGAAGTACCGGAAGGGGGCCGAATCACACTTTACTCCTCTTATTTTGGGACTTTGACCTCGCGTTCAAGGCCTTTCGCCCCTTTCTCTCGCCCGTCCTCACAACCTGTCTCGAGATGGCACGGGACGTCTGAGGACCGGTCGACGTAAGAGTTTTCTGCCAGTATGAAGGGACCAAATCGAAAGGATCACCATGACCGAAGAAGTTGATGGCGGACTACCCGCATTCGCCGATAGTGACGGGACCGGAGTCGCGCATCGCGTGATCGGCGACACGTTGCCGGTACTCGAGGTGCAGCTCAAATCCGGTCAATCGGTGATCTCCCAGGGCGGTGAACTCTCGTGGATGACGCCGTCAGTGGTGATGACGACCCAGACCGCGGGCGCCGGCGGCTCGGGATTCGTCGGTGTACTTAAGCGCGCTGTCGCCGGCGGCACGATCTTCATGTCGCAGTACACCGCGTCGGTTGATAACTCCACCGTAGCGTTCGCCACGAAGCTGCCCGGTCGCATCATGCCGATTCACGTCGATGCGGACAATGAGTACATGGTGTCGCGCCACGGGTATCTGGCGAGCACCGATGGGGTGACGCTCAACATTGGATTCCAGCAGAAGCTCGGCGTCGGCGTCTTCTCCGGCAATGGCTTTATCCTCCAGCGCATCGCCGGCGCGGGCACGGCCTGGATCGAACTGTCCGGCGAGATCGTCACGTACGAGCTCGCAGCGGGTGAATCGATTCTCGTCCACCCGGGACACATTGGACTCTTCGAGGCCAAGGTCACGCTCGACATCCAGATGGTGAAGGGCATCAAGAACATGTTCTTCGGCGCCGAAGCGCTCTTCCTCGCGAAGTTGACGGGACCGGGCAAGGTTCACTTGCAGACGATGACGTTGCCGGGACTGGCCCACGCGTTGAGCCCGTACATTCCAGAACAGGGGAACAGCGGTGGTGGCGGTGGCCTCGGCGGTCTCGGAAACCTGGCCAAGACCTTCAATCTCGGATAAACGTCATCCGGTTCATCGTTTCGCATGCGCTACGCGGGTGTCGGTCCCAGACGTGTAACGACCTGGCGTCCGGCGAGACTGAAACTCCCGTACGCTCAGAGTGAGTCGAAGGAGGTTGTCGTGGACCACGGATCGGGTGAATCTCCTATCAACGAAGCTCCTTTTTCTGACGAAGAGTTGACGGCACTCGCGCTGGCGGCCGAACCCGTCACAACTCTCGCCAGGGACGCGGTTCCCTGGGGCGGGGGCGACCTTCGAACGCCGTCGCTCTTGCCGAATTGGTACATGCCGTCGCCGTCGTATCGACTTCGCGGCGGCTGGACGCGAGCCATCGTCATCACCCTCATCGTGGGTTTTCTCGTCATCGACGCCTTCGGCCTTTGCATCACGTCGGGCTTTATTTCCGTCGCCTGACAAAAAGTCGATGAGCGACGTAACGCTTCATGGTGATTCGATCGAATTCGGGCAACCGATTCACATCTCGTGACTAGATATCGGATGGGCTCCCCGTGGCGACTCCCTGGTTGGTAGCGGCAACGCACCGCTGCCAGATTGCCAACGCCGGCATTCCAATCAGTTCCAAGCCCGTGGCGGCAATGAATATTGGATGAGGTCGACCAACTTTGCGCCAAGAAATCAGTCGGGCGAAACCTCCAAGGAATGCCGTGGCCAACACAAGACGCAGGGCCGCATTTTTCTTCTCAATGCTGGGTAAAGAGAACCAAACGATCGGAGCCACCACGATCCAAAAGACGTTGACGAACCTGAACTCACTGTCGAGATTCGCCGAGACATCCCGTACCTCACCGGGCAGGGCGGTAGGTCCCTTAAGGATCGACACCAACCCCGAGGCGAAGGGTATGCAGGCGATGAGTCCCAGGGCGACTTGGAGCATCCGGCGACCGCTGCAGTGGCTGACGATTGACACTCGCCAATAGTGCCACAGGGAAACCGTGAGTCAGAGATACGATCAATCGTTCTACTCACGGTTCTTCACCCCTGTTGGAGTCGACTCATTTGCCCTTTAGATTGTGGATGACCTCCACGGACGAGGATGGCGAACTTGGCCCAACACCCGCACCATCACGACATGTCCGGATTTGGCGACGGCGAGCGCTACCAGTCGGCGCGACCGGATTATCCCCATGATGCCGTGAGGTTCCTGGTCGACTCACTAGGCATCGAAGAGGATTTGCACGTTCTCGACCTCGGCGCGGGCACCGGAATCTTCACCGGTCAGTTGGTTCCTTTTTGCGCGAACATAACGGCGGTCGAACCAACGCTGGGAATGCGCAAAGTGCTCAGCGAACGCCTGCCAAATGTGCAGGTCCTCGACGGTCGTGATGTCGCGATCCCCTTACGAGACGCGACCGTCGACTGTGTCGTCGTGGCGCAGGCGTTCCACTGGTTCGACGCGCCCTTGGCACTGGAGGAGA
>OBLW0100000971.1_pt1 | contig 24672 bp, 17 predicted proteins | sample 1520161 | NCBI WGS metagenome assembly OBLW01 (sample SAMEA3539309, study PRJEB22396) | soil metagenome | biome: tundra; feature: field; material: soil | place: USA | collected 2010-05 | depth 0.15 m | reverse complement strand
CCAGCGTGATATCGTGCAGGGCCTGATAGGCGCCGTAATAGAAGTTGAGATTGACCGCCTTGAGCTTGCCGGGCTGTGCTACCGGCTTACCGGCAGCCGGACTCGCGGAAGGTAGATTAGCGGTGCTCATGATCATAGGCTCATTGGGCTCATTTTTGGAGTGCGATTCCCCGCGACAGGATCAGGCGGGCGGCGACGTTGGCGAGCAGCACGCCGAGCAACAGCACCAATCCAGCGGCCCACGCCTGGCGGTGCCAGTCGTCGTAGGGTGCAAGGGCATGCGTATAGACCATCATCGGCAACGAAGCGGTTTGGTCGCTCAAGCCGCCGCCCCAGAACTGGTTGTTCAAACTGGTGAAGAGCAGTGGCGCGGTCTCGCCGGAGATGCGTGCCACGCCCAGGATCATGCCCGTGGCGATTCCGCGGTAAGCCGCCGGCACCACCACCGTGGCGATGGCCCGCCACTTGCTCGCCCCCAGCGCCAGTGCGCCTTCTCGCAGGGTTTGCGGCACTGCGCTCATGAACTGTTCCGTGCTGCGGGCGGTGATGGGAATCAGGATCAGGGCCAGGGCTACGGCCCCCGCGATGGCCGAGAAATGATACCGCCTCACGACCACGGTCCAGACGAAAATGCCGATCACGATGGAAGGTACGCCGTTCAGCAAATCTGCCATGTATCGGACCAGGAACGCAAAAGTCTTACCGCCGAATTCCGCGAGGTACACCCCCGCCATAAATCCGACCGGCAGACCCATCATGGTGGCCAATAGAACAATCTCCAAGCTGCCCACGATGGCGTTGACCATGCCCCCGCCGTTCTCGCCGGGCGGTTTCGGCAGTTTCGTGAAAAAGTTCCAGTCCAACGATCGCCATCCATTGTAGACCAGAATGCCCAGGATCAGGAACAGCAGGCTGACGGCCGCTACCGCGCAGACACCCGTCAGGCTCAGCATGACGTGGCTCAGGGTCTTTCGCCAGCGGTTCCTCAGCGTCATGGATGGGCGCTCCCGCGGCGCGTGGTGGCAATGATCAGCAAGCGCGCCAAGGCATTGATCACGATAGTCAGCAGGAACAGCACCAATGCCAGTTCCACCAACGCTTGCAGGTACACGTCGCCGGTCGCTTCGGTGAACTCGTTGGCGATAATCGCGGCAATTGCATATCCTGGCGCGAACAGCGATGCGTGGATGCTGGGATCGTTCCCAATCACCATGGTGACCGCCATGGTTTCCCCCAGGGCGCGCGCCAACGCCAGGAATATGGAGCCGAAAATTCCGAGCCGCGCCCAGGGCACCACCACCTGCCAGGTGGATTCCCAACGCGTCGCGCCCAACGCCAACGCCGCTTCCCGCTGTTCGGTGGGCACCTCCAGCAACGCCTCGCGCGATATGGAAATGATGAATGGCAAGGTCATGATGGCCAGGATCGCGCCGGCCGTCAGATATCCGTAACCGAAAATAGTGCCCGAGAAAATAGGCAGGAACCCCATCGTTTTTTTCAGGAAGGGATCTACATAATCGCGCATCAACGGCACCAGCGTGAACATGGCCAGCACGCCGTAGATCACGCTGGGCACGGCCGCCAGCAATTCAATGAAAAAGGTGAACGTGCCGGAGAGGCGTGCCGGCGCCAGTTCCGAAAGGAAAATGGCGGCCCCGACGCCCAGCGGCACGGAGATGAGCAGGGCGATCACCGACGTGATCACGGTGCCATAAACGAACGGCAGCGCGCCGAACTGACCGCTCACCGGGTTCCACATCGACGACGTGAGAAAGCCGAAGCCGAACTGATGCCGCGCCAGGGATGAGGTGACCCAGAGTTCGTAGACCAACCCAACGGTCACCAGCAGGATACTGGAAGCGAAAGCCAGGGTAATCAGGCGCGCCACCTCGTCGCCGTTGCGCAGGCGTCGGAGCAGCGCCTGGGCGCCGCCGCGAGGCGGCCCGCTCATTACCGCCGAAGTTGCCATAATCACTTGATCAGAGCGATCTGTTGTTCTTCTTTCGCGACCACATCCTTGGGTAAAGGTGCATAGCCCAGGGCCCCGGCGTATTTCTGGCCGTCGGTCAGCATCCAATGCAGAAACGTGACAATGGCCTTCTTCTTCGCCGGGTCGTCGATCTTCGATGGTATCAACAACCAGGTGAATGAGGAGATCGGGTAGGCCTTTTGGCCGGGAGCATTGGTGACGGAAACCCGGAAGTCGGCGGGCATGGTCTTGGCGGCCGCAGCTGCCGCCTCCGTGACGCTGTCCAGGTCCGCCCTGAGGTACGCCCCGGAGGAGTTCCGCACGAAACCGTACGCCATTTTGTTCTGCAGCGCGTAGATGAGTTCGACATAGCCGATCGAGTTGGGGGTCTGCTTGACAATGCCGGCCACTCCCTCATTGCCCTTGCCCCCCAAGCCCGCGGGCCAACTTACCGAAGTGCTCGCGCCCACCTTGGACTTCCACTCCGGGCTGACTTTGGACAGGTAATCGGTCCATACGAAGGTAGTGCCGCTGCCGTCGGACCGATGCACTACGACGATCTCGGTGTCCGGCAGTTTCGCGCCGGGATTGGCCTTCTGCAACTCCGCATCGTTCCACTTCTTGATCTTGCCCAGATAGATTCCCGCCAGCGCTTCGGGCGTGAACTTCAACTCCTGGGTGACACCAGCGATGTTGTAGGTGGGTACGAGCCCGCCCAGCACCGTGGGAAAGTGCAGCGGCTTGTTCTTCACCTTGCCGATCTGCTCGTCGGTCATGGGCATGTCCGACGCGCCGAAGTCCACAGTGCCTTCGGTGAACTGCCGGATTCCTCCGCCGGAGCCGATCGACTGGTAGTTGATCTGCGCGTCCGGATTCGTTTTGCCGAACTCGTCGAACCATTTGCCGTAGATCGGATACGGGAACGTGGCGCCCGCCGCGTTGATCAACACCTTGGCTTGCGCTACCGTCAACAGAATGGCGAGGGCGCCTAAGGCGCCCAGCCACAGACTACTCTTTTTCATTTATGACTCCTTTTCTTTAATTGTTACAAATGTGGGCCAGGGTACCTGGCACACGAGGTTCTCACTTCTTGATGCTCGGCGCTTGTCCCGGCAGTGTGTACCTCAAGTCCACCCAAACCATGCTGTTGTGCGCATCCTTCGGCGATCCAGCAGCCACATACCACGGATTGCGGAACAGGTAAGAGAACTGGGCGATGAAGCTCAACGCGCCATAATTCGGGTTCTTCCAGAATGTCTGGTTCAGGCCGATGGTGCCTTCCTGGATGGTCCGGTTCTGGCCGGCGGCCGATTTCGGATAGCCGTAACCGCCGAATACGTTCTTGTTGGTGCTGTCGATGATGACGTCCTTCCCGATATAGTCGCCACCGTAGTAGGCGTAGAGCAAGGTGTTGTGCGTGGTGTACTCAAAGCCGCCTATGGCGGAGGAGGCATGCAGCGGTGAGGGGCTGCCATCCGCCCGAACTACCAGATCGGGAGCCTGGCCGAAAAGATACCGGCCGCCGCCATCGCTCAGGAAGGTGTTGACGATCAGGTGGAAGTTCTTCACCAGCTCCAGGTTGAAGTTGGCTGAGCCGCCGCCGCCCGCTTTGGTGAAGCTGGTACTGGTCAGGGGATTGTAAGTCTTAAACGAGCTGAGCAGGCCGGCAAACTCGATGTGCATCAGGTTGCCGTTTACCTTCGGATCGAATGCAACCTTGGCCTGGATATCGGGGATTAGGTTCGGCGGCGTAAAGGTGGCCGCGCCCATGTCGATCTGCGTGTTGGTGAGAGCCGTGGAAAGCGCACCGGGCAGAACCACGGAACCTCCGCCGGAGGAGCCACCGCCGTACTGCTCGGACTGCTCCAGGGCGAATCCCAGAGTCACGATGTCGCTGGCGTGATACACGGCGCGGAACTGGGGAGCGCGCGTCCAGGTGAGGCCCACCTGGTAATTGGTGTCCATATCCTGGCTAAAGAAGATGTTGCCCGGCAGCGGAGAGATACCTACGCGGCCCGGCGTCATCATGCTCCAGGATTGTCCGCCCAGCAGTTCCCATTTCCCTTTGGTCAGGTCCACGAAATAAAGCCGCATGCGGAAGCTGTTGCTGTTCGACGACACGCCCGCATTGGTGGACTGGGTGCCCAAAAAGTCAGACTCCCAGTAGGCCAGCACCTGCGTCCCATGTACGAACGCGTCGATGCGAGCGCCGATACGCGAGTTCTGTGCGCTGAAGCGGGTCTCGCTCAACTTCCCCAATCCGGTCGTCACGTTGTTGTAGGGGGTGCCGCCGAAGTTGGTGCCGATGCCGCTGCCGCCGTCCGCCGAACGGAAGACGGCGGTTAAATCCATAAAGCCGATCGGCGCGATGGTCGCCGTTCCGATCTTCAGTTGCAAGGGTGACGCGGCCTCGTCGCTGGTCGATTGCGGGAGGACTGCTGCCGCCGCCAGGGCGGAATGCAGCACCGGAGCCACGTCGCCCGCCGGAACCATCGCCGTGGTACTGGCCACTTGGCCCAGACTGGGTGGTTTCGGCTGGCTGGCCTGATCCAACACCTTCTTCTCTTCGTCCAGAGCGCGGCGAAGCTGATCGATCTGCTCCTGCTGAGCGGCCAGTTGCGCTTTCAAACGCTCGATCTCCGGGTTTGGGGCAGCGGTATCCTGGGCGCGCGCGGGCGCCATGAGGGCGCCGCAAAGGAGCAGGACTCCGCCGAGCGTCGCAAGTACTCTTCTTTTCATTAAAGCTCCTTGTGAAATTTGGAAGTTCCAGCCGAACGTCCTCCGTCGAGCGGGGACGGCTTGCAGGCAAGCGATGGCCTGCGCTTCGGCCTCATCCAGGGTAGCGACTCGCGATTATGGGTTGATGACGGAATTGTTAAGTTCCGGTTACGGTAGGGTGGGGCTGCGACCGGCAGTTGCGCGGCCACGGTTCTGGTGAGATGATTGCCCTTCGGGACAACTCTATGAGGAACTGGATATTGCTCGCATCTCTGTTGATGACGCTCGGCGTTTGCGGCCCGGCGCAGGCGCAAACGCCGGCCAGGAAGAAACTGCTCTTCATCGGCGAGGTGAAGGGCTTCGAGCACGATTCGGTGTCGCATGCGATGGCGACGATCGAAAAGCTGGGCCAGCAGAGCGGGCTGTGGGACACCTACTTGCGCACCGATTCGGAATTGCTGACCAAGCAAAAGCTGACCAACAATGCCAAGAACCTGAATTACTTCGACGCGGTAATGTTCTACACCACCGGCGAACTGGATTTGAACGACGAGCAGAAAGCCGCGCTGGTTTCCTTCGTCAAGGAGGATGGCAAAGGCTTCCTGGGTACCCACAGCGCCACCGACACGTTCTACAAATGGCTGGAGTACGGCGACCTGATCGGCGGCTATTTCAACGAGCACCCGTGGATGCAGGTGCACTGCGAGATCAATGTGGATGACCGCGCCTTCCCGGCCACCAAACATTTCCCGGCGCACTTCCCGATTTTCGACGAAATCTACCAGTTCAAGGATCCTTATTCGCGCGAGAAAGTGCGGGTGTTGATGAGCGTCGATCCCAAGTCGGTCGACCTCAAGAACCCGCGGGTACACCGCACCGACCAGGATTTCGCGGTGACCTGGGTGCACCAATACGGGAAGGGCCGGGTGTTCTATTCCTCGCTGGGCCACCGCGAAGAGATCTGGGACCGTCCGGACATCCAGCAGATGTGGACCGAAGCGGTGAAGTGGGCGATGGGTATGACTCAGGGCGACGCTACGCCACGGCCGAAGCCGTGAAGAGAGAAGTCAGGAGACAGAAGTCAGGAGTCGGAATGGCGGCGTGGCAATGCGGGAGGATCGCCAGAATCACCGCGTCGAAGTTGTGCTGCACGAACCTCACGCCGGCTGAAAGCGGTCCGCGGCCCCAAAGAGCAGCATAGCCACCACCAAGAAAGAGCGGCCTGAGAGGCCGCCGCAGGCCGAGGGCCTGCCCCACTTCGTTATGATGGGGAAGGTGTGGCGGAGTTTCGCTCGTTACTTAGCTGTGTCGTTGCTGGCTTGCGCGCCTGTGGTTTGGGCGCAGACGGCGACGTATGAAGGGCAGACGATCGCCGATGTTCGGTTCGTCCCGCCGGAACAGCCGCTGACGGCCGCGGAACTGGCTAACATTGTCCCGCTCAAGAAAGGCGAACCGCTGCGGCTGGCGGACGTGCACGCGGCCATCGAGCGGCTGTATGCGACGGGCGCCTACGAAGACATCCAGGTAGATGCCGATCCCGCGCCGGCGCCCGCCAGCGGTGTGAACGTTCGAATTATCACCAAGAATAGCTGGTTCGTGGGCAACGTAGCGGTGGAGGGCCACATCTCCGAACCGCCGAACGGCGGCCAACTGGTCAACGTCACGCGGCTGAACCTGGGGCAGCCGTTTACGGAGGCGGACGTGGCGCCGGCACAGACCGCCATCGAGCATCTGTTCGTAAGCAACGGCCTGCACGCGAGCCAGATCCGGCCGGAGGTGTCCTACGATCCGCACACGCAACAGGTGAGCGTACACTTCGTGGTAGATTCGGGGCGGCACGCGCATTTCACCACGCCCGCGATCAGCGGCGACACCAAGATGCCGCTGGAGGATATCGTGAGGGCCACGCACTGGAGGCGCTGGCTGATCGGGGGATGGCGCACCGTGAATCAGGCGCGCGTGAGCAAGGGAGTGGAGGATGTGCGTTCCCGGTACGAACGGCGCGGGCGATTTGAAGCGCGGGTGTCTTTGAAGGCGATGGACTACGATGCGGACACCAATCGCAGCAAGCCGGTGCTGAACATCGATGCCGGACCGGAAGTAGAGGTACACGCGGTGGGCGCCAAGGTGTCGCAAGGCAAGCTGCGGAGCCTGGTGCCCGTTTTTGAAGAGCACACCGTGGACGAATCGCTGCTGCTGGAGGGCGAGCGCAACTTGCGGGACTACTTTCAATCGCAAGGCTATTTCGACGCGGAAGTCGAATTCAAACCGGAGCGCGTGGTCGACGATAAGGCAATCATCGACTATGCGATCAAGCCCGGCAAGCGGCACAAGCTGGTGCTGATCGACATAAAGGGAAACAAGTATTTCAGGACGGAGGCCATCCGGGAGCGCATGTTCCTGATGCGCGCTTCGTTGCTGCAATTCCGGCGGGGGCGCTATAGCGGGGCTCTGCTGCGGCGCGACGAGCAATCCATCGCCAGTTTGTATCAGTCCAACGGATTTCGCGACGCAGCGGTCACGCACAAGATCGTGGATGGCTATCAGGGCAAGCCGGACCAGTTGGCGGTTTACATCCATATCGAAGAAGGTCCGCAGTACTTCATCCATAGCCTTGAGGTACAGGGCATCGCGAAGCTGGACAAAGGGCAGGTGCAGTCGCAGCTCAGCTCGGTGGAGGGGCAGCCCTTCAGCGAGTACAACGTGGCCATCGATCGGGACAACATTCTGCAACAGTGCTCTACGCGGGGGTTCCCGAATGCCACGTTCGAGTGGAGTTCGAAGCCCGCGTCCGATGCGCACCAGGTGGACCTGACTTACGTCATCCACGAAGGGCAGCAGGAGTTCGTGCGCGACATCCTGATCAGCGGCCTGGGGCGCACGCGCCGCAGCCTGGTGGATAGCAAGATGTTGTTGAAGGCGGGCGATCCGCTGTCGCCTTCCGCCGAGCGCGACACGCAACGGAAACTGTACGATCTGGGCGTATTCGCGCGTGTGGATACGGCCATCCAGAATCCCGCCGGAGAAAGCAGCGAAAAGTACGTGCTGTACGACATGGAGGAGGCGGGCAAATATTCGATCGCATGGGGCTTTGGGGCTGAGTTCGCGAGAATCGGCGGATGCACAGCGTGCCTGGAGTCGCCCCAAGGCCAGGCCGGCTTTGCGCCGGACGCGACGCTGGACGTCTCCCGTCTAAACCTGTGGGGACTGGGCCAGAGCCTGAGTTTGCGCGGGCGCGTTTCGACCCTGGAGCAGCGCGCGCTGATCAACTATACGGCGCCGCGCGTGCGAGGCAACGACAAGCTGACGCTGTCGTTCACCACGCTGTACGACAACAGCAAGGACGTGCGCACGTTCACCGCGCAACGCTTTGAAAGCTCGGTGCAGCTTTCCGAGCGGCTTTCCAAGTCGATCACGTTTCTATACCGGTACACTTACCGGCACGTGACCGTGGATCAGTCGACGCTGGCGATCTCGCCCTACCTGATTCCGCTGTTCTCGCAGCCGGACCGCGTGGGGGAAGTCTCGTGGAGCATGATCCAGGACCGGCGCGACGATCCCATCGAAACGCACAAGGGCATCTACAACACCCTGGACTTTGCGGCTGCGCCGCGGGCTTTCGGCTCCGAGATTACCTTCGGACGTTTTCTGGGGCGCAATGCGACCTATCACCCGATCGGCAAGAAGCTGGTACTGGCGCGCGCCACCAGCTTCGGGATCGTGCATCCGCTGCACAACGTCGCGGACGCGAGCACGGCGATTCCGCTGCCGGAGCACTTCTTCTCCGGCGGCGCAACTTCCGAGCGCGGCTTTCCCGATCTGCAAGCCGGGCCGCGCGACCCGACCACCGGCTTCCCGTTGGGCGGCACGGCGCTGCTGATGAACCAGACGGAACTGCGCTTCCCGCTGCTGGGCGAGGATATAGGCGGAGTCCTGTTTCACGACATGGGCAATGTCTACGCCAACCCGTCGAATATCTCGTTCCGCACGGACCAACATGGGATTGGGGACTTCAATTACATGAACCACTCGGTGGGCTTCGGGATACGCTATCGCACGCCGATCGGTCCGGTGCGGCTGGACTTCGCGTACAGCATCAATCCGCCGCGCTTCATCGGCTTTAAGGGAAGTTTCAGCGACTTGCTGAGCGCCGGGCCGAAGCCCTGCGACACGCAACCTTACAACTGTGTGGCGCAGAGCATCAGCCACTTCCAATTCTTCTTTTCGATAGGGCAGACATTCTGATGCAGCGCCGGTTTTCGATTGCGATTTGGCTGGCGGGCCTGGTGGCGGCCCCGGGGGCGCGCGCCGCGATCATCGATCGCATCGCGGTCTCGGTGGGCAATCGCGTGATCACGGAAGCCGATGTGGATCGCGAGATACGGATGACGGCGCTGTTGAACTCCGCTCCCTTACGGTCGCGGCTCAGTAAAGAAGAGAAGCGCTCGGCGGCGGAGCGCATGGTGGATCAGACGCTGGTGCGCAGCGAACTGGAAGCCAGCCGGTACCTGCCACCCTCGGCGGCCGAAACGGAAGCGGCGCTGGCAGAGGAGAAGGCGCGCTTCGGGGACGAAGCCGCGTACCGGCGCGCGCTGGCGGAGTACGGCGTCAGCGAAGAGGATCTGAAGGCCCGTCTGGTGTGGCAACTGACGCTGCTGCGCTTCATCGATGTTCGGTTCCGGCCGGGCATCCAGATCGGCGACGAGGAGATTCGCAAGTACTTCGACGATCATATGAGCGCGGGTCTGATGGCGGCGCATCCCGGCCAGACGCCTTCGGTGGACGACCATCGCGCCGGCATCGTGCAGAAGCTGATCGGCCGGGCGGCGGACCAGCAAGTGGAGCAGTGGCTGAAGGAGTCCCGGCGGCGCACGCGCATTCAATACCACGAGGAGGCCTTCCAATGAGCCGGCGCGCGCGCAGAATCTGGATCGCGGCGGGGATTGTGGTGGGGCTGGCGCTGGTGCTGTTGGTGAGCGCGATCCTGGTGCTGCGCAGCGATTGGTTGCGCGGGAAAGTGCGCGACCGGATCGTGGCGGAAGTGGAGAAGGCTACCGGCGGGCGCGCGGAGATCGGCGCCTTCCGGTTCGACTGGAAGCAACTGCGCGCGGAGGTGGATGGTTTCGTGCTGCACGGGAGCGAGCCGGCGGGCGGACCGCCGCTGGTGCGCGCGGACGCTATCGTGGTGGGAATCAAGGTCATTTCCGTAGTGGAGCGCTCGGTCGATCTGCAGTATCTCGATGTGCGGCATCCGCAGGTTTATGTGATCCTATATGCGGATGGACACACCAACGTACCTGCGCCGAAAGTGCGGCGGGCTGGCAAGGGTACGCTGGAGACGATTTTGGATCTGGACATCGGCCGGTTGAGCCTCGAAGACGGCAGCTTCGAAGTAGCGGGCCAGGGGAGAACGCCGTTCGACGCGCAAGGCCGCAATCTGCGTGCGCAGTTCGCTTATGACGTGGCGGGGCCGAGGTATAGCGGACAGGTGTCGGTTGCGCCCGCTCAATTCCATTGGGGCGACTACCGGCCCGGGCCGCTGGATGTGAGCCTGGCGCTGGCGGTGGAGAAGAACCGAGTGCGGATCGATTCCGGGCGCGTGTCCACGGGGCAGTCGCGGGCGGAATTCTCCGGCGCGATCGAGAGCCTGACGGATTTCTCAGGCGCGTTTCAATATAAGGTGCGGGCGTCGCTGGGGGAAGTGACGCGCACGCTGGGCTGGCGCACGGTGCTGGAAGGTCCGGTGACGCTGGTTGGGAAGGCGAGGTTCCACGGCACGGCGGACTACCAGACCAGCGGCTCGCTGCACGCGGCGGGTTTGCTTTTTGGCCCGGACCCGCACTTCGTCTTGCGCGACTGCAACGCCGATGGCGGGTTCAGCATCGACCCGCGGCGGATCGCGGTGTCGGGCTTGCGAATTGGGGGGCTGGCCATGGCCTCCCTGACGGGTACAAACCGGCCGCTGGAACCGTTCCCCCTGAGCGGGCGGATGGAAAGCGTGGTACTGCGGCATAAGACGGTGGAGGCCGGCGGCATTCACCTCGACATGTTGGATGGATCATTTGAGGGGAAGACGCAGATCGCGGACTTGCAGCGGGTACGTGTGGAGGGCGACGTGGCCGGGTTCGACGTGCGGAAAATCATGCGCGTCTACAACGGGCAGAGCGTGCCGTGGGATGGGGCCGCATCGGGCGCAATGCAGTTGAGCGTCACATTTGGCAATACCAGCACCTTTCAGATCGCGGGTCACATGGCGATTTCGCCCGCGGGGAACGGCGCGCCCGTGCGCGGCTCGATCGACGGAAGCTACGACGCAGCCAGCGAAACACTGGATCTGGGAACGTCATGGCTGGCGCTGCCATCCACGCGCCTGGATTTTTCCGGCGTGCTGGGACGGCAGTTGCGCGTACACACCGATTCGCGGAACCTGGACGAGGTGCTGCCGGCTTTCGGTATTCAGTCGCTGCCGGTGAAGCTGCAGTCGGGCGAAGCGGTGTTCGATGGCTCGATCGCAGGCAAGCTGGATGAGCCGCGCATTACGGGGCACGGCAATGCTACGAACGTGGTTTGGTCCGGGCGGACCTTTGAGGGGGTGAGCGGGGATATCGAGTTGGGCAGCGCGGGTTTGACGGTGCGCAACGGCAGCGTGCAGCAAGGCGCACTGCACGCGCGGGGCGCAGGCTCGCTGGGCATGCGCGAGTGGGCGGTGGAGGACGGGAGCCCGGTTTCGTTCGCGGGTTCGATCCGCAATGCTCCGGCGGCAGAGTTGATGGCGATCGCGGGGATCAAAAACGTTCCGGTGGAGGGGACCGTCAGCGCGGAAGGGAAGATTGCGGGAACCTTCGGCAATCCTCACATCGAAGCCACAGTCACGGTCGCCAAAGGCGCGCTGGAGGGCGAACCGTTCGACCGCTTCACCGGCACGCTGAATTACTCCGGCGCAACCGTGGAGTTGGCCCATGCGCAACTGGTGGGGGGCGGCAAGAGCGTCATGATCGAGGCACGCTACCAGGGCGATACGCAGCGGCCCGGCAACTTTGGAAAGGGTCAACTGCGTTTGCAGGTGGACAGCAATGCCATGCCGCTCGACCATTTTCAGATGGTGAGCAAGGCATATCCTGGCATCCACGGCACGGCCGAATTGCATGGCACCGCGGTGGTGGATATCGCGCCCGCCAAGCCCGGCCAGCCTGGCTTCCGCCTGATCGGCTTGAACGGCACGCTGGCCGGACGGGGCTTGCGGATCAACGACCAGACGGTGCGGGACGGAACGCTGACCGCCACGACCAAAGGCGCGGAGCTGATGGCGCACTTCGATTCCGAACTGGCGGGTTCGGTGATCGCAGGCGATGGCAAGTGGAGCCTTACGGACGATTATCCAGGCAGCGTGCAGTTGAGCTTCAAGCGCCTCGACCTGGAGCGCTTGCGCACCTGGCTGAGAGGCAGACGGGCGCCGGGGGGCATGCAGGTGGTGGGGTCGGCCGAGGGCGCGCTGACGATCGCCGGCCCGGCGCTGAAGCCGGATCTGTGGAAGGCGCAGTTGCGCATCCCATCTTTGGAGGCCGGGCCAGGCACCGATCTGGTTCCCGAGGGCAATGCGCTGGCACTGCACAATGCCGCGCCCATCGTGATCAGCATGGAGCGGGATGTGGTGAAGGTGGAAAGCGCCCGCCTGGTGGGCCGGGCTACCGATCTGTCGCTAAGCGGAACTGTCAACCTGCAACAGAAGAATGCGCTGGACCTGCGGGTCAGCGGCACACTGGACCTGGCCAGCCTGCGGGATCTCACCCAGGACATTTACGGCACGGGCACGATCGAAACCGGCGTCACCATTCGCGGCCCGTTGGCGCAACCGCAGATCGCGGGCCGCATGGATATCAAAGACGCCACGCTGAGCCTGGCCGAGCTTCCGGTGGTGGTATCGAAGACCAACGGCGTGATCCTGTTCGACGGCAGCCGCGCCACCATACAAAGCTTGTCCGGCGAAAGCGGCGGCGGGAAGGTGACGCTTTCCGGATTTGCGGGCTACGGCGGAGACGTGCTGGTGTTCCGGCTGCAGGCCACGGCGCACGAACTGCGGATACGCTATCCCGAGGATTTCAGCACGGTGGCCAACGCTTCGCTGAGCCTGACGGGCGCCAGCGACAGCAGCACGCTGTCGGGCCACATCACGGTGCTGCGCACGGGATTCAATCCGCACTCCGATTTCAGCTCGATCCTGGCGAAGTCCGCCGAGCCGGCGCGCACGCCGTCGGCGCAGACCGGCCTGGCGGCCAACATGCACTTCGACGTGGAAATCGACAGCGCGCCGGACCTCACGTTCCAGAGCTCGCTGGCGCAGGGACTGCAGGCGGAAGCCAGTCTGCGGTTGCGGGGCACGGGCACCAATCCGTCGCTGCTGGGGCGGATCAATCTCACCGGGGGCCAACTGGTTTTCTTCGGCACGCCTTTTACGGTGAACCAAGGGTCGATTGCGTTCTACAATCCGGTGAAGATCGAGCCGGTACTGGACATGGACCTGGATACCAAGGCGCGCGGCGTCGACGTGATCCTGAACATCTCCGGGCCGATCAACAAGCTGGCGCTGACGCCGCGTTCGGACCCGCCGATGCCGTTTTCCGATATTGTGGCGCTGCTGGCAACCGGGGTTTCTCCGACATCGGACTATGCGACGCTGATGTCGGGTCCGGGGTCGCCGCAATCCATGCAGCAGATGGGGGCGCAGGCGCTGCTGGGCGAGGCCATCGCCAGCCCGGTGACCGGCAGGCTGCAGCGTTTCTTCGGGGTGACGCGGCTGAAGATCGATCCCACGCTGACGGGGCTGACGGGCGTGGAAAACAACCCACAGGCACGGCTCACGGTGGAGCAGCAAGTGACTCCGGAGATCACGTTCACCTACATCACGGATGTGACCAGCACGAATCCGCTGGTGATCCAGGTGGAGTGGTCGTTCAGCAAGATCTGGTCGGCGGTGTTGCTACGTGAAGAGAATGGGCTGGTGGGGCTAAACTTCGTGTATAAGAGGCGGTTCAAGTAGGGGTCGCGGCGCGCGCCGCTCGCGAAGGCCGATTAACAATCGGCCTGCAGCTTGGCCGGGCATTGGCCCTGTCCGGCGAACAAGTACAGGCGCAGGCCGCGTATCGGGTCCTGGCTCTCTGGAAGGATGCCGACCCCGGCATTCCTATTTTGGAGCAAGCCAAGGCGGATGCAGGCTCAGGTCAACTCCACGCTCGCGATCTGTTTAGCGATCTTATCCTTCAATTGTTCTTCGTGGAAAGTGTAAGGATTCCAGGGATTGGCCGGTAATTGCGCAACGATGGCGGCGGTGGAGGGCGATTGGGCGAGGGCGATGGCCGGGAAACCTAGGGCGTCGGCGAGAAGGCAGGCGGTGTGGGTGAGCGAGACCAGGTCCTGCTTGGCGGCGGGCAACTCGCCATGATGGCAGCCCGCAACGCGCGAATATTCGGATGGAAAACCCCAGCGCTGGGTGAGCAACAGGCCGGCCTGGCAGTGGTCCATTTCGAACAGGCGGCGCTCGGCTTCCAGGCACTCGGCCAGGGTGTCGTGCACTGCCGCAAACAGGGGCGCATACAGGTCGCCATAAGCCCTCAATAGTCCGAGCCGTCCCACGTCGTGGATCAAAGCGGCAGTGTACGCGCGGTCTTTGGCGATCTCATATAGCGGTGCCAATTCCTCGGCCAGCAGGGCGCTAGCGATACTGTGCTGCCAGCAAGATCGCATGACTGCCGGGTTTGCCGGATGGTGCGTGAAGGACCGCAGGGCCACGGTCAGCGTCAGAGATCTGGTTCGCTCGAATCCCAACACTAGAATGGCCCGCGGCAGATTGTCGATATACTGCGGCGTGCCGTAGAACGACGAGTTGGCGACCGCCAGCACCTTGGCGCTCAGCGCCGGATCGGACCGCAGCAGGCCGGCGATGGTCCGCACCTCCGCTTCCTGATTGGCGAGGAGGTTCAACATCTTCAAGGCCACCGGCCCAAAGACAGGCAGTTGACAAAGGCCATTGCGGGCTTGAATCGGCGGGGGCATTGCGCCCATGCCGCTGTCCGGAGTTTGCGTCACGCATCCCACAAGCATGTATCGGCGGGCCGCGGCGCAACTTTACGAAGGGATCTTGCCCCTCGTGGTACTAACCCGACATGGTTATCCTATTATTATGCTGGACACAACGGGGAAATTTCGCGAGGCGGGCCGCGAACAGGAGAGCTTCTTCGCGCCCGTCGAAAAGCGGCTGCTGGTGCGCATGGCGCATGCCACGCCGCGCTGGATCAATTCCGACCACCTGACGCTGGTCGGGTTCGTTTCAATGTTTTTCGCGGGCCTGTGTTACTGGTTGGCGCGGTGGAACCGGTACATGCTGCTGGCGGTGGTTTTCTGGCTGGCGGCCAACTGGCTGGGCGACAGCCTGGATGGCACGCTGGCCCGGGTGCGCAACCGGCAGCGGCCGCGGTACGGCTTCTACGTGGACCACATCACCGACGCCTTCGGGACGTTCTTCCTGGTGGGCGGCATGGGCCTGTCGGGATACATGAGCCCCGTTGTGGCGGCGGTTTTGCTGGTTGCCTATTTCATGCTATCGATCCAGGCTTACCTGGCGGCTTATGCGCTGGGCACATTTCAACTGTCGTACTGGAAGTTCAGTCCGACCGAACTGCGAGTTCTATTGGTGGCGGGTAACATCGCTTTGCTTTACTGGCCGATGGGTAATCTGTTTGGGTACCGCTTTCCGTTGTTCGACGCGGGCGGGGTGGTGGGGGTTGTGGGCATGGGGCTGATGCTGATCGTTTCGAGCATTCGCAATACGGCGGCGTTGTACCGGGCGGAGCGATTGCCGCCGCAGTGAGGGTGGGATGTCAAAGCCAGCAGGCAGGAGTTAGGAGTCAGCCCGGCCACCGGCCGTGCCGGATTGAACGTCGATGTGACTTCTCAGAACCACCGATTCTGCCCGCAGCCGGCTTTTCAGCCGGCCCTGGCCGCCTAAAAAGGCGGCTGCGGCCAAGATTGGCCGCCCTCCAACCTGCGTCGTGTGCATATTATTTCCCCTGGAGATTGGCGCATCAGTCCGAGCGCAGTGCCTGCATAACGTCGAGCCGCGCGGCGCGTAGCGCCGGCAGCAGGGACGCAACCATGGCAGCGGCCAGCAGCACGGCCGCTGATCCGACCACCACGACTGCGCCCGGTATCCGCACAGCCTCGAAATAGCTACCGGCAAGTCGCGCCAGCGCGAAGCCGCACGCCGCGCCCGCCACGATACCCGCCGCCGCGATCACTGCGCCTTCGGCGATCACGCCCGCGACCAGATGCCGCGGCTCGGCGCCGACCGCCAGCCGGATGCCGAATTCGCGCGTTCGCTGGCTCACCGAGAAGGCCAGCACGCCCGCCACGCCGACCACCGCGATGGCCAGCGCCACCGCCGCGAAGCCACCGAACACCAGGGTGTTCAGCCGATCGGGCGTGAGCACTTCGGTGCGGATGTCTTCGAGGGTGGCGGCGCGCTCCACGGGTGTTTCCGGCGACATCGCGCGGATAATGCGTGTGACCGGGGTCACCAACGCATACAGATCGCCGTGAGCGTGTACGAACAGCCGCCCGCCCCAAATCGCTTCCTGCTCAAAGGGGTGATACACGGTGAGCGCCGGACCGGGCACGACGTTCTCGTCGTCTACATCGGCCACAACGCCCACGATGCGGCGGGGCCCCGTGGAGATGTCGATGAACTTCATTACCGGATCGGTCCACATGAGGTGGTGGTTTAAGGCGTCCTGATTCGGGAACATGCGCTGCGCCAAGCTCTGGCTGACGATGACCACCTTCTCGCTGTCCCGCCGATCGGTGGCGTTGAAATCGCGGCCGGCGACGATGGGGATGCCGAGCGCGGCGAAGAAGCCCGGCGAGATGGTGCGCAGCCGCCCGTGCGGATCCTCTTCGCCCGGGGCGCGGACACGGCCTTCCACCGTGAACTCGAATCCGGGACCGAATTCGGCCGCATCCCGCCACGGAACCACCACGCCCATTGCGACGCGATCCACACCGGGCAACTCGGTGATGCGGCGTATGGCCTCCTTGTAGAAGTCCACGATTTGATCGGGCGTCTTTCCGTAAGCGCTCGCGGGCACGTTCAACGCGAGCACATGGCGCGTGTCGAAGCCGGTCTCGATGGCTTGAAGAGTCAACAGCGTCTTGAGCAGCATGCCGGCGCCGGCCAGCAGCACAAAACACGCGGCGACCTGGGTGATGGCGAAGACCCGCAGCCGCCGGTTGGTGCTGCCGGTAATGCGCAGGCCGCCGCTCGCCAGGCCGAGTCCTCCCGCTGCTCCGGGCGAGGGCAGGCGCGGGACAAACGCCAGCAGCAGCGCCGCCACGACCGCCAGCAGCGCGGCGACCCAGAGCATGCTGGAATCCACCGTGAGATCGAGCGCGCGGACCGAGAAGCGGGATGCGTACCGGGCCAGGATGGCGGCCATGGGCCGCGCGCTGAGAACGCCGACCGCCGCGCCCGCAACGCCGAGCAGGAGACTCTCGGACAGCAGGGTCCGGCGTAACGCGCCGTCCCCAGCGCCGAGGGCCGCCCGGACCGCCAACTCGCCTTCGCGCCGAACCGTGCGCGCGAGAATCAGGTTGGCCACGTTGGAGCAGGCGATCACAAAGACGAGGCCCGCCGCGGCGAGCAGCACCAGCAGGACGGTTTTGGCGCGCGAGGTGATCTGCTCGCGGAGCATCACGGCGTCGATGCGGAAATCCGCTTTTACAGGGTACGCTTCGGGATGGTCTCTGAGCATGGCCCCGTGCACGGCGCGCAGTTCGGCGCGGGCGGAGTCCAAAGTGGCTCCGGGGCCGAGGCGCCCGAACAGTTCCGTCATGCGATGGACACGGCCGGTAACCATGGTGGCCGAGAGATGATGCGGGCTGGTGACCACGTTGGCGAAGAGCTGGGTTTCCGCCGGATAGGGCACCGACGGTTCCAGCACGCCCACTACGGTGGCCGTGCGCGTACCGAGCCGGACGGTCTTGCCGAGAACGGTGGGATCGCTCTTGAGCGTCGTTGTCCAGAAGCGGTAAGTCAGCACGGCTGCGCCCGCGGCGGCCGGGCCATCGTCTTGCGGACCAAGCAGGCGGCCGAGCACGGGATGCAGCCCCATTACTGAGAAGTACGAGCCGCCCACAACGCCCGCTTGAATCTCGCGGGGCTCGCCGACGCCCACCATGGTGAAGCCGATGGTGGAAAAGTCGCCGAAGGCGCTCAGGGATTTCACGCCGTCGCGCAGATCCCGGATCTCCGGGACGGAGAACGCGGCATCTTCGGCGCCGATGCCCCGGGCGCTCTGGCGGATGTAGATCAGGCGGTTCTCGTCGCGGTTGGCGAGCGGCCGGAGGAGCACGCCGCGCACCACGCTGAACATGGCCGAGTTGGCGCCGATGCCGAGCGCCAGGGTGAGGACCACGGTAAGGGTAAGCCCTTTGGTGCGGGCTAGCGAGCGGGCCGCGATTTTGAGGTCGCGCAATATGGTGATGACGGCTTCGTTCAGGCGCATATGATGTGCTCCTTCCGGAGGTCCGCGACGGTTCCCCGCGGCCCGCCGAATCTACCTTTATATCGAATAGGGCGATGCGAAATCGACAGGGTGCGGCAGAAATGTTAGCGCCAACATTTCGATCGCATCAGATCGAAATGGCGGTCGTAGGTCCACACAGCCAGGCTTAGCCGCTGGCCCACCGCGGCCGCTACCGCGTCGAACATGGTGATGGGCTGGCCCGCGTAGGCCATAATCAGACCTGCAGCCCGGATGTAATCGGCAGGTTCCGGATTGATCGTCGCGGACCCATCTACGGCCTGTTGAAGCCAAAGATGGGCGTAGGCCGTGCCGAGGCGCCGGAGAATCAAGGTGTAGGATTCGGCCAAAGTCAAATATGTGATGGCCACATAGCGGCCGGCCGCGGTTAACCTTTCGAGTTGCTCGTGGGCGTGCAGGTGGTACCGATCGGAAGGGTCGGCCAACGCGTAGAGCGGTCCGGTGTCGGCAAGAACGGGTTTAGGCATCGGCGGCAAAGTACCGGTCGTGCCGCCCGCTGACATCGGATTTGCCGCTGCCCTTCTTGGCCGGCGTTATCCGGAGCGGATGCGCGGGTCCAGCGGCGCCTCTACGCGCCAGGTATTCCCGAAGCGCAGCCTGCACTAGGGCTGTAAAGCTTGGCGCCACTTCCTGCCGGCTGGTGTACGACTGGAGCGCCTTTTCCAGGTCTCCCCCAATCGTGATGGTTGCCCGCTTCATGCAGCCATTGTATCACCAATTGGTGAAACTGGTGATACTGGTGATTTACCGTCGCTTGGGAGGTGCCGGCGCAGCTTTGAGCAATACCTCGATCTGATCCCTGAGGTGCTTTTCCTGGTCGTCGGCGAAGAATTTGTCGTCGCCCGCATACTGCGCGCGGATGGTCCCCTGGCGGTCGATGAATATGACCTGGGGCATGAGTAGGCGGAGGATCACGGGATGTTGCAGGTACTCCTGCACCGCGTTCTGATTGTTGAAACCCACCGGAAAGGGAGGCTGAAAGCGCTTGATAAAATCTGGCACATTCATAGCCGCCATGTCTTCGATGGCGCTGGCCAGCACCTGGAAACCGCGCGGACCGTACTCGTTCTGCATGGTGGAAAGAAACCCGACGGTCTTCTGGCAATGCGGGCAGGTGGTGAGGATGAACGCCAGGGCGCACACCTTGCCCTTATACTGGCTCACCTGGATCTGTTGTCCGCCGACCATGTTGACGGCGAAATCCGGAGAAGGACGCGGCAGTTCGGCGGCGTTCGCTATGGCCGCTGCGTTTGTCATAGCCACGCAAACCGCAGACAGGGTGCGCAACAGACTACGATTCGACATATGCCCACAGTTTAGCGCACGGGCGCAAGGGGGTTTTCGGCGCCTTCGAGACTGGTCACCACGTTGCCCGTCAACTGCACCAGAAAGTGGCCGTCATCGCCGGCGCCGGAAAGCGTTGTACCGCTTTCGGAGTCGATCGCCAGGTGCTTCCATTTCTTTTCCAGCACCTGGCGGTACAGCCGGAAGTAGCGGGCGGCGGACGCCGCGTCGTCCCACTCGACGGCATACAGCAAGACCACCCTCTGCGGCGAGCGGCGCTCCAGCAGCGCGTACGCGCCGCCCCGCCAATGGGGCGCAACCGCCTTGGACTCCTCGCGGCCGGCGTACTGTTCCAGCAGGATGGCGTGATCCAGTTCGCCGACCGTGCCTTCCGCAATGCGCTTGTAGCCGCGGGCGTCCGGAAGCTGCGGCAACGCGGGCACGGCAGGCTGCAAGCCCGAAAAATAGGTATCCGGGTGCAGGATTTGCTGGGTGGACAGAGGCGGGCGGCGAAATACCTCCCGGAAAGCCTTCAGCTTCATGCGCTGGTACACCGCATTCTGAAACAGCAAGCCCTGGCTGTAGGGAAACACCAGGGTCTGACGCAAATACAGCGGCTCGCTCCCGAAGACCGGATACTCTGTGGCGCCGGATTCGGTGGCGTGCGCCATACTTTCGACCAGGGCCGGCGAGGTGGCGAGGGATTGACCCGCCTTGCGCGCCAGGTACTCGGTCATCAGCCACTGGGCCTGTCCTTCCATGACGGCCAGACGCGCCATCGAACCATCGTCGCTCTTGCGGCCCTGCTTGATGAACCTGTCCAGGTTGACGTTCTGATCCGCCAGGGCGTGCCCGAGCTCGTGCACCAGGGCGGGCTCGCGCGTGGCCGAAGGCGTCCAATCGGTGATGAACATGCGCTTGCGATGGAAGTCGTAAAACGCCGCGGCCTGTTCAGTGAGCAAATCGACCGTGTTCTTGGCCAAGTCGAAATCCTGCGGCACCAATCCGAATTTCTTGAGGGTCAGCTCCTCGACTCGGATTTCTTCGGGCGAAGTGGCTTCCTTCATGCGCTGTTGGAGAAACTCCTTCACCTTATCGCGGGTGATGATCTCGGCCGGCACGCTGTGCTTGATGCGGTAGCCGGTGATTTCATGCAGGTCCTGCAAGATGCCGCCGATTTCGCTGAAGATTTCGCGGGCCTGGGCAACGTCCACGCCGGACTGGGCGGCGGCGGGCGCCGCAGCCAGGAGGAGCGCCAGTAGGATGGCCTTTACACGAGTCGCCGGCATGCTAACTCACCTCTCGAAATACGTTCCACTTCGTCCTGAAAATGGCGGCGGCGGTCATGGCTAGCAGGCCGCCGGCCAGCACTGTCATTCGGGCGCCATAGGCGTGCGCCAGTGCCCCGGCTGCCAAGCTGCCGAAGGGACCCAGGCCGACCACCGTCATGGTGTAGAAAGCCATGGTGCGGCCGCGGAATTCATCGGGAATCAAGGTCTGGATCAGAGTATTGGCCGAGGCCATTTGACGCATGACACTATATCCGATCAGCGGCATAACCGCCAGGGAGAGATAGAAGACTCTGGACCACGCGAAGAAGCAGAAACCGGCGCCTAGCAGGAGCGCGCTCCAGGAGATCACGGTGGGCAGGGTGGACACGCGCGCGCGCCATGCCAGCGCCAGCGTGCCGGCTACCGCTCCGGCGCCCATGGCGCCCATGAGAATCCCCATGCCGCGCGAGCCGCGGTGAAAAATGGCGTCGGCGAAGAACGGCATCAAGACCAGGGCGGGCATGCCGGCGATGGTGGTGGCGGCCATCATGCCCAGCAGCGTGCGCACGGCGCGGTGGCCGTGTACGTACTTGAAGCCTTCGACCAGATGCGTCCACGGAGAATCCTGCGCGGGGCGGTTGAACTTTGGCAGGCGCATGGCCAGCAGGCAGGCGATCACGGCCAGAAAACTGATACCGTTCAGCAGGAAGCAGACGCCTTCGCCGACGGCCGCCACGAGCAGTCCGGCGATGGCCGGTCCCACGACGCGGGCGCCGTTGAAGATGGCCGAATTGAGCGAGATGGCGTTCAGCAGATCCTCCTTGCTGGTCATCTGGATGATGAGCGACTGGCGGCCCGGCATATCGAACGCGTTGATGGTTCCCAGCACTACGGCCAGCGCCAGGATATGCCAGACCTGCACCTTGCCGCTGAGGGTGAGGGCCGCCAGCACGAGAGCCTGACACATGGAAAGGATCTGGGTGACTACTACCAGGCGGTGCCGCGAGTAGCGGTCCGCCGCCAGGCCGCCCAAAGCGCCGAATGCAAACACCGGAATCTGGGTGCAAAACCAGGCCGTGCCCAACAACAATTCGGAATGCGTCAGGCGATAGACCAGCCAGGCTTGGGCCACGTTCTGCATCCATGTGCCGACTAGGGAAACGATTTGCCCGGCGGCGAACAGGCGGAAATTGCGGTGGCGCAGGGCGCGGAAGGCCTGCTGGAGGCCGTGCAGTTCGCCCGCGGGAGGGAGTCCGGCGGAAAGCTCCTGAAGGACCAGCGACGGGGCTGTCCCCTCGCGCCCCGGGGTGGGTACCGGCATGGTAAGTTCCAGGATAACGCACGTAGCTCGGGAGGCGAGCGAGGGTCGCCATGTCTTTCTACCGAATGGAGCATAATAGTGGATGTCGCTATGCTCGCCCCAAAGGTGTTTCTCAGCTATAGCCACGACTTACCCGAGCATGCAGCCGCTGTGCTCGACTTATCGAAGCAATTGCGCCACGACGGCTGTACCGTAACCATCGACCAGGACCAACTTTGGGTTCCCGAGGGCTGGACCCTGTGGATGAAGAATCAGATCGAACAGGCGGATTTTGTCCTGGTGGTCTGCACCGAGACCTACCAGCGCCGCGCGGAGGGAAAAGAAGATCCCCCCACCGGCGCTGGCGCTTCCTGGGAGGGCGCGATCGTTCGGCTGGACCTTTACGAGGCGAACGGCCGCAACCGGAAATTCATTCCCGTGCTGATGCGCGGCGAAGATAAGGTCCACCGGCCTTTCTTCCTCCGCGACTACCCATACTTTCTCGCCACTAGCCGCGACGGCTATGCCAAGCTTTGCCAGGTGGTAATGGGCGATGGGTCCAAGCCAAGCGTTGGCTCTGCAATTTGGAATATTCCTGCCTCGAACCCTAACTTCTTCGGGCGGGAGCAATATCTCGAAGACCTCCATGACCTGCTTACGACGGGCGGCCAACCCGCCGCGCTCACGCAGGCGATCAAAGGCCTGGGCGGAATCGGTAAGACATACACCGCCCTGAAATACGCGGATCAATACCGGGACGAGTACTCAGCCGGTTTCTGGGCGGTAGCCGATTCCCCTGAAAACCTGGTCTCCGGCTTTGCCGAATTCGCCCGCCTTCTGGACCTCCCTGAAAAGAACGAAAGGGAGATTGTCAAGGCCGCGACTGCGGCCAAGCGCTGGTTCGAATCGAAAAGTGAATCGGGCGCCATTTGGCTGCTCATCCTGGACAACGTCAACGACTGGGAAGCGGTCAAAGGGTGGATCCCTGCAACGAAGACCGGCCACGTGTTGATCACCACCAGGCTGCGATTCACAGGAAGATTCGCGCGCGACTTGGACCTGCCCAAGATGGCCGCGGATGAAGGCGCGGAATTCCTTTTGAAGTGTGGCAAGATCGACCCTCCAACCGACCTCGACCTGTCAGCCGCAGGGAGCATCGCACGGGAAATGGACGGGCTGCCGCTCGGCCTGGAGCAAGCCGCCGCATACATTGAAGAGGCGAGTCTGTCACCAGGCGAATATCTCGAGCTTTACCGTCGTGAAGGAAAGAAGCTGCGCGCCCGACCCGCCGCGTCCGTGGATCATGAAACTGTGACCCGGACATTTACCCTCGCCTTCGAAAAGTTGGGGCTGCGCGCAGGCGAGATCATCCGCATGGCCGCCTTCCTGCCCCGGATGCGATTCCAGAGTACATCTTGGCCGAAGGCAACCAGCCGGATAGCGAGTTCCGGGACGCGGTCGCGGATGCTGCTCGGTATTCTCTGATTCGGCGTAGTCCTGCCACAAAGACGATTGATATCCATCGGCTCGTCCAGGATGTTGCGAAAGATACGATGGACTCGGACTCCATGCGCTCCTGTCTTGAGCGGGTCGCGGGGTCGCTTGCCGGGAGCTTCCCAGAAGAAGTCGCGTTCGCGACCTGGCCACTGTGTGACCGCCTTCTCCCGCACGCCAGAGTTGTAGCCGCGGAGGTGCTGTCTTTTTCGATTAGGTCCGCTGGCGTAGCGCTGTTGCTCCATCAAACCGCATGGTATCTCGATGATCGTTCCCAATACAAGGAAGCTGAGCCGCTTTATGTGCGAGCGCTGGACATGCGGGAGAAGATACTTGGGCCCGACCATCCGGACACGGCCCGGAGTTTGAACAATCTGGCTGGCGTCTACCAAAGTCAGGGCTGCTACAGGGAAGCCGAGCCGCTCTACAGGCGTGCACTGGAGATACACGAAAAAGCACTGGGACCGAATCATCCGGACACCGCCACTAGCTTGAACAACATGGCTACCCTTTATGGCAGGCAGGGGCAGTTCGAGAAAGCCGAGCCGCTCTGCGCGCGTGCACTGGAAGTCCGGGAAAGAACAGTCGGGCCGGACCACCCGGACACTGCCACGAGCCTGAACAATCTGGCTGGTCTCTATCGCAGCCAGGGGCAATATAAGGAAGCCGAGCCTCTATTGAAACGTGGGCTACAGATAAACGAAACGGCACTTGGGCCGGACCACCCGGACACCGCCAAGAGTCTAAACAATCTGGCCGCACTGTATGCATCCCAAGGCAAATTCCTTGCCGCAGCGCCCCTGCTAGCCCGGGCGCTCGCTCTTCTCGAAAAGACTCTTGGAGCCGAGCATCCGGAAGTCGCTGATCTCGCCGAGAACTATGCTCACGTGCTTCAGAAACTAGGTCGCGGGTTCGAGGCGGCCAAGGTGCGAAAGCGCCTCAACTTGAAAGCTAAACGCTAACAGAGCTCGCCGGCCGAATCTCCGCAATCAGCGCGTCAACCTGCCGAACCACCTGCCCATTAGGCGCGATGTGTATGCCGCA
>OBLW0100000970.1_pt1 | contig 24673 bp, 20 predicted proteins | sample 1520161 | NCBI WGS metagenome assembly OBLW01 (sample SAMEA3539309, study PRJEB22396) | soil metagenome | biome: tundra; feature: field; material: soil | place: USA | collected 2010-05 | depth 0.15 m | reverse complement strand
CCAGGTTGGCGCTGTAAATCTGGCGGCCGTTCTCCTGGTCGTTGACGGCATAGCGATTGACATCGCCAATGATCGTCTGGTCCTGCAGCCCCTTCAGCATGCTGCCAAGCAGTTTGCCGGTGGCGATCGGGTCCTCGCTCCAGCACTCTTTGTTGCGGCCGTTGCGGGCTTCGCGGATGATATTCGCGGTGCCGCCAAGGGACACGTTGAAACCCAGTTCGCGGGTCTCTTTGCCAAGCAGCGCGCCGAATTCATAGGCCAACTTCGCGTCCCAACTGGCGCCGGCCGCCAGCGCGGAAGGCAACGCCGTGGCGTAACGGGCCCACCGCCCGGTATTCGCCACGCCCGATGTGCCGTCCGTCATCTGCAAATCGGGGATTCCCAGGCGCGGAACGCCGGGAACAAAGCCGGCGCCGCCCAGCGCCCTGGGTTGAGGACCGGGTTGTCCCGCGGGGGCATTCCCCCCATGGACCAAGCTCAGTTTCTCGTCGAGGGTCATCTGCTCCATGACCAGGTCGGCGCGCCGGTCCGGCGGCAGGCTCTTGTCCATCCACGGACCCGTTGGCGCCGGCGTTGCCACCCGGCCCTGCGCGAAGGCAAGAGGCAGCGCGGCGTTCAGAAGCACGGCCGCGATCCCCATCCTTCCGAGCCTATTCAACCAAAAACGGCATTGAGAACTGTTTATCATTTTTCGCTCCGTATTGCGCCAAGCCTGAAAGTGTGGTGTAACACGGGTTGCGCTTCGTGTCAATGACGATCAAAGCGGAGCGCGAAATGACGCAATCCAATCATTTTTCCGGCGCGGAGTTACTTGCCCGGAACCGCGTTTTGTTTGATGTACTCGTCGACGCGCGGGTCCCGGTCCGCGCCGGAAGCGCCCGCGGGGATGTAGTGGAAAGCCTCGGCGTACTCGACCCCGTACTGCTTGCCCAACTCGCGGTTGCGCGTCAGACTGAACTCGCGAATGTAGTTGCGGTCGGCGGTGACGTCGTCGTCGCCCAACAGCGGCAGCCGCTGATTGCGCTTCGCCAGCTCCGCCCGCAGACGCGATCCCGAGTGGCCGCCCGGACCCTTCGCAACGTTGGCGCGGATGGCATCTATTTTCTTGTCGATCTGTTTAGTGATGTCCACGACCCGCGTGATCTCGGGACGCCGCGCGAAGTAGTACTTGTCCTGGACCGTCTTGGGCTGCAAGCCGGCGGCAAAGTGCTCCGGAAAATCGTGGGCGCGGCCCGCCATCCAGCATGCCGCTTCCAGAGCCTTGGCTATGGTGTAGTGATCCGGGTTCTCCTCATCGTGCGCCCATGGGTCCCAGCAAACCACGGTATCGGCTTTGAGCAGGCGAATCAAAAAGATGAGCCGGCCAATCACTTCGTTGACGGAGACGTCGGCCATGCGGTGGTTGTTATAGTTCAGGTCGAAATGGCCCTTGCAGCCAAGGACCCGCGCCACCTCGTCGTTGTCGCGCTCGTTGCCGAGCACGTTCTCGCCGATGGTGCCCGGCGTGCCCAGACCCACGGCATCGCCCATATCGTCGTTGGAGGCGCGGACGAGGTAGCCGGTGTACCCCTCTTCAATCAGCTTGGCGACCGTGCCCGATGCGGAGAGGGGGATATCGTCGGAGTGCGCCTGGACCGCCAGCAGCGCCTTTCCGCTGTGCGGCTGGCCGGGTATGGATCGCTCCAGAACGATCCTGGCGGCGGCCGGCGCCGGGGCTTGTTGCTGAGCGCGCGCCAACCGGCCGATCGCGCCGGCGGTCATTAGATTGGTGCAGAAATTGCGCCGTAACATGGGTCCGATTATACTATCGCGCGGCCACGAATTGCTTGGGAGGCGCCGCCAAAAAGTGTGATTCAACTACACGGCCCCTGCGGGGCCGTCACCGGGACGGATGAAAAAGCGCTCCGCGCGGCGGCGATTTAATTATTGAGATGGAGGGGTATTGGCTCATGGAACGTGTTGATTTGACAAGGCTCCTGGGGCGATCTTTTTCGTAGGATCCTTGGCCTAGGCGCAGGCGATCATCTCAAGTTTAGCGCACTACCACTATTGCCGTTCTCCAGGGGGAATCAGTTTGGATCTGCTGCGTCAAGAGGGCCTGATCGCCACTTGAAGCCGATTCGCATAGAGGCCTACTGAATAGGCGAAAACGCGGCGGCCCGCCACAGGGAGATGTTGTTGTAGTTCACAATCTGTCCGCCGCGGGCCACCGACTCGGCGCGCACCTTCACCCACTCCGGATCTGCGTTGAAGGCATCCCACGCCTTCTCGCGATCCGCCAGGCTCGCGAACGGGATCAGGTAGGTGAGGTTCGGCATATCGGGTCCGATGACGGTATCGGCGTACAGAATCGGATTCACGCCGGAGCGGTGGAAAATCTGGATTTCCGGCCCCGCAAAACGCTCGTGCACCATGGCCAGTTGCCGGGCCGTGGGCGAGTGATAGATGCGCAATTCGAAATAGCGGAGGCTTTTCGGCTTCTCGGCGAGCGGCACGATCTCCGGCGAGAAGGCCGTCGCCTGGAGCAACACGCGCTGCGCGGAATCGTACGGAGGCTCGGCGCCATTCTCGAACTCCGCGTGGGCCTTCTGGTAGCCCGGGTCGCTTTCGATCTGTCCGGCCGAGGCCGTCATGTCGTCGGGACTCGCGTAACCGCCCAAGACCATCATGGTCTGGGCGTGCGGCGCCATCACGGCGGTGAACACGCCGAAAGCACGCATGTGTTTGGCAAACAACGGAGCTTGGGAAGAGAAGAACTTCTCGAGGCGGGTGGCCTGGTCGCCCTGCCGGTAGTAGAAATAATCCAGCCGGTACAGCCGGGTTCTTTCGGCCGGCGCCTGCGCCGCGGCCGCCTGCGTCAGCGCGCCGGCGCCTGCCAGAGACTGCACGAAAAAACGTCGATTCATGTAAGCTCCTTTTCTAGTCGCTTAGACCGCGGGCAACGCATAGGGCTTCCGATACTCCTTGGTCAGATAGGCGTTGGCCGTCTTGTCCTGCCCAAAGGTTTCCGTCTTGGGATCGAAGGCGATATCCCGGCGCAGATGCGTGCAAATGTTTCCCAGATGGCAAATGGTGCTCGCAAGGCGTCCGACTTCCACGTCCGCATTGGGCCGCTGACGGCTCTTGATACAATCCATGAAATTCTTTTCGTGCAAGCCGTCCTGGTCCCTACCCGCGGCCACCGCACTGGGTCCCGTACTTCCGTCCTTGGGGTAGACCTTCCAGCTTCCGTAGTAGCCTTCCCCATGTAACATCAGCGTCGCGTCTGTACCGATGAAAGCAATGCCCTCCGTGCTTCCATCGATTGGGTGGTGTTTGGCAAAGCTGCGCAACTCCCACGTCAGCATGAAGTCGCCGTAATCGTAGGTGAGGACTTGCGTGTCCGGAATCTCTTTCGCATCCTTCAGCCAGTAAATTCCGGAATTGCCGGAGACGTGGGTGGGAAGGCAGTTCTCCAATCCCCGCAGCGCCTGAATCCCCCACAGGGCCACATCGAGCATGTGCACGCCCTGATTGCCCAGTTCGGTGTTTCCGTAGTCCCAGAAAAAGCGCCAGGTGTAGTGGAAGCGGTTGGCGTTAAAAGGCCGCTTGGGCGCATTCCCAAGCCAAACGTCGTAGTCCACGGTTGGCGGCGGAGCGCTGTCCGGCGGGTTCCCGATGGTCTCGCGCACCTGGCATTCCCACGCGCCGATCTCACAGATTTTTCCCAGTTTCCCGGATTTCACGTATTCGATGGCGCTTTGAAAGTTGGCGCCGCTTCTATTCTGAGTGCCCACCTGGACGACGCGGTTATGCTTGCGCGCGGCATCGCGAATCAAGTGTCCTTCGTGAATGGTTTGCGACAGGGGCTTTTCGATGTAAACATCCTTTCCGGCTTGGATCGCCAGGAGCGTGATCATGCTGTGCCAGTGGTCCGGCACGGCCACGATGACGCCGTCGATATCCTTGTCGTCCAGCACCCTCCGGAACTCCTTCGTAGTGCCAGGGGCCTTCTGCTGGGCTTTCTCAAAGTCGGGGCCCGCCTTGTCGAGAACGTCCTGGTCAAGGTCGCAGAAGGTCTTGAGCTGGCCTCCTCGCGCGATGGCGCGGAGGGCATCGCCACGCCCCTGATTGTGTCCGCCGATGAGCGCCAGCACCACCTTTTCGTTGGCGCCCTTAGCCAGCGGATTCAGGTTCAGGAAGCTGGAGGCCGCGTACGCGGTCGCCAACCCGGCCGTCTTCGTAAACGTCCTGCGAGTTTCGTTTTCCATATCTTCTCCGGTCCCGAGCGGATCGCTACCGCTTTCTCATGATACTCTTCGATTCTCCGCTTCGGGCCGGTTTATCCGGGCGCCCGGATTTCCTTGCTCGCCGCGTTGTAGTCTATTCCTTGGGAGATCGATTCCGCCATCATGATTGTTGCCGACTTATCTCAGATTCCCGGACGTACGTATCCGGCGCGCCGCACCACGCAGAACCTGGTCGGGGGCGCCAGCCCCATTCAGGCCACCAATTTTTGCATGGGTCACGTGGCCCTGGAGCCAAACGGCGGCCAGGTGCCCTGGCACAACCAGGACCAGGAGGAGATGTACTTCATCGTGGAAGGCTCGGGCGAAATGTGCCTGGGCGAGGAGCGCATGAATGTAACCGCCGGGCAGGCGGTTTATATTCCCCATCGCGTGTTTCACCAGTTGACCAACACCGGGGACAAGCCCATGCGAATGATCTACTGTTACGGGCCGGCCGGTGACGTGGCCCACTGGCGCCAGGAACTGGATGGGAGCCTGCCGCGCGCCGGAATAGAGGCGCCTCCGCTGCCGCCCGGCGCGTATCCGCAGTGTACGGAGAAGCCGCGGAGCCAATCATGATCCATTCCGTTGGCATCGTCATGAACGGCGTTACCGGCCGCATGGGGCTGAACCAGCACCTGCGGCGGTCGATTTACGCCATCATGCAACAGGGCGGCGTCAAGCTGGGCGACTCCGAAGCAATCATGCCCAGGCCCTTGCTCGTCGGACGGAATCCGTCCAAGCTGGAGGCCATTTCGGCGGAATTCGACGGCCTGCCATGGACCACCGATCTGGGGAAAGCGCTCGCCGATCCCGCGTATTCCGTTTACTTCGATGCCCAGACCACGGATCGCCGCGCGAAAGCCGTTCGCCAGGCCGTGGCGGCCGGAAAGCACATATACTGCGAAAAACCGGTTTGCGACAGCCTGCAAACCGCATTGGACCTTTGCCGGCTGGCCGAACGCGCCGGAGTGAAGCACGGCGTTGTACAGGACAAGCTGTGGCTGCCCGGGTTGCTCAAGCTGAAAACTCTGAAGGACCTCGGTTTCTTCGGCCGGATTCTCTCTGTTCGCGGCGAATTCGGTTACTGGGTTTTTGAGGGCGACACGGTCCCCGCGCAGCGCCCGTCCTGGAACTACCGCAAGGACGCCAGCGGGGGCATCGTCCTCGATATGCTCTGCCATTGGCGCTACGTGCTCGACGGCCTCTTTGGCGCCGTCCGGGCGGTATCGTGCCTCGGCGCAACGCACATTCCCAAGCGCTGGAACGAGGCAGGGGCGCCGTATGACTGCACGGCGGAGGACTCGGCTTACGCCACGTTCGAACTCGAAGGCGGCGTAATCGCGCATTTCAATTCTTCGTGGTGCGTGCGGGTACGCCGCGACGATCTTCTGACGCTCCAGGTGGACGGTACAAAGGGCAGCGCGGTTGCGGGTCTGCGCCACTGCTGGATTCAGCCCTACGGGGCGACGCCGCGTCCCGCCTGGAACCCGGATATCGAGAGTCCCCTGAACTACTTCGAGGGCTGGCAGAAAGTGCCGGAGCAGGATAGCTTCGACAACGCCTTCAAGCGGCAATGGGAGCTATTCCTGCGGCATGTGGTAACAGGGGAGCCGTTCCGCTGGAGTTTGCTGGAGGGCGCAAAGGGCGTCCAATTGGCCGAAGCGGGAATGGAATCGTGGCGCACGCGCGCGTGGGTGACGGTCCCCGAGCTCACCATGGCTGGCGTGTTGTCGTAACGGGCCAGCCTCACGGAAGGCTCTTCTGCATCTCAAGCACAAAGGGATGCCCCACAAAGTAATTGCCGTAAGCGCGCGTGGCGGCGAGCAGGCCCCGGCGGGCGGTCTCCGCGGCTTCCTCCCGTCGTCCCGTGGCGCGCAATAACTCCATCAGGCGGACGTAGATCTCGACGCTGAGATCCGGCTGCCGGCTCATCTCCTTTTCCTGGGTGGCGAGAGCGGAGCGCAGGCGCCGTTCGGCGGTAACCTTCGACCCGAAGCGGGCTTCCACAATTCCGGCGAAAAAGTGATGCCGGATCCGGTCCACTGGCGCGGCGGCTGTGTACGATAGACGTTGCTCGACATCCCTCAAGCGGGCCATCGCTCTACGGTCGCCGGCGAGAGCCTCATACGCCGCCAGTTGCAGCGCGCGTTCGTCGGGCTCCATAAACCAGGCTTGCCTGCGGGTAACCAGGTCCAGCGCCTCCGACATCAGCCGGACGGCCTCCGCATAACGGCCCCGCACATCTTCTTCAAACGCGCGGGCGTATAGAACCGGAACGATCTCAATCAGCGGTTCGTCCTTCCCGCGGAGCGCAGGCTCCGCGCCGCGCAGCAGGCGGTCGCCGCCCTCCAGGTCGCCTTGGCGAAGCCGCAGCATTCCCATCCGGCTGTCGTTGATGGCCTGGTAAGCGGGCGAGTTTGGACGGGGAAATCTCCCGGCCTCGCGGTACATTGCTTCGGCGTCAACCAGCGGCTCTCCGGCATTCACCGCCATGAAGGCCGTGTCGTGCAGTACGGAGCCAAGCACGCCGTGGTCCACCACGCGATAGAGCGCCACGGCTTGGCGGCATGCGGCTAACGCGTCGGCGTAGCGGCCCTGAAACGAGCGGGCATCGCACAGATTTGCATAAAGATTGGCCGCTATCCTGGGGGCGCCGCCGGGAATCCGCGGGAGCAATTGGAGTCCTAGAAGTAGTTGCGTTTCCCCTTTTGCGGGTTCACCGAGCAGTGCATAGGTAAATCCCAGCGTCGAACGAAGATCGGCTTCCGCCGCCGGCTCGTTGCCCAGTGCCTGGCCCACCCGCGCGGAGGCATTGTCCAGAATGTCGCTGAACTGAATCGCGTCGTGCTTAGTACGCAGAGGGCTGTACCAGTATGAGCTGGCGGAAAGGAACGTGTCTTTCACGAACTCGCTGACCCGTTGGGCCCGTGCGGCTTGGGCCCGAGCCTGCTCGGATTGATAGACGGAAACTACGGTCAGGCTGGCCAGCGCCGCAACCGACAGACCGGTCGCCGATACCGCGAGCCAGTGGCGGGCCGCGAACCTGCGGGCGGTGTACCCGGCGCTGTGCGGCCGGGCCTGAACGGGGCGGCCCTGGCAATAGCGTTCCAGATCCTCTTTCGCCTCCCGCACGGACCCATACCGCCGGGCCGGTTCGCTCTCGAGCATCTTCAGCAGAATCGTGGACAAATCTCCACGGAGGCGGCGCCGCAGACGCTCCCGGCTTACGGACCGCTCCTCCGCCGCGCGTTCCGACACCGCTTGCGCCGGCGCCTCGGCTCCACGTCCACGCAGGAGGCGATCCACCGCGTCCGCCGTTGACTTCGGGTCGCCGAACGGCCACGCGCCGGTCAGGGATTCGTAGAGGATCACACCCAGGGAAAACACATCGCTCAGCGCGTTGACCCGCTCGCCGCGGAGTTGCTCCGGACTCGCATAGCGGGGCGTGAGGGCCGCAAACTGAGTTATGCTTCCCTCCGGATCGCGCACCAGTTTGGCGGTGCCAAAATCGAGCAGCTTGGGCACGCCGTCCGCAGTCACGAGTATGTTGGCGGGTTTCAGATCGCCGTGAACAATCAGGTTTCTATGCGCAAACTCCACGGCATCGCACACCGGAAGGAAAAGCCGTATGCGCGCCTCCACTGGCAGGTTCCCTCCGGCGCAATACCGGTTCCAAAGCTGGCCCTCGACGTATTCCATCACCAGGTAAGGGTCGCCTCCGGACGTCACGCCGCCATCCAGGAGCCGTGCGATATTGGGATGCGCCAGGGCGGCCAGCAACTGCCGCTCGTTGCGAAAGCTGCGTACGAATTCTTCACCCGCCAGGTGCGGGGCCATTACTTTGAGCGCGACGGTCTGGTCGAACTGCCCGTCGGCGCGCCGCGCAAGATATACCGCGCCCATGCCGCCGCTGCCCAGCAGCCGCTCCGTCCGATAAGGACCGAAGATCCGCCCTTCCTCCGGCAACTCATCCCCGGAGCGATCTCCGGCGGGCGCCTCCTGCCCGGCGGCCGGCGTTTGCAAGCTGAGTTCGGCATGCCTACGGTCCGCGGCCAAAAGGGACCGCGCCTCTTCCCGAACCTCCGGATCGAATCCGGCTTGCGAAGCAACCCAGGTCTCGCGCTCGGATTCGGGTTGTTGCAGCGCGGAGCAAAACAACTCCTCCACGCGCGGCCAGATAGGTTCCATGTTCGTTCCCTACTGCTCCGGCCGGATCTCGCGGCAAAGCCATGCGCAAGCCAGTCTCATGTCGCGGTCTACGGTCGCCTTGGACACGTTGAGGATGCCCGCGGTTTCTTCGGCCGTGCAGCCCAGATAGACGCGCAGCTCGAGAATCTTAGCCTTCCTGGAATCGATTTGTTCCAACCGCGACAACGCGCGGTCCAAATCGAAGGCGTCTTCTTCCCGCTCCCCGAGCCATCGGATATCCATCGTAAAGGGCAGCAGCCGTCCGATCCGTCGCTCCTCCCGAAGGCGCGCCCTGGCATGGTCCGTCAGGATCCATCGCATCGCCCGCGCGCAAAAACTGTAGAAATGTTCACGATCCTTCCAGTCCGACAGCTTCGCTCCCGCAAGACGCAGATATAGTTCCCCCACCAGCGCCGTCGGCTGAAGAGTCTGATCTGGCCGCTCATGGGCCATACAGCCGCGGGCCACCAGCCGCAGCCGGCTGTAGGCGACGGACAGCAATTCGCGAAAAGCTTCGTCGCGTCCATCGCTCCACTGGCGCAATAGCTGGGTAATATCGCCATCCGCGGCCGGCGCAAAATTCATGTTTCGCGTTCCTCGGGCCTTCGCGTCTGTCGATATTATACAGCTTTTAAGGACCTGTTTATCCCTATCTGCCGGATATTTGCGGGGCCTTGCGCCGCCGGCGCGAGGCCGTGGAACGGCTCACTGCTTCACGAAATCGAACTTGCAAGCGCGGCCCACAATGCCGAGTCCTTCGTTCCTGGTTCCCGTGCCCTCCGTTTCTTTGAACTGAGCCTTGACGTCGTAGCTATATTCCTCGCCCTTGTGGGCGAGAATTCCACGAGCGTAATTCCTGGAGGCGACTATGCCCGTTGCGGACAGCTTGGCGCTGCCATTGTCCGCTATCTTGCCTTCGATCACGAAGTAGCCTGGTTCCTCAGCCACTCCGCGCTCTCCGTGGAGGTTGCCGGCGCTGACCACGCTGGGAAAGTGCCAGGTGTAGCCCTCGGTGCTCCCTTTTGCAGGGCAGGTGAGCGTCGTGGCCCACTTGCCGTCGAAGCGCTCCCCCGCAACCGAAACGCTCGCGGGGAGCAATATTGCACAAACCAATAAAAAACGCACCGTCTTCTGCATTCTATTCTCCAGTTTTCAAATCCTAGAGCACCGTTTTCGCAGCCTTCGAGTTCGCCTCCTTCAAACGCTCGCAGAGTTTTTCGCCGAACGGGTCCCCGAGAGTCCCGCTGTTCTTTTCGTGGGTATTGTTCATGAAGCCTTGCCGGATCGTGTCCGTGCTGTCGAAGACCTTCTTCCCGTCCTTGTCGGTCAGCCAGAAGTGAATCTTCGCATTTTCACGTCCTGCCACACTGCCCATAGCAAGTGCCATCCGTTCTAGCGTGTTGCCTTTGTGCCACTCCAGGACTTCACCGTCGAGAGCATACTGAGCAGCCGGATCTGAGGGAGCGTCGGAAATTGCGCCGAACTGCTCCGCATTCTTGTTCTTGAGCATCGTGATCGCCCGGACCTGCAGTTCTTTCATATCGTAGGGAAACTTCACGCCGGAAGCGACCGTGAAGGCATGAACCACGAGCGCCGGTTTCTCCTGGGCGAGGGCCGGCGCAAGCGCCACGATAACTACGAAAATCACCTGGGTAATCCGTTTGAACATAGTTTTACGTCCTTTCCGAGTTCTCGCTCTTCATCCATGTAGCGGCGCCCGCCGGCAAAATGACTCACGCTCAGTTTTTGGCGGCCGGATGCAGTAACGTCCCGATGCGATGGCGAAGGGCGGCCGGGCTGAAAGGCTTTTGCAGGAAGGGCAATCCAATTATTGCAACTTGCTGTCGGTTTCGAAAATCACCCGAAATCATGAGCGCTTTGATTCCAGGGCGTTCCACCGCAATGATCTTGTAAAGTTCCAGACCGCTCATCCGGGGCGTTTCCACGTCCGACAGCAATAGATCGATGGAACCGGGATAATTGCGGGATGCTTCTAGTGCGGCTTCGCCCTCGCCCGCCGTCAGAACCGTGAAACCATCGGCTTTGAGCAGCTTCAAAATGAAGAACCGTACTTGAACATCGTCCTCAAGCAGCAATATCACCATCGCAGTAAGGCCTTCATGCATGTAGCGGCGCCCGGAGGCAAAATGACTCACGCCGGGTGTAAACTCGTACTGCCGGTATACCCCTTAGGGAATTTCCCACGTCATGCCTGTCGCGAGCTTCCGCTTCTACGCCGAACTCAACGACTTTCTGCCGCCGGAGCGCCGCTTCACGGAGTTTGCGTATACCTTCCTGGACGTCGCAACCGTCAAGGACCGCATCGAGTCATTCGGCGTGCCCCACACGGAGGTCGATCTCATTCTGGTCAACGGACAACCGGTGGATTTCGCCTGCCGCGTTCAGGATGGCGACCGGATCAGCGTCTACCCGGTCTTCGAATCGTTTGATATTGCGGGACTCAGCCGTTTGCGGCCGGAACCGCTGCGCAATCCGCGTTTCGTACTCGATGTACACCTCGGCCGCCTGGCCGCCTACCTGCGGATGTTGGGCTTCGACGCTTTGTATCGGAACGATTGCGCCGACGAGCGTTTGGCGGAAATCTCGCGCCACGAACACCGGATTCTGTTGACCCGCGATGTCGGCCTGCTCAAACGCGGCGCCGTGACGCACGGATATTACCTTCGGGCAACCGAACCGCGGAAGCAACTTGTGGAAGTGGTACGGCGCTTTGACCTGGCGCGCATGGCCAAGCCCTTTACGCGGTGTTTACGATGCAACACGCCGCTGACGCAGGTGAGCAAAGACGAGGTGCGCCATCGACTTCCCGCCCAGGTTGCCGAACTGCACGATGAGTTTCTGCGCTGCCCGGATTGCGGCCGCGCTTACTGGAAGGGCGGCCACTTCCGCCGCATGCGGCAATGGGTCGATGCCGTCAACGCCGTAGAATCCGCGACGCCAACCAGAACAGCGCACTGAGTAAAATGCAGGTGGTAAGCGGGAAATAGAAGCCGTAGTTCTTTCCGTGGATATAAATGTCCCCCGGCAGGCGCCCCAGCCGGATTGGCAGCCGTCCGCCAAACCAGAAGAGCAGGCCCGTCACGACCAGGACCACACCCAAGGCAACCAAAGTGCGGCCGATATCCATTCCTCAGTATCGACTATCGGGAGAGCGCCGTTGTGGACTGCGGGCGCATCGGGGCGTGCGACATAGAGGTGGGGAAAGCCGCGACGTTCACGCCAGAGGAGGAAGTCTGAGAACCCCCTGTACTTACGGCTGCTGGCCCGTGGTGGGGCGGACCCCCTGGTCCGCGGCCGGTCCCCTGACCGGCCTTCGGCCGCGGACCAGGGAATCCGCCCAATACGCATTAACCTAAGCCCACGCAGGTAAAGGGCGAATAAAGCGATTACCGGCCACAAGTCGACTTATCAGGAGTAATCCGCGCCCGCAGTCGGCGCACGCTTCCCAGATCGCCGTTTCTATCCAGCTAAAGCGGTGTGCATCGCTGTCTTCGAAACTTGTAGTACCCTAGTTCCATTAGTACTCAATGGTCTATGCTAGCGTGATCGGCGGGCGTTCCGGCGGCTGAGCGGCTTACTTGCGAGTACATGGAGGTCGTGTGCAGCAACCTGGCGTGGTGAATGTCAAACACGCTATTTCAGTTATGCTTCTCATGTTTATGGCCCTGCCTCTGGGGGGCGACCTCTGTCGAGCGCGCCACACCAGTGGTCCATCTATTGCATTGGAACATCAGGAAATTCCTGAACTGCGGGAATTGAGGCGTCAAGGCAACATCCTGTTTCGGGCCGGTGACTACCTCAAGGCCATCCAAACTTACGAGAGCGGTTACCAGGAGGCGACGCGCCGGGGCGACATGGGTTCGGCGCTGCGGTTCTTGAATAACCTGGGAAGTGCGGATTACCAGCTTCTTCGCTACCGCGACGCTACAAAGGCCTATCTCAAGGCCAGGGAGCTCGCGATATCACAGCCCGATCGGGAAACCTTGGCAGCGATTTATTTCAACTTATCCTCTTTGTATGAACAAATGGGAGAAATCGATGCGGCTAATGAATCCGCCCGGCGTGGCCTGGAACTGCCACCCGAAGTCAGTGCCAAGTTCCGATCAAGGCTGCTCATCCAGTCCGCAGTGATTCAAATTCGCCAGAGGAACTGGGACCGGGCGATCCTTGGACTGCGTCAAGCCATCGACCTCGCGCGAGCTCAGCGCGATGTCACCGTTGAAGCGCAGGCGTGGAATGAACTTGGCAACGCTTTGCTGGAGTGTGGTCGGCTGTCCACTGCGGAGGCGGCTCTGCTTGAATCATTCCGGCTACGCAGCGTGAGCCATGACGAGCGCCTGCATTTTTCCTACGAGTCGCTCGGGAAATTGCGTTTGCGCCAAAACGACCGGGCCTCGGCTCTCGCCTTCTTTGATAAGGCCATTCAATCCGCTGCTACTCTGGGTCCCGTCGCCCTTTGGCATCCTTTTTATGAACGCGGAAGGGCCAATTTGGCCGACTCACACCTGCGAGCCGCGTATGCAGATTTCGGAGCGGCCCTTAAGAGCCTGGAGATTTGGCAAGCCGAGGTAGTGCCGGCGGACGCATTCCGAGTCAGCTCGGAAGGGGAGCTGCATGAGGTCTATTCTGCGTATATCGAATTGGGCGCTCGACTATACCGCCAAACTGGCCAGGAGCGCTATGTGGCGGAGTCGTTTGCTGCAGCTGAAGCTAGCCGGGCCGCCAGTTTGCGCACTCTATGGCTAGAATCAGGACTGACAAAGGAGCTTCCCAGCGATTACTGGCAAACCCTTTCCGTTTTGCAAGCGGCAGAATCCGCTCAGCTGAGCAGCGCGTCCAATGACGGCACAATCCGCGGTCTGCGTCTGAAACTCACGGAGATGGAAGCCGCCGCAGCGCTCGAACTGCCGCGCGTGTTGAGGGACCCAGATCCCTCGGCCAATCGGCTTCTGCAACGGACGCGTCGCGCCCTCAGGGGTGACGAGGTCTTTATAGGTTTTCACATCGGGGATTCAGAATCGTGCTTGTGGGCCATAACTCATGACGCCCTTGAGTTTCGAGCATTGCCGCCACTGGCGGAACTCAATCGGGATATCAATGCTTTCGTTAAGGCCGTGGTTGAAAACTCGGGCGAAGCCGACATTATGGGACGGCAGCTTTACGATCGGCTCTTTGGGAGCATCAGCCCCGGATTGCAACAGAAACCGACGTGGGTTCTAGCCCCGGATGGCCCGCTATTTGATCTTCCGTTTGCCGCACTGGTCCAAAGCACTACGCTTAAGCCCCGAGAGTATCTCATTGAGCGCCATGCGATTCGGATTGTGCCCGGCATTTCGGCTCTGGTTCGTTCTCCTCCACCGGAAACTGATGAACTCTTTGTCGGTGTTGGCGATCCGATCTATAACCGGGCGGATTTGCGCTGGTCCCGTGCGAGGCGGCCTCTCGCGCGCTCGGCTGTGAATGCTTCCCCTGACAGTTCCCTTCGTCGCATCCTGGAATTGCCGAGGCTGATCGGGAGTGCCCGCGAAGTCGAGAGCTGCGCAGAGATTTGGCGAGCTAATGGGCGGCAGGCTCTTGTGCTGGAAGGCACGGATGCAAACCAGCGCAACTTGGCTGAAGCGCTCCAGCATAACCCGTCAGTACTCCACATAGCGGCCCATGTGCTATTTCCGTCCCCCCAGACGGGCCTCGGAATGCTGGCGCTCGGGCTTCAGCCAAACAACCAGGTCGAACTCTTGAGCGCCACGGAAATCGCCAGTATGAGGGCCAAGCTCGGACTCGTCGTCGTGGACGGATGCAGTTCCGGCCATGGCGCTATTCTTCCCGGAACCGGTTTAATGGGCATGACACGGGCGTGGTTGGTGGCCGGAGCTCGCGCTGTTATCGCGACGCGCTGGCCAGCAGCCGATCAGGACACAGGTGAACTCTTCTCCTCGCTGTACCGCCTCTACTTTTCGCAGCGTTCGCATGCGCCGATTTCATTTGGAAAACTGCTGCGGGAGGCGCAACTGAGCGAATTACATGCAGGTGGGCCTCACGCCGCTCCTGCCTATTGGGCCAAGTACTTCTGCGTCGAAACGAACTGAACACTGCTTACGGCACTGCTTGCGAGAGAGAACGGGAATGTCGCAAAGAGCTCAAGTGGACTGGAGGGTCGTGGTTGACCAGATTCGGCAGGGCGATCCGGCCGGAGAAGAGACGCTCTATCAAAACCTCGACGGCGGAGCACGTCTGTTCCTGCAGCGCCGACTCGGAACTCAGGATATTGACGACAGGGTTCACGACCTATTCTTGACGGTCGTCGAAGCCATACGCCGCGGCGAGGTTCGGGAACCGGAGCGCTTGATGGGCTTCGTGCGGACTGTGCTATACCGGCGGCTGAATCTGGAGGTCTCCCGCATTATCAGGAGCCGGGAAACGACCTCCGAGATCGACATCGCCGATCAACTCAGCGCCTCCGGGCCCACTCCGGAACAGCAGACGCTAGCCCACGAGAAGATCGCGCTTATGAAGCAGGTGCTCCGGGAAATGAACGACCGCGATTTTGAAGTCTTGACCCGATCCTATCTCCGGGAACAGTCGTCGGAGCGGATTTGCGTGGACATGGGACTGACGCCGACACAGTTCCAGCTGCTCAAATCGAGAGCAAAGGCGCGACTCTCCGAGCTCATGCAGCATAAACTCGGTCGCAAGCGATTCAGTCGACGATGATGATGACGGGCTCGTGAGCGGAATCCCGCGAGACTGTGGCTCTGAAATATGCTGCCATGAGGATCTCAAGCAATGCAAACATTTTATTTCTCCTGAAAGGTGGACTTGGCCTGCACCGCGCGCGAAGGGGAGCCGGCGTCCAGGAACTGATCCGCGTGAGCCGTGTGCTCACCAATCCGTACCCGAAGGGTCCGAAGCGCGTGCGACCAAACGTACGATAGCTCACATTCAGCGTTTGGGAGCAGATTGAATTTGGATGGCAGCCGCCTGCTTCAATTAGTTAGCGATCCTTGTTGGCAATTGGACGCGCTAGCAATGTTAACTCTTGGAGATAATCCGAAAAGAGTTTGATAGAAATACCTTCTTGGCCCCACTGCTTCAGTAGGAGCGCGTCCCATGGCCTCGCCAACGATACTCCTCGTGGAAGACGAGCGGTGCATTACCACCCTGCTTACGCGGGTTCTGAAGGATGGAGGCTACGAGGTTTTAAGCGCCGGGACGGGTATAGAGGCGCTGGCCCTTGGGCGGCTCCATCGAGGCGAAATTGCCCTGTTGTTGTGTGATATCGGGTTGCCGGATCTACCCGGCCCTGAGCTGGCCCTCCGCCTCGGAGAACTCTGTCCCCAAGTGAGAGCCTTATTCACTTCTGGATATCCTTTGGAAATTTTGGCCGACCGGCGTCTTTTGCCGCCAGAGACTCTTCAGGGCGAGAACACCTTCTATATTCCAAAGCCATTCCTGCCAAGAGAGCTACTTGGCCTCGTCGATAGCATCTTTTCCAAGCCAACTAAGGTGGCCATCGCAGGAACCGATCGGAAAGGAGACGCACGTGTCAGCGCCGCACATTGATGACGATGCCCTGGATCAATACGCATCCGGAACCCTTCGCCCAGAATTGCTCGTAGCCATGGAAGAACATCTGCTGATCTGCCCGGATTGCCAAACCCGACTGATTGCGGCGGACGAGTTCATCGGACTTTTTCGGGCGGCAGCCACGCAGCCGGACGCCCGACCACGACCGCTCTGGCAGGGGCTGTTCAATGTTCGCTGGATAGGCGCCGCTGCTGTGGTCGCGGCCGGGTTTCTCCTCACCTTTGTAGAATTTCGGACCCCCCCCATGACGCCAGCCACGGTCTTCATGCAGTCGCTACGGGGACCCGAGGCCGTAGCGGGTATAACCGCGGGGAAACCGGTTCGGCTTGTTTTTGATCTCACGCCGACTGGGGCTGCACGGGATTACCAAGTCCAGATCGTAAATCTGCTCGGAACCCAGGTTCTGGCGAGTCCTGTGGAACTCAAGAATGGACGTCTGAGCGTCCTGATTCAGAAGCTGGGGTTTGGATCCTATTGGGTTCGTATTTACCATAGGGCAAACGGCGAGCCGATCGCGGAGTACGGACTGCGAACAGAATAGAGAACGTCGTCCGATAAGGAGCAGCAATGGAACGCCCAGCAGTCGAACTATATCTTACAGACGCACTGAAACCCGTTATGGCCATGCCGGTGCCGGATGCTCGCTTATCTCGTCCCGATTCTGCCGAACGCAGCCGCTTGTTGGCTGCCGATGAAATGCGCAAACGCGCGCGGCTGTACGCAAGGCGCGCGGCAGTCGAATATCTGATCCAGTCTTTGGAAAGGTACCAGCGATCACAAGACACTTCGATGGCGGAGTGCCTCGGGTTCAGCACCGAGCGGGAACCGGCGACCAAGGTATCGGCTCGGGTATTGAAAAGTTAGTCCTAGATCGGGAACTTCAAGATCTTAAGGTAGGTGCTGGCGGACCCGCCGGGCCTGCGGGCGCACAGCATTTCACGGGTTGAGGTTCGGGCATGGATACCTTCCCTGAGGCGCTCTTGCTGTTCGCCGCCATATTCCTCGGAAGCATTCCAGCCGTCGCGTTTCGAACCAGGCATTAAAATGCGGTCGCTTTTCTGGATTTCGACGAAATAGCCAGCGCGAGGAGTCGCGGACGGTGCCTTTCACGATCCACCGGCCCCGCTCTTATGTCGCACCCGGCGCATCGCAGGAGAGATTCCTCACTCCTCGCCGAGGATCCAGGCGCGGGTGAACCGCGCCCAACGAACGTCGCGGCCGCCTCCGCGTACTTCCTGCTGCCAGACAACAACAATCGTGCCATCGAGGGTCTCGGCAGGAACCTTTCACGGGCTTTCATTATTTTGCCCCCGGCGGCCTCCGGCTGATCAGGTTGGCCAGAAGCTGATATGCGCCGTCGGTTCCGGCCGGCAGTTGGCGCCACAGCCCCAAGCCGACATAGATCCACCGTCCCCGGCCGTACTTCGCTTCGACCAGCGCTCCGAGTTTCTCCCCTGGATTGTCCTTGAAGGAGTCCGTCATCGAGACCAGATCCACGTACTTGGGATCTTTCTCTCCCAGGAAATAGAGGCCGCGCTCCTGTACCCAACCGGCCCACGCCGCCGGGCCGATCCTGTTCGGAAAATTAAACACCGGGTCGGTTGGCGCGAGTATCTTGACCGGGGCCGTCTCGTCGGTCACGCGGTTCCCGCTGACCTTGGCGGGATACGGACCGTACTCCTCCTGGTTGAACTCCATCTTGTTGTACTGCACGATGACGGTCCCGCCCCGCGAGACGTAATCGAGCAGACGGCGGTTATAGGCGCGAAGATCGGCGCGCCGCTCGTAGGCGCGGACACCCGTCACGATGACATCGTGTTTGGACAGGTCGCCCCAGGCGAGTTCGTCCTCATCGATGTAAGTCACCTTCGCGCCCAACTGCTCGAGCGCCGGCGGTGTCTGGTCGCCCACGCCAACAATGTAGCCGGCGTTGATATTCGGCGTGACCTTCACATCGACCACCTTCAGCGCGGCTTCGGCCGGCTTGATCGCCTGTCGGCGCTGAATGTGCGGATATTCGATTACCTGGTAGCCATCGGAGAACCGCTCATTCGGCAAAACCGGGGATGTGACCACCGCGCGCAGGGTGTACTGGCCGACTTTAGCGAGCGGCGGAGCGGTCACCTCGAACCTGGCCGACAGCGCCTCATCCTCGTGGGAAAAGCTGAGCGGCGCGCTCGCCGGCGTCGCCTTCCAGCCGGCGGGCAGATCGAGAGATACCGAGGCCCCCGCAGCGCCCTTCGTCCCATTGGTAACAGAGACGTGAATCTCGCGCCTGACCGGCGCCGATGCGCCGCCGCCGGAAGCCGGGATGATGGCGAGGGCCGGCGTGACGCTTACCGAGAAAGCCGGAACGACGTTGAGCTCCATGCGCTTGTCGCCAAGGTAAATGTCCTTCACGTATCGGAATTCCACCGGCGCCTCGCGAGTCACCTCGACATCGCCCGCTTTGACGTGGAACGTTACGCGGAACGGCGTGGGCGCGAAGGGAACGCCGAACTCCACATCCGCGTCGAAGATCTGAATCGCCTGGTTCTGCGGGTGCTTCCAGTAGTTGTCGTTGAAGTATGGCGTTGTCGGCCGGGCGTTTTTCGGAACGTGGGCGTCGGAAACGCAGGTGTAGGCCGCATCCTTCTTGAGGGCGCGCGGCGCGCAGGGCACGGGCGCGTCGAAGCCGGCGATCGAGACGCCGGTCACGCTGACATCCGACGGGCCGCGGTTCATGGCGAGGATGGAAAGCTTCACCGGCTGCCCGGCGATCACCAGCCCGTCGTCGGCTATCGCGTCGAACGAGAGGCCATGCGCGGCGAGCACGGCGTCCTCATAGTCGCGTTCCTTGATGCCGAGACGGAAATCGACTTCGTAGCGGGCCGCGTCGTTGAGCCCCATGCCGGCGAGGTGCGCGCGCAGGGTGCGGATGGCGGCGAGACCGGCCTCGGCGGGCTGCGCGGTGGCGTCGTCGTTGCCGGAGTCGAAGGCGTTCCGCGCGGCCTTGGCATCGGCGGCAATGGCGCCGAGTCCCGAGATCAGGGCGGCAGGTGGGTTTGGGCCGGCATACTGGGCGATGGCTTCCAGCCGGGTGTCCACGCCGTCGAAAAGCGAGGTCTCGGTCTTGTCCTTCTGTCCGGGAATGGTGCTGTAGATGAGCTGATATCCGCCGCCCCCACCGCCGCCGCGTCCATTATTGATTCCCGGAAGGGCCGGCAGGCCGCCCGTGCCCTGGCATTTGTGCTGGCTGCGCGCGTCGGAGCCGATTTCGGCGTAGGTGCGGCCAAGCAGCGCGTCGTACGCGTTTGTATTGGCCGGAGCGAGCTTCACCGGCGGCGCGGCCTGAGGCGTCGGTCCTCCGCGTCCACCCCCGCCCGCCGGGGCCGCGAAGTACAGTTTCTTCGGTTGCCAGGGCCTGAGCCTTTCGCGCAGTTGCGCGGGATATTTCGATGGGTCGCCGGCCGCATAGTAGGCTTCCCGGAACAGGACCGCCGTCGCCTCATGCGCGCGGTCGCCGCCGCGGCCCTGAATGTTCATCGTCAGCACGACGTCGGGGCGCAGGGTACGGAGAAGCCGGACGTAATCGCCGACAATATCCTCCCGGCCCCATTTCTGAATCACTTCCTGCGGATCGAACGAATAGCCGAAATCGATGGCTCGCGTGAAGTATTGCTCGGCTCCGTCGATGCGGTGCGCCGAGAGCAGCTCGGCAGTGCGCAGGATGGCCATGTCGCGGAACAGTTCGGGGCCGATTTCATTTTGTCCGCCGTCGCCGCGGTTGTTCTGCAGGTCGATCGAACGCAGGCCCATGCCCCAGGTGAACATGGCGAACAACGAGTTGGTCTCGTCGTCGGGGTGCGCCGGAGCCTGCATGAACGCGCCGTAAACGCCGAGCTTGCGAATGGCAAGACCGAGCGCGACGTGGCCGCCGTTCTGGCCGACGATCGAGAAGTTCATGCGGTTCTGCGCCAGAACGACAACCGTGGCGATAGTGAAAAAGATAGCGAGTGCGCGTTTCATAGTTCCCTGCAAGTGGTTCACCGCTTTCGGTTAAACCACAGTATACCTGCCCCTACCGGAGGATCTGGAACAGGTTGCTGTAGTCGTCCGTCCATAGCCTGATTTTCCGCCCGGGCTTGATCTCGGCCGATCCATCCATGATGAGCTTGTCGAAGCCGTTGGCCGGCGACGTCACCAGCACCCACGTGGCGGCGAACACGTCCTGCGCGTCGTCGTCATCGTTGTCCACCAGGCGGTCGATCTTGCCGAGCGCCCGGCACTCGCCGTCCACTACCGGCTCCAGGTCGAGGAAACGGTTCGAAATGTGGACGGCCAGGATGCCGTCCGGCTTCAGATGCCGGAAGTACAATTCCATGGCCTCGCGCGTGAGCAGATGCACGGGGACGGACTCACTCGAGAACGCGTCCACCGCCAGGACGTCGAAGTTTTCCGGGGACTCCCTTTCGAGCGAGAGCCGGCCATCGCCCATGGCCACGTCATGCCGGGCCTTGCAGTCGGCCAGAAACGTAAACTGCGCGCCCGCGCCCGGATCGCTCAGACGCAGCACCAAAGGGTTGATTTCGTAATAGCGGTAATAGTCGCCAGGGCGCCCGTAGGCCGCGATGGTGCCCGTACCGAGCCCGATCACGCCCACGCGGATGGAGCCGGTCTTCTGCTTGGCGCGGATGGCCAGCCCGACTCCCGAGTTGGGGCCAAAGTATGTGGTCGGTAAATCGTGCCGCACTGGATTCAGCAACTGCTCGCCGTGGTTGATGGTTCCGTCCGTCAGGCTGCGCGCGGCGGCCCAGTCCGTGGAGGGAACCGAATCGTGCACTCTCAGGCCGCCATAGAAATTACGGACCATCAAACGGGTTCCTGAAGTGATGTAGCGCGTTTCGAAGCCCACGCAGCCGGCCAGCAGCAGCGCCGCCAGCTCGATGAGAAACGCCGCCCATTGCTTAGCCCGGCGTGCCCAGCGGAACTTCAAATCGCCGCGCAGCAGGGCAAGCGCAATGACCGCGCCAATCAGCAGTTCTCGTTCCAGGACCTGCCAGGCGTATGCGGCGTACCCGGCGGCGGCCAATGCCGCCACGGCGCACAGGTAACGCGGCGGGGGAAGCAGGTGGCGCTGCCAGGTCGCGTCCGGATGCGCCCGCAGAGCCGTCACGGCTAGGGCCGCGGTGGCCACCAGCCCGATCGGCAGCTCGTAGTAAGCGTTAAATAACAGCGGCGCGGCCAGTCCGGCCAGCAATCCGCCCGCCGCGCCGCCGGCCGAGATCGTCAGGTAGAAGTGCGTCAGGTAGCGGGGATGCGGCTTCAGGCGCGCCAACTCCCCGTGGCACACCATACAGCTAATGAAGAGGCCCAGGAGAAACAGAGGAATCCCGGCCTGGATTGGCAGGACGCCGGCGTTCTTGCTGAACGTGGCATACGCCATACTGGCCAAGGCCGCGCCCAGCAGCTCGATGTACGGATTGCGGCGATACCAGCCGGCCCTCTCGAAGCAGAGGATGAAGGAAAACAGATAGACGCTGAGCGGCAGTACCCATAGGAGCGGAATCGCCGCCACGTTCTGCGAAAGATGGCTGGTGATGGCCATCAGCAGCGCCGACGCGCACGCCGGCAGCAGCAGCCACAGTGCATAGAGGCGCGGGCCGGGCCGGTCGGCATCCTCATCGTCGGCCGCCGGGTCCGCCGCGGGCGCGTTGCCCGACCGGAAGGTAACGAACCCGCACAACAGTGCGAACACCACGTAGGCGATGGACCACATGCCGGCCTGCTCGTGCGTGGTGAACACCGGCTCGAACAGCACCGGATAGCTGAGCAGCGCGAACATGGAGCCGGCGTTGGATAAAGCGTAGAGACGATATGGCATGGCGCCCTGGTATCGCCGCGCGTACCACGCCTGCATCAGCGGCCCGGTGGTGGCCAACAGGAAGTACGGCAGCCCCACCGTCGCCGCCAGCAGACCCAGAATCCGGAACAGCGGATCGCTCGGGTCCGGGGGCTTCCAGGAGGCGTTCGGGTAGATGGGAAGGGCCAGCGCGCTCACCAGCAAGAGGCACCCGTGCGTCAGCATTTGCGCGCGCGGCTTCAGGTAGCGAACCAAGGCATGCGAATAGAGGTAGCCCGCCAGCAGCGCCAACTGAAAAAACAGCAGGCAGGTGGTCCACACCGCCGCCGACCCGCCGAACCAGGGAAGGATGATCTTGGCGATCACCGGCTGCACCTGAAAGAGCAAAAAGGCGCTCAACACAATCGTGATTGCATAGAGAAACATGGATGGCGCCGACGATCGGCTAAACCCTCAAGCTTAACGCCTGGGCCTTTGCCTACGGGAGCCAAGGGGGTTATTCTGAGTCTGACATCCCGGAAGGATCGTATATGAAGCGAAGATCGTTTCTGAAGTCGCTCGCGGCGGCGCCCGCCGCCTGTCTGGCGCTCCCACGGCTCGCTGAAGCCGCCCTGCCGAAGACCAGTATCACGCGGGTCCGCATTTACAAACCAACCGATTTCAATCAGACTCTCAACCAGAGCAACATGCTCGTAACGGTGGAGACCGAAGCCGGCATCACGGGCATCGGCGAGGGCGGCGTCAAGGATACCCTGGAGCAGTGCGCCGGCTCCCTCATCGGCAAGGACCCGTTCCGGATCGAAGCCATCTGGCAGGAAGAGTACATGGCGTGGTTCTATCCTCCCGGCCGGGAGAAGCAAGACGCCATGGGCGCCCTCGATCTGGCGCTTTGGGACATCAAAGGCAAGGCCCTCGGCCTGCCCGTCCACCAGATCCTGGGTGGGGCCGTGCGCAACTACTGCGAGTGTTACAACACCGGCAACGTTCGCCCGCCGGCGGCTCCGGGCGGCGCGCAGCCTACCATGAAGGACCGCGTGAAGGCCACCCTGGACGCGGGCTACAAACTCTATCGAATTGGCGCGGCCGATTCCGGCGCCGGAGCCTGGGATGTCCGGGCCCGTCTGCTTCAGCTCGCCAGGGATGCCAAGGAAATTCGCGAGGCCCTCGGTTCCTCCGGAGACTGGAGCGTCGACTTCCATCAGCGCTTCGAGTACGCCGACGCCCTCCGCGGCTGCCGGCTGATTGAGGAGTACGCGCCCTACCTGGTGGAAGATCCCGTTCGCGACGAGCATTTCCTGGAGGATATCCCCAAGCTCCGCCAGATGACCTCCGTGCCCATCGCGGCGGGCGAAGAGTGGGGTTGGCGCTGGGACTTCAACAAGCTCGTCGAGAACCACGACATCGATTTCAACCGCTGCACCCTGCCCAATGTCGGCGGCATCACCGAGTATCTCAAGATCCTGGCCATGTGCGAAACGCACGCCGTGGGCATGGTGCCGCACTTCACCGGACCGGTGGCCACCGCCGCTCTCGTGCACTGCCTGGCCACCTACCCGGGCTCGGTGATGTTCGAGTACAACTACGGCGACCGCAAGATTCCGTATCTTCCCGAGTACACGGATTTCAAGGCCGGCAAGCTCTATCCCAACGAGCGCCCCGGTCTCGGCGTCACCGTGGACACCAAGCCGCTGACCATGATTGGAGAAGTCACCCAGCCGGTCCGCCGCCAGATCTACAGCCGCCCCGACGGGTCGCTCACCCACTGGTAGGCAGCCGCGCGGCTCGCAATGTTAAGGTGAACTATTGTACGCCTAGTGTTGTGCGCAACTCGAACCGAGCAACTCGAACCGAGCAACTCGAGAACCGAGCCGCGAACGTAAGAGAGCGGTTGCCGGGCGCAATCGGACCCGGCCCAGGAGGATGGCCTATGGTTCCCTTGAAGACGCTATCGCGCAGGGAGTTGCTGGCCGCGGCTGGCGGACTGGCCGCGGCGGGGCTGGCGAAAGGGCAGACGCAGCCCGCGCCGGCGTCGCCGGTCGCCATCGCGCGTTGCCGCGCCTACGATAACACCTTCGACGATGCCCTGAGCGCCAGCCTGGACAAGATCGGCGGCATCGGCTCGCTCGTGAAGGGCAAGACGGTGGCCGTGAAGCTGAACCTGACGGGCAATATTACCCGGTACCCCAACCGGCCGGCGCTGCCTTACCGCAATGAACCCTCCACGGTGCTCTCGCTGGCGCGGCAAGTGGCTCGCGCGGGCGCGGCGCGGATCCGGCTCATCGAGTCCTTCTTTCCGGCGAAACAGGATCTCGATCTGTGGGCGCGCTATGGCCTGGACGTGAACGCCATCAACAACGTGGGTTGCAAGGTGGAGTGGGAAAACACCCAGAGCGTGGGACAGGCCAAACAGTACACGCGCATGAAGGTGCCGTGGGGAGGGTACATATTCCCCGCGTTCGATCTGAATCACTCGTTCGCCGATTGCGATGTGTACGTGTCTCTGTCCAAACTGAAACACCACTGGCTGGCCGGCGTCACGATGACTCTCAAGAACAACTTCGGGAACACGCCTTGCTCGCTCTACGGCGACGATTGCGGCCCCGATGGCAACGAGGAGCCCAGGGGGGAGCGCGGGCGGGTTTGCCACAACGGTACGGGCACGCCGCCGAAGGGGGTCCCGCAGGAACTCAACCGCGAGTCCCCGAGGGAGCCGGGCTATCGCATCCCGCGCATCGTCACGGACCTGGTGGGCGTCCGCCCGGTGGAC
>OBLW0100000969.1_pt1 | contig 24697 bp, 20 predicted proteins | sample 1520161 | NCBI WGS metagenome assembly OBLW01 (sample SAMEA3539309, study PRJEB22396) | soil metagenome | biome: tundra; feature: field; material: soil | place: USA | collected 2010-05 | depth 0.15 m | reverse complement strand
ATCTATAAACGAACCGAGGACATGGACGCCATGCTGCTTGAAGGTCTGTAACTGGCGGGCAAGCGCTTCGCCGGAGTAGTTCCAGTCCTTGAAGACGGCTTTGAGGCCTTCGGGCGTGACTGCTTCGACGCCGACGAGCGCGCCTTTGATATTTGCCTTGTGCATGGCGTCGAGATAGGAGCCGTCCTCGCCGGCTTCCATGGTGATTTGGGTATAGAAGACCATGTCCTTGGGCAGCTTGGCGAGTTCTTCCATCAGCTGGAAGCGCTCGGTGCGGATGGCCATGAGTTCGTCAAGTTTGGCTTGATTGTTTTGTTCGCGGGCGAGGCGAAGGTCGGTCAGCGTGACCGGATAAAAGTTGTCATCGGCCAAAGCGATAAAGCGAAAACCAATCCGCCGCAGTTCGATGATTTCATCGACCACGCGCTGATGATTGCGTTGCCGTGGTTTCTGCCCGTCGGTGCGCCACACGCTGCAGAAGGAACAGTGCTTGGGGCAGCCACGAATGGTTTGCACTGAGGCCCACATATACTTCTCCGGGTCCATCAGGTCCCAGCGCGCGGGCAGGAATTCGCTGCCTTCGAGCCGCCCGCCTGCATATATGCGCTCGGGCTTACCCGCCAAACAATCTCTGACGACTTTGCCCCAAGCCAGATCGCCATCGCCGGTGACGACTGCGTGGGCTTCTCCGCGCTCAAATGCCTCTTCAGGAAACAGGGTGGCGTGAATGCCGCCATAGACGACCCAGGCGCCACGGCTGCGGGCGATCCGGCCGACCTGATAGCCGCGCAGAGCGTTGCCGGTGTGGACACTGATGCCCACGATGTCACCGGGATGAATGGACTCCGGAACGATCTGCTCGAGAGATTCGTCGATGAGGATGGGGTCGCCTGCCGTCTGCGGTGTCGCAGCGGCGAGGACAAATAGCCAGCGGGGTGTAATGACTGCCGTTCCAAAAGAATTGTCGCTTGGGTTAACCAGGTGGACGCTCATGGAATCCAATCTTTGTTGGCGCGAGTTTAGTGGCCCAGAGAGCGTCTCAGTATTCGGAAGTATCCGTGCGGTGAGCAAATTCGCGCGATTTCCGTTGGCGGACATCCCGCCGGAGATCCCCTTAGACTGTTTGGTTGATTTTACAGGTTTGGTTTGATTCCGACCACTCTGGAGAAGAAAAGGCACGTGAATTGTGGAACCGCTCTAGACGCGGCTGCACTCTTCGATGGGAATCGGGACCTGCTCAACGATTTCAAGGCCGAATCCCTCAAGAGCAGGAATGTGCATGGGCGTGTTGGAGAGCAGTCGAATGCGCTGGATGCCGAGATCGGAGAGGATCTGGCCCCCGAGTCCGATGGCGCGGAGGATGCGCCCGGTGCGCGCCTGTGAGCCTTCGCGAGCGCGCATCTCCTGATGCAAAATGATGCGGGAAGCGCTGCCCTCGGGCGAATCCGCCGGAATCACCGCACCTCCCGGTTCGAAGGTGGAATCGGGAACGGGCGCGTGGTCGATTTCGAATCCGCGCGATGTGTTGTGGAGATAGAGAATCACGCCGCAACCTTCCTCGGCGATCATGCGCATGGACTGATCGAGAACTTCGCGGCAGCGGCAATCAGCGGCGAAGACGTCACCCGCAGTACAGCGCGTGTGCACGCGCACGAGAACGGGATGAGAACAGGGAGTACGCACAGCACTTTCGCGCGTGAGCAGACCGGCCGGTCCTTCGTGAAATGCGGGGCAGCCCGGGCAGAGATCGCCGCGCACGAGTGCGATGTGGCTCTCGCCGCCATTGACTTCGCTGTCGTAGGCAATCATGCGGAATTCGCCATGGCTGGTCTGAATGAGGGTTTCGCCGGCGCGCACAATGTAACGCTCGTGGCGGAGTCGATAGCGAATGAGCTCGGCTACAGTCAGGATCTTGAGCCCATGCTCCCGCGAGAACGGGATCAGGTCGGGAATGCGCGCCATTTCGCCGTCGTCGCGCATGATCTCGCAGATCACGCCAGATGGATTGAGACCGGCCATACGCGCCAGGTCCACTGAAGCTTCAGTTTGCCCTGCGCGGACCAGAACACCACCTCGGCGAGCGCGCAGCGGAAAGATGTGGCCGGGCCGGGCCAGATCGCTATAGGTGCTTTTTGGATCGATAGCGGTGCGAATGGTCTGGGCTCGATCGGCCGCAGAGATACCGGTTGTGACGCCCTCTCGCGCCTCGATGGTCTCAGTGAAGGCGGTGCCAAAGCGCGACGAGTTCTGCTGGGTCATGGGAAAGAGGCGCAGATGGTCGGCGCGTTCTTCCGTCAGGGTGAGGCAGATAAGGCCGCGGCCGTAACGGGCCATGAAGTTGATGGCTTCGGGGGTGACGCGCTCTGCGGCCAGGGTCAGATCACCCTCGTTCTCGCGATCCTCATCATCTACGACGATCACCATGCGACCGGCACGAATCTCCTCCAATGCTCCCGGAACATCGGTGAACGGAGGTTCGATGGTGCGGACGGTCTCTGGCATGGCTATGCCTTATTTTGAACGATTTAAGCCGGGACAGCAAAAGAGGGATCCAAGACCGCGAAAATAGGAGCCCGCAAAGTAATCGAGATGGCCGGCAAATTAGAGGATCGGACCTCAAAGCAAAAGCGCCGCCAAAGGCGGCGCTTTTTGACCTGGCCTAGAATTCGCTACAACGTCGATTCGATCTCAAAGCCCCAAGCCTCTAGAAGGGCCTCCGGGATATACTTTGAGTTCTTGTTCCGGCGAGCCCACTCACGGAGGCGGGTAGACCGGATGTACTGATCCGGGGTAAGTTTGAACTCCTTCACGATTTGCTCGAAGGAGGTTACGGTAGGCACAACAGGCCCTATGGGCTCAGGTTTGCCCCAATTCGGATTTCCACGACGCTTTGCCATTGTTTTTGTTGTCCTTAAGAAAGGAGTGATTTGTTGAAACATCCTCGGACGGCGGCTGGGGACCCTCTCGGTCCTGAGGAACGCTGATAGTGTTATTTTAAGTATTTTTTCTCCAAAAATCAATAGTAAATCGATGTTTTTGCGGCAATTACGATCAGAATTGTGATCGTAGAAAAATAGCTGCCTATATTATTGTGCAATATAGCCTTACCGGGGGTGTGACGCTATCCCGGGACCTCACCAATGATCGCAGAAGTTGTGCAAAAGTGGTCTTTCAAAGGCCAGCCATGAAACGATTACTCCTATGACAACAACTCGGGGGACTCTGGCACTCGGATTGGTCGCCCTGGTCACGAGCCTGACACCCTGTCAGGCGGTGGAGCTGAAGGTGGGCCGGGACGCCCTGCAACGAACTCTGCGGCAGCAGCTTTTCAGCGGTCCGGACGGGCGCTATTTCCTCAAGGGCAATCCTCAGTCAGCCTGCTGGGTTTATGCCGACGACGCGCTACTGAGCTTTGTGCAGGATCGGATCGTGGTCAAGATCAAGACCCACGCGCGGCTGGGACAGTCTGTTCACGGAGCCTGCCTTGGCATCTCGCTGGCGCCGACATCCGAGGTTTCGCTGGAGCCTTATGGTGAAGGAGAGACCATCGGATTCCGCGACGCGCAGATGATCAAAGTGAGCGATCGAAGAGAACTCAATTTTCTGCTGTCGCCGTTTCTCAGTCACCAGGTGCCTTCCAGCATGAAGGTAAATGCGGCAGAGCTCCTGAAGAAAGCGTTGGAGGGCTCGACAGCAACTTCCGGCTACAAAGTGTCGCTGGACAAGCTCAAGATTCACTCCGTACAAATTCAGGGCGACGACCTTGTGGTCGACGCGGATGGCGATATCAGCGTGAAATAACGCTGACCTCGTTCGGTGTTCTCCGGTCGAATGGGTTGGATGAAATGCGGCTGATCCAGCGAGACTTCCGATCGAAGAGAAAGACGATTGCACGTTCTTGCAGGATCGACCCTTTGGAGGGTGCCGGCGAAAGGGACGAACGACGGTAGCGCAAACCGGGTTTCTCGGGATGGTAGCGTAGAACACGTATGACCTCCCCTACCGTCGCAGTGTTAGGCGAAATCGGATTGCCGGTTCCCCTTCGCGAGTTGGCGGCGAGGACGTGGGATGTCATCGTGGTGGGCGCGGGCCACAACGGCCTGGCTTGCGCTGCCTATCTTGCGCAGGCCGGCCAGCAGGTCCTGGTGATCGAGAGCCGCGCGCGCGTGGGCGGAGCCTGCACAATTGAGGAACCGTTTCCCGGCGTGCGCATGTCGCCGTGTGCGTACCTCGCCGGCTTGCTGCATCCACTGGTGATCGAAGAATTGGAATTGCAGCGGCGCGGCTTCAAATGGACACCGGCGGTGAACGGTCTGTTTGTTCCCTTCCTCGATGGCGCCAGCATCCAGCTTTGGGACGATGACGAGCGATGCGTCGAAGAAGTGCGCGCGCTTGCTCCCGGCGATGTGGACGGGTTCAACGCCATGAGCGATGTGATCCGGCGGCTGCGCAATGCGCTGCGTCCGGGTCCTGCGGATAGCGGGCGTTCGGAAAGTTCTTACGCTGGCGATGCCTGGATCGGCGATGCACCCACGCGCGAGCAGATCGAAGAGCGCCTCGGGAATGACCCCGAAGCGCGCTCGTTGCTTTTCGATTGGTCGATGGCGGAATTTGTCGAGTGCTATCTGCGCGACGAACGATTGCAGGTGGCGTATTTCGGCCAGGGCGTGATCGGCACCAACGCCAGCCCATTCGATAAGGGCACCGCCTCGATTCGCTTCCATCATGCCTCAGGCCGGTTGGGCGGCATGCCTGGCATGTGGGGCTACGTGCAGGGCGGCATGGGCATGGTCTCGTTTTATTTCTGCGACGCAGCGCGAGAGAGTGGGGCGATGGTGGTGTCGGGTGTCCCAGTGGCGCAGATTGTGCCGGGCGAAGGCGTGCTGCTCGAAAGCGGCGAGCGCATTGCAGCGCGGACGATCGTGTCGAATGCCGATCCGCGGCAGACGCTGCGATTGCTGGGTGCCGCAGCAGATACGACGTGGCGCGCGAAGATCGAAGAAGTGCCGATCGAAGGCTGCACCGTGAAGCTCAATGTGCATCTGCGCGAACTGCCCAACTTCACGGCGCGGCCAGGGACCAACGAACCGCACCACTACGGACAGATCAATGCTCCGCTGACGAAGGACGAGTGGAAGGCAGGTTTTGCTGCTGCGCGGCGCGGCGAATTGCCAGAGCATCTTTGGTGCGAATTGTACTTTCAAAGCGTGCACGACGGCTCGGTTGCCCCGCCAGGCACGCACACGATGAGTGTGTTTGCTCAATATGTGCCCTACAAATTTGCCTGCGGAACTTGGGACGAGCGGCGCGACGAAGTGCGTGCGTTGGCTCTCAATTCCCTTGCCCGCTTCTGCTCGAACATCGACAGTGCTGCGGGCAATACCGTACTGGGGGCACAGGTGCTGGGTCCGCCGGATATCGAGCAGAAAGTGGGCCTCACCGGTGGACATATTTTTCAAGGCGAATGCCTGCCACCCTACATGTGGGCCAACCGCCTCTCTGCACGCACCCCAATGGAAGACTTCTATCTGTGCGGCGCGTGCACGCACCCCGGCGGCAGCGTGATCGGCATCAACGGGCGCAATGCGGCAATGGCAGTGCTGAAGGACAAGGGCAAGATTTAGCTTTTTTGCCAAACGCCGCTCTGCTATGCTCCGCCGTACATGCCCGCCGCTTCTTCACTCGAAAAAGTTCCGGCACTCAGGCGAGGCATTCGGTTCCGCGACCTCGTGCTTTTCTATGTAGTGAGCGGCCTCAGCATCCGCTGGACCGCGACTGCGGCTGCCGCAGGTCCAAGCATCCTTGTGGTATGGGTCGCAGCACTGACATGCTTCTTTGTGCCGCTTGCTGCAAGCGTGATGGAGCTGTCTTCGCGCCTCCCCGACGAAGGCGGACTGTACGTGTGGACGCGCGAGGCATTCGGCGACTTCTCCGGATTCATTGCCGCGTGGACGTACTGGATGAGCAATCTTCCCTATTTTTCCGGCGTGCTGTATTTCGGCGCGGCGTCAACCCTCTTCGCATTTGGCGCGCGCGGAAGGGCGCTCGGCTCAAGTCCGCTGTACTACCTGGGTTTTGCGACGCTTTGGCTCAGCATCATCACGCTGCTCAACATGCGCGGCGTCGATGCGGGCAAATGGTTGAACAATGTCAGCTCCCTTGGTGGCCTGCTTCCGCTCGCCGTCTTGCTGGTGCTCGCGGGCTTTTCGTTCTGGCGTTTCGGACCCGAAATGCGCTATCCCGCGGCGAGCTTTGTTCCCCATTGGACGCTCGATAACGCAGTCTTCTGGTCCAGCGTGTTTTTCGCGTTTGGCGGCGTGGAGGCCGGCTCGGCGATGGGCGGGGAGATTGAGAACCCGCGCCGCATCATCCCCTGGGCCATTCTTCTTGGCGGCAGCATTCTCGCCGTCAGCTACATCGGAGGCACCGGAGCGCTGCTGGTGGCGCTGCCGACGGAGGCAGTCGGCGGACCCGACGGTTTCGTGAATGGCATTCGAGCTTTGAGCACGCACCTTGGCGTGGGTTGGCTGCTTGCGCCCGTGGCGTTATTGGTCGGTCTCAATTCCGTGGGAGGTGCCGCGGCTTACCTCTCGTCCACGTCGCGGCTGCCATTTGTTGCAGGCATCGATCATTACCTGCCGTCTGCCTTCGGATGGATTCATCCGCGGTATCGCACGCCATGGGTGGCGATCGGCGTGTATGGGCTGGCCGGAATCGCCGTGGCATTGCTAGGCCAGGCGGGCACCACGGTGCGGGGCGCGTACGACGTGCTGGTCAGCATGGGCATCATCTCGTATTTTCTTCCTTATGTCTTTCTCTTTGCCGCGATGATTCGTTTGCAGGGGCAGACCGCAGGTCCAGAGGTACGGCGCGTTCCCGGTGGCACGCCGGTAGCGATTCTGATCGCGTCCGTCGGTCTGGCAAGCACCGCGCTCACGATTGTTCTCTCCGCATTTCCGGCGCACGACGATCCGAACAAGCCGCTCGCCGTTGCTAAAGTTTTGGGCGGGACCATCGTCCTTGTAGGAGCCGGCGTTCTGGTGTTCGTGGTGGAACGGCGGAGAGCGCGAACAAGCGCGCCTTTAGTCTGATCGGCGCAGACGCACCACTTCGCGCCGGACCGGCTTAGGCGGTAAAAACTCAACCTGCGCAGGCATCACTTCATTCCCCGCGATGAAGACACGTGGCTGCGCGGCCGCGGCGATGAAGTAAGCAATCTCACGGTAGTCTTCGAATTCATGGATCGCAAAGTCGGCTTCCTTGCCCGGCTCGAGAGAACCGAGACTGTTGCCGAGATCGAGACTCCACGCTGCGTTGATCGTAGCCGCTGTCAGGGCTTCCGCCGGCGACAATCCCATCTGCAGGCATGCAAGCGACAGCATCATCGGCATGGAAGCGATAGGCGAAGAACCGGGGTTGAAGTCGGTGGCCAGAACAATGGCCAGCCCCGCATCGATCATTTTGCGTGCGGGCGGATACTGCGTGCGGCCCAACGCGAAGACAGAGCCCGGCAGCAGCACCGGCTGCACCCCCGCTGTGCAAAGCTGGCGCAACGTTTCATCGGTCACGGTCTCGAGATGGTCTGCGGTTGAAGCGCCAAGTTCCGCAGCGAGAGCTGCGCCGGTGCCGGGACGGAATTGCTCGGCATGAATGCGAAGACGCAGGCCATGACGGCGTGCGGATTTCAACACCGTGCGCGGCTCTGCAACCGTGAAAGCATGATCGTCGCAAAAGGCGTCGCAGTAGCGGGCCAAGCCTGCGGCTGCGACCTCGGGAATCAGCTCATCGGCAACCCAGCTGACATACTCCGCGCGGCGCTCGGCAAATTCCGGCGGAATCGTGTGGGCTGCAAGCAAGGTGGGGACGAGGCGGGACGGTCCTTCCGAGTCGATGCGCGCGATGACCTGCAGCATGCGCATTTCGGTGGCGCGGCCAAGGCCATAACCGGACTTAGCCTCAAGGGTGGTGGTTCCGGAGCGAAGCATCCAGTCGCGATGCTTGCGCGTGGCGGCGAGTAATTCGTCTTCGCTGGCCCCACGTGTGGCCGCAACGGTGCGGAGAATACCGCCGCCGGCAGCGGCGATTTGCTGATACGTGGCTCCTGCAATGCGCTGCTCGAACTCCGCGGCGCGGTTGCCTGCAAAGACCAGATGCGTGTGCGCATCGACGAATCCCGGGGTCACGCATTTTCCGCCGGCATCGATCACCACTGCGTGGGGCGGGATTTCGGGCAGCAGTTCGGCGTACGAAGCAGCAGCCTCAACACGGCCCTCTTCGATCAGCAGTGCGGCGTCTTGGATCAATCCCAATTCGCGTAATTCTGCGCCGACGCGTGGGCGCGGAGGGCCGGCCAAAGTGACAAGCTGCCCGATGTTGACGATTGCGATGGTCCCCGGCATGCCTAATTCCCTGCCATTGGAATATGGATTCCCTTTTCGCGCGCGGTTTGCCGGGCGAGATCGTAACCCGCATCCGCATGCCGCGCGACGCCGATGCCCGGATCGTTGTTCAACACCCGCTCAATGCAGCGGGCGGCATTGTCAGTACCGTCCGCGACAGTGACTTGGCCCGCGTGCAGCGAGTAGCCCATGCCCACGCCGCCGCCATGATGGAAGCTCACCCAGCTTGCACCCGATGCCGTATTCAGCAGCGCATTGAGGATCGGCCAATCCGCAACTGCGTCTGTGCCATCGAGCATTTTTTCTGTCTCGCGATAGGGGCTGGCCACGGAGCCGGTGTCGAGATGGTCGCGGCCGATGGCAATAGGCGCGGAGATTTCACCGTTGCGTACCAATTCGTTGATGGCAAGCCCCATCTTCGCTCGCTCACCGTAACCCAGCCAGCAGATGCGCGCTGGCAGTCCCTGGAAAGCGAAACGGCCGCGCGCAAGTTTCAGCCAGCGCGTCAGGATCTCGTTTTCAGGAAAGAGTTCCAGGGCCAATTCATCGGTGCGGTCGATGTCTTTCGGGTCGCCGGAAAGCGCGACCCAACGAAACGGCCCTGCTCCGGTGCAGAAAAGCGGGCGAATGTATTCAGGGACAAAACCTGGGATGAGGAATGCGTCGGCGCAGCCGGCATCGAAGGCAAACCGGCGGATGTTGTTGCCATAGTCGAAAGCCACTGCCCCCGCGCGCTGCAAGGCAAGCATCGCGTTCACGTGGACGACCATAGACGCGGTCGAACGGCGGACATACTCTTCCGGATTGCGCTGGCGCAGTTCCGTCACCTGGCTCAGAGTCAACCCCTGAGGAACATAACCATTTAGCGGATCGTGGGCGCTGGTCTGGTCTGTCACCACATCCACTTGCACTCCGCGGCGCACGATCTCCGGCAGCACATCGGCGCAGTTGCCGACGAGACCGACGGAAAGCGCACGCCCTTCGCTGCGGGCCGATTCACAAAGCTCCAGAGCCTCATCCAGATCTTCGGTCACCGTGTCGCAGTAGCGCGTATCAACGCGGCGCTGAATGCGCGATCGGTCGACGTCAATGGCGAGGACCACGCCGCCGTTCAACGTGACGGACAACGGTTGCGCGCCTCCCATGCCGCCCACGCCGCCCGTCACCACCAGCTTGCCTTTCAAAGATCCAGATTCGCCGGAATGGGCAAAGTGCCGGTCGGCGAGCGCGGCAAAGGTCTGAAACGTACCTTGCAGAATGCCCTGTGTCCCGATGTAAATCCAGCTGCCGGCCGTCATCTGGCCGTACATCATCAGGCCTTTGCGGTCGAGTTCCTGAAAGTGTTCCCAGTTTGCCCATTTGCCCACGAGGTTCGAGTTGGCGATGAGAACACGCGGTGCCATGTCATGCGTAGGAAACACGCCGACCGGCTTGCCGGATTGGACCAGCAAGGTCTCTTCGTTGCCGAGGTGCTCCAGCTCGCGCACGATGGCGTGAAAGCATTCCCAGTTGCGCGCAGCCTTGCCGATGCCGCCGTAGACAACCAAATCCGACGGGCGCTCGGCCACCTCGGGATCGAGGTTGTTCATCAGGCAACGGAGGGCAGCTTCCTGTTGCCAGCCCTTGCAGCGGAGTTGATTGCCGCGTGGCGCACGAATGGATGGGGTTGCCAGGGTCATCGGGGGCACTCCTGCATTCGACGATAGCGCTGGAGGGCTTTCCTCTGCCAGCCGGTTAAGGGCAATTCACAATTGTAGAGCCAGCGAGTGCCCCATTTTCCGCATCGAAGAATGCATGAAGAGCGTTTTGCTAGGGACGATTGCCCTGATCGGTCTGGCCGGTTGCACACAGACAAATCCCAGCCCCGAAACCATCCGCCATGACACGGCGAAGGCGACCAACGAAGCTGTAACCGATATGAAGGCCGTCGCTAAGGGTGTTGCGGACGGCCTGAAGCAACAGAAAGACTCGAAGGGCGCAGTCGACATCAACAAGGCTTCGGCGGACGACCTTCAGACGCTGCCCGGCATCGATGCTGTTCGCGCTCGAAAGATCATTGACGGCCGGCCCTATGACGATCCAAGCGACCTGGTGAAAAAGCGAGTCGTGTCGAAGTCGGAGTACGACCGTATCGCCGGCAAGGTAGTAGCGCAGTAGAGGAGCCGGTGAGACGGCGCTGGTGTTGCGATGCGGGCGGTCACAGGCCTGCTGCTGATTTATCCTCCTTTTGTGCCCAACACTCTTGTTGAATGTGTTCCAAACTTCTCTGAAGGCCGCGATGCCGCGACGGTCGATGCGATCGTCGCGGCGATGAAGGTTCCCGGCGTCTTTCTTCTCGACCGGGAGATGGATTCCGACCACCACCGCTGCGTGATTACGCTGGTGGGCGAGCGCGAGGCAATTGAAGAAGCCGCAATTCGCGGTGTTGGCAAGGCCGCAGAGCTGATCGATCTGACCAAGCATCATGGCGCGCACCCACGCATGGGCGCTGCCGATGTGATTCCTTTTATCCCCATTGACGGCGTCACGCTCGAGGATTGCGTGACAATGGCCAAGCGCGTCGGAGCAGAGATCGCAAAGCGGTATCAGATTCCCGTTTACCTCTACGAAGCGGCGGCGTCCTCGCCCGAAAGGCAGAATCTCGAGAACATCCGGCGCGGCCAGTTCGAGGCGATCCGTGACGAGATCGCTACAAATCCCGAGCGCAAACCCGATTTTGGCGAGCCCCGCGTGCATCCGACAGCAGGCGCAACCGTGGTGGGCGCACGGAAAGCCCTGATCGCCTATAACGTTTTTCTGAACACGTCCAACGTTGATATAGCGAAAAAAATCGCCAAGGCCGTGCGCTTCTCTACTGGCGGCCTGCGCTTCGTGAAGGGAGCGGGATTCCTGATACGCGGTCTTGCGCAAGTGTCGATGAACCTGACCGACTTCGAACAGACGCCAATTCATCGGGTGTTTGAGTTTGTGAAACGCGAAGCCGCGCGCTACGGCGTAGTTCCCATCTCCAGCGAGATTGTCGGACTGATTCCGAAGCTTGCGCTGGAGCAGGCTGCCGAGTGGTTCCTGCAGGTGGAAAACTTCGATTCGTCGCTCATTCTGGAGAATCGTCTCGCCGCGGTGATGAGCGGCAAAATGGCTATTGGCGGGCTCCGCGCGGGCATTGAGCCATTCATCGAGCAGTTGGCCGCTCCTACGGCGACTCCTGGTGGCGGAAGTGCAGCAGCGGCCGGTGGCGCCATGGCCGCGGGGCTGGCCGGGATGGTAGCAAGCATGTCGCGCGGAAAGAAGGCGTACCTGCAGTATGAGAGCCAGCTGAGTGAAGCCATTCCACAGCTCGGCGTGCTCCGCGAAGAGCTGAAGGCCGCCATCGATGCGGATGCGGAGTCGTACAACGAAGTGCGAAAGGCCTACAGAGCCGCGAAGGAATCGTCCAACGGCAGCGAGCTGATTGCAACGGCACTGCGCGGGGCGACGAGTGTGCCGCTCGGCGTAGCCGAAAAGGTGGTCGAAGTGCGCCGAATTGCAAACGAATTGAAGCCGATCACCAGTCCCAATATGAGTTCCGATCTTACGACCGCCATCGCGTTGGCGAACGCAGCCCTCGAAGGCTCGCTCGCCAATGTGCAGATCAATCTGGATTCGCTCGAGCAGGAGTCCGCCGAGGACCGCTCCTTTGTGACACAGACACGCAGCCGCGCGGAGGCGCTGAAGGCAGCACATTGAGTTACGGGTGTTCATTCCCATAGGTATGGCGAAGGGATTATGCTGTTGGGCGACACAAAAACAGCTCCCTTGAGGTGCTAAGTGGGAAAGACAGGAAGATTCCTGTTTGTTGTATTTGCAGTTTTGTTTTTGGCCGCAACGTCACAAGCGAATGCAACCGGTGAGGCCCAGCAGAAATCGGCCTTTGTCCGGCTGGACCGGGTCACCGCTTCCCGGGCAATTACCAACGGAATTGAGATCCGCTCCGGCTCGGCCGTGATGCTGGTAACGGCGCTGCGCGATGACGTGGTACGCGTCCGCGTAGGACCCGCAGGCCAACTTCCCGAAGACGCCTCGTGGGCTGTTCTGGCTGCCTCCCGCACCGCGTCCGTCGCTGTTACGCAGGATTCGAGCGGTTCCGCAGTGGGATTCAAGACGGCGAAGCTTCACGTTTCAGTCCGCAAAGACCCACTCGAGATCAGCGTGACAGACATGGACGGGCATGTCATCGCTGAGCAGCTTCCGGGCAGGCCAATCGAGTACAATGGCGCGGCCTTTCGCTTGTTTATGAAATCGCCCGCGGATGAGCATTACTTCGGGCTCGGCGACAAGCCTGGCCCGCTCGACCGCCGCAACGAAGCTTTCACCGATTGGAACACCGATGCCTTTGGCTGGCAGGAATCGACCGACCCAATTTACAAATCGATTCCCTACTTCATGACTTTTGACAAAGGCATCGCGGCCGGAATTTTTCTCGATAACACCTGGCGCGCCAGTTTCGAGTTCAACAAGGAGTATCGCGATGGCTACTCCTTTGGCTCCGAAGGCGGCCCGTTGGATTTTTATGTGCTCTACGGACCTGAGCCGAAGACTGTAGTCGAGACCTGGGCCTGGCTCACCGGACCCACGCCATTGCCGCCATTATGGTCCCTCGGATACCAGCAGTCGCGCTACAGCTACTACCCAGAGTCGGAGGTGCGCCGCATCGCCGACAAGCTGCGCAGCGAGCACATCCCAGCCGACGTGATTTGGCTGGACATCGACTACCAGCTCAAGAATCGTCCGTTCACCGTGGACCCGGAGCGGTTTCCACACTTCGACCAGATGATCAAGGATCTGAAGGCCGAGCATCTTCGCACAGTACTGATTACCGATCTACACATCGCCGATCTGCCCAATGCCGGATACAAACCCTACGACGAGGGCGTGGCCGGCGACCATTTCGTCAAGAATCCCGATGGATCAACTTACGTCGGCGTCGTGTGGCCCGGCAAATCGGTGTTTCCGGATTTCACGCAAAAAGCCTCGCGGGAATGGTGGGGAACGCTCTACTCCGATTTCGTCAGCAGAGGCGCGGCCGGCTTCTGGAACGACATGAATGAGCCCGCCGTTTTTCTGGTTGCGTCGAAGACCATGCCCGACGACGTGCAGCACCGCATCGAGGAGCCGGGATTCACGACCCGCACCGCGAGCCATCTCGAGATTCACAATGTCTTCGGCATGCAGAACACGCGCGGAACTTTTGAGGGCCTGCTGAAGCTGCAGCCGAATCTGCGTCCCTTTGTGATGACGCGCGCAAGCTATGCGGGCGGGCATCGTTACGCGGTAACGTGGACCGGTGACAATTCAAGCAACTGGAGCCATCTGCGCCAGACGGTGCCGCAACTGCTCAACCTGGGCTTGAGCGGTTTCGCCATGGCCGGTGCGGACGTCGGGGGATTTGCGGCTTCACCGCAACCAGAGTTGCTGACCCGTTGGCTTGAGGTCGCAGCGTTTCAACCGATCGACCGCGACCACACCGCTATCGGCACGAAACCGCAGGAGCCATGGGAAAACGGCACTCCTGAAGATGTGAATTTGCGCCGTCGTTATATCGAGGAGCGCTACCGATTGCTGCCCTATCTCTACTCGACGGCGGAGGAGATGAGTCGCACGGGGCTGCCGATCAATCGGCCCCTCTTTCTCGAGTTTCCCAACGGCTCCGTCGATGGCCAGCCGCTCGACTTGAGCAATGGTGGGGCCTTTCTGCTTGGGCCCGACCTGCTCATCGCGCAGAGCCCGTTTCCCGATGAGGTGGACGACTACACCGTGGGCCTGCCGCCCGTCGGGTGGTACGACTACTGGACCGGAGCACGCGTGGATGCGAGCACGGGGCGCAAGGCAATCGACAACACAGCGGTCGTACAGCCGGAGGTGCGCATTCATCGCACCCTCGATACACTACCAGTCTTCGTGCGCGCCGGAGCTATCGTGCCGGAGCAGCCGCTGGTGCAAAGTACGGACGAGAAGCCGCAAGGCCCGCTCACGTTGCGCGTTTACCCGCCGACGGCGATCGGCAATGATTGCGGTGGCAGACTCTATCTGGACGATGGCGTGAGCTATGACTTCAAGAGAGGTCAGTTCATGCGCGTGAAGTTCACGTGCCGGCTCAGTGCGCAAGGAGTCATTGTGACCGTAGCGCCGCGCGAGGGAAAATTCGGGCCGTGGTGGCGGCAGCTCTCGGTTGAGGTCTACGGCGCCGTCAAGCCGGCTGCCAGCGCGACGGCTTCCGCGATCGACGGCTCAAACGCGGCGGCTGTTTCGACGGGCTTCGATACGGAGCATCATCGCATTACGGCGCTGGTTCCCGATGATGGCAAGGGGTTGGAACTGCAGGTGACATATTAGGTCTGGTCGGCCGAAGAGGGTGATTGGTATGGACGCAAGCTGATAACCTAGTGTCATGAAATTCGGCGTTCTGGTCTTCCCGGGCTCCAATTGCGACCACGACACCTACAACGTGATCGCCGAAATCGCCCACCAGCCGGTCACTTTTCTCTGGCACGATTCCGAGGATCTGCAGGGCGTGGACGCGGTCCTGGTGCCGGGCGGGTTTGCCTACGGCGACTATCTGCGCACCGGCGCCATCGCGCGCTTTTCTCCAGTCATGCAGGCCGTGAAGCGGTTTGCCGATCAGGGCGGACTGGTGCTCGGCATTTGCAACGGATTTCAGATTCTGACCGAATCCGGCCTGCTGCCGGGTGCCCTCATGCGCAACGCAGGTTTGAAGTACATCTGCAAACAGGTGCATCTGCGCGTGGAAACAACGGACAGCCCCTTCACTAATCAACTGAAGGAAGGTGAAGTGCTCCAAATTCCCATCGGGCACATGGAAGGCAATTATTTCTGCACCCCCGAGGACTTGCATCGGCTCGAAGCGGAGGACCGCATTGCGTTCCGGTATGCGACGCCGAAGGGCGAGATTACGGGCGAGGCGAACCCCAATGGCTCACTCAGTAACATAGCCGGAATTCTCAACGAGAAACGCAATGTACTCGGCATGATGCCGCATCCGGATCGATCCAGTGAGAAACTGCTCGGTTCGTCCGATGGCTGGAAGATCTTTTCATCGATGATCGAGGCGCTGGCAGTGCGATGAAGGTGTCGGGGTCGGTAAGAGCGAGCACAGCACGATGATCGACATCCATTCACACCTGATCTATGGCGTCGATGATGGTTCCCCGGATCTCGAAACATCTGTGGAGATGGCCCAGAAGGCAGCGGTCGAAGGTGTAACCCATATCGTTTGCTCGCCGCACGCGAGCACCGAATATCCATATCTGGAAACCCTCATCAACGAGCGCTTCGCCGAGTTACGTGAAAGACTAAGCGGCATTTTGGACATAAGCCTTGGCTGCGATTTCCATATGAACGCCGCCAATATCCAGGATGCGCTGGCAAACCCGCTGCGCTACTCGATCGATGGCAACGGATACCTGCTCATCGAATTTCCTGACATGTTGATTCCGCCGCAGCTGAGCGATGCCATGAAACAGTTGCAGGCAGTTGGATACACCCTCATCATTACTCATCCAGAGAGAAATTCGGCGCTGCAGCGCAATCCTGAATTGCTGGCCGAATGGATGCGCACCGGATGCCTTGTCCAAGTGACTTCCGCTTCCCTGTATGGACGATTCGGCAGCGCAGCTGAGGCGTTTGCCAATGCCCTGCTCGAACGCAACTGGATTCACTTTGTGGCCACGGATGCGCATCATCCCGGCTGGCGGCCGCCTCACCTGCGCAAAGGCTACGAGTACGTGACGCAGCTGGCTGGTGCGGAAACTGCGGAGCGGCTGTTTGTCAGCAATCCCCGTGCCGCCGTGGAGGGAGCGACGTGGCCCGCACAACCGGAGCCAATCGGCATCTTTGAGCATGTGCCGCTCACGTTCGACAAGAAAGCCTTCGGACGAAAAAAGGCCTTGCGCGAAAAGAAAGAAAAGAAGGAGAAGAAAAGGGAGGCCGCGGATAAATCAGAGAAGCGCGGCTTCTGGAGCCGTCTTCTATCACGCTGAGAGCTGCTCTTTGGCATTTTTCGAAATCGTCGCAAGAGTCTTAGAGGCCCAGCCCGCCGTCCACCGTGAGCACCTGGCCCGTCACGAATCCTGAATTCGCCGCGAAATATAAAACCGCCTCGGCTACATCGTCCGCTGAGCCATTGCGGCGCATGGGTGTTTTTGCCGCAAAGCGAGTGGCGGTCTCATCGGCGTGATCGCCGAGATCGATCCATCCCGGCGCGACGCAATTCACGCTGACTTCGGGAGCAAAGGCTTTGGCCATGGCCTGCGTCAACATATGGAGTCCGGCTTTTGACGCACAGTAGTGGCCATGCCCCGCCCAGGCGCGTATGCCACCGAGTGAGCCGATGTTGACGATTCTGCCGCGAGCCGCTCGCAGATGCGGCAGCGCCTCCCGCGCGACCAGAAATGGGCCTCGCGTGTTGGTCTCGAAGACCGTGTCCCATTGCTCCAGACTGATTTGGTCGAGTGGGATCGACGCATAGACCGCCGCGTTGTTCACCAGAATGTCGATGCGTTTATGGAATGCGGCCGTCGCAGCAATTGCAGCGCGAGCCGAAGTTTCCGAACGCACATCGCATGGAACAGCCTGCGCGTGCCGCCCCAGAGCCTCGATCTCCCGCACCGTCTGTTTTGCTTCCGACTCGGACTCGCGAAACGTGATGGTGAGATCTGCGCCAGCCCGGGCAAGCTCGAGAGCGATCGCACGGCCAATGCGCCGCGCGCCCCCAGTGACCAACGCCGATTTTCCGTTCAAGGCGAGAGTTGGCATTGCACACTGCGGGGAAATTGGGATTCTGCTGACCCAGCCAGCCTAAACCTACTGTGGCTGGGGCTGGCTGGAATCGGGCTTTGTATCGGATTGGTTGGCAGACTCGGCGGGCTGATCCTTGGACCCATCCTTCTTGCTCGAGTCGGAAGGTTTGCCTTCTGTTGCGCCGTCTTTGGAATTCGCCGCCTCAGGATGATTGTCGTAGATGGAGTATTGCTGGCCGGGCCGCTTCAGTTTCACTTCGAAGGTCATTTCGGGCTTGTCTATCTTGTAGTCGCCCCCAAAGGTTTTGTAGCCTTTGGCGATGACCTGCAGCAGGACCTTCGATCCCGTCGGCAGCACGTCGATCGACGCTTTGCCGTCTTCGTTGGTTTTTAACTCCATGTTGCCCTTGTCGCCTTCGAGTTGAAAGACAACCGCGGCATTCTCGACTGGCTTTCCGTCGTCATTGCGCAGGATGGTCACCTCGATGCGCGAGGTCGGCGGAGGCGACTTGTACTTGCGCCCTCGATGCGTTGTCGAATCCTGTGCGAAAAGGGTGAGGCCTACTGATAGTCCTAAGACCATTGCGGACGCGATAAATGGGCGGGAACGGCGGAAATCCATGATTCTTCATTGTACCCGTTTGCGCAGGTCACCGGGGAGCCCTCGAGGAGAATCAGCCCAACCGAAACGGGTGCAAATGGAGCCGGCATACACTCCACCCGTGTTCGCAAATTCACTCATTCGCAATGATTTCCGGCAAAAGTCCCGGAAAAGGTAAACTGGAAGTGAGGTCGATATGCCGGACATTCAACGCAGGAAGACGCCCACGGTCAAGATTGGGCACGTTCGCGTGGGCTGGGAAGTCCCAGTCGTGGTGCAGTCGATGACCAACACCGACACGGCGGACATTGCGGGCACAATTGAGCAAGTCGCGGCTCTCGCTCTGGCGGGGTCTGAGCTGGTGCGCGTGACGGTGAACAACGAAGACGCGGCAGCAGCCGTTCCGCATATCGTCGAGGGACTCGACAAGCGCGGCCTCCGCGTGCCCATCGTCGGCGATTTCCATTACAACGGCCACCTGCTGCTGAAGAAGTTCCCCGCCGCGGCGAAGGCTCTGGCCAAATACCGCATCAATCCCGGCAATGCGTCCATCGGCAAAAAGGATAACGACAATTTTCAGGTGATGGTGGAGTGCGCCGTCGAAAACCAGAAGCCGGTGCGCATCGGCGTCAACTGGGGTTCGCTCGATCAGGCTCTGCTGACCCGCATGATGGACGAGAACAGCCGCCGGCCCGATCCTCTGCCCGCGCGCGACGTCATGATGGAAGCCATGGTGGTGAGCGCGCTCGAATCGGCCAAGGCTGCCGAGCGCTACGGACTCGGCCACGACATGATCATCCTGTCGGCGAAGGTCTCGGGTGTCCGCGACCTCATCAATGTCTACACGAACCTCGCCGCACGGTGCGACTACGTGCTGCATCTGGGACTCACCGAAGCCGGCATGGGCTCGAAGGGCGTGATTGCGTCGACCGCCGGGCTTGCTCCTTTGCTCCTCGCCGGCATTGGCGACACCATCCGCGTGAGCCTTACGCCCAAGCCGGGCGGCGACCGCACAGAAGAAGTGCAGGCTGCGCAGCAGATTCTACAGTCGCTTTCCATCCGCAGCTTTATGCCCCAGGTGACAAGCTGCCCCGGTTGCGGCCGCACCACGAGCACATACTTCCAGGAGCTGGCTCAACAGATTCAGACCTACCTGCGAACCTCGATGCCCGCGTGGCGCAAGAAGTATGCCGGCGTGGAAGAGTTGAAGCTGGCCGTAATGGGTTGCGTGGTCAACGGCCCCGGTGAATCGAAGCATGCCAACCTAGGCATCAGCCTGCCGGGCACTTTCGAGGAACCCAAAGCTCCTGTTTATGTCGACGGCAAGCTCTACACCACCTTGCGCGGCGACACCATTGTGGCGGAGTTCAAGCAGATTCTCGACAAATATGTGGAGAGTCACTATGGGCAGGGAGCCAAGAACGAGGAGCTGGTGGGAGCGCGCTGACGCGCCAAGAGAGGAAAAGAAATCCAGCTCCCGGTTTACTGGATCGATTTTCAAAACGTCTTTCGCTTCCAGCATGTACTTTTGAATTGCGTGCGGCTCGGTCTGGCCAGCGGCGAAGACGATGTCCCAGTTGGTTCCGGTAGCTTTGCAAATAAAACAGGCCCCATGGATCGGCCCGTCGTCCCGGTCGAAGCAATAGAAGGTCATCGTCTTCCCGTATAGAATTTCTGGACTGGCATAAGCACCCTGTTCGTGGTAGCTGTTCACAATGTTGGTTTGCCAGTGAAAGGCCGCCGCATTAGCAGTCACTTGATCGTCTCCGGCTCCCGGAACACCAGGACTGATGTTGCCCGCCGCAATGGTCATATCTTCCGGGTCAACCAGCAAGGGAAGCGGTGGTTGCCAGATCACGGCGCGTCCGAGCCTCAGGACTTTGTCCTTCGCCCAGGCGTTCCGCCTCCACATGAGCGGCAACGTGATGGTGTGCCCCTGAAACACAACTTTGTTCCCATTGTTCAGGTGCCACAGGAGCGATTGCGCCGTATTGGTTAGCCCATATAGCCCAGCCAAAAAATTAACGGCAGCGCCAAAATGCACGCCACCATAATCGCCCAACGCGGAATCATGCGCAGTCGTTTCAAAAGGGACATCACTTTCAACCTGTCTAGATTGCCCATCGCAAATTCGGAAAGCCAGCGTCATAAAAATGGATTTTCAATACACAGACCATCGATCAACTGGCCGTGCTGCATGTCCTCGGTGAAGAGCGTCGTGCAACCGGCCGACAATGCCGCCACGATCATCATCGAGTCGTAGATGCGATAACCATATCTCTGGGACACTTCGATCGCGGATGTATGGATTTCTGCGGTTAAGGGAAGGGCGGGACCGCAGAGCACGCGAATCCCGTCGAGCATCTCCGCGATGGTTTCCCAATTCTTCTTGTGTTTGCGCGAAACTACGTCGGTGAATTCAGCCAGGGCTTGAACACTCACGCGTCCACCAGCTGCAACGAGGTCCCATGCGGTTTTGTTGCGCGGATCAACCACAGCACCAGTTCGCACAACAAGGGCGTACACAAGAACGTTCGTATCCAGCAGAACATTAGCTGTCATAGATCTCATCGCGATCAAAGACATAGTCTTCCGGCACTGTAATTCGCAAACGACGCAGCTTCTCCAATGCCTCCTGTCGGCGACGATCGCGGCTCACCTCAAACTGGTTATCTCCTGTGACCTTCACTTCGATCTCTTCGCCAGGCTCTAGCTTCAGCTTCTCCACGACCTCTGCAGGAATTCGAATTGCTAGGCTGTTTCCCCATCGTGCGAGTTTCATCCTCCACCCCTGAAAATAATATACCCCTCAGATGTATATCCGGTTCTAGAGGATAGGGTCTATACGTTCGCCGGCTCCAGATTCTCGCTATCAAACAGAGGTAGACTCAAAGCAATTCCCCGGAAAGATTGGGTTCATGCGGCGAATCGCGCTGATTCTAGCTTTATGGCCTGGTATAGCCTTCGCAGGAAGCTCAAAACCATGCGTGCCCGTGGCGCAGGCTGAGAAATACCTCAACAAAGACATCTTCATTTTCGCGCATATCTATGAAGTCATTAAGCTTCTAGACGGGACGAGGTTCATGGATGTGTGTCCGCCGGAGACGCCGGATGCGGAGTGCCGCTTCACCATCGTGAGCCTCCGTCAGGACCGCGGCGACGTGGGCGAACTCGACAAGTACCGCGCAACGGACGTGAATATCCGAGGAATGGTCGAGCCGAAGCATGGAAGAGCCGGAATGGCCCTGAGCCACGTGCGGCAGTTTTACGGAGGACCGCCGAAGTTCAGGCCTAACCCACGGCTCCTGCATGGGTTTCAGGGAGATGCGGAACGCCCGGCGGTGAACGATCCGGAATTGCGCTCCCACGGCGGTCACCGGGCCTTTATGAACTCAAGCGACCAGGAGTCGCGTTCGGCGCGATAGGATGAAACTCCACTGATTCGAATTTCCTAATAGCTGCGCGACGGGCTCGTGCGGCTTTGCAAGGTTCCAGCTACAACACCGCCATGGCGGGAGAGGGGCGAGACCGCTTTTCGCAAGCGGGGCGCTCTCGCGAACAAGACAGTCCCAGGCGCGATTTTGTCGCGCGGGTACACGATATTCCCTGGAACGGGACCTTGTGGAAATCGACCGGTCTTCTAGAGGGTTCCCGCGGTCTCCGGCGTGGGCTTTACCGCAACAGCAGGACGACGACTCTGCGGCCTCATCATGCCAAATGCGAAGCGAAAAATCCCATATGCCAGCAATACACCAAACGCCATCGAACCCACAGCAGCGCACACCAACATGAACAAATTCAATAAATCCGCCATAAATCTCTCTTCAGTCTACTGCACAAGATTTGCAACATTCTTACATATCTTTTCGATTTGCAAGGACCTGCACGATGCTTTAAGCCAGATTCTCTCAGAAAAAACGCCCGCGTTGACCCTTGTTTCTATTGCCAAATAGAATACCTCTGGGCTGTTGCAATTCGGTTAAGCAGTTCTCCGGCACTCTAACACCAAAGTTTTTTCTGGGACGCTCGCCTCCCGCAGTCCCAAAACGGCAATTCATCGTCGAAACTGAACGAACCCCCAAAAGCAGGTGGAGGGGAGGATGGTTCCAGAGCTCTGCAGCTCAGGATTTGCCTGCCACTGCATTACCCGACCATGTCGATCACTCACATTTCGGTGCGTGGGGCGCGCCAGCACAATCTGCGCGACATCAATGTGCGCATTCCCCGCAATACGTTGACCGTGGTCACCGGCCTGTCGGGATCCGGCAAGAGTTCCCTTGCCTTCGACACCATTTATGCCGAAGGCCAGCGCCGCTATGTCGAGACGCTTTCCGCCTATGCACGCCAGTTTCTCGACCAGATCGAGCGGCCGGACGTCGACTCCATCGAAGGCCTCAGCCCGGCCATCTCGATCGAGCAGAAGACCACCAGCCGCAGCCCCCGTTCAACAGTTGGAACGATCACCGAGATTTACGATTACCTTCGCCTGCTGTACGCCTCGGTGGGCACGCCCCACTGCCCCAACTGTGGCCGTCCCATCGCCCGCCAGACCTCGGACCAGATTGTCCAGCGCATCTTGCAGATGGGCACGGGCGAGCGCGTCACCATCATGGCGCCCATCGTCCGCGGGCGCAAAGGAGAGTTCAGAGACCTGCTCGATCAGCTCGATCAGCAGGGCTTTCGCGCGCGCGTCGATGGAGAAATGATTGATCTCACGGAACCGCCCGCGCTCGACAAGCGCAAGAACCACACCATCGAAGCCGTCGTCGACCGCATTCTTCTGAAACCGAGCGCGGAGGCCGTGGCGACAGCTTCCCGGGGTCCCCAGCGACAGGGGCAAGGCGGTGGGGCGGCGGAGAAGCCTTCGATCGAAAAACGCCTCGAAGCCGCCGTGAGCAAGGCCCTGCAGCTTGCCAATGGCCTGGTCCTGGTCGCGTTGTCCGGCGGCGGCAGCGGCCAAAAACCCGAGGAGCAGCTCTTCTCCTCGTCCATGGCATGTCCTGACTGCGGCCTCGATGTGCCGAAGCTCGAACCGCGCAGTTTCTCCTTTAACTCCACCTTTGGCGCCTGCCCCGAGTGCCACGGTCTTGGCTCGCTTTACGACTTGGACCCTTCCAAGGTCATCACCGACTGGTCCAAGCCTTTGCTCGATGGCGGCCTCGGCCCAGGCTCCGCCTCGCAGTATCTCCTCAAGCTCATCCATCTGGCAGCGGAGCGCTACAAAATCGACCTCAAAGTTCCCTTCGAAGACCTGCCTCCCAAGCAGCAACACATCCTGGTCTACGGGCCACCCAAAGGCGAAGCCCCGCGTACCGGTTTCCACGGCATTCTCGCTTACCTTCGCGATTCCATCACTGAGGCCCGCAGCGAGGGCTATCGCGAGTACATGATGAACTTCATGTCCGCGACGCCCTGCCCCGTCTGCCGCGGCAAGCGCCTGCGTCCCGAATCGCTGGCCGTCAAAATCGGCGGCCTTTCCATCGCCGACTTCACCGCGCTCCCGCTCAATCGCGCGCTTTCCGCAGCCATCAATTTGACATTCACGTCACGAGAAGCCCTCGTCGCCGAGCGCATCCGCCGCGAGATCGCCGAGCGCCTCGAATTCCTTTGCAGAGTCGGTCTGAGTTATCTCTCTCTGGACCGCAACGCCTCGACGCTCTCAGGCGGCGAAGGCCAGCGCATCCGTCTAGCCACGCAGATCGGTTCCCGTCTCCGCGGCGTCCTCTACGTGCTCGACGAGCCCTCCATCGGCCTCCATCAGCGCGACAACGAGCGCCTCATCCAGGCCCTCACACAGCTCCGCGATCTCGGCAACACAGTCTTGGTCGTCGAACACGACGAAGACACCATCCGCCATGCCGACTATGTTCTTGACCTTGGACCCGGCGCTGGCAGGCTTGGCGGCCATGTCGTCGCCGAAGGCACGCCCGCGCAAATCATGGCCTGCCCCGAATCCCTCACCGGGCGCTATCTCTCCGGAGCCACCGGCATCCTCCATCGCGCCGAGCCGCGCCCCCTCACCGGCAAATGGATCACCGTCACCGGAGCCCGCGAGCACAACCTGCAGGACATCGACATCCGCATCCCGCTCGGCGTCATGACTGTCGTCACCGGGGTAAGCGGCAGTGGCAAAAGCACACTTATTAACGATATTCTTTACAGATCGTTAGCCAAGAATCTTTATGGATCGCGCGAAGAACCTGGCGCCCACGAATCGCTCTCCGGCCAGGACCAGATCGACAAGGTAATCCGCATCGACCAGTCCCCCATCGGCCGTACCCCGCGCTCCAACCCGGCCACCTACACCCAGGTCTTCTCGCCCCTCCGCGACCTTTTCGCCATGCTGCCTGAGGCCCGCGAGCGTGGCTACAAGCCGGGGCGCTTCAGCTTCAACGTGGCAGGGGGAAGATGTGAAGCCTGCCAAGGCGACGGGCAGCGCCGTATCGAAATGAATTTCATGCCCGATGTCTACGTGCAGTGCGAAGTCTGCAACGGACGCCGTTACAACCAGGAAACCCTCGCCGTGAAATTCAAGGGCCACTCCATCGCCGATATCCTCGACCTCACCATTGAAGACGCGCTCACCGTGCTCGCTGACGTGCCGCTGGTTCGCCAGAAACTTCAAACCCTCGTCGACGTCGGCCTCGGCTACGTCCATCTCGGCCAGAGCGCCACAACTCTTAGCGGCGGCGAAGCGCAACGCATGAAGCTGGCCCGCGAGCTCTCCAAGCGCCAAACCGGCCGAACACTCTACCTACTCGACGAGCCCACTACCGGCCTCCACTTCGACGACGTGCGCAAGCTTCTCGAAGTCCTCCACCGCCTCACCGACCTCGGCAACACCGTGATCATCATCGAGCACAACCTCGACGTCATCCGCAACGCCGACTGGATCCTCGACC
>OBLW0100000968.1_pt1 | contig 24698 bp, 11 predicted proteins | sample 1520161 | NCBI WGS metagenome assembly OBLW01 (sample SAMEA3539309, study PRJEB22396) | soil metagenome | biome: tundra; feature: field; material: soil | place: USA | collected 2010-05 | depth 0.15 m | reverse complement strand
AGGGGTTGAACAATAAAGCCAAAGTTACCATGAGAAGATCGTATGGCTTCCGCACATTTCGTATTCTCGAACTCGCGCTCTATCACTCACTTGGCAAACTACCTGAGCCAGAACTTACCCATGAATTCTTCTGACGAATCAAAAAACCTGACGCATGCTTGTCACCTGACAGCGCAATCGCCTCGGTCTTTGGAGGACCTACTGTTTTGCGGCCGCTTTGATCGGAGAAAGGAGAGTGGCGTCCACAGGTTCATCGATCTGAATCTGACGATCACCCGCGACATTTGTGAGAGTCTGCACGACTCCGCTTGGCCAACGGATTTCGATACTATCCGCAACCGCGCTGTCGCCAAGCCCGAAATGCACCCGAGGGTCGCTTGCCGACATATAACCGCTGGAGGTCGTCAGCGTGACCCACTGCGGACCCTGGGCAGTTGTCAACTTCACGAGCGCGCCAATCCCGTCCCGGTTACTCCTGTGCCCGGTCAGGTGAAGCGTGATCCAGTGGTTCGCGGTGGCCGTCTCGTTGAGAAGAATGTGCGCGGCTCCCCCATTCGTGGTGACCACTGCATCGATGCGGCCGTCGTTGTTGATGTCGCCGATCGCCATGCCGCGTCCTACCCATGCCTCGTGAAAGATGTCCCCTGAAATCGAAGAAACATCGACAAACTTTTTGCCCGTATTGCGAAGCAGAAGCATGGGCTCGCGATAGCGAAGCATGGGCGAGACGACCTCAATGTTATCCATGTCGTGCCCTTGCGCAATCAGCAAATCTTTCCAGCCATCGTTGTCGTAATCCACAAATCGCAGGCTCCATCCCGAATGGGATTGCGACGCGCCGGTGAGCCCTGCTGTAAGAGAGGCATAGTCGAACGTACCGTCGCGGTTGTTGTGATAGAGCGCATAAACCTGCCTCGCAAGATCGGTCACCACCAGATCCGGCCATCCGTCGTTGTCATAGTCCGCAAAGTCGATGCCCATGCCGGCATACGTCTGTCCCTCGGAGTTCACGGCAACCCCGGACTCCAGACCAACCTCCTCAAAGGTTCCATCGGGTTTCTGGTGGAAAAGAAACTCCGGCATCGAGTCATTCGCGACAAAGATATCGATCCGTCCGTCGCGGTCGTAATCCGCGATCGCGATTCCCAGCGCCTTTGCGGGTTTGTCGAGCCCCAACTTATGCGCCACCTCGGTGAAGTGGCCGTCGCCGTCGTTGTGATACACGAGCAGCGAGATCGGCTGAAACACATCGGGATGGCAAATGCCGCGGTACCCCTCGCGATGTTCACCGCACCACACGTCTTCCCAATCCCAGGTGACATAGCGATCCACCACAAGGTCGAGCAGACCGTCGTTGTCCAGATCGACCCAGGTCGCAGAGCTGGACCACCCGCTGCCGGCGACCCCGGCCTTGTCCGTTACATCGGTAAATGTGCAGTTTCCGTTGTTGTGGTAGAGGCGATTTCCGCCGTATCCCGTGACAAAGAGATCTTCGTTGCCATCGTTGTCGTAGTCGGCGACCGCTACGCCCATGCCGTAGCCAACTCCCTTAAGCCCCGCCTTCTCGGTAATGTCTTCAAATGTTCCATCGGTTTTCTGGTGATAGAGGCGATTCCAATACTCAGGCCCGGTCTTTTGCGGGATGAAGCCCTTGGGAGTGGGATCGGCGTACTGCGCGCCATTGACCAGAAAAATATCCAGGCGTCCATCGTTGTCGCAATCGAAAAGCGCCACGCCCGAACCCATGGTCTCGAGCAGGTATTTGCGGCTCGTATGCAGCGCCTGATGCATAAAATGCACGCCCGACTTCTCTGTAACATCCACAAAGCGGGCCGGAACGGCTGAGGATGAAAGCGGCGGAGATGAAGGCTGCGCGCCGGGCGCTGAAGACTGGGCGAGGATCGGCCGAACCGCGAAAAGCATCAAGCAGAAAGTTCCAGACACCAGAGCTGCAGGCCTTCCCTGCCCACGCTTCATGGTCTTTTCCCTGGAGTGGCGGGATGGGCCGAAGCCGTCGCTTCTGCCGGGCACGCTTGTCCGCCGCACATCGCACTCGTGATGCCCTTACCCTCAGTAATTGTAAAAATGCGGTCGACGTCCGGCAGCTTGACGATCTCTTTGGCGCCTGAGGGCCAGCGAATTTCCGCAACCCCGGCGTTTGTCGCGTCGGCCAGACCGAAATGGAGCCGCGGATCGTTCGTTGAAACATAACTTCCACCACTGAGCACGTCTTGACGCTGCCGCATCCCGTTGGCAGTTAAATGGACTGTTGTGCCGATTGCGTCTCGTGGGCTCCGCGGGCCACCCACGAGTTTCAATTCCACCCAATGATGATGGTCGGGGTTGACATTTCTCAAGAGCACCGGCGGGCCGTCGATCGGACTGATAACCACGTCAATCTTGCCATCGTTGAACAGATCGCCAAATGCCGCTCCGCGTCCCGACGTGACCACCGCCAGCCCCGTGCCGTTAACCGCGGGAACGGGCTCGAACTTACCGTTGTGGAGATTGCGAAAGAGAAGAGGCCGTTGTGCGTAGGAGGTGCCCCAATCCAGCCGGTCGGCTGCGGGATAAATATGGCCATTGACGAACATCAGGTCCAGCCAGCCATCGTTGTCGTAGTCCAGGAAACCTGTACCCCAGGAAAGAAAAGGTATGGATACTTTGCCAATCCCGGAAAACATCGAGACTTCATTGAAGCTGGCGTTCCCTTCATTTTGAAAGAGCAGTTTTGCCTCACTTGAAAAATCGCCGATGGCAAAATCAAGCAGGCCATTATTCATGTAGTCGCCTACCGCGACGCCCATCGCTGCCACTTCCCTGCCATCCTCATTCAAACCAAACCCGGACGTATAACTCACGTCGTCAAAGGTCCCGTCGCCCCGATTCAGATACAGATAGCTTAACGTGGAATCATTGGCCACGAGCAGATCCGGTTTGCCGTCGTCGTTCACGTCCACAAACACGGGCGTGAGTCCGTAGTAGCGGTTGACACTATCCGCTACGCCGGCCTTCTCGCTGACGTCGGTGAATGTCCCATCGCCGTTATTGTGAAAAAGATGGTCGGGTTCGCCCGCGAGGTTACGCGGTCCACACATCACGGGCTCGCCGCGAAACTCGCAGTAGGAGTAACCAGTCGCCTTGGTCTTCTCATAGGGCAGATCATTGCGATCGAAATGGACATAGCCGGAGACGAATAGGTCGAGCCGTCCATCACTGTCATAGTCGCCCCAGGTAGCACCGGCTGACCAGTTACCAAGCGTGACGCCCGCCTTCTCGGCCACATCGGTAAACGTTCCATCGTGATTGTTGTGATAGAGGCGATTCTTCCCGTAATTAGTGACGAAGATGTCAGGCCAGCCATCGTTATCGTAATCAGCAATCGCTACACCGAAGCCCCATCGATCGTTGGTTACTCCGGCCTTCGCTGCCACATCGGTAAACGTGCCGTCGTGATTGTTATGAAACAGTGCGGCATGCGGCGACGTCTCTTTGCCGTCCAGCGCATTGAAGGTGGAACCATTGACCAGATAGATGTCGAGCCAGCCGTCGTTGTCGTAATCGATCAGCCCCACGCCCGATCCATTCGTATCGATGATCAGTCGTTTGTCCTTAGCGCCCATCGTATGTGTCCACACGGCGAGTCCAGCTTCTTTGGTCACATCCTTGAAGACGACTGGACCGGAGTCAACAAAACCGCCCGCGGTAATAGGTCGCTTTTGTGCATCGTAGATGGGCCTTTCGCCGAATCCCGAATTGCTGCCCATGCTCGACACTTTCCTTGGTTGATCCTGACCCCAAAGAGATTGCACGGAGGCAGCAAGCAGTACCGGCATCAACAGGCATCCGACAAAGCAGGCGTACCGCGACAACTGGGCTCCTCCACCGCCTGAGTCTACCGCACGCTCAAACAAGTGGGCGAAATCGGCTCGAACGCTGCTATCGAGTTGGCCTGCCACAGGCCTTGCCGCCGCACAGTGCTCCAATAATTCCCTTTCCTTCAGCAAGGGTAAAGATCCGATCGATTGCAGGCAGCGACAGCGTTTCCTTTCTGCCTGAAGGCCAGTGAATCTCCACCCGATCAACCGTCGCTGTCTCCCCCAGCCCAAAATGAACGCGCATATCGTTCGAGGACAAATAACTGCCGCCGCTGAGCACATCGCCGCGCTGCCGGATCCCGCCTGCGGCGAGGTATACAGTGGCTCCGACCGCGTCCCGTGGGCTACTCGGGCCGCCCACCAACTGCAGTTCCACCCAATGGTTCTGATCTGGATTCATATTGCGCAGCAATACCGGAGCGCCGTCGAGATTGTTAATCACCACATCGACCTTACCATCGTTGAACAGATCGCCAAATGCAGCTCCGCGCCCCATGTACACGTCGGCGAGACCTGTTCCTTCGACTGCGGGCACCAGCTCAAAACGGCCGTTGCGGAGATTGCGGAAAAGAAGCGGTCGCTGCGCATAGCTCATGCCCCAGTCGGGGTGTTCGTCGACCTCTGGATAAACGTGTCCGTTGACGACCAGCAGATCTTTCCATCCGTCATTGTCGTAGTCGAGAAACCCGTCGCCGAAGCCGACGAAAGGAACCGTCGGCGGACCAAGTCCCGTGCGGTCGCTATAGTCCTCGAAGTTGCCCTTGCCGTCGTTGTGGAACACCACATTAGTATCGTCGGAGAAGACCGTGTTCACCAGATCGAGATGGCCGTTGTTCTCATAGTCGCCAACCGCGATGCCCATGTTAGAAACCTCGCGGCCATCTCCGTTGAGCGCATAACCGCTCATGTAACTCTGGTCGTCAAAGCTTCCGTCTCCCTTGTTGATGTAGAGATAATTCGGTGTCGAATCATTGGCTACGGCAAGATCGACTTTGCCATCCCCATTCACATCCACAAACACCGCCCCGAGGCCGTAAAAGCCGTTGGGATCGCTGACTCCGGCTTTCCTGCTCACGTCGGTAAATGTGCCGTCTCCGTTGTTGTGGAACAAGTGGTCACTAGCACCCTGGAGACCGCGCGGACCGCACATCACGTTGATCCCCCTGTACTGGCACGACGCGTAGTTGAGTCCTTTGGTGCCCGCGAGCGGCGGGTTCTCAAAGTCATATTGGATATATCCCGCTACGAATAAGTCGAGACGCCCATCGCCGTCGTAGTCGCCGAATGTTGCGCCGGTATGATCGACTACGACGCTCCCTGAGCTTTCGTCAAGCGCCACGCCTGCTTTCTCGGCGACATCGGTAAATGTGCCGTTCTTATTGTTGTGGTACAGGCGATTTTTGCCGAGATTCGTCACGTAGAGATCGGGCCAGCCATCGTTGTCAAAGTCGCCGACGGCGCAACCCAGCCCCCAACGATCGTTGGCGACGCCCGCTTTTTGCGTTACATCTGTGAACGTACCGTCGTGGTTGTTCCGAAAGAGCGCCGCATGCGGCGGCGAAGTCTTCCCCGCGAGCGCGTCAAGGGTCGATCCATTCACCAGGTAGATATCGAGCCAGCCGTCATGGTCGTAGTCGAAGAGACAAACGCCCGAACCCTTGGCTTCGATGATGAGATGTTTCGCTGAAGTTCCGGTGATATTGCGCCAGCCGGCCAAGCCAGCCTGGGCAGCGACATTTTGAAAAATCACCGGACCGGATTTCACGTAGCCGCCAGCCGTAATGGGGCGGTGCTGGTCGTCGAAGCTGGCCTTCTGCGCAGCGCCGCTGGCCATACCCTGTTGTTGCGATTGCTGCGGCAAAGGCGCGTCGGGTATTGCCTGTGACCAGGATGCGCTTGACGCGAAAACCAGGATTAAAGCGCCAAACAGCAAACCACAAGCAGGCAACAACGAATGCCCCCCACGTTCCGCAGCGTATCGCCACGTATCTCTGCGTATGCACACCAAACCTTCAACAGCTGGAACACTTGTCCTGCGGTCGTGCGCGCGTATTCGCTGGATCACTCCACTTTACCTCTCACAGCATTTTTGCATTCAGAAGGATCCCGTATCCGGAGGAATGCGCAAAGGTTCATTCGACAGGTACCGCGCGAGGTGGGACTTTAGAGTCGCTGCAAGTACTTTATCGCCGAGTCTTGCCGCGAGGACAAGGGCTTCCTGCTCGGTCTTGATTGCCTGGGGATAACTCCCATTCTCGGCCTGAGCCGCGGACAGCGTGTCGAGAATCGCTGGATCTTCTCCACGGCTGATTTGTTCAGCCCGTTTCGCGAACGCCAGGGCTTCCGCGCCATTGCGTAATGAAGAATCCGGACATGTCGCTCGCAGATTCGCGGCAAGGTTGAGTGCCGACAATTGATTGGGCTCCAATTCAAGCGCCAAACGTAACTGCGTGAGCGAATCCGCGAACTTGCCTGCCGCATAGAGCGCGAATGCCAGGTTCTCATGCCCCTGAGCAAAGCCGGGCCGAAGCCGAATGGTGTTCCGCCATGCGTCAATTGCGTCAGTGAGACGGTTCATGCGGGTAAAGACGATTCCAAGGTTGTAATAGGCCTCAAAGAAATTACCGTCACTTCGAGTTGCCCTTTGGAAATAAGGAATAGCCTCTCCGGATCTCCCCAGTAATCCCAAAACGATCCCCATGCCGTTGTTGGCGCGAGGAGCCTCGGGATCTGTGTCAAGGGCTTTTTGCCATTTCGGCACTGCTGCCGCATTGTTTCCCTGCGCTTGCAGATCCATCGCCTCATCAATGAGGCGGTATAGGTCGGACGCGGGAGAATCGATGCTTTCGATCTCGCCAGATGCCGTATTGACGAACTCCGGAATGTTTACTGCACGGTTCGCGGCCGTCGAGTTCTCAATGTAAATAGGCGGGCTATCAATCCCGTTTGCGTCGATGTGTGTCAGATACATCTGCGTGTAGGCCGAACGGCTCTTGGATGAAAACACCATCCAACGGCCGTTGGGCGAAAAGCTATGCCACGAGTTCATGCGCGATGTGTTGCACCGCATTCGCCGTGCCTTTCCGCCTGTCGACGGAACGATATAAAGCTCACTGTCTGGCCGCATTAACTGCCCATTGCGACACCTCACGAAGACAATCCAGCGGCCATCGGGAGAGATTTTGGGAAAGTTGTTGCTCATTCCATTGTTCGATGCCCCAGCGATCGGTACGGGCCTACCGCCGCGCCCGCCATTGAACGGTATCCTGTAAAGGCTGTACTTGATCTGCACTTCGTTCGGGTCGTTGGCCTCAAGCGGAGACTTTTGATCGACCGGATCGGAATCCTTCGCCTCTCCCCGGGCAAAGACAATATATTTTCCGTCCGGACTCCACACGCCATCCGTTTGCACGTAACGCGGGTCATCGGCTCCCGGCAGTGGCTGCCTCCGCCTTGTAGCACGGCTATACCATGCAAGAATTCCGCGCGTGGGATAGAACACCTGCAGAAAGCGATAGTCCTTGAAGTTAGTGACAAAGTAAGAGCTGGGAATGCTCTGATCTTCTCCGGCAAAAGTGGAAAGAACGTACTGTCCATCCGGCGACACCTGCGACATAAAGCCAACGCGCGATTGTCCTACGCGTCGATCGGCATTCCAGGAAACAGTGTCTTCGCTGCGAATGACCATCCGCGGCTGCACTGGAACGATCGCATACAGTCCTTTGTCGTTACCCGGCCCATCCACGTCCATCCCCATTGTCTTGCCATCTGCGGAAAACGAGTGACAGTTGGCGCACGTGTGCAGATCATGCATCACAATGCGGCTTTCGGGCTTGCCGATATCGCGAATACGCCAATTGATGAGATGAAGCAGCGAGGGTGATAAGGGCTGCACGACGCCCTTCCTCCCCTCCGACGGCATGAGCGGCACATCGCGATAGAAGATTTGTCCATCGACCGGATCGCGCGATGTGGAGATCGTCACTCGACCGCGTGCAACTGAGCGACCGGTAGCATCGAGACCAGTGATGGTCACTCTTGCAGGCCGGTCAAGTGAGTGCTCCTTGATGAACGTCCAGCTCTCGATTTCCGGTTTCCAGGTGTGCGCGGCCGCCTGCTCCGGAGTCAAAAACGGTAGCTCGTTTGTGCTTGAAATGCAGTTTCGGTCGACCTCCCCGATCTGCATCGGCTCACCCTTCGAGCTTGCGACCAGAGGCTTCGTGCCGTCGGCAAAAGCAACTTCAATTCGCCACGTTATTGAAGAAGAATCGCGATCGCGCCAGATGAAGACAGGCGGCGTGATCTCAGGTGGGAAAATTGAACCATTCTGCGGATAGTCAATCGCGATCGACGCGCTTGAGTAACCGGCCGAAACAGACTGTTCGCCTTGCGCTGTTCCGGCGGACTGAGAAGCAGCCAGGACCTGGATGAGTTCTAAGTGACACTTGTTCGCCAGGCTGCGAGCAAGCCCTGGAATGAACAGGAGCACAAGCCCAAGGATGCAAATACCGAGTTCAATAAGACGCCGACGATGAGGACGAGGCAACGTGCATTCACCCCGATTGTCAAATATTGTGCACCGACTGGGCTAAGCGGTGTCTGAGGAATACAACGGAAGAATGCACGCACCCAGAAGTCCTGCTTCCGCGCCGAGCCTGGCAGGCAACACGCGTGTGCCTCCGCAGGGCATTCCATTGGCAGCAGGTCTGCCTTGCGCAGTGAGTGCATAGACGTAGCTCCGGCGCTCCAGTTCCTCGAAGAGAGACTTCGAAAGCAGGTCCCACGAATTTGCCATTCCGCCTCCAACCACATAGAGCGGCAGGTTGAGAATATTGATCAGCCCCGCCAGGCAGATTCCAAGAGCACGCCCGGTCTGCGCATAGATTTCTTTAGCATCAAGATCGCCATCGAGCGCCGCCTTAGCAAGAACCTGCGCGCTGAGCGACGTGCCCGTGCTTTTCAGCGCGGCAAGTCCGGGCGCCTTGCCTGCGGCAATGATCCGCTCCGCCGCATTCACCACAGCGGTAGCGGATGCGCAGGCTTCCAGACAGCCGTTGTTGCCGCATCCACAGCTCGGGCCGTCGGGATAAATTGTCATGTGCCCGGCTTCACCGCCCATGCCGGTTGCCCCGTGCCAAAGTTTGCCATTCAAAACGATTCCGTTCCCGACGCCGGTTCCGAGCGTCAACATACAGAGAGACTCGATGCCCAGCGTCTTTCCCAATCCCAATGCATATTCCGCCAGCGCGGCCGCATTCGCATCGCTCTCCAGCACGACCGTCTGTTCCAGACGCTTTTGCATCTCGCCGAGCAATGGAAATCCATCCCAACCCGAAAGATTGGGCGGATGGTGAAGACGTCCCGCTGGAAGTTCAAGAGGTCCTGGCGATCCAACGCCGATACCGGAAAATGTCCGACCGTTTCGGTGCTCATCGATCAAAAGCCGAATCGCGTCGCACATATCATCGACTACCGCAATAGGACCCGCTTCCAAACGGGTACGCATTGCGATTGATTTCAAGACTCCGAGTTCGGGCGTATAAGCGGCAACCCTTAGACTCGTTCCTCCCAGATCGACGCCGATCGTCAGCACATGTCCATCGTCCAGAGCCATATTTTAATCACCGTAAAGTACACAGATGCCCGTGGCAATCTTAGTTAAGCCGAGTTTTTGAGACAACGACAGCACTAAGGTATCTTCCGACTAGCACGTCATCCGAAACCCTATCTCCATGCCCAAAGTCTTGCTCTGGAAACGATACCATACAAAACTGTATTGCAGCTACCAGGGGCCAGGTTAAGTGTCGAACGGAAGCGATGCCGCATCGTTATAACTTAATTTGCGCAGGGCCGCTGGCGTGCTTTAAAGCCGTGGCGACTTCCCATTCATGCCCCCCCTTTGCGATCCTGCTCGTCCGTGTCTCACGGACGCGGCCGAAATGGTATCGTTTCCACAAACGACTGCCAGCGTGCTATGATCCGCGCGGTATTGGGATGATGGTGCGGGAGCAGCGGTAATATCGATTCCGCGCGCTGAACGAGCCAGGGGAGAACAAATGAAAACAAAGACAGGCATTGGAATTATCGGAAGGAAACGGTGCACAGGATCCGCGACAGCGGTACTGCTCCTTTTTGTCGTTGGCCTGGTTGGCCGCGTGCCAGTCCGCGCGCAGACGGCAGACCAGGCAGCGCAAATAATCAAGAGCCTCGGCGAGCCTGCACATGCTGTGGTCAGTCGCCTGACAGAGCTGAATCGCTTACCCGCGGATGAGTGGCGCTATCACATTGGCGATCTGACTCACGGGGAGGCGCCGGACCTGGACGACTCCGCATGGCCAGTCGCAAAGGCCCAAACACAAACGGGTCAGGAGGCCGTGTGGTTCCGGCGTTGGATCGAAGTTCCGAAGAGCTTTCATGGATACGATTTGACGGGCGCACGGATATGGTTTTCCTTTGCAGCCTATGCCAACGGGCCAATGCCGGAGATCTTCTACTTCAACGGGCGCCGCGTGGCGCTGGGCGATGACCTGGAGCCTATCGTTCTTTTCGATAAGGCGAAGCCCGGCGACAAGGTGCTGGTCGCCGTTAAGCTCCTGCACACAGTGGACACCAAGACCTTCGGCGGAACAGAGCTCAAGATCGACTTCACAGAGAACCGACCCAATCCGGAGGATTTGCGCCTGGAGTTTCTTTCTGCCGCACTGCTCATCCCGAGTATCTCTAAGAATGTCTCCTCAGATACCGCGATCCTGGAGAAAGCTATCGATGCAATCGATGTACGCGCCCTCAATGATCAGGATCAGGAAAAGTTCGACGCATCGCTCAAACAGGCCCAGTCCACCATGGAAGGGCTGAAGCCGGTGCTGCAGCAGGTCTCGCTCCACCTCACGGGGAACTCGCACATTGATGCAGCATGGCTGTGGCCCTGGACGGAGACGGTGGATGTTGTCAAACGGACCTTCGGCACCGCGCTGCAACTGATGAACGAGTACCCCGACTACACCTACACGCAATCGGCCGCACAGTACAACGCATGGATCGCCGATAAATATCCCCAGATGAACGACGAGATTAGGAAGCGCATCAAGGAAGGGCGCTGGGAGATCGTCGGCGGGATGTGGGTTGAACCCGACCTGAACATGCCTGATGGCGAGGCTCAGGTCCGTTCCATTCTTGTAGGCAAACGCTGGTTCCAGAAGGAATATGGCGTCGACGTACGCATCGGATGGAACCCCGACTCATTCGGATATACTTGGCAGTTACCGCAGATATACAAGAGATCGGGCATAGATTACTTCGTAACTCAGAAGACGGCATGGAACGACACCAACCAATTCCCATTCAAGCTGTTCTGGTGGGAATCGCCGGACGGAAGCAAGATTCTCAGTTACTTTCCGCACGACTATGCCAACAATAATCTGAACCCAGTCCGCCTCAGCTATGACTTCACCATCGCTCGCGCACATACTCCCGGCCTGACTGGCATGATGGATCTGTATGGAATCGGCGACCACGGCGGCGGCCCCACGCGCGCCATTCTGGACGAGGGCGTGCATTGGATGCAGCCGGACAAAGTTGTCCCATCAATGAAATTCGGAACGGCGCAGAGTTATTTTACGGAATTCGAGAACAAGCTGGTCCCCGAATCGCAAGTATGGGACTATGACTCGATTGCCAAGGGATACACTCCACCGCCTACTCCTCCAGACGGCAAGGTGGCCATCCCGACCTGGAAAAGCGAACTCTATTTCGAGTACCACCGCGGCGTGATGACCACCCAGGCGAACCACAAGCGCAACATGCGCGACAGCGAAGAATGGGCGATCAATGCGGAGAAATATGCGTCGCTGGCATGGCTCGATGGCGACCGCTATCCCGGCGATGAGCTGACAGAGGCATGGAAGAAAATCACATTCAACGATTTCCACGATCTGGCAGCCGGTTCAGGGATCGGAATCATTTACAAAGAAGCACAGCAGGACTACGACCAGGTGCGCTGGGCAACGAATGAAATCTCTCAGCGCGCGATTGAAACTCTGGCCGCCAACGTCGATACACGCGTCTCCGGCGGCGTACCCGTGCTGGTCCTCAATCCCCTTGCGTGGGAGCGTTCCGGACCTGTCAGCGTGAGCGTGCAGTTGCCGGCGCCTGCTGCTAGCGGCTTCTCCGTACTGGATGCGGCAAACAAGGTAGTCCCGTCGCAGGTCGTTAAGAGCGATCCGAAAACCAATTCGTATCAGCTCCTGATCGAAGCCGATCAAGTCCCTTCGATGGGCTATAAGGTGTTGCACGTTGTTCCGGGCACAAGACCATTCGCAAGCGATCTGAAAGCGGATGGATTCACGCTCGAGAATGCCGCACTAAAAGTCACGGTCGACCCACAGTCGGGTTGTATCACCAGCCTCTACGACAAGAAGGCGCACTTCGAGACGCTGGCGAAGGGTGCATGCGGCAACCAGCTGCAGACGTTCCACGACTTGCCGAAGGATTACGATGCCTGGAACATCGATCCTGGAACGCTCGATCACTTCACACCAATTGATAAGGTCGACTCCGTGGAGTTGGTCGGCGAGGGACTCCTGCGTCGCGCGATTCGAGTGACGCGTACCTGGCAGAGTTCCAAATTCGTACAGGAGATTACGCTCGACGAAGACGCCGATCAGGTGGATGTCGTCAATGATATTGACTGGCATGAAACGCATGTGTTGCTGAAGGCCGCATTCCCGCTCGCCGCGACCAGTAATAAAGCGACATATGAAGTGCCCTACGGCGCCATCCAGCGGCCAACCACACGCAACAACAGCTGGGAGCAGGCGCAGTTTGAAGTACCCGCACTGCGCTGGGCCGATCTGGGCGATGGCCAGCATGGCTTTAGCCTGTTGAACAACTCAAAATACGGCTACGACGACAAGGACAACGTGCTGCGTATCTCCTTATTGCGCTCGCCGGTTTGGCCCGATCCCGAAGCCGACCGCGGACAGCACCATTTCACTTATGCACTTTACCCGCACAGCGGAACCTGGGAACAGGCGCTCACTGTGCGACACGGCTACGAATACAACTACGGGCTTCAGGCGATACAGGTACAGCCGCACTCGGGCAGCCTTCCGGCATCGTTTGCGTATATAACCGTGAAGCCTGAGAACGTCGTCCTTACAGCTCTCAAAAAAGCGGAAGATAGCAACGGCCTGATCTTCCGCGTCTATGAAGGGGCGGGCAAGTCAGGCGACGTTCAATTCCATGTGCCCCCTGGCGCCACTAGCGCAACCGTCACTAACCTGATGGAAACGCCCCAAGGATCCCCCTTGGCCATATCGAATGACACTGTTACAGCGCAGATTCATCCATTCGAAATTCTGACTGTAAGGGTTGACTATCCTCGGCATTAATCGAGGATGTCGAGAATTACCAAGATCGGCGCTCACTCGTGGGTGCCGATCTTGTCTTCTCAACCCGCAATTGACGAACATCCGCAGGAGGCGCGCTGGATAAGACGCGTTTCGAGCGTAATCTGCCTGCCGCGTTTAGAAGGACTAGGTCGTCCGCTGTTTTGGCTGCCAAGAAGCTGATCGAAAAGCAGCTCCGCGGTAACTCGTCCAATTTCCTCGACGGGCTGCTGCACCACACTGATTGAAGGCCGCAGCATCGAGGCTAATTCAAAGTCATCGAATCCCACGAGGGCAACTCTGTTGGGTACGGGGATATTATGCTTTTGCAAAGCCTCAAATGCGTAGATCGTAGTGCTGTTCTTCAGCGTAAACAGGGCATCAGGCGGATTGGCGCCCGCGAACATGCTTTCGATCGCATACTCCGCGGATTTGTAATCCTTAATCGAGGTATTAAGCGTATCACTCAGACCAGCTGCCTCAACTGCTTCGCGGTAACCACGAATGCGCTCCTGAATCGTGAAAAGCGTACTCTCGCCAGTCAAACAAACTATCCGTTTATAGCCATGATCGATTAAATGTTGTGTCGCCGACCTGGCGCCTTGAAAGTTATCTGTCAGCACAGACGCAATCGGCGAGTTAGCCACGGGACGATCGATAGCTATTACTGGAACAGAAAGCCGATTGAGCATATCTCGCAACACCTGGCTGCGTGAATTGGCTGGGGCAATAATCAGTCCATCTGCCCTGTGGCTGATAAGAATATTCAAGTTCTCAATTTCGATGTGCGGGTCGTTATGAGACGCCGTCACAATCAACAACGAATCATTGGCACGTGCAACAGCTTGAGCCGCCTCAGCGCAACTGGAGAAGAACGGATCTGCGATGCTGGGAATGATCAAGCCGATCGTCTTAGTTCTATCGCCTTTCAGGACGCGCGCCGCCTGATTCGGCATATAACCCATTGCCTGAATCACACGGCGAACACGGGCCAGCGTCTTCGGGCTTACTCGCTCGCCGCCGTTAATGACACGCGAAACAGTTGTCGTACCAACACCAGCTTCTCGGGCAACTTCACTAAGAGTGGGTGGCGTGTTTCTCTTCGTCATGGATCGATACGGCTCGAATCCCCCGCCGTGTCAAGAGTCTAGGTCATTCGATGCCCCGCGCACAAACGCAGAGGTTGCCGCTGACATCGAGATGCTTATGAGGCCGGTCGTAATCCGCCGATTAAATACTACTCAGAGCGCAGAGCCGAAACTGGGTTGAGCGACGCGGCCCGCCTTGCCGGGAGGTAAGTTCCGGCAACCGCCAGTAGCGGCAGGATGCAGATCGCCGCAATGAGCGCGAACGGGTCATGCTGCGACGTTTGAATCAGTTCGCCCTTGGCGAACCGGCCCGCGGCAAATGCCAGCGGTAGCCCGACAGCGACACCCAGCAGTGCCAGCAGGAATGCCTGACGCAGTACCAACCACATCACGTCGCCCCGATTGGCGCCGAGAGCCATACGAATGCCGATCTCCTGGGTGCGCTGGGACGTGATGAACGACAGGACTCCATAGATTCCGACCAGCGAGAGTAAAAGCGCAGCTCCCGCGAATGTCCCGAACAAAGCCAGGGAGAACCGCGGGCCCGCGTAGCCGTACATGTCGAGCATCTGGCGAAGCGTCATTGCATCCACGATAGGCTGGTCTTTGTCGAAGGCGCGCACCGCCAGGCGCACAGGATTTGTCAGATCGGCCGCGGGCAGCGTCGTCGAAATAATCAACGCGTCCGCAGCTGCGGAAGCCACTGTGTATGGCAGGAAGATGTGAGGGTAGTTTTCCCGGAATCCGACGAAGAAAGGCAGATCGCTCATTACGCCGACGACGGTGAAGGCGTCGTTCGCGAGCTTATTCTTTCGGTCGGGCCTGAAATCCGGCAGCCGGACGGTTTGGCCAATCACATTCTCGCCGGCAAAGTAACGCTTCGCGAAGTTTTCAGTGATCACCGCCTCGTGGGCCTGCGAGGAGACCTCGCGCAGATCGATGAAATGTCCCTGTAACATTTTTCTTCCCGAAGCTGCGAGGAACTCTGGATCGGTGAGGTGGATCGCCACGATGCGCTTATCTTCAGCCTGGCTGCCAATCTGGACGCGGTCTCCGTAGATATCCATGAAGGGAAACGCCGCGTCCACGGTTGCGGTGCTCACGCCAGGAATCGCGCGAACGCGATCAAGTACTTCGCGGAAAAAGATGGAGCGGCTCTCTGGCGTGGGATAGCGGACGTCCGGGAGCGGAATCCGCATCATGAGCGTGCGATCGGGAGCGAATGGAACGGGCACGTTCTCAACCGCAACGAGCGAGCGCACCATCAGCCCTGCGAGCATCAACAGCGCCAGCGAGAGTGCGATTTCGGTGACAACAAATCCGCTGAGCAGGCGCCGTTGCGCGCGGCTGCCCGCAGAACGCGAACCGCTGAGCGCGGCGGCCAGCCGTGGATTAGCGCTATGCCACGCCGGGGCCAGACCGAAGATCAATACCGTTGCCAAAGCGAGGACAAGCGAGCCGAGCAGGACCGGCAAATTCATCGTAACGACGGCTTCATCGGGGATCGTATCCGCCGGCACAATGCGCAGAATGGCCTGCAAGCCTATCCACGCGCAGGCCAGCGCAACAGGCAGCGCTGTCAGCGCGAGCAGCAGGGACTCCGTGAGTGCAGTGCGGACGAGACGCATGCGCGATGCCCCGATTGACGCGCGCACCACAAACTCGTGCTCGCGATTGACGGCGCGCGCCAACAGCAGGCTCGACACATTCACGCACGCAATAAAAAGGAGGACAAAGACCGAAGCCAGCAGCAGGTAAAGGGTGCTCGCCAGATTCGACTTGAACATTTCGTCAAAAGGCAGGATACCGAGGCCAATATTCTTTGGAAAAATAAACGGCGCCGTCTGGTAAAAGTCGTTGAAGATCGCCCGCAACTCGGCAGCAGCCTGAGCGTCGGTCACACCCGGTTTGAGGCGACCCACGAGCGCGAAATAGCGCTGTCCTTCTATCTCATGGGCATTCGTCATCTGAATCGGGAGGTAAACGTCGGCGCCGCGCCAAAGAAAGCGTGGGGGCATGATTCCGATGACGGTGCGCGGATGCCGGTCGACGTTGAGGACCTGGCCGAGAACCGAAGGACTGCCGCCATAATGCGCTTGCCAGTAGCGGTAGCTCAGGAGGGCGACTTCTTCATGGCCGGCCTGCACATCGACGTCCACCGTTGCGCGGCCGAGGATTGGCTTCACGCCAAGTACATCGAAGGTATTCGGCGTAATGTAATTGCCGCGAAGGCGCTGCGGCTCGAAGTTCCCCGTCAGCTCGACCATTCCCACGGTCGAGGCCGTGACCCCGTTGAAGATATCGGTCTTTTCCGCGATTTCATTGAATTGCTGCGGCGTATAGGCGCGCCAGTCGCACTCGCCGAGTTCAGGCCAGCAGAGTTTCGGCGTAACCAGCGTATGAACATCCTTGTAAGGGAAGGGATCGATGAGGACGCCGTATGCCACGCTGAAGACTGCAGCGCTTGCGCCAATGCCCAGCGCTAGCGTCAGAATCGCGGTAATGGCAAAGCCCGGGTTCCGCCGAAACTGGCGGGCCGCATAGCCCAGATCCTGGAAGATTGTCTCGAAGTGGAATCCGGCAAGCGCACTCATGGTTCCTCCTATGCTGTGGCACTGCGATTTGACTCTATGGCTTTACTCGGGTGAGCGCTATCCGAGAAGAGTGACAAACCGGACTTGACACTGGGCTTGACACTCGAATTGGGCAATCTTACCATCATGCGGTGGAATCGATACCATCGTTTCTCGCTCTATGTGACGAACGGCGGCGCCCCGCATCGGCCCCGCGCCTCTCAAAGTTTTTCATCTTTTGTCTTAATGGAGGATTTATGTTTCGCTCTGCGACGAGATGGACACTCTTTGCCTTGTCAGCCCTTGCGATTCCCGTGTGCGCGCAGACCATGACTGCCCCGGACATCACGCAGCAGCCGACGCTCTACGTTGTTCCCTATGCCCACCTCGATACGCAATGGCGATGGGAGTTTCCGCAGGTCATCAGCGAGTATCTGCTGAAAACGATGCGGGTGAACTTCGATTACATCGACAAGTATCCGCACTACGTCTTTAATTGGACGGGCTCGAATCGATACCGGCTCATGAAGGAGTACTATCCGGCCGACTATGCGCGGCTGAAAGAGTATGTAGCCAAGGGAAACTGGTATCCCGCCGGCTCGTCCGTGGAAGAGGGCGACGTGAACCTGCCCAGCGCCGAGTCGATCATTCGCCAGGTCCTCTACGGCAATACCTACTTCCGATCGGAGTTCGGCAAAGCAAGCGCCGAATACATACTGCCGGATTGTTTCGGGTTTCCTGCCTCGCTTCCGACCATTCTGGCGCATGCGGGCGTGAAAGGATTCTCGACGCAAAAGCTGAGTGCGGCGTGGCAGCCGGCGCCGAAAGTTGGAGGCCCAGGATCGCCCGAAGAAACACCTGAAGGCATTCCGTTCAACGTGGGAGTGTGGGAAGGCCCGGATGGCGGAACGGTTTTGGCGGCGCTGAACCCTGGAAGCTATGGAAGCCGCATTCGCACCGATCTGAGCAAAACGCCGCCTCCACCTGCCGCGACTCAAGCCCAAAGCGGCCGCCGGCAGAGGCCCGAGACCGACTGGCCGAGCCGCATCGACATCGATGGAAAAGCGACGGGAGTTTTCGCGGATTACCACTACGTCGGCACGGGAGACATCGGTGGAGCAGTGGACGAGGAGTCAGTGAAACTGCTGGAGGCAACAGTGACGCAAAGCGACGCGGTCATTCCGCCTCCGGGATTCGGCTTCGGCCAGCCGCTGACAACCATAGACAACCAGGGCACGGCGGTTCGCATGGGCGATGGCCCGGTGCGCGTGATTTCCTCGGCTGCCGACCAGATGTTTCTCGATATAAAACCTGACATGGAATCTCGGATGCCTCGGTACAAAGGCGACCTGGAACTGATCAATCACTCGGCGGGCTCTCTCACATCGCAGGCATACCACAAACGCTGGAACCGCAGGAACGAAATTCTGGCTGATGCCGCGGAGAAAGCTTCGGTCGCGGCTGCCTGGATGGGAGGGCGCCCTTATCCGCAGCAACGGCTCAACGACGCATGGACGCTGGTGATGGGTGGTCAGTTTCACGATACCGGCGCCGGAACTGCGACGCCACGTTCCTATGAGTTCGCGCAGAACGACGACGTGATTGCACTCAACCAGTTTGCCGATATATTGACCAGCGCAACGCAGTCTGTGGCGTCCGCCTTAGATACACAAACGAGCGGAATTCCGGTCGCGGTCTACAACCCGCTGAATATCGAACGCGAAGACGTTGTGGAGGGCGCAATTGAATTTCCGGGCGCAACTCCGAAGGCGGTGCGCGTCGTCGGACCCGATGGCCACGATGTCCCGGCGCAGGTCGAAAACGGCAAGGTCCTCTTTGTCGCGAAAGTGCCGTCGGTCGGCTACGCAGTCTATGACATTCGCCGCGCCGAAGCACCCTTGCCTAAAACAGAATTGAAGGTGAGCGAGTCCTCACTCGAGAACGCGCGCTATCGAGTTTCGATCGACCACGACGGCGACGTAACCAGCATCTTCGACAAATCGCTGAACAAGGAACTGCTCTCCGCGCCCATGCGGCTGGCAATTTCCAATGACGCTCCGCGATATTGGCCGGCGTGGAATATGGATTTCGACCAGGAGCAGGCAGCGCCGCGCGCATATGTAGGCGGACCCGCGAAGATTCGCGTCGTGGAAGATGGGCCTGCGCGTGTCGCGGTCGAAATCTCTCGCGAAGCGGAAGGCTCGAAGTTTGTGCAGACGGTGCGCCTCTCGGCCGGCGATGCCGGCAATCGAGTGGAGTTCTGCGAGTCAGTCGATTGGCGGACACTCGACGCCAACCTCAAAGCGGTGTTTCCGCTTTCGGCAGCCAACAACAACGCGACGTACAACTGGGAGATCGGCACGGTCGAGCGGCCGACCGCACAGGAGCGGCAATTCGAAGTCGCCTCGCACCACTGGATCGATCTGACCGACAACAGCGGCGCATGGGGAACGACCATCCTCACCGACGTCAAGAACGGATCGGATAAGCGCGACGACCATACGATCCGTCTTACGTTGATTCGTACGCCAGGCCCGGCTTCGGGAATGAAGGGTGACTTCACCGACCAGGAGAATCAGGACTGGGGTCATCACGAGATTCTCTTCGGGATCGCCGGACATGCCGGTGACTGGCGCGATGGTGCAACGGACTGGCAAGCTTACCGACTAAGCACGCCGCTCATCGGCTTTGAAACAGAAAAGCACACCGGTGCTCTCGGGCGAAGTTTTTCCGTGGTTCAGGTAAACGATCCGCACGTTCGAATTCTGGCGTTGAAGAAAGCGGAGAAGAGCGACGAGACAATCGTGCGGCTCGTCGAGCTGCATGGAAAACCAGCGGAGAATGTTCAGATCAAATTCGCGGGGCCAATCGCGGAAGCGCGCGAGGTGAACGGCCAGGAGCAGCCGCTCGGCACAGCGACCGTAACCAACGGCGCGGTCGAAACCTCGCTCAAGCCGTATCAACCGCGTACATTTGCTCTGCGGCTTGGCACAGCACCCGTCCCGCTAAAACCGGTTGAATCGCAGCCGGTCACGCTGAGCTACGATCTGGCGGCAGCGAGCAACGACGATACAAAATCTGTCGGTGGATTCGACAAGAAAGGCGATGCTCTGCCGGCCGAGATGCTTCCATCGCAACTGAGTGTGAATGGCGTTGACTTCGCGCTTGGGCAGGCCCAGACCGGCAAACCCGATGCTGTTGTCGCAAAGGGGCAAGCCATCGATCTGCCTGCGGGCGACTTCAATCGTGTGTACGTGCTCGCGGCCTCCGCCGACCAGGATCAGGAAGCAGTTTTCCGCGCAGGCTCGCACTCAGAAAAGCTGACCGTGGAAGACTGGGGCGGCTTCATTGGGCAATGGGACACACGGGTTTGGAAACCGCGGCCCGACACCGAAACGGAAGGCGGCGAGGAAGGCGACAGCGAACCGGCGCACCAGGTTCCGTTGCGCAAGGATTGGGCAGTTTCGGCCAATCACGCCACGTGGGATATCAACAACACTGGATCGCCGGACTGGTCCCCGAGCTATCCCGAGGACTATCTTGGCCTGCACGCGGGCTACATCAAGCCGGCGACACTGGCGTGGTATGCCTCGCATCACCATGCGCCCGATGGCCTGAACGAGCCCTATCAGTACAGCTATCTCTTTGTTTACGGAATCGATCTTCCGGCGAACGCAAAGACTCTCACCTTGCCGTCGAATCAGAACATTCGCGTCCTGGCGGTTACGGTGGCGAAAGAAGATCCGCAGGTCAGCGCTGTTCAACCGCTCTACGACTCGCTGGGAAGAACCGAGCCCGGACCAATTGAGCCCGCTTCAGGAAAGCAGACCGCAAGCACACATTGAAGAAGGAGCAGAATCGGAAAGTCGGATTTGAAAGTCGCACGCTCGCGCGGACCAGCTGGATTCCGCGTGAGCCAGTTCGATCCACGCTCCTAATGAAGCGCGGGCCCATACGCGCCCAGAATCAGCTCGACTCCTGTCCCAAGCTCCACGCTGCGATTGGTGCTGCTGATTCTGGCGCTGCATCCCGGGCCTCCTTCGGGCTCGAGCTTCAACATGGGCATGCCGATCACCGTGCCTGGATGCACGATGGCCGGCACGTCTGTGCCGCTCAACCTTGCATCGTAGCCGGTCGTGGCGGCGATGGTGTCGGAGATTTGCCTTGTCCCTCCTGCCACTTCGGCCGGCACAGCATCATGCAAATGTGCCGATGAGTCCGGAGCCGCCACCAGACCGATGAGCCGAAGTGATATTTCCTTCTTCCCCTGGCCATGGCAGTCGCCGTGATCGAATGCAACCGCAAGGTCTGAAGCGTCCGGATTCCGCTTCCCGGAGGCTGCAACAACATGGCCGTAGAGCGTCGAATTCCGGTCGAGCGTGCATCCCGGAAAAATATAACCATTCGCGATCTTTACCCAGATCTCTTTGCCCGGCTTCAGGTGTGCTGAGTCCAGCGTGCCTTGCACTGTCGCTTCAATGGTGGCGTTAATGGGACGATCCGTATCGTCATGCGCACAACCGCTGTTACCATTGTCGGTCGTCGGCGCGACCGCTGATGCCATCTCTGTCGCCGGCTCTTTGCTGCCGGCGGGCGCGGGTTCGGCATTTGGCGATTCGAATTTGACCAGTCCATCTCGATAGTCGAGAAGCAGTGTAAGCTGACGCAGCATGTCGAAGCCCAGCAAGCCGTCCATTTCGAAACCGGCATTGCGATCGATTGTGGCCGGATCGAACTCCAGGATCTGGCTCCGATGATTCAGCGCCAGATTCGCAAACTGAAAGTCGAAGCTATCGCGATATACGTGTGCCGGCGGGCCTGAAGCCGTCTGCAGCGTGTTCGTGAAGTTTACCTTGATATTGGAAAGCGCATGTGCGGTCTCCGGCGTCATGGTGCTCAGGCGCATTCCTGTATCGAGGACGAAGAGCTTGCGCGATTTGTTGTTGAGCAGGACGGGCACAAGCAGGTATTGGCGCCGGTGGTACACGGGAGTGAATCCTGCAAGCTCCGGGAGTGCGGGGCGGTCGCCCGGCAGGACGCCGGACAGGGCGGGCAGCGAGCTGAGGGTGAGCTTCTCTGCGCGAGGATCGATTTTGACCAGATAGGACGCGAAGACATCCGTACCGATGGAGCCATCGGTGTTTCCGGCAAAAGGCGTGTCGCTCACGCCCGCCATGCAATCGCGGAATTCGAGCGGGCCGATCTGCACGCTGTCGAGATGGACAGTTCCCGGCGGATCGTTCGCGCCCTGCTGCAGCCCGTTCTGTGCAGCAAGTGCTCGAGTGATGTAAAGGCCCGACGCCGCGGTATCAACCTGCAGCTTTGCAGTGCTCTTTGGCAACTGCGCCTCGATCCGGAAGCCGTCGATCGTTTTGCCATCCTGTTTCGAGGGCAACAGAGACAAGTTGGCCGATGCGATCGATGGCAGGCCCTTGCATGTCTGCGAGTTTTCGCTCAGCAGTGGCATCATCGACTGCATCGATGCCTCGGCCTTCTGCCGAGTATCCGCATCAAGATCTTTCATCGTAGTGAGCGACTCATGGATTCCCTCGATCTCCTGCGCCGGTCGAACCACGCGGTTCCAGGCATTCAGAATGTCAGGGTCCGAGGCATCCATCTCGTAGGCTCTCTCGAGTTCCGCGCGCTCCGAGGCGTACATCGAGTCGATGCGTAGCGCGCGGCTGCGAATCAGGTGCACCCGTGGGTCGCAGCGATCCGCGGCTTCGGCCGCATCGAGCGTTTGCATTGCCAGCCACGGCTGGCCTTGCCGCAGTTGCACTTCCGCCTCAGCGGTGAGAACGGCCGCGGAATGGGGATCGGCGGCCAGCATCGCTTGTACGCGCTGGGCAGCATCCCTAACCTTCCCCTCGTGCAGCAGAGTATGCACCAGGCCGGCGCCGAGTGCGATGTTGTTTGGCTCGCTCACCAAGGCCTGCGTGAAGAGTTGCTCTGCTTCTCCATAGTTACCGTCGTTGTAGGCAGCGTCCGCAGGCGTCACAGCGCGAGATTCAGCCGCAGGGCAAACCCCAGTCTGGCTGAAACCTGATACAGCCGTAAAGAAGAGCAAAAAAGCGATCCAGGAGACGCAGATTGAAATGCTCCTGCCTGAGGATTGAGCGATTCGATCGATCTTTTGCATAGACAGCCGTTCGCAACGGTATTGAAAAACAAACGGAGTATACGACAAAAGGCCGCTTGCGCCGCATATTCGAACAGACAGGCCAGCTCAGGGCGAGCAGCGCGGCAGCAGAGAAGAAAAGAATCTAGCGAATGCCCTGCTAGCCGTCCCAACGGCCGAGACCGATAGCGGCGCGATCAGCACGCCGTGCCCCCGCGAGCCGGTCGAAGAAGGCCGGGCTCTTCAGCCCGAGGGTGCCTCAGGGCCAAGCGCCGCGATATGCAGGTTGCGGTTGTTTTTGACTTTGCAGGGTCTGACACGCTTTTCCTGCAAATGAGTGCTCGTCCATGTTTGAGCTGCAGCACAGCCGACACGGATACTACGTCTTGCGGAGGCACAACTCCGAAGGCCTTTCGTCCGCGCTCGTTGCCGACCGACACCCCCGCCTCGCGTGAAGCCGAAGAGATCTTCGACTCTGGTCCCCCCAAATTCAGCATTTTTCAACACTTCACAAAAACCAGCAGCATTTGGACTTCGATAAGGTGCTTCCTGCCGTCGTAACGATTGCGGACGAGGTGGATGCTCAATTGAAGCAGCAGATGCTGCGCTTCATGGCTGCGGATGAGACTGCTCTCCATGCCTCTGCCAGTCTGTGTGCACGCTCCAGGGTCAGACCGCAGGCGTCTGCAACATCCAAAACTGTCTTTAGGGTCGGATGTTCGTTGGTACGCGGCAGGTTCGACAACAGGTCCCTTATCGTTGCCTCGCGCCTCGCGTGTGCTCGAAGGGCCTGATCGTTGGTTGATCTAATTCGTCGATACAGATCGCGAATGTGAATCAGGGCGTCAGTGACCACATTACGGAGAACATGGCTGTACACTGGCGGGTATCCTCCTCACAGGGTCTCAACATAACAGTTGCTCTATGGCAGAGAAGGAAAATACAGGCACTGATCATCAATTTGCCAAGGTCTTGCCGATCGCGACATGCTTCTCAGGAGCGACAACGGATAGAGTCGAGTTCGGCGGCCTTACTCCCGTGTACAGATGCTACAGTGACATCCTCGGACTCACGCCGACTAGCCGCAGGGAGGGGGCTTTGGGACACAGACAGAAGAAAGCAACGCTGATGACTTGGTATCGAGAACGCTCGTAGCTTCGTTCTGTGCTCTTATGGTCTTTCAGCCACCTACAGATGATCCGCGAAGTCGCGCATCAATTGGAAAGCAGTTCCAAGACGGGGTATTAATGGAACTCGAGCCGTATTTATTCAAGATTTACTAACATGGGTCTGACTCCGTTACTACTTATGAGCTGGCTCGGGTTTAGAAGCTCGAAGCTCGGCATGGCAGAAAGGCAACGCAGGGATGAGAATCGCCAATCGCGATCATCTTGAACCGCGATTGCATTCTGCGAGATCCCTGTACGCTGGCCAACTAGTCAGGACTAATCTGCCGTGGATGAGCGCCTCGGCGGAGATAACCGGCCAATATTTTTGAATCGCACAAATGTGAAATCGCTTGATGTAGCGCAGGTGGGAGAGATGTTGTATTATTTTTCAGCTGGATTTCTTACCTTCAAGCAGAATGATTTCACTTCTTGTTTGTTAACCGGCCAATCTTTCCTCATTTCTCGACTTTTTCGAGTTGCTTCAAC
>OBLW0100000967.1_pt1 | contig 24703 bp, 26 predicted proteins | sample 1520161 | NCBI WGS metagenome assembly OBLW01 (sample SAMEA3539309, study PRJEB22396) | soil metagenome | biome: tundra; feature: field; material: soil | place: USA | collected 2010-05 | depth 0.15 m | reverse complement strand
GATGACGCCGCGATACGCGTCGAACCAGGAATCGAAAATGAGAGCCCGCAGCGGCGCGTCCGGCGAGCCTTTGGGAGGCGGGACCAGATGCACGATGGCTTCCAGAACCTCATGTACGCCCGTGCCCTGCTTGGCGCTCACGAGCACGGCGTCGCGCGCGTCCAGCCCGATCACCGACTCGATTTGTTCGCGGATGCGCTCCGGCTCGGCCGCCGGCAGATCGATCTTATTGATGACCGGGATGATTTCCAGGTTGTGGTGCAGCGCCAGGTAGGTATTGGCGAGCGTTTGCGCCTCCACGCCCTGGGAAGCGTCCACCACCAGCAACGCGCCTTCGCAGGCCTGCAGGCTGCGGGATACCTCGTAAGAAAAATCCACGTGACCCGGCGTGTCGATGAGGTTCAACTGGTACAGGTCGCCGTCGCTGGCGCGATAATTCAGCCGCACCGCGTGCGCTTTGATGGTGATGCCGCGCTCCCGCTCCAGGTCCATGGTGTCCAGGACCTGCTCCATCATCTCGCGCTGCGACAATGCGCCCGTAATCTCCAGCAGCCGGTCCGCCAACGTGGACTTGCCATGGTCGATATGCGCAATGATGGAGAAATTGCGAATGAATTGGGGGTCCATGCGATGTGAGGACGCCTCCAATTATCCCACACATCCCGTGGCGCAGCCTTTCGCGGGCGTTCTTAGCCCCGAATGATAGACTAAGTCTTAGCTCGCAAACATGGGACTACTCTCTCCGGCGCAGGTTGTCGGATACATCGCTCTGGCTCTTGGCATAACCGCTTTTCTTCAGAAGAGCGACGACCGGCTCAAGCTTTTCAATGCGATTCAGGGTCTGGTTTACGCTCTGCATTTCGTTCTGTTAGGCAATCTTCCCGCCTCCGCCAGTTCGCTGGTATCTTCTATGCGGTCGTTCCTGGCGCTGCGATACCGCTCGTTGTGGCTTGGCGCGGCGATCGTCGTAGTCAACGTCGCCCTGGGCGCGGCGTTCGTCAGAAGCCCAGCCGGCTGGCTGCCTGTGGTCGGCTCTTCGATCGCCACGGTCGCCATTTTCACCATGCGAGGCGTTCCGTTCCGATCCGTATTGTTGGTCAGCACCCTGTTGTGGTTGGCCAACAACATCATCACCGGATCGATCGGCGGCACATTGTTGGAGATAGCCAACGCGACGGTCAATATCTCGACGATGATCCGGATGATCCGGTCGTCTTCGATGACCCGCTCGCAGCGCTCGGAAGCCGCCGCGCTCCCGACCTCACTCTAAAACGCCCAATAGCCATTTGGGTACGTGCTGTTAGTGCCTGCTATCCCCACAAACACGGTGCGGCCGAGGAAGAACGGCAAGCCCAAATCGAGATAGTCCGTCGAGCTGCCGGTCCCGCTATCCCCGCCGAGGTCGTTGAACGCCGCGAATCCGGTGCTAAACAAGCTGGAAGCATTCGCGATGTTGAACGGCGCCGCGCCTTGAACGTTATTCGCCCCGTAAAGGGTAACGCTGAACGGGATGACCGAGGCTGGACAGTAGTAACCCAAAAGATCGCCGGTGCACTCGACGATCCCCGTGGAGGCCAGGCTGTGCGCGTCGGAAAAGAAGATACCCGTCGAGCCGGTATCCATAAAGCTTCCGTTGTTGGGAGAGGTATAGGTGACGCCATTGTAAACGACTTTGGGGAAGTTACCGTATGCGTCGATCTCATAGACCTGAGCGGCGCCAATCGCGTTATTGGATTGAGTGCCGATGCCGAAGATCAGCGATCCCGTGGCGGAGGGCGCGCCGTTGGCGGTAACAGCCGGCAGAGTGACTAACACCCCGTTGGTGTCCGAGGAGGAAAACGCCGCAACCGGATTCCAGAGTTGGTGCGGGAGGGGCACATTGGCAGCCGTACAAACGTTGTTAGGACACACGTGTTATTGATATACCGAAGCCGTAGTGCAGGCGCCGCCACAATCCTGCGGAAAGGTTCCAATGCCCAGGACGCCGTTGCCGCCGAGGCTCTCCAGGGTGTTGCGGTCCACCGTCATACCGGGGCTCGGGGCGGTGGAAAGACAACTCGAGGGTACGGCGGCGGACGGAGAAACGGGAATAATCTGAATGGGAACACCTGAGTTCGTGGCTTGCCCAGGGACCTGCGCAGCCGTTTCACCGGAGCTGGCGATCTCAATGCGGGCCGACGCCAACGGTCCCCAGATATAGGAGAAGTCGGCGAACTGGATGCACTCCTGCAGTACGTTACCGCTGGAATCTTCGATATTCGGCAGTGAAACGGTCAACGCCGAGGAAAGGAGCCGCAGCCCCACGGAGCCGGTGTCCACGAGGACGTCGGGGATGGTTTGACAACTGGTTGTACTGCCCGGAACACAAACCGTAACCGAGGTCCAGATCCCATTCGCATACCCGCCCGACGGACCCAAGGCCCCAAAACCGACCGTAACAGGCGCGGTGTTGGTGGCCGTTGTGGTCGTGGTGGTAATTACGCTGCCGCTGCCCCCACTGCAACTCGCCAAAACCGCCAGGCCCACGGTCACGGCAAGAAGACGGCCTGGCGCGGACGCATTGGCGGGCGTCATCGCACCACCTCGGCAGAGACGCCGCCAGGCACAAGGCTACGGATATAGGCGTACCCGTGGAAGGAACGCAAATGACCGCCGCTGACGAACACCAGCTTGGGCGTCCGCACGATCAAGGGTCCGCCAGTGGGGGGCCGGGGCGTCTTGGATTGCAGCGTCACCTGCAACTCCGTGATGTTGGACCCTAGCAGTTGCTGAAGGTTAGGCATGCGGGGCGTCTGCCAGGCGACCCCGAAGACCAGACCCGCCGGCGAAACAAATTCCTTAACCACCGAGCCGTCAGCGGCGGTGATCTGGTGGAGTTTATAGCCTTGGCGGACCTCTTCGCTATCCGTGCCGCGCAGAATCTGTCGATCCACGCCCACAGACGACTCGTATTCACCCAGGACCGCCCAGGCGGGCGCGGCCCGCAGGACGAGAAACATCAAAGCCGCGGCGCTGGTTTTCATGGGTAACCTGGTCCTCGCGTGTGTGGACGGACGCCCCGCACCGCAGGTTCCACCTAACTGGTAGAGGGTGTATGTTTAAGTAACATTGGGATGCTCCGCCGGCAGAATCTATTTTCCAGATGCCACATCCGCCGCCGCCCGGCGAAGCTCGTTCCGCCAACCCGGATCGCTCTCTCTCTCAGTGAGCTTGCGCAGTGCCGCCAGATGAGCTTCGACCAGCGCCCTCTCCGCCGGGACTTTTACGTCCGGCTCTACTCCCACATTCTCCCAGTTGGTCTTCGTGACCGGATTCAGAGACTGTCCCACCGGAATGAACGCTGTAAACAGCGGCGACAGCCGTTGCAGGCCGCGCCCCATGTGGGCGCCCCCGCCGGTTCTTTCTCCGACGAGAGTTGCCCGTTTTAGCTGTTGCAGTGAATAGCAGAAATCCTCCGCTGCCGAGAAGGTCGAAGGTCCAACGAGGAGATATAGGTCCTGACTAACCGATCGACGTCCCGGTACGTTCTCCGATGTCCACAATTCGACGGTCTTGTCCTCGTCTCGCCAGTACATGTCCGTAACATGCACTGGTGTCGGACCGAAGAAGTAGCTGGCAATGTAGGCCACCATCGGCGTGTTGCCTCCGCCATTCTGCCGGAGGTCGATGACGATCGCATCGAAATTAGCAAGAGCGCCAAGATACGCCGAGGCGGTCTCGCGACCCTCATTCAGGTCCGCGAACGAACGCAGGTCAAGGTAACCGACGTTTCCCCGAAGACGCTCGATTTTATCGAAACCGAAATTGAAGCGCTCGCGGGCTTTCAGCGGCGGAGAGGACGATTTTGGGGGCGTCGCAGGTTCGGGATCGAAGAAGACGGCAATATGCTTGTCCCGGGTAGCGGCACGCAAATCGGCCGTGATCCTTTCGGCGAACGGCTTCGCCGTGGCGATTCCCTTGTATTCGCCTGACGCCTGTGCGGCACGCAGATTTCGAATCGCGATCTGCGCCGCCTCCGGAAGCACATAGCCGGCTTCGATCCTCGACACGAGCCGCTCAACGACAGAAGCACGAGCGGCTTCATCGATTTGCCGATCGGTCTCGGATTGCTGGCCAGCCGCGGACGCGATGACCAGAACGGTTGCTAGAAGCTGGAAAGCGCAGGCACGCATACTGGTTCAATCGTATTCCTTCCTGCTTTCGACGGACCGACCCTCGAAACGTTAGTAGCGGCCGCCATTAATTTTCCGCCAACTTCCGGTTCGCTGGCGCGTAATTCAAACCCCGATTCACTTCTTGACGAATTGCAGCAGACGGCGCGCGGACCAGGTGACGATGCCGAAGAAGACGGCGAAGCTGACCAGGATCACGGTAACTCGCCGTCGCGGGGAGAGGCCCTGGGAATCGTGGCCGGGCGGGCCGGCGAAGTCGAGCCAGACCCGCAGACGGACGGTGGCCGGCGCATCGCTTTCGCGATTGTCCAATACCACGGCGTAGTCCCCGGGATCCTGGATGTAGTAGCGAAGCCGCCCCATGGGACCGGGGGACGTGGATGCCAGGACTCCATACGGATGGTCGTTCCGCAGGCGGTTCAGATCCTCGCGGCGCAGGAGCGCGGCTCGGACCTCCCGCGAGCCGGCCTGCGACTCAAGGTCCGCCGACAGCAGCGCCGGCTGTTGCCGGAGGCTCACTTCCACATAGCGCCATTCGTTGGCGGGGATTCGGTAGATCTCGTCCACCAGGTCGACGCTGGTGGACGGCGCCAGCAGGCAGAGCCAGACGAATGGGATCACGCGGCCGTTCCGGCGCGCCCCTGCCCAAGCTTTGAAAGGGCTACAATGGGGACCATGACCGACAGTATGGCACAGCCCGGGGGAGGGGCTTGTGCGATACCACTCGAACGGCCCGGCTGGAAGACCATGCTGAGTTGGGGCTCCGCCATTCTGCTGGGCCTCTTGTTTCTGGTATCCGGCATCTGGAAGATCACCGACCCCCAAGCCGCCGCGGTTCGTATGGCGCAAGCCAGAGTGCCGGAGTCGCTTAGCCTGGCGGCCGCGCTGCTGTTCGGGATCGCCGAGACGGTCAGCGGAGTCCTGGTGCTGGTGCCGCGTTTCCGGCGATGGGGGGCGGCGGCCGCGGCGCTGCTATTGATTGCCTTCATGGTCTTCGTCGCCATCGAATACAACGCGTTGCGCGGCGCGGACTGCAGTTGCTTTCCGTGGGTGAAGCGCGTCGTCGGGCCGGCGTTCTTCGCCGGGGACGGCGTTATGCTGCTGCTGGCTTTGGTGGCGGGCCTCTGGTCGCATCAGGCGCGCAATCTGCGAAGCGCCGTGCTGGTGCTGGGCGCGGTAGTAGTGTTCGCGCTGGTTTCTTACGGCGTCGGGGAGGCGCGCCAGACCGGCGTAACGGCGCCAGCGACCGTCACCGTGGGGGGACAGCCCTATTCGCTGGCGCGCGGCAAGGTCTTCGTCTTTTTCTTCGATCCGGAATGCATGCACTGCTTCGACGCGGCCAAGCGCATGGCTCAGCTTCACTGGGGCGATACGCGGGTGGTAGCCGTTCCCGTGGAGCAGCCGCAGTACGCCGCGCAATTCCTGTCGGACACCGGTTTGACGGCGATGATTTCCACGGACTTCGAGAAGCTCAAGCAGGCCTTCCAGTACACCAGCTATCCCTTCGGCGTGGCGCTGGAGAACGGCCGCGAAACGGCGCCGCTCACCAAGTTCGACGACGACGAGCCGGTGGCGACTCTGAGACGGCTTGGGTTTGCGAAGTAGGTCCGGCGCGGCTATGCGGGAAATTGCAATCTCGAAATTCAAAGCGAGCTGTGCTGCGGTGATCGAGGATGTCCGGCGGACCCGGAGACCAATCCGTGTAACTCGCTTTGGGAAGCCTGTCGCCGAGATTATTCCGGCTCGCGCGGTGAAGAAAGGGTCCTGGATCGGGTGCATGAAGGGTACTGGCGAGGTTTCGGACGATATCGTCGGGCCGATCGGCGCGTTTGACGGCTGGGAGGTCGAGTGCTAGGATCGGCGAAGCGACGGCAGCGCGCTGGGTCTGAACGGAGGAACCCGTGAGCGCAAACGGTGGAGCGGGTCGCTGGTGGGAGAACTATCTCGTTCGCTATTTCATGCCCTCGATTGCCGGGACGGCAATCGTTGCGTTTTTACTGGCCGCAGTCAATCCCTGGTTGCGTCACGCCCTATTTTTCGGAGGAGACCCTCACTCATTGGACACGCCGACATTGACTTTGCTTATACTCTACGGCAATCTGTTTTGCTACGTGGCGTCATATCCAATACTGTCCTTCCATGTGACTCGTGTAGTGGACTTTGAAAACTACACCTGGAAACCTGGGCTCTCGCGGCGGGGACTTATTTCGGCGATTGCCGACGGCTACGTTGCCACCGCGCTTGTTGGCCTTCTTGTGCTCTTAGTCGCACGGTTCGTCCCCGGCATGTGGCGCGTGTTTTTTCTTCTCCTGTTTGCGTCAGGCTTTTCATTTTGCCAATTCCTGAGGTTCGGAGCGGCATTAAGTAGCACTGGGCCGGTTTTTGAATACCCCGAACGGAGCACCTCTCTTCTGTACGCTTACCTGATCGATCTGGCGAAAAAGCGTGCCATTACCTACAGTTCGATGGCAGCTCCGTCCTCCACGGTTGAACCGGACGACGAGCCAGCGGCAACGATGGGGACCGATGGGAAGGAAGGGGGCTGGCGGGAGGAGTTCACCGATAGCTATCGTCACATGCGGGAGCATGGCAACTTCGCGTTCATATTCCTGCTCGAACTGATCCTCGCAAGCGCGTGCTACGGCATCATTACGGCATGGCCGAAAGACGCCAAGACGTCTCTGTACCCCACGATGTCCCTGCCTTGGCTGGTAGTGCTTTTGGCGGTGTGGTCCGCTCCGGCCGCGGCTGTTCACCTGCTTGGCCAGCATGTGGAGCACCGGTTTTCGCGCTTTGATGACAGGCGGAAGCACAGCTAACCAGCCCTGGGACGGGCGGCGGGCGGACAGGCTTATCAGTTGGCGGCCTTCGGCACCCGCTGCAACAAACGAACCGTTGTAATACCGCCGTGGTCGTCCTCGAAGCTTGCTGTCGGCGCGACCACCGCGCGGAGCGCGAACCAGTCCGTCGCAGCCCCCCTTCAAGGAGTCTGCCGCGCACCCTCTCTGGTCCTACGGCTCGAACCGTCGGCTCAGACCGTCCACGAGGTGAGGTAACATTAGGTGAAATCCCGACCGGCGATCTTATGCCTCTTGAGGCAAGCGAGTTCCAGGATCTCGTCCGACGCGCAGAGGGCGGTGACCTCGATGCACAATGCCTCCTCGCAAGGTTTTACCACAATGGCGATGGCGTCCCTCGGAACTACGTTGAGGCCGAGAGGTGGTATCTGCCTAGCGTCGAACAAGGCAACCCTGACGCACAACGCGACCTGGGCTCGCTGTATCTAAATGGCCTTGGCAATAGAGGCGAGGGGGTGCGGCTGCTCGCCTTGGCCGCAAGGCAGGGCGATGGGTGGGCGTGCTACGAACTCGCGCGCGCCCTCTTGCGGCCGGGTGGTCAGGGCGGCGATGCGGTTGCCGCTTACACCTGGTTCTGCCTAGCGGAGGCGTACGGGAAGGCGGGCGACAAAGAGATTCGGAAACTTGAGTCTGAACTATCCCGTGAACAGATACTGAGCGCCCAGATCCGAGCAGGCGAGGAGTTCCGGCCCTCTGCGACCGCGGAAACTGCGCGCCGGCGCGCCGAGGAGTATGCGCGCAGCCTTGCCGAGGAGTACGAGCGCCGGCGCGCCGAGGAGAATGCGCGCAGCGTTGTCGAGGAGTACGCGCGCCGCCATAGGTAGATATGATCGTAACGGAGAGGTACAGATGGTGAGCGGCTGGGAGGAATGTCCCTCCTGCGGCGGGCGTGGGAGAAACTTGTTCAAGGTGAAGCTTGCGGACGGGATATTCTGGCTGTTTTGCTCCGCTACCGGGGCATGTCGCTGGAAAATCAAGCTGTCCGATGCGGATGCCGCGTTTCGCGAGGCCCGCGCGGATAACGCTTGAGCCAAACAACCAACGCGCTTTTCAGGCACGACCATCTCTTGGATTGCGCTTGCGTGGCACCGGCGAGGCAATTAGTAGTCGGGAGAGGGCACGCTGTCAATCACGGCGCTGACAGTCCACGATTGCCCTTAGCCGCCGTAACCATATAAACTGCCGTTATCCCCATGGCGATCCGCCCGGACCTCGACCAATCCCTTCAAGGCGTGCGCGCCGACACCAGTTTCTTTGGCCATCCGCGCGGCCTGGCCACGCTCTTCTTCACAGAGATGTGGGAGCGCTTCAGCTACTACGGGATGCGCGCGCTGCTCATCCTGTTCATGACCGCCGGCGTCCGGGAGGGCGGCCTGGGCTTCCCGGTGGCCAAAGCGGGCGCTATCTACGGCCTGTACACCGCCATGGTGTACCTGCTGAGCCTGCCCGGCGGCTGGGTGGCGGACCACATCACCGGACAGCGGCGAGCCGTGTTGTACGGCGGCGTGCTCATCGCCGCGGGGCAGTTCTGCCTGGTGGCGCCGGGCACGTCGGCGTTTTACCTTGGGCTGGTCGTTCTGGTGCTGGGGACCGGCCTGCTGAAGCCCAACGTCAGCACCATCGTGGGCCAGATTTACGCGCCGGGCGATGCGCGGCGCGACGCGGGTTTTTCGATCTTCTACATGGGGATCAACCTGGGCGCGCTGATTTCGCCGCTGGCGTGCGGCTGGGTGGGTGAACGGATTAGCTGGCGGCTGGGATTCGGACTGGCCGGGGTGGGCATGACCGCTGGGCTGATTCAATACGCGCTGGGCGGCAAGTATCTCGGCTCGGCGGGCCTGCTTCCGGGCGCTCCGGGCAGCCCGGAGGAACTGCGGCGCCGGAAGAAGCAAGCGGCGCTCGGCGGATTGGCGGCCCTGGCCATTTTCGGAGTTTGTGGCGGCCTGGCGTCCGCAGGCGCCTTGGAGATTACCACGCAGACCATCTCCAACGCGTTGGGCGTGGTTTTGGTGGTGGTTACAGTAGCAATCTTTTCCTGGCTGCTGCTGGGCCGAGGCTGGTCGGCGACAGAACGGAAACGCTCGGCGGCCATCCTGGTGTTATTCCTCTCCGCGGCGGTGTTCTGGTCGGCTTTCGAGCAAGCCGGATCTTCGCTCAACTTGTTCGCGGAACGGAGCACCAACCGGGATGCCTTCGGCTTCCTGTTCCCGGCAAGCTGGTTTCAATCCGTGCAGCCGTTCTTCATCTTTACGCTGGCGCCGGTGTTTGCGTGGATGTGGCTGGCGTTGCGGGGCCGCGAGCCTTCCAGCCCGGCGAAATTCGCCTGGGGCCTGTTCTTCGCGGGTCTGGGGTTTGCGATTCTCGTGCCCGCCTCGTCGATGGCCATGCGGGGCGCGCTGGTCTCCTCCTGGTGGCTCGTCTCGACTTACCTGTTTCACTCTTTGGGCGAGCTGTGCCTGAGCCCGGTAGGGCTGAGCGCCGTGACCAAGCTGGCGCCGGCGCGGGTGGCCGGCCTGATGATGGGGCTGTGGTTCGTATCGATCGGGATTGGGGATTATCTCGGCGGGCGCGTCACTTCGCTGTACGAATCGGTGTCGCTGCCCACGCTGTTCGGCGCGGTGGCCGGGGTGGCGTTCGTGGCGGCGGCGGCGCTGGTTGTGCTGATCAAGCCCACGGTAAGATTGATGTCGGGTGTGAAGTAATCCCAAATTCGGACAATGGGATTCGAAAACGGACGCGCGGAACGCGGTCCGCTGTAATGAAACGTGCGACTTAGCGTGGACCGCGCCGTGCACTCCCAAAGACCGTGTATAGCGTAATTCGGGATCTGCGATGCGGAGCGCGCACGTTGCGCGCCACCCCGGGGCTGACGCTGACGGCGATCCTCACCTTGGCGCTGGGCATTGCCGCGAGTACGACGGTGTTCGGATGGATCGACGCACTGCTGCTCGACCCCATTCCGGGCGCGGCGCGCGGCGGCGAGCTGGTGGAGATCGAAACCCTCGAGCCCAACGGCGCTCCCCTGAACACGGCATATCGCGACTACCGCGATTACCGCGACTCCTTGAAGCAGGTGTCCGGGCTGGCCGCCTCTTTGGCCAACGTCTTCACCATAGGAGACGAGCGGAACCCGCGGCTCCAGTGGGGCGAGTTTGTCTCGGCGAACTACTTCGGCGTGATGGGAGTCAAAGCCATCAGGGGGCGCACCTTCCTTCCCGAGGATGGGAGCGACGCGCCCGGCGGGCCTCCGGTGGTTGCCATCGGCGAACGCCTGTGGGACAGCCGGTACCAGCGCGACCCCGGCGTGATCGGCAAGAAGCTGCGCATCAACCGGCGGGACTTGACCATCGTGGGCGTGATTCCGGAAGCGTTCCACGGAGCGGCGCCGGGGCTGGTATTCCAGGTCTGGCTGCCATTCTCGCTTGCGCCGGAGTTGAACGGGCAAGGCCCAGGGCTGTTCGAAGATCGGGACGCGCGCCAGATGTGGCTGACGGGGCGTCTGGCGCCAGGCGTCACCGTCGAGCGGGCGCGGGCGGAGGTGGTGGCCTGCGCGCGGCACATGGCCGAGGAGCATCCCCAGACCAACCGTGGATACGGCGCGGACCTGGTTCCGGTTTGGCGTGGACACGCTGGCGCCCAGGCGTTGCTGCGAGAGCCCCTGCAAATCCTGCTGGCCGTGAGTCTGGTGCTGTTCCTGATTGTTGCGGCCAACGTCGCCAACCTGCAGATTGCCCGCGGGGCGGCGCGGGTCAAGGAGTTCTCCATCCGGCTGGCGCTGGGCGCGGGCGCCGCGCGTCTCGTCCGCCAGTTGCTGACGGAGAGCCTGCTGCTGGCTGCGGCCGGCGGCGCGGCCGGCGCGCTGCTCGCCATGTGGGGCGGGCAGGCGCTGGTGTGGCTGCTGCCATCCACCGATCTGCCCGTCGAATTCCACATGCCAACGAACTGGCATGTCCTGGCATTCACCATGGCCCTCTGCCTGGCCGCCGCCGTGCTCACAGGGCTGGCGCCCGCGCTGCACGCGCTCGACGCCAGCGTAAACACCCGCCTGAAAGAAGGGGCGCGCGGAACCACGTCCGGGGCGGCCCGCCGCACCCGCGCACTGTTGGTGATCTCGGAGGTGGCGCTGGCGTTGGTGGCGCTGGTCGGCACGGGCCTGTTCGCCCTGAGCTTCTACCACGCACGCGCGGTGGATTCCGGAATGGACGTGCGCAATGTTGCGTCCGCCAAGTACTACGTCGAAACCTTCTGCCATACCCGCGACGAACGCACGCGGTTTTCCGTGCGGCTTGGCGAACGCCTGCGCGCGCTGCCGGGCGTGACGGCCGTGAGCTACTCCGATACCATCCCCCTGGAGTTCGGCGACAGGCAGCAAACCGCTGTCGAAGTGGAAGGGTATGTGCCCGCCGCGGGCGAGCTTGTGCAGACGCCCGGTTCCACCGTGGCGCCGGGTTATTTCGGCCTCCTGCGCATCCCACTCCTGGAAGGCCGGGATTTCAGCGAGAAGGACGATAGGGACACCGCGCCGGTCATGATCGTCAACCAGGCATTCGCGCGGCGCTATTTCGGCGGCGGATTGGCGCTGGGGCGCAGGGTCCGCACGGGCGGGCTTCGGTTCACGGTGATCGGAATGGCGGCGGACGCCAAATACCAACACTTGACGGAAGCCGCGACCCCGTATTACTACACAGCCTTCCGCCAGACGCACGGCGGCGAATTCTGGTTGGCATTCTTCGTACGTACGGCGGGCCCTGTGCGGGGCGCGCTGGCCGGGCTCGACCGCGAAGCCGCCACGGTCGATCCGGCAACGCGCGCCAGCAACTTCGTGGCCTACCAGGGGTGGATGGAGGCCTCGCTATACGGGCAGCGGGTGGCCGCTACGCTGGTGGGCGTGGTGGGCGCCATTTCGCTGATCTTGTCGGCGATCGGCCTCTACAGCGTGCTCGCGTTTGCGGTGAGCCAGCGCCGCAACGAGTTCGGAATCCGCATGGCCCTGGGGGCTGGGCCGTGGCGCCTGCTGGCCACCGTGCTGCGGCAGGGCCTGGGGCTGACCGCCGCGGGCCTGGGCGCGGGCGCATTGGCCGCGTTCGCGGCGATGCGCTTTGCGGCGGGGTATCTGCCCAAGGTCAAGACAAGCGACCCGCAGGTGTTCGCCGGCGCAATTCTCGTGCTGACTCTGGTGGCGCTGCTCGCCAGTTACCTGCCCGCGCGGCGGGCGACGCGAGTGGACCCGGTGGATGCGTTGCGCCAGGAATAGGCGGCGCGGGATCTTTCCAATCGCCTACAATGATTACTGAAATGCGCTCCGACTCGCCCGACCTGCGTGAAGTCCGGCGTATTGTCCTGCGCGGTCTGGCGGGCCGGCGCGCGCAGGTATATTTGTTCGGTTCGTGGGCGCGAGGCGAAGCCTCACGGGTTTCGGACATTGACGTGGCGATACTTCCCGAGGAATCTCTGCCTTCCGGCCTGATGGCTGAGATTCAGGAAGCCTTGGACGAAAGCGCCAGCCTGCATCCGGTCGATCTGGTCGACCTCAGCGCCACATCAGCCGCATTCCGGAGCAGGGTTCTGGCCGAGGGGCTGCCGTGGACCGATTAGTCGGCGCTTCTAAACGAAGAGCAAGGCCGGACGGCGATGGACATGCTTCGGGACCGCAACCTCACCGTGCACACTTACAACGAAGAACTCGCGGATCAAATCTACTCCCGTCTGCCTGCTTACGCCGCCGTGATGGAACAGTGGCTGGCGGCCATGTCTGGCAAAGCGACTTTCGATTTGACCTGACGGATTGGCTGTCGGATGGGGTTCGCTATGCCATCACGACGTTTGTTTTCGCACCCAGTAGTCGTGCCTGAATGGCGTAGCGCTCCAACTCGCCGCGAAAACTTGGATCGGCGATCGCGATCATGGCTTCGGCGCGCTCGCGTAGGCATTTGCCGTGCAAATAGGCGGCGCCGTGTTCGGTGATCACCCAGTGGACGTCGCCGCGCGAGGTTACCGCGCCCGCTCCGGGGCGCAAGGTGGGCACGATGCGCGAAATGGCCCCATCCTTGGCGGTGGAAGGCAGGGCGATGATCGGCAGTCCGCCCTTCGAGTGCGCCGCGCCGCGAATGAAATCCACCTGCCCGCCGATGCCGCTGAAGGGCAGGCAGCCCACGGAATCCGAGCAGACCTGGCCGGTGAGATCCACCTCAATCGCGGAATTGATCGCCACCATGCGCTCGTTCCGGGCGATCACCCAAGGGTCGTTCACGTAGGAGGTGCGGCGGAATTCGAAGATGGGATTGTCGTTCAGGAAATCGAACAGCCGCCGGGCGCCCAGCGCGAAACCCGTGACCGCCTTGCCCGGGTGCAGCGACTTGCGCGCGTTGTTGATGACGCCGGCCTCGATCAGGTCCACCACGCCGTCGGGAACCATCTCGCTGTGGATTCCCAGGTCTTTGTGATCGCCGAGCATGCCCAGCATGGCCTCCGGAAGCCCTCCGATCCCGGTCTGCAACACGGCGCCGTCGGGAATCAGGTTGGCGACACGGTGCGCGATGGCGCGGTGTACGCCGGTCACCGGGTGGCTCTGGTATTCCACCAACGGGTGCGAAGCCTCAGTAAACGCATGAATGCGGCTCACATGCACGAAGGAGTCGCCCAGGGTGCGCGGGACCTGGTCGTTGATTTCGACGATCACGTGGCGGGCGTGCTCGATCACCGCGTGCGTGATATCGACGCTGGGGCCCAGACACAGGTTGCCGTGCCGGTCGGGGGGCGCGCATTGCAGCAGGGCAACGTCGATGGGTAAGGCTCCGGAGTCGATAAGGTCTTCAATTTCGCTGAGGAAGATGGGGGTGTAGTCCGCGCGGCCCTCCTGGACCGCCTGGCGGACGTTGGCGCCCAGAAACATGGCCCGTATCCGGAAATGCCCGGCGTAGCGCGGTTCGGCGTAGTCCGCCCGGCCGAACGTGGCCATATGCAGGATCTCGACGTCGTACAGCTCGGAAGCCCTCTGGACCAAAGCACTTACCAGGATCTCAGGCTCCGCGCAGCCGTTGTGGACGTAGACCCGCTGGCCGGATTTCACCACGGACAGGGCTTTTTCGGGGGTCGTAATGCGCGAACGGTAGTCGGTTATCATTAGGCACCTCCTCAAAGTGGTGCTTAGATGACATCTACCAGTATAATCGGCTCTTTTGGGAGAAAATGCAAGGGGCGGCAGCTTGGTTGACATTCGAGCGCTAGTTCGCTACAGTTTGTAGCGTGACAATGTTTAGCGCTCGAAAACCCCGCAAAGCCCTCAGCGATCTGGAGCATCTGGTTATGGGAATCCTCTGGGATCGCCGCAAAGCCACCGCCGAAGACGTCAGGGTGGCGCTGGCCGAACGCCATCCCATGAAGGAGTCGACGGTCCGCACCATCCTGAAGCGCCTCGAAGAGAAGGGCTACGCGAAGCACGGCGTGGAGGGACGCACCAACGTCTATGCCGGCGTCGACGCGCCGCACAACGTGGCCGCCGGCGCGATTCGTCAGATCATCGACCGATTCTGCGGCGGCTCGGTGGAGCAGCTCCTCGTGGGGATGGTCAATAACGACGTGGTGGACGAGCGCGAATTGCAGCGTCTGGCGCAGCGGATTGCCAGGCGCAAGAAGGACGGCGGGGAGGCATGAAATGGAACTCGTGTCTTATCTGGCGAACGTGACGGCGCGTTCGCTCTGTCTGGCGGCTCTGGCTTCCTTTGGCGTATGGCTATTTCGCGTGAAGACCGCGGCGGCGCGCCACGCCGCACTGACCGTGGTAACGGGCGGCATGCTGCTATTGGCGGCGCTCACGGCAACGTTACCGGCGATCTCGCTGCGTGTGCTTCGTGCGGAGCGAGCAGCCCCAGTTTCCGCCGTGCCTGATTTCCGGGTGGACGCGACGGCTCCCGCGCCGTTGGCGGTTCAGTTCGTGGAACAGCCGCAAAGGTCCGCGCGGCCGCCAGACTTCGGATGGCCGGTAGTTGTGTCCGCGGTTTACGTGGCCGTCGCCTTGTTCCTTCTTCTGCGTTTGGCATACGGCTATCTCTTCGCGCGCCGTCTGGTCCGCGCTAGCCGCCGGGAGGGAGACATCTACGAATCGGCATGGATTTCCGTGCCCATGACCGTAGGCTGGCTTCGTCCGAAGATCCTGTTGCCGGCGGTTTGGAAGGAGTGGGAAGCGGCCAAGTTGGACGCGGTGCTGGCGCACGAGCGAATGCACATCGAGCGCGCCGACTGGGCCATTGCTGCGCTGGCGGCGTTCAACCGCTGCGTCTTCTGGTTCAACCCCCTGGCATGGTGGATGGAACGACGGCTGGCCATTCTGGCCGAACAGGCGTGCGACGATGCGGCCCTGCTGGCAATCGGCGCTCGCGAGCCCTATGCGGAAGCCTTGTTGGATATGGCGGCGGCGGTGAGGGCCGGCCGTGGCCGCATGGTGTGGGAGGCTATGGCCATGGCGAGAACGGTGGAAGTCCGAAAGAGAATCGAGCGGATTCTGGACGAATCCAGGCAGATCCCGCGTGGTTTGACGCGCGGGCGTTGGGCGGCGCTGATCGCATGCAGCCTGCCGCTGACGTACGTAGCTGCGGTGGCGCAACTGGCCCCAGCGCAGGACTTTCGCCCGGCGCTGCACGCGGACTACGCGACGCCAGCGCAGGCTCCCGTACCGCAAGCGGCGCCCGTGGTGCTTGCTCAGGCTCCGCCGGCCCCTGCGGCGCCAGCCGTGCAAACCACGATTACGCCGGCCAGGCCGGGCGAAATCAAGTACAAGGATAAGCGCCTGCTGGTCCTGTATTTCGATTTGCAAAGCATGCCCACCGACGACCAGATCCGCGCGCAGAACGCCGCACAGACATTCCTCAGTGCCCAGGTGACCCCAGCCGACCTGGTGGCTATCATGACCAACGCCGGCCAACTGAAGGTTGTTCAGGATTTCACGGATGATCGGGACCTGCTGTCCCAGTCGATCCGGAGCCTGCCCATGGGCAGCGTCCAGGCGAGCGTCGGCTCCAGCGCCTCCGATAGCAGCCTGCAGTTGTCCGCGCTGGAAGCCGCCGTCAAGATGCTGGCCACCCTTCCGGAAAAGAAGGCGCTGGTCTACTTCGGCAGCGCCGCGACGCGCAATGGAATCGATAACGACGAGCAATTGCGCGCCACCATCGACGCGGCGCTGCGAGCGAACGTCGCATTCTACCCGGTCGATGTCGGCGCCGTGGCGGGCGGCGTGTTCTTCCAATCAGTGGTTACGGCTAACTCGCAACCAGCCAACCCGAACATCGCCTTCCCCGGCGCCAGGCACATAGAGAACCCCAGTCTTTTCCCGGACATATCTTCTCCACCCCGGCTGCAGCGCAGGGTGGAGCCTGAGTACCCGTCCGAACTCCGCGCCCGGCAAGTCCAGGGAACCGTCACGCTTGCAGTCACAATCGGCGTCGACGGCGTCCCAAGGGACATCCACGTAACGCAATCGGCCGATCCTGGGTTGGACGCGCAGGCGATCACAGCGGCCAGCCTTTGGCTCTTCCTTCCGGCTCGCAGGAATGGCCAGCCGGTGGAGGCCTCCGCCACCGTGCAGTTCATCTTCCGGCTTGAGTAGCGCAGGCACTCCTTGCCTGCCGCGCTAGTTACAAACCCTTTGCGACCAGGAAGGCGATCAGGTCGACGACGCGGCAGGAATAACCCCACTCGTTGTCGTACCATGCCAGGACTTTCAGGAGGTCACCGTCCAGCACCTTGGTCATCAGGGAATCGACGATCGAGCTGTTAGCATTGTGCAGCATGTCGGTCGAAACCACGGGGTCCTCGGTATAGGCCAGGATGCCCTTGAGCTCGCCTTCCGCGGCAGCCTTCAACGCGGCATTGACAGCCTCGGTGGTGGTGGGCGTCTTGAGTACGGCCACGAGATCGACGGCCGATACGTCCGGGGTCGGCACGCGCATGGAGTAGCCATCCAGCTTGCCCTTCAACTGGGGCATGACCAAGCCGATAGCCTTGGCGGCGCCGGTGGTGGTCGGGATCATGTTCAGCGCGGCGGCGCGTGCGCGGCGCAGGTCTTTGTGCGGGAAATCGAGCACGTTCTGGTCGTTGGTGTAGCTGTGGATGGTGGTCATCGACCCCTTGAGTATCCCGAATTTCTCGTGGATCACCTTAACCACGGGGCCCAGACAGTTGGTGGTGCAGGACGCGTTGGAAATGATGTTGTGCTTGGCGGGGTCGTACATGGCATCGTTGACGCCGAGCACGAGGGTCAGGTCCTCGTTCTTCGCGGGCGCGGAGATGATGATCTTCTTGACCGGGCCGCGCATATGCTTCACGGCATCCTTGGCGTCGGTGAACTTGCCGGTGGATTCGATGACGATTTCGGCGCCGACGGATGCCCAATCGAGCTGCGCCGGATCCTTGGTGGCGAACACCTTAATGTTCTTGCCGGCGACCGAAATGGAATCGACGCCTGCGACCACTTCCTCCTGCAAGGTTCCGAGCACGGAATCGTACTTGAGCAGGTGGGCCAACGTTTTTGTGTCGGTAAGGTCGTTGACCGCCACAAACTCGATGTCCTTCCGGTGGAGGCCCGCGCGGACGACGTTCCGGCCGATGCGGCCGAAGCCATTAATGCCAACTTTCACTGCCATGTTTTCTCCTAATTGGTTGATGTGAGGGATCGGATGAACGATAAGGATATCAGGATGCGGGTATCCGGGGCAACGGGCTGCCTTACGGGGATTGATCCGCGCCCCACTCCGATTCGAGCAGGCGCGAGTACTCGCCGGAGGCGTACAGGTCGAAGCGGAAATTGGCGGCGTTGAGGATCAAGTGCGGCTGCGATTCCATGTAGCAGCGGTACATCAGATCGGCGTAGCGGTGGTAGTTCCGCAGAAACTCTTCGGAGAGGCTTTCCAACGCGGGCGGTTGCGAAAAGACCGCGTTGAGACCCACCGCGCGAGAGAAAACGGTGGAATAGTCGGCGACTCCCCAGCGGATCAGCTTCTCTTTGACGCTCTGAGGGGGGCTGCCGGCGAGGAGGCCGGCGAAGCTCTGCCCGCGAATCTCCGCGCCATTCAGATCGGGCATGCGGCTGACGCACTCCTGGCACTGCGCCAGCCAGCGGCATACGTCCTTCCCGAGGAAGTACAACATGCGGACTTCGGCGTGCCGGCCGGTCAACACGCGGCGTGTCAACTGGTCCCAGTCGGAGCCATCGTCCGGGATCAGGCCGGCCATCATCAAAGCGGCCTTGGAGTTCTCCAGCAAGGCGGTAGGCGGCACGCGTTCGTTGAACGGATGCAGGATTAAGGGCGGCAGCTCCCAAACGGTCTCGCCGAGCGTCTTCACAGGCATTGACGTGGTGCTCCCGTTCTACTTATCGGCGAAATCGGTGGGAGTTTCAATAGGCTGGGGTTCCCTATACTCAGCTCAAATCCACCTAGAACAGCTTCATCCGCATAAACTTCTGAGGGTTTTCCCGGAAATCCTTCATGCTGTCGCGCATTTCCCGGGCGGCGCCCTCCAATTCTTCGTACCACTGCAAATTCATGAAAAGCGGCCCGGCGTTGGTATCGTCCACCCTCTTGATCAGCGCTTGCAGTTGACCGTTCCATGCGGAGTACATGGCTTCGGAACGGACGAACTCGCTGCCACGCAGGCCGGCGATGGAAGTTCGAAGGTCCGCGGCCGCCTTCCGCATCTGGTCGTACGGCGCGGCGTCGTGAAGGTACAAGCCGGGACCGCTCCGCGCCGCCTGGAGACGCGCCAGGCTCTGGTCGAGCTCCACCAGGGGATCGGCTATCTCCCTATAAGACTGGTCCGTGTGGAGCAGCTTGCCAATGCCGGTGGTCACGACGGTGGCCGCGCGAATCCCGCGTTGCGCTTCCGCCACGCGCTTAATCAGGTCGGCGTAAACCGCCTCGCCCACGACAAACTGGCCCACGCGGCTCTGGCCCTGCTCGATATCGGCCAGCACCGCGTCGATGGTTTTCAACTCCTGGTCGAACTGGGCCAGGTCCTGGCTCTTCAGCAAGTCCACCTGAGGCTTGAAAGCGATTTCGCCGTTGGGAGGGATATGGCTCGCACTCCGCCCGCTGGTGACATCGACGAACATATCGCCTACCAGCGTGTCGGGGCTGATCTCTGCGACGGAGTCCGCGGGGATCTGCGACAGGCGGTCGCTCTCGGCCTTGATCGTCACCTTGATGACGCGGCCGGGATCGTTGGAGCCGGAAAGAGCTATGGCGCCGACCTTGCCCACCCCGATGCCATCGACCCGAACCGGCGCTCCGGAACCCAGCCCGGTGGCGTCCGGGATGTACAGGTAAAGGGTGGTTTTCTCCTGAAACAGCATCCCTCCGTTGAGCAGGTACGCCAGCACGGCGAGGATGGCGAGCGCCCCCACGGACACCGCCGCGACGCGAAACTTCGCCCAGTTGACTTGCCGAGCGGACGGCATTCATTCGGATTGTACCGCGCCAAGCTTCCTGGTACCTTGTAGGATTGAAAATCCGATCCCGCAAGTTCGACGGCCGTTGCGCCAAACACAAACGATATAACCCGGCCACCGACGGAGTGGGCGGCATTCGCGGCGGCTGCCCGCGCTGCGGCCTGCTCTTCGAGATCTGGGAAAGCTCCCTCAAGCTGAACCGGCTGATCCGGAAGTTCGATCCCAGCTATGACGATCTGCAGCGCCCCGAGGACGGCCCGCCGCCCCCCGACCCCCGCCAGATGAGCTTCATCGATTGACCCTCAGGCCTGGAATACCTTCCAGAACACGCCGCGGAACCGGGCCATTTCCGCATCGGTTCCGATGGTCACCCGCAGCATGTTATCCAAGGGAGGGAATGGCCGGCCAGGGGCCACGCCCATGCGCGGCATCGTGTCGATGAATTCGCGGGCGTTACGGCCAACATCGATCATCATGAAGTTGCCATGCGGCTCGATGAACTTCACGTTGCGCTCGCGCAGCCACGCGCAGAGCTCGCGGCGCGTGCGCGCCAGAGACGCGCGGCGTTCCTCCAGAATGGTTTGGCGGGCGGCCAGGGCGGCCACCACCCCGCGGGCGCTCACAATCGAAATGACGCCCATGCGCAAGGGGCTCAGCCGCCGGATAACCTCCGGCCTGGCAGCCGCGAAGCCCACGCGCAGTCCGGCCATTCCGTAGATCTTGGAAAACGTCCGCGTCACAATGACGTCTTTGCCTTGCCGCACGTAAGGCAGGGCGCTTTCCAACTCGGGCGTCTCGCCGAAATGGAGGTAGGCCTCATCCACCACAAGGGTGGCGTCCGCGGGCAGGTTCGCCACGAGCCATTGAAGGTCCTTCCTGGTGGTGATGGCGGAGGTGGGGTTGTTCGGGTTGCACAGGTAGATCAGCCCGCCGCGCGCTTTGCCGGCGGCTTCGGCGAGCTGCTGGACGTCCACCGAATAGTCCGGCCGCAAGCCCGTACGGACCACCGGACGCCCCAGGCCGCGCGCCACCTCCACCGGTCCTTCGAAGGTGGGGTTGGGGAGGATCAGCGGGCGCTCGGGCGAGGTGAATACGTCGACGGCCATGTGCAGGACTTCGCTCGAACCCGCTCCCGTGAGGATCTGCTCGGGCTCGAGACCTTCGCTGCCCGCGATGGCGGTCTCGATTTCGCGGAACTCCTGGAAATGATAGCGGCCCGATGTGGGCAGCGCGTCGCGCATGGCGGCCAGCGAGACTTCCGGCGGACCGGCGGGATTCTCGTTGGCGTTCAGCCAGACCATGTCGGCGGGCAGGTTTGCCGCGTTGACCGTGGCGCGCTGCGCGTAAGCCGCCTCCGGCAACATGCGAATGGCGGCGGCGCCCAGACCGAAGCGCGCCGCGAAGCCCCTTCTGGTGATCATGAATGCCTCCCTCGTATTGGAGACATGATACAACGGAACGGGCTGCACGCACCGCCGGCCCTTCATAACGGGGCCCTGCTGAACAGGTTCACCCGGGGGTCGGGCACAAAAGGCGCCAAAGTTAGTGTGCAGAGCAGCCAAACTGCAATCCGGGGAACGGGAAGCAACCAGCCTTTTTCGAGCGCCACACACCATAGCAGGGTCAGCGACAGAGAGACGATCGCGAGTCTCCACTCCCGGCCGGACAGCGCCCACACTCCGGCGGCAAAGGGCGCCGCGACGATCAGGTCGATGACGTAGTGTTCCCCCTTGCCGAGAGTGGCGATGAGAGTAAGAAGCAGGAAGGCGCCGGCTGCCACTTTCGTGGCGTTCCCGCAATACCGCCGCGCAAACCAGAACATGATGAGCGCCCAGGTAAAATGGCCGCTCGGGACCGCATTCAAAGCCACGTGTGGGATGATCCTGGCATGAGCCTCCGCCAGGTTCGGTATGGCATTGGGGAACGCGGTTCCAATCAGAGCTCTAGGTCCGGAGGCCGGACAGATTCGGTAAAAGAAAAATATCAGCAACGTGAATGCATTCGTTAGGATGTACTTGCGCCGCACCGCCGCCCGATTAGGGAGCGCAAGATATAGAAGCACCCCCGCCAGAGGAATCCCCCAATAGACTACACCGAAGAAGAGGGGTATTGCCGGATGAATCTGAAAGAACTTCCCGGCGAGCGCCTCCGGATAGAAGAAGTTGGCATCGAACTTCAGCAGAAGCTCATCGACCGACGGGATTCTGGCGCTTGGCAGTAACTTGAACAGATATCCGGACAAGGATGGCGGGATAATAAAACACAGCTCCACGCAAGGAAACCCCTGCTCTATCCCGCGAAAGCGGCTATAGGATAACAGCAGGACGCCGATCACCAGGAACCAAAAGTAGGCGCTTGCCCCGACCACTAAGGGCAAGAGGAACATCAACGCCACGGACAGCGTCATGAACCCCATGGCTCTGTACCGCGCGCGCACGGCGGCGGACTGGCGGCCATCGCGGAGAGCGGTGGCGCGCGCGTCAAGCCCCGAATCCGCCGACGGCGGCGCGGGTTCCCCGACGGAGTGGCGGAGAATCTTGGACATGGCGCACCATTCTAGCAAACGGCGGCGCGCAGCCACTTGACCGGGATTTCCTTATGAGGAGATACCAGTTGTTCCGGGATGCATTGCGCGACCCGAAGACCGGGCTTTGGAGCCAGGGCCCCTTCCTGCTTAGCGGACAACGATCAAAGATGGCCCTTTGGCGCACGGTGTTGAAGGCATGAGGAGGGAAGGGCAATCGGGTCTGCCTCCGGCCTTTGACCGGTCCTACGCAACTAACGGCGCCCCTACCCGCTCATGGCCGACAAAAATTCCGCGTTGCTTCTGGTCTTGCCGAGCTTGTCGAGCAGCAGTTCCATGGTTTCGACGGGCGATAGCGGATTCAGAACCTTGCGCAGAATCCACACGCGGTTGAGCTCGTCCTTGGGCAGCAACAGCTCTTCCTTGCGCGTGCCGCTCTTGTTGATGTCGATGGCGGGGAAGACGCGCTTGTCCACCAACTTGCGCTCCAGGTGGATTTCCATGTTGCCGGTGCCCTTGAACTCCTCGAAAATGACGTCGTCCATGCGGCTGCCGGTGTCGATCAAGGCCGTGGCGATGATGGTAAGCGAACCGCCTTCCTCGATGTTGCGCGCCGCGCCGAAGAACCGCTTGGGGCGTTGAAGAGCGTTTGAATCCACGCCGCCCGAGAGCACTTTGCCGGAGGGCGGAACGATGGTGTTGTAGGCGCGCGCCAGGCGGGTGATGGAATCGAGCAGAATCACCACGTCGCGCTTGTGTTCCACCAGGCGCTTGGCTTTTTCGATCACCATCTCGGCCACTTGAACGTGGCGCGTGGCGGGTTCGTCGAAAGTCGAGCTGATCACCTCGCCGCGCACGCTGCGCTGCATGTCGGTGACTTCCTCGGGGCGTTCGTCGATCAGCAGGACGATCAAGCTGACGTCGGGGTGGTTGGTGGTGATGGAGTTGGCGATGCTTTGCAGGAGCATCGTTTTGCCGGTGCGCGGCGGCGAAACGATCAGCCCGCGCTGCCCTTTGCCGATGGGCGTGAGGAGGTCCATCACGCGGCCGGAATTGTTCTCGCGGGTGGTTTCGAGCTTGAGGCGCTCGTTGGGATAGAGCGGCGTCAGGTTGTCGAAGAAGATCTTGTTGCGCGCTTCCTCGGGCGGCTCGAAGTTGATGGCGTCCACTTTGATAAGCGCAAAGTAACGCTCGCCTTCCTTGGGCGGACGGATCTGTCCGGAGATGGTGTCGCCGGTGCGCAGGTCGAAGCGGCGGATTTGCGAGGGCGACACGTAGACGTCGTCCGGACCCGGCAGGTAGTTATATTCGGGCGCGCGCAGGAAGCCGAAGCCGTCGGGCAGGCACTCCAGCACGCCCTCGGAGAAGATCAGCCCGCTCTTTTCGGCCTGGGTTTGCAGGATTTTGAAGATCAGCTCCTGCTTGCGCAGGCCGGCGTAGTTGGCGATGTTCATGCCCTTGGCCACCTCGTTGAGCTTCTGGATGCTCATGTCCTTGAGCTCGACCAGATCGAGGGTGGGGGTGCCGTTCTTGAGGCCCTGAACAGCCTTGCGGCGATGCATTCCCAGTCCGCCGTGCATGTGCGACGGCTCCGGCGGCGTGGCCGCGGGCGTCTCGGGCGGCTTCTCTTCCGGCGGCTTGCTCTCCACCGCCGGCTTGGCTTCTACAGGAGGCTGCGGAGGCGGCGCGATTACCGGCCTGAGCGGAGTGCGGCCGGCGCGCTCCGGAACTTCGCTGGACGGTCGCGGGGCGGTTCGCTCCGGCCGTACCGTTTTTTCGGTGGCGGCGGTCTCTCCGACGGCATTATTTCCGGCGGCGGCACTGTCTCCAGTTGCGCGCGCCGGGGTGGCGGGTTCGCGGACCGGCGGCGCGGGGGGCGCGCCAGTCTGCTCTTCGGTGGGCGTGTCTGATTTATCCTGCGGTGGGAGGTTTCCTACCGTGGTCGGAGTGTTGTCGTTATTGCTTGCCAAATTTCCCTCACTCCCCGGCCGGTTAAGGCCGAGAATGGCAGCGGTTCCACGCCTTCCTGGCGGATGGCGCGCAAACCGCGCTCTCGTTCAGATTGATTCAGTTTGTCGAACTTCGTGGCGATTACCAGGAACTGTCTGCCACGCTCCTCGAGCCACCGCTTCAGGTCCAGATCGTTGTCCATCCATCCGCGGCGAGCGTCCAGGATCAGGCAGGAAAGTCTCAGGGCTTCCGTATTCTCCAAGTACTGCTCGACCAGTTCCTTCCATTCGAGCTTGTGCCGTATGGGCACACGGGCGTATCCGTATCCGGGCAGATCGACGAAGTAGTAGGCGCCGTCGACGCGATAAAAATTGATCGTTTGCGTTCTACCCGGGGTGTTACTGGTGAAAGCCAGCCCTTTCCGCCCCACCAGCGAGTTGATCAAGCTGGATTTCCCTACGTTACTTCTCCCCAAAAAAGCGATTTCCGGCAGCCCGTCGGAGGGGAACATCTCCGGCTTGCCCGCGCTCACTACAAATTCCGTATGCAACGGCTCAGTGCGCCCGGCTCTCTTCCAGCACGGGCTGAACAACCACGTCGGCGGGGCCGGGCGGCATGGGAAGCGCCACCAACTCACGCTCCAACGCGATCTTCAGCACTTCGTCCATGGACTCCACGAAATTCAGCTTCATGGATTGTTTGATAGCGTCCGGAATGTCCGGGAGGTCCTTCTCGTTCTCCCGGGGCATGATTGCCTCCA
>OBLW0100000966.1_pt1 | contig 24717 bp, 23 predicted proteins | sample 1520161 | NCBI WGS metagenome assembly OBLW01 (sample SAMEA3539309, study PRJEB22396) | soil metagenome | biome: tundra; feature: field; material: soil | place: USA | collected 2010-05 | depth 0.15 m | reverse complement strand
CGATCTGCCGTCGGCCATAAATTTGATCGGACTTCCCGCGTCACCTGCTGTGACGCCAATGCAGTTAGTCGAGCAAACGAAATCTGAGGATTATTTTTGAGCGCGAGTGCCTGCGCGTCGCTCAATGACATCGACGTCGATGGGACGGCAGCTGTTTGTGCGGCAGAGGCTTGCAGGCCTGCCATTGGCACGCTTGCAGTGTGCAGCTGCGCCTGTTGCGGAGCTGGAGCCGAAGGCAAACTAGATTGCGCCCCAGAACTTGATGCCTCTTGCGCTAGGCTGCAGGCCGGTACGACCAACACCAGGCAGATGAGTAAAACGTTTTTCATTCGGCTGCTTCCAATGCTGGACTCGACGCGTCTTTGGCTCCGCGCTTGCCGTAAACCAGCAAATACGCCGCCGGTACGATAAAGATCGTCAATATCACCGACGAAGTTAGACCGCCGATGATGGCGCGGGCCATGGGCGTGTATTGCTCTGCGCCGGTTCCTAACTTCAGCGCCATCGGAATCATTCCAATGATCGTGGCCAGAGAAGTCATCAAGATTGGCCGCAGGCGCACTCGGCAAGCGGTAATGACCGCATCGGCTGGCGATAATCCCTGGCGCTCGAGATTGTGAGCGAAATCCACGATCAGAATGCTGTTTGAATCCGCGATACCCACCAACATCAGTACTCCCATCAATGACATTACGTTCAGAGTGCTGTGGGTAATCGGCAAGATGATCAAGACTCCGACGAATCCCATTGGTATGGCAAGCATGATCAGAAAAGGGTCGATGAACGACTTGAACTGCGCTGTCAGAATCAGGAACAGCAAAACAAACGAAATCAGAAATCCCAGTGCAAAGCTCTTGAATGAAGCTTCCATGCCTTGCACCATTCCTCGCAAATTCACGCGGACGTTGCCGGGAAGTTTTGTTTTGGCAAGAATGTCCCGGACCGCGTCCGTCACTCGTCCCAGATCTTCTCCAGAAGGAGTGACATAGATATCGACCGCTCGCTGAATCTGGTAGTGGTCGAATTCTGTCGGCGTCAGGCTTTGTTTAACGTTCACAACGTTCTTGAGGACGGTAGTCGGCCGGCCCTGTCCGCCGCAGGCCCACGAAGCTCGGCCCGTCCCGGGCTGCGGCGGGCCCGAAGGGCCACAATTCATTCCGCTGTTACCAGGATCTCGCAGTGGAATCTGTCCCAGGTCGGCCATGTTGTGAATGGCGGCGTCGCCATGTTCGAAAAACTGCACCGTAAGGTAATAGTCGTTGCCGCTCTTGCGATCAACCCAGTAATTGGGAGCGATCATGTAATTTGAATTGAGGGCGGTAATAACGTTATCTACTACATCTTTTTGCGTCAGACCCAACTCCCCCGCATGTACTCGATCCACATCGAGCTGCAGGGCGGGATAGTTCATGTCCTGCGGAATGAAAATCTGGCCCACGCCATGCACTTCGCGAAAGCGACTGGCCAGATTCTGCGCTATATCATAGATTTGACTCAGATCGGAACTACTGACCTGCACATCAATCGGCGCCGGCATGCCCATGTTTAGAATGGCGTCCACCATCGATCCGCTGGCAAAAAAAGTACGAATATCTGGAAATTGGCTCGCCATGGCCTTTTGCACGCGGTCCATATATTCGAAACTACTGAGCTGGTGCGGTTCGTTCAAAGCCACTTGGACCGTTGCTGTGTAAGGCCCGGAATTTGTAGTGTAGAGCGACGAGAAGTCCGGCACCACACCGATATTAGAGACAATTCGCTTGAGATCTTTTGCTCCCACCTCGTGGCGAATCAGATCTTCCACCTTTGCGACATATTGATCCGTTATCTCGATGCGGGTGCCCGTCGGTACCTTCAGGTTGATGGTGAACTGTCCAGCGTCAGTCTTCGGGAAGAATGCCAATCCCAGCAGCGGATAAATCGCCAGACTCAATAGGAAGACCCCACTCAACACCGCCACCGTCAAGCCGGGACGCTGCAGAGCCCGCCTGACCCAGCGCTCGTAGAAATCGAGCAGCTGGTTAAACATCCCGTTGAAGCGGGCATTGAACCTGTCTATCCAAGAGCGAGTCGCGGTCGACGTGGGCTCACCCTCGTGCTCGTGTTTCTTCGTGCCATGCTCGGGGATGTGAGGCACAGCTTTAAGAAAACGCGAACAGAATAAAGGAATAACCGTCATCGCTACCACGAACGAAGCCAGCAGCGACAAACAAAATGCCAGTGCTAATGCGGAAAATAGGAATTTCGCGACGCCATAAAGAAAGACGACGGGGAAAAAATCTACAACGTCTACGAGAGTGGCTGCCAACACGGCAAGGCTCACTTCCGATCCGCCAACCTCGGCAGCGATCATGGGCGCAGCTCCCATTTCTAAATGCCGATAGATGTTCTCGAGAGAAATAACTGAATTGTCGATCACGCGCGAAAAAGCGAGTGCCATTCCCCCCAGGATCATCGTGTTGACCGTGCCGCCCATCATCGCCAGCACCACAAACGCAGCCAGAGCGGATAAAGGAATGGAAAGTAGCACGGCCGATGTGGCGCGAAAGCTTCCCAGAAAAATAAGGATCATCAGGCTGGTAAGAACTAGACCCAGAGCGCCTTCGTGCAATACCGTGCGAATCGCCTCCTTTACGTACACGGACTGATCGAAGACAATGCTGGTTTTCATCTGCTGCGGAATGTCGTAAAGATGTTTGGTAAGTTCGCGGACACCATCCACGACCGCGATCGTATTGGTATCGCCGCCCTGCTTCATGATGGGGATATAGGCAGAGTGCTGCCCATCAATGCGCACGATATTGGATTGAATTTGATGGGAGTCCTCCGCCTTTCCCACGTCGTTGACTGTTACCCATGAATTCCCTTTGACCTTGAGAGGAATTTTGCCCAGTTGATCCATATCGTCAACCAGGCTGTTGGAGTAAACGAAATAGTCGTAGGGGCCCATCTTCACGTCGCCGGCGGGCAAAATCAGATTCGCATTGTTGACCGCACCCACCACGTCCATCAGGCTCAATTGACGCGAAGCAAGTTTGTAGGGATCGACATAGACCATGATCTGGCGATAGGTTCCGCCGAACACGCCAGGAATTTCGGCGCCGGGTACCCCCGCAATCTGGTTACGAATCTGAAATTGTGCGAAGTCGTGGAGCTGAGTTTGGTTCAGTCCGTCGCCTTTCACCGTCACTAACGCCACGGGCAGGCTAGACGCGTCGAACTTCAGAACAACCGGCGGCAATGTTCCTGGCGGCAACCGCTTCAGATCGGCAAGAGCCAAGTTCGAAAGCTGAGTCACATCGGCGTCGGGATTGGTTCCGGGCTGAAAGTAGACGCGTATGATGCTGACGCCTAACAACGATCGCGATTCCATATGATCCACGCCCGAAGCCAGCGTGAAGAAGCGTTCCAGCGGGTCAGTGATATCTGTCTCAATATCCTGTGGCGGCATGCCCGAGAAAAATGTAGCCACCACAACTTCCGGCAAGTTGATGGGTGGAAAAAGATCGACCGGCATTCGCGACAAACTGGTTACGCCAATCACCACTAGCACCAGGCAAATCACGATCACGAAATACGGATTGCGAATTGAAAACCCTGCCATAAAGTTTGTCCGCTTGCGTCTCAGCCGAGGTCGGGACTCACGATCTGAAGCTTACTGCGTATTCTCCTCGTGGTACTGCATCATCGCTACTTGCTGCGGATGAACCTTCTCCCCAGCCTTCAATCCGCTCCGATCGCTCACCACCACCTGCTCTCCTTCATTCAATCCGGAAAGGATTTCAGCATCGCTCGCGGTCTGCAATCCGAGCTGCACTGGTCGGTCTTCTAACTCCCCGTCATGATTGACCACAAAAACAGTGGTTTTCTCGCTTTCGCGATTCAAAGCTTGCAGCGGCACGGTCGAAACGTCCTCTCTGTGTTCGAGTGCGAGTTCTGCATCCGCATACAGTCCGGGCAGCAACAGTCGCTGCGTATTGGAAACGTCCACTTCGGTGTGCATGGTGCGCGTATCTTCCCGCACATCAACGGAGAACCGCGCCACCTTCCCAGGAAACGTCCGGCTCAGCGAAGGCACTCGCACATCGACATGGTCGCCGACATGGATGTATCGAACATAGGCTTCTGGAACCGGGATCACGAGACGGAAAAGATCGTCTTGTGACAGCCTGACGATAGGCATGGCTTGCGTACTCGAACCTGTTCCCGCCTGCACCAGCGTGCCCAGGTTCGCGTAACGTTCGGTAATCACCCCGGAGAAAGGAGCGGTGATTCTCGCATAATCGAAAAGGCTCTGATCGTGAGCGAGCTTTGCCTTGGTGACTGCCATCTGACTCTGCGCCGCCTCCAGCGCCGCCTGACCGGCATCCACTTGAGACGACGCCGCAAGGTCCTTCCCCTGGGCATCGTCCACTTCCTGCTGTGCCACAATTCCAGGCTGGCTCTCGAAGACTCCGTTCAACCGCGAATATTGCAAGTGGAGCGCTTTGTACTGGGCCTGATAGCGATACAACTCGTGTTGCGCACGGCTCACCTGGTTCGCCGCATTCCTGATCTCCGCTTGATCCTCCTGCAGTTGCGCTTCGAGTTCCGGAATCTCCAGGATGGCCATCACTTGGCCAGCCTTCACGTGGGTTCCGTAGTCGACCAACAATTGTTTTACGTATCCGGATTCCTTCGCGTACACATCAATTTCCTGGAAGGGCACCAGTTCGGATGACAAGGTAATTTGCCGACCAAGAGACTTTTTCACTACCTTAGTCACGCCCACGGTCACCGCCGGTCCGCTGGCTTGAACGCGGTCGTTGTGACCGCTGGAACACGAAGTCAAATCGATTGCCACCGGGACCAGGCTGGCAAGGACACAAACGAATAACCAGTTCGATTTGCGGCCTGACATCTTACCGAATCTCGTACAACTTTCAGTCATCGAGTTGTCCCTCCGCCTGATTCCTCGGCCGCTTTCATCACCTGGAATAACTTTGCAACCGAAAAATTCGCGGATCGGCAAAAATCGATTACCTTTTGCTCCGCCCTTTGCAATCGATGCGCAGCGTCCGGAATGCGGGCGGCAATTTCAGCCGGAACCGTCAAGATGCCGTGCCGATCTCCGTGCAACAAATCGTTCGGCCGGACTTCCATTCCTCCCACGGAAATCGCGGTCCCAATCTCGAATATATGGGAGTACGCATGGGAGACGGCCACGCCACCGGCGAACAACTGCATCCCCGTCCCACGTACGCCTGGCAGTTCGCGCACGGCCCCGTTCGTCACATAGGCGACACAACCCACTGCTTGCAAAATGGCGGCATGCATATCTCCCAAGAAAGCTCCGCGCCCAGGCGGTTGATCCATATCCTGCAATACCAAAATCCGCGGAGCCGGAGTTTCGAGAATGCTGTTCCAGAAGTCCGCACGGTCGGGGAACCTGCCACCGCCGATCGGCGGCTCCCCGCTGCGCAGACGAGCGGTAGCGGCATATCCTACGATCGGGGGCATGTCTTCGAACATGCATCGAACGCGCGCATCTGCAAAGCCTGTGTTCCGCAGTCTCAGGTTAAACGATTCGATCGCGTTTGCGACGAGGCACGTTTCGATCTGCCGCAGAGACTCGAGCCCTTTATCCGTTAACGAAGGCACACCCGCCATGCCATTGCCTTTCGGGGACTGAAACCCACCAATCGGAAGATCACTAACCCTACAAATACAAAGGATGCTAGACGACAGATCAGCGTTTCTACAATAATCTCCCGGCCCTGAATTTCTGAAAGCGGGTCGGCATCCTAATCCGGAACTGTCCTTAAGACTTAAGCGCCGAAGCCATGGAAATCAGGGCATTAAAGCCCGCATGAGCTGCCGGAGTTATAAATAAAGACTATGAAAGGGATTTGAAAGCAGGAGGAGGCCGATTATAGAGGCTTTTGTCACAGATGAGACTTCGTACCGGAGGCCGAGCGGGCACGATCCTGTAATAAGAACTAGGAATTTGAAATACTGTAAAGCTGAGAATCGGCGGCATCCAGTTGGCAGCATTTTTGGTAAGGCGCTGTCTCTTCGCGTCCGGGGCAACGTTAGACTGGAAGGCCTTTACAATTGGGGGGGAATCGTCGCTCGGAGAGTAATAACGGGTCGCCAGGCTCACGGTCAGTGAACAAACAGCAACCAAGACAATTACCGCACCTCGCATCTTGCGGGGTTGAGAGTTGGACTGTTTTGGCGATCCCATCTTAGATGAGCTTATAACTGGTTGTTTGTATCACAGCCGATCTGGCTGCCGCAAGTACTCAGCGATACTTCAACTCTTTAGATAGCTTGGCATAGACGTTGGTTGTACGAATCTCCAACTTCAGCGGCGTGAGCGAAAGTTTCGGGTAGCACAAAGAGTAAAATTGTAAAATATTACGTGACACGCTTAACACTCTTCGGCCTGTTCGCTGTAACGGCAATGCTCATCTTCTATGCCTTGGAGGCGCGGAGCCGATGGTTCGTTCTTGCGTTCGCTGCAGCTTGCGTCTTGGGCTCGGCTTACGGCTTTCTACAAGGGGCATGGCCCTTCGGATTGGTCGAGGCGGTTTGGTCTGTGGTCGCGCTACGCCGATGGGCGTTAGCGCGGCGGTCGAAGTGACTCCGCGTCGGCTATTGACGCCTAATTCCTCGGAGTTCTTCCAACATCGTAGGATCGATGTTCCCACCGCTGATTATGGCTACGTTCACCTTCGTCTTGGGGAGTTTATCGCCCTGGAACAAGAAGCCAGCGACCGCCACGGCACCACTGGGCTCGGCGACGGTTGCAGGATTTGAGGCCAGCAACCGAACTGCTTCGAGAATTTCCTTCTCGCTTACGCTGACGATGTCGTCGACATAGCGGCGGATGTGCTCGAAGTTGATCGGTCCGATACTCTGTGTGCGTAGCCCGTCGGCAATTGTTCGCGAAACGTCACTGGCAGGGAACTGAACGATCTTTCCCGCGCGCAAGCTCGCCTGCGCATCGGCTGCGAGTTCCGGCTCGACGCCGATCACCTTTGTTGAGGGCTTGCTCAACTTGATCGCTGCTGCCACCCCGCTGATCATTCCTCCCCCGCCTACGGGTGCTAGAACCGTTTCGACGTTTGGCAGGTCTTCGAGGATCTCCAACCCCATCGTGCCCTGGCCGGCGATGATCCGCTCATCGTTATATGGAGGTACGATCACGTAGCCATGCTGCGCGGCCAGCTCTTCGGCCTTGATTTGCCGCTCAGCGCTGCCCGGGCCCACAATAACGATTTCCGCGCCCAGCGCCGCTGTTGCCTCGCGCTTGATTGTGGGAGCATTGTCCGGCATCACAATCACGGACTTCACACCCAGAGCCCGCGCCGCATACGCTACCCCCTGCGCGTGGTTGCCACTGGAGTATGAAATCACTCCGCGCTTACGGTCTTCTGCCGAGAGTGACGCAATCTTATTGTAAGCTCCACGCAGTTTGAAAGCGCCGATGGGCTGCTGGTTTTCCGGCTTGAGATAGAGGCGGCGGACGTCGGATTGTTTGTAGTTGAATTCGACCAGACGGGTGCGGACGGTGACGCCGTGCAGTCGGGCTTGCGCGGCGCGGATATCATCGAGGACGACCATGGTTTATTCTCTGCCTCTCAGGATCGTGGCTATGATGCGAGGGCTGCGGCGACCGTACATTACCGCAACGACCCACATGGGCTTTTCTTCCGCGCGTAGGCAATCAGGTATTCGCGTCGAGAGCGAACCGCAAAGGTCGCGAACTAAGGTCGGGGCGCTGATGGCCATGATATAGAAAGGGAACAAGCCCGCGGATGGTGTCAAGGATCTCCTCTATGACACCATCGGCTGCGTCCAGATAATTCCGTGCTGCGTAATCGCGAATCTCGTCGAGGTCGGCGAAGGCTGCCGGGTGGAAGGCGTAGCCGCTGCTCATGCCGAGCGGTTACGCTGCGCTTCGGTTTTAGCTTTCAGGCGGGCAAAGGCTTCCTCACCGTCGACGGGCTCCACGTTGCCGCTGTTCAGTTCGTCATAGCGGTCGTTGAGCATGTCCCGCGTCTGCACCAGTTCGTCGAACTATGCGGCGAGTGCATCCTGCAAAAGATCATCCGTCCTGCGTCCGCTCTGCGCGGCGAGATCGTTGAGCTTCTTCTCAACGTCGGGAGTGAAATGCACTTCCCTTGGTTTCAAGATACGGAAAATCCTCGCCCGTGGCAAGCTGCACGATTGCGTGGCCCATAGACGTCAGGCAAGAGACGCTTTCTCTCCGGCTAGCAAAAAATCCCGCTCTGTTCGCGAGTCTGGCTAAATCTCCAAAATCACCGGCATGATCAGTGGCCGCTTCTGCGTCTGCTTGGAAATGTAGCGCTTCAAGTCGGCGCGGATCTTCTCCTTGATCACTCCGTAATCGGCTTTCTCCTCTTCGCTCGAATGCGCCAATGTGTCTTCCACAATGCGCCGGGCGCCGTCGAGCAAGCCGTTGTCACCGGGATTGAAGCCTCTGCTTACAATCTCCGGAGCGGTTTCTACGCGGCCTGTAAGTTTGTTAATGGCGATGATGGGAAGTACGATGCCGTCTTCACTCAAGTGCCGCCGGTCTTTAATAATTAAATCCTCAACCACATCGGTTCGCGATCCGGAATCGATGCAGACGCGACCCACGTTCACCCGCCCGACCTTGCGGGCGTTGTGTTCGTCAATCTCAAGAATGTCACCACTCTCAATCAGAATCACTTTTCCCACGGAGCTGTGCATTGCGCCAGCCATTTCGGCGTGCAACTTTAATTGACGGTACTCCCCGTGGATGGGAGTGAAATACTTCGGCTTCACCAAGTTGATGATGAGCTTGAGTTCATCCTGGCTGGCGTGTCCACTCACGTGAATCGGAGGCGACGTCCCATCTTCGTAGATTACATATGCCTCCCGGCGGAACAGATGATCGATCATGCGATAAATCGTTTTCTCGTTTCCGGGAATGATCCGGGACGAAAGCACGACCGTGTCGCCCTTCTCGATCTTGGCGTGCTTATGGTTGTCCACGGCTGCGCGCGACAGGGCCGACATAGGCTCGCCTTGCGTGCCGCTGATCATCACGCAAACTTTTTCCGGGGGAAAATTCTTCATCTCGCCGGGATTGATCACGAGGCCGTCGGGAATTTCCAGGTAGCCGAGATCTTCGGCGATCTCAGCGGAGTTGTTCATCGAGCGGCCGACGAAACACACTTTGCGTCCATGCTGATGAGCCAGCTCCACGGCTAATCTGATGCGGTGGATGGACGAGGAAAAACAGGAAATGAACAGGCGCCGCTGCGTGTGTGCGAAAACTTCGTCGAATTTGCGCCGCACGGCGCGCTCGCTGGGCGTGTAACCCTTGCGCTCAACATTGGTCGAATCCTGAAACAGGGCCAGCACGCCTTGTTTGCCGTACTCGGCGAAGGAGTGCAGATCGAAAAGATGATTGTCGGTGGGAGTGGGATCGACCTTGAAGTCTCCAGTGTGAATGATAACGCCGAGTGGCGTATGAATCGCGAGCGCAACACAATCCACCAGACTGTGCGTTACCCGTATGGGATGAACGGTGAACACTCCGGCCTTGAAGCGCTCCCCGGCGCGCATTTCGCGCAGGTCAGAGTCTTCGAGCAATCCGTGCTCATCAAGTTTGTCTTCTACGTACGCCAGCGTGAACTCTGTCCCCCACACCGGGACGTTGAGCTCAGAGAGAATCCATGGCAGCGCGCCGATGTGATCTTCATGGCCGTGGGTGAGAATAATGCCGCGCACCCGCTGGCGGTTCTCGATGAGATAGGAAATATCGGGAACCACAATGTCGACGCCGAGCAGCTCGGACTCGGGAAACATGAGGCCCGCGTCGATCACAATAATGTCGTCGCCCCAACGGACGGCCATGCAGTTCATACCGAACTCGCCAAGGCCCCCCAAGGGGACGATCTGCAGTTTTCCAGTTGGCATGGAGTACTGCTGATGCTAGCAGACTGTGTCACATACCGTACAGAGCGATTTTTTGCGTTTCTACCCGCCGCGGTGGATAGCGGTCCGGCTGTTTCTGAGCTAAGGTTATATGAATGGTCAGCGTCAAGCCCAAGTCGTGGTTGCGCCTCCGCGTCGAGAAGACCCTCACGGAGGGACTCACGAGGGCCTATTCGACGGTACAGGTCGATCCGCAAAAGTTTTTGCTGCAACTGCGCACCGCTTATAGGTTGCCTGTCAGCGGCTATCACGGAGTGTATTCGCTAGAAGTGGGCGAGCTCGATATGGTGGCGGACGACCTTATTCGCGGCGGAATGAAACTTGCTGCCGCGGAGGGCGCCGGCTTCGGGCTGGGCGGCTTGATGACCATCATTCCTGATCTTGGGATCCTGTCAGCCATCACGATGCGCACTATTCAGAAACTGAGCCTGGTGTACGGCTTTCAATACAACACTGACAATGAAATCGCCGAACTTTGGATCGCCGCTGCCAGCGCGGCTGGCGTCGACATCAGCCGCGAATTACTGGAAAAGGAAGTCGTCAACAAGTTTGTTCCGCGCGTGATTCAGCGGATTGCCGCCCGCGCCAGCGCTGAGGTTGTCGAGAAGTGGGCAGGTCGCATGATTCCGCTAGTCAGTTCTGCCTTAGGCGCCGGGCTAAACTACTGGTTCGTACGCGCCTGGGGCGAGCGGGCCAAGGCTCACTTCCGAGAGCGATATCTGCAGATTCGGCTGCAGTCTGACCAGCAGATTTTGGCGCCGTCAGAGGTGCGGATTCTGCCGCCTCAAACCGGTTAAGTCCGGCGACTGCGCGCCGCACACACACCGAGATTCTTACCGCGGTTTTCTTGGACTTCCCATCGCTGTGATACAAAAAGAAGGATGACTATAGTTCGATGTGCTGCGATCCTTTTCGATCTTGATGGAGTTCTCGTCGACTCCACAGGTTCCGTAGATCGGCAATGGCGAGCGTGGGCTCGCGAGCAGGGAATCGACGAAGACACTGTGATTGCGATAGCGCACGGCGTTCGATCCGTCGAAGTGATTCGAGCTGTAGCTCCCCATCTTGACGCCAAGAAGGAAGCTCGCAAGCTGGAAAACCGTGAGGCCGGGGATCGGGACGGAGTGGTCGTGATGCCCGGAGCTATCAACCTCGTCCGCGCGCTCCCTGCGGATCGTTGGGGCGTGGTCACATCGGGAACTCACCACTTGGCCCGGGCGCGCTTGAAGCTCGCCGGGATACCGTCTCCGAAAGTGATGATTGCTGCAGATGACGTCGTCAACGGAAAGCCCAATCCCGAACCCTATCTTAAAGGCGCCGAGTCTTTGGGACTGAATGCCGCTGACTGCTTGGTGATTGAGGACGCTCCCGCTGGAATCCGTGCGGCGCATGGGGCTGGAATGAAAGTGATCGCGTTGGCCAGTACATATCCCGCCTCAGCCCTCGGCGAGGCTGACTTTGCTATCACGAAGCTCGCGCAAATTCAGGTTGATCTCGACGGTGAGCGGAAGCTGCGGGTCACCATCGGATAGGGAAGTTTAGCAGGCTCTTTCTATGCTCAATCAGCGCAGCCAATCTTCCAGCTCAATTCCACGATCTGTCTTCTCGTCGCGGTACTTCACAATCACCGGCGTGTACAGCGAGATTCCTAGCTTGGCAGCTGCGCCCTTCTTGACCGCACGCGATCCCGGCACAACCACAGCCCCCTCCGGAACTTCCAGCGGGGCGTGCGGCGTCGCTCGGTAAACCTCGCTCCGCACGAGGTCGTAGAGCGGAGTGGACCGCGTTAAGATTGTGCCTGCGCCCAGCACGGCCCGCGCGCGCACTACCGTGCCTTCATAGATTCCGCAGTTACCGCCAACCAGAACGTCGTCTTCTATGATGACAGGTGCTGCGTTTATGGGTTCGAGGACCCCTCCAATTTGCGCGGCAGCGCTGAGATGCACGCGCTTGCCGATTTGCGCGCACGATCCGACCAGCGCGTGGGAATCGACCATGGTGCCCTCGTCGACATACGCGCCCACATTGATGAACATCGGCGGCATGCAGATTACCGAAGGAGCCACATATGCCCCGAGGCGCACCGACGAGCCTCCAGGAACGATGCGCACGCGATCCGCTAGGGAAAATTGCCGGGCAGGGAAGGTGTCTTTATCCACGAACGTCAGTGCGGCATCGCCCATCTCAGTAAGTTCGCCGAGCCGAAAGCCCAGCAGAATGCCGTGTTTCACCCAGGTATTGACTACCCAGCGCCCATCGATTTTTTCGGCTGCGCGAATTTTACCCTGCGTGAGGGCGTCACGGAATTCAAAAAACGCCGGACGTGCCTCGGGATTGTGTTCGACTTCGCCTAGCGCAGCCAGACGCTCAATGGAAGTTTTCAGGGATTGCATAGAATTGTTGATTCTTGATTGCTGACTGTTGATTGAAAACTGGATGCGGATTGAATCGCAACGCAACGATCAGAAATCGACAATCAGCAACTTTCAGATGCACTTGCACTCGCTGCGAATGAGAATGCCGTTCATCCCATGTGCTGCCTCGCGTCCGTGAACCAGCGTCGCGTAGGGTCCATGCCAGCGCGCGTGGTTGGCATCGTGTCCAGCGGGCCGGCCTTTGCCCTGGGTGCACTGTCCGCACGATCCGCGATGCAGCACGATCTTATGCGGGCCGGCCACCCAGTTTTCATAAATATAGAATTCAGATGCTTCAGGTCCCGGCGCTGCCGGCTTCGCGATGAGTCCCACTTCCGTTACAACTCTTTGCAGCTTCGACCGCGTGTCGCGCCGCATGGGCAACAGTGGCAAACGGTAGTTCTCCTCAATCTTCCCCATCATCGCCAGCGCGGCCTTAACCGGGAGAGGGCTAGATTCGATGAAGTTCGCCTGCATCAGCGCCAGATATTTGCGATGGATGCTGCGCGCCGTGCTCCACTCGTTGCTGAGCGCAGCCCGCGTCATGGCTGCCATCTCGTGCGGAATCTCATTCGCGGCTACCGAAACCACCCCGACCCCGCCAAGAGCGATCACCGGCAAAGTTAGGGCATCGTCACCTGAGAAAACCAGAAAGGCTTCGGGCACGGAGTTGATAGCCTCGGCGACCTGCGTCATGTTGCCGCTGGCTTCCTTAACGCCCACGATGTTAGGAATCTCAGCCAGCCGCGCCAGTGTTGCTGGTTCGAGGTTCGCTCCGGTGCGCGCGGGCACGTTATAAAGAACAATCGGCTTGTCGCTCACCGCCTCCGCAATCGCCTTGAAGTGCCGATACTGGCCCTCCTGCGTCGGTTTGTTGTAGTAGGGAGAGGCGGTGAGAATGGCGTCGACTCCAGGCCTCGCGGCAACTTCTTTGGCCTTTTCCACAGCAGCGTGCGTGGAGTTCGACGTCGCACCCGCCATGATTGGTACGCGCCCCGCCACCACCTCAATCGTAATATCCACGACGTGCAGCCATTCATCGTGGGTCAGCGTCGGCGTCTCGCCCGTGGTTCCGCAGGGAACGAGAAAATCTATTCCGGATTCCACTTGCCACGCCACCAAGTTGCGCAGCGCAGCATCATCGATCGAGCCATCCTGATGAAACGGAGTGACTAGCGCAGTACCACAGCCGCGGAGTTGCATGGTACTAAGATAACGCGAATAACGCCGCGTGTGAACGGCTGGCAAAACTACAAGTCCCGCCACACTTCCTTGAAATCGTAGAACCCCTTTTTGCCTACGACCCACTCCGCCGCACGCACCGCACCATCGGCGAATCCCCGGCGAGACTTAGCGTCGTGACAAAGATAAATTCTGTCCGCGTCGGATTCCAGCACCACCTCGTGCATGCCAACGACTTCGCCTTCGCGAAATGAAGTAATTTCGATATCGTTGCCCTTCCCGCCGGCTTCGCGGAGAACGTGTTGGAGCGCGATGGCCGTTCCCGAAGGCGCATCTTTCTTATGGATATGGTGCCGCTCGAATATTTGTCCCGTATAATCGTGACGCAAGGCTGCAGCGGCGGTTCGCGCGACATCGAGAAACAGATTCACGCCCAGCGAAAAGTTTGCCGCGTAAACCAACCCGCTGCCGTGACGCTCGACCAATCTCTTGAACCGTTCTATTTCTCCGTACCATCCGGTGGTGCCGACGACCATGCTCATCACCGCGTTAACGCAGAGTTCGATATGGCTGACGACACAGTGAGGAGCAGTGAAATCAATCACCACGTCAATGTCGCGTAGCTTCTCCGCCGTGATGGCCGCGCCACCGGCGTTTTCGGCGGAACCAGCTACCTGAACGCGATGTCCGCGCTGGCGTGCGACTTCCGCTACCAGCGATCCTGTCTTTCCGCGGCCCAGCAGGAGAATGTTCATGAAGTTGCGCCTCTAACCGTAAAGCTTGTGAAAAAGGGCCGCGAAGGACGGGAAAGAATTACGCAAACACTTCCGGGTCCAGGTCCTGAAAAAACGTTTTATGTAGCCGCCGGATCACCTCGGGCACTTCATCTTCTTCGATGACGAAGGTCAGATTAATCTCCGACGCACCCTGTGAGATCATGCGAATTTTTTTATCGGCCAACTCGCCAAAAACCAACCCGGCAACGCCCGGTTTATCACGAAGGTTTTCGCCTACCAGGCACACGATGGCTTTGCGGCCTTCGTACTTCACATCTGCCAGCTTAGCAAGATCAGCCGCCAGTGCCGGAATTGCCTGGTTTGAATCCACTGTCAGCGAAACGCTGACTTCCGAGGTGGAGACCACGTCGACGGCGACTTTGTGCCGATCGAACGCCTCGAAGATCGCGCGCAGAAAACCATGGGCCAAGAGCATGCGTGGTGCCGCCACATCCACAATAGTGATGCGCTTCTTCGCAGCGATAGCCTTGAAAATATTTTTTATTTGCGGAGTGTGAGTGGTAATCTTCGTCCCCTCGCACGATGGATTCAGTGAATTGAGGACGTAGACCGGAATATTTTTCTGGATCGCCGGCAGCACGGTCGCGGGATGCAACACCTTGGCGCCGAAGTATGCCAGCTCCGCCGCTTCGTCGAAGCTGATCACTTTAATGCGCCGCGCCTCCGGACAAATGCGCGGATCGGTGGTAAGAATCCCGTCCACGTCGGTCCAGATTTCAATTCGCTCCGCGCTCAAACCCGCGCCCACGATAGCAGCGGAAAAATCCGAACCGCCTCGTCCGATCGTGGTGGTTACGCCAGCGTGATTCGCGCCCACGAATCCCCCTATAACCGGAACCTGCCCGGCGTCGAGCAGAGGCTTTACTTTGGTTTGCAGCCGTGCGTTAGTTTCTTCTTCCTGCGGAACAGCCTGCATGTAATTGCTGTCGGTCACCAGTACTTCGCGCGCGTCGACAAACTCGCTGTTGAGTCCCTGCGCGGCAAATGCCGCCGCCACAATCTTGCTGGAGAGAATCTCGCCAAACGCGGCAACGTGATCGGTAGTTCTAGGTGTCAAGTCGCCGACAGCGGAAATACCGCGCAGCAGTTCGTCGAGTGCTTCGAAGTCGCCTCCCAGTTCCGAGTGGAATTCTGTAAACAGCGCCGTGCCCAGCAGTTCGCTCGCGGTATTGTAGTGACGTTCCTGAAGTGAGCGACAAAGCTTGAGAGCGGTTTTGCGTTCGCCGGCTCCCGCGGCGCGTGCCATGGTAAGCAGCGTGTCCGTAACTCTGGCCATGGCGCTGACCACAACTACCGGTCTTTGTGGTAGACGGGCTTTGACGATTGCGGCCACCCGCTCGATGGCTCGGGCATCTTCCACGGAAGTGCCGCCGAATTTCATGACAATCATCGGCGTGACTTCCAGGCGGAACTGCGGCGGTGCGGCTCAGGTTTCATTACTTGGAAGCTGTGAGGTAGCCCTTGGCCTTGAGCAGTTCGGCATTCAGCACGGCCGCGCCGGCGGCTCCGCGAATGGTATTGTGCGACAGCACAGTGAACTTCCACTCCAGCACGCCGCACGGCCGCAAGCGCCCCACCGCCGTTGTCATGCCCGCGCCCATGTCCACATCAAACCTCGGCTGCGGACGATCCGCCGCCTGCATGTAGACCACCGGATGCTCCGGAGCGCTGGGAAGTTTCAACTCCTGCGGCTCACTGTGATAGTTGTTCCATGCCGCAATGATTTCTTCCCGCTTGGCTTTGGTCTTCAAGCGCACAGAGATCGATTCCGTGTGCCCGTCCTCCACCGCAACCCGGTTGCACTGCGCGCTCATGGCGAACGCTGCGGGAATAACTTTTGTTCCGTTCAGTTTGCCGAGGAGTTTAAGTGTTTCCTCCTCCATTTTTTCTTCTTCGTTACGGATGTAGGGAATCACGTTACCCAGGATGTCGAGCGAGGCCACGCCAGGGTAGCCGGCGCCACTCACGGCCTGCATGGTCACCGCCATCACCGCTTCCAGTCCGAACTGTTCGTGCAGGGGTGCCAACGCCAGCACCAAGCCGATCGCCGAACAATTAGGATTGGTGACAACGAACCCGCCGGATTTCTTCCGCCAAGCCTGCCCATCAATCAACTTGATGTGTCCAGCATTGACTTCCGGGATCACCAGGGGCACGTCAGACTGCATGCGCAGTGCACTGGAATTGGAAACCACGGCGCATCCGGCTTCGGCAAAGCGCGGCTCCATTTCCGCAGCGATCGCGGCATCGAGAGCCGCGAAAATAATCTTCGGCGCGCCCTCCGGCGTGGCCGGGGAAACAGCCATCTCGGCCACATTCGCCGGAATCGGTGTTTTCAAACGCCAGCGCGCGGCGTCCGAGTAAGTCTTGCCTTCAGACCGGTCGGAAGCGGCCAGCCAAGCCACTTCGAACCACGGATGGCGCTCGAGCATCTGGATAAACCTCTGCCCGACGACGCCGGTGGCACCGAGAATTCCAACGGGAATTTTGCTGCTCATATTTTGCTAGTCATAAAAGTTTGTTGGTTCAAAGAGAAGATACTTGGAATTCTACAATATCCGCCGCTTTGAGCAGTTTGCCGAGAGTAACCCTCACTGCCCCCCGTGGGAGGGCGATTCGCACCTGCCCTTCCAGGCCGCCTGCTGCGAGCTTCCGTCACTGCAGAGCATCGATCGACAGCCGATATAACTCGCTGAGTATGGACCGCCGTGTCAACCACGTCACCATCTTCAAGAATCACGGTGCTGATGCGGGAGCCAGCCTGCAGCGTCCGCATTCCCGGCTCATTGCAACCCCCGTGATTCCCAGCCAAGGTTCGGCACCGGCTTCACGAGGCTCTGCGCCATTTTGACGATGACGGACAACGCATGTTCTGTCACATGGTGGAACGGGAGATTGAAGAACAAACCCGCGTCGTTCAAAGGAGCGAACACTTCGTGGCTATGTAAGTTTTCGCCTCGGCCGCTCCCTTTGCCACCCACATCTTTCCGCTCCGTCACATGGCTAGCTTCGGCGACATCTCGGCCGCGGAGATCAAAGACCTGGCACGTGTTTTGCGAGACCTGCGGCCAAGATCTATGTGGGACTTGAGAACCCCGACCTTAATCTTACCGTCCGCAGAGGTCCTTCCGATTACGCCAGCGCGCAGGCATTTCCACTGCTATGTGAGCGTCATCCCTCGTCTTACTCGCGCGGCGGGATTCGAACTCGGCTCCGGTATGTCCATCAACACGGTTCTGCCCGAAGCGGCCGCGTAATTTCTTCGTAACGTGAGTGCGGAAAAATCACTGGGAGCGGCGATAAATATGTCACCCCAGAGAAGCTGATACCGCAAACCCGGAAAACGAAGTCTTAGAGGTGAGACCTGAGAACGTTTTTACTTCTTAACCCCGACCTGTCCACCGATCGCGTACTCATTGAGCGGGCCGAATTTTCTTTTCTCCGCATACAGCCGCCAGCGCCGGAATACGATACGCAAACTTGCCATCACTGGGATGGAAAGAAAAATTCCCAGAATACCCGCAACCTCGCCCCCCGCCATCACTCCGAAAATTGCCGCCAGGGGATGCAGTTCCATGCTGTGGCCCATAATTCGTGGAGAGGTCACATAATCCTGAATCAGTCGCCAGATGCCCAGGAAAATCACCAGCCCCAGCCAATGCGGGTAGGTCGTCAACAGGGCGACGCTTACGATGACCATCGCGGCTACCAGAGGTCCTACAACCGGAATGAATTCGAGCAAGCCTCCCAATGTTCCCAGCACCAGGGCATAGCCCATCCCCATCATTCCTAGAACCGCCGAATAAACTACCAGCGTAAGCGCGGCCAAGGTAAGTTGCGCCCGGATAAAATGCGCCAGCATCTGATTTAAGTCGCTGAGAACGCCCTGCAACAGTTCGCGCTGCGGACGCGACTGCACCAAGTCGAGCAGAATCTGGCTGAAGGCGCGACCGTCTTTTAGAAAGAAAATCGACAACAGGGGAACAATTACCAGCAGCCACGCCTGTTTTGCTACATCCGCTACGCGCAGCCCTACGTTCCTCGCGAGCTTCTCAATTTCGTCGCTGTGGCTGGCCAGGTAGTCGCGAATTATTTCGACCAGTCGGGCGTTCCAGCCGTGTTCTTGTCCCAGTTGTTCCGCGATCTGCCCTGAGCTTAGACGGGAAAGAGCTGGAAGCGATTGGCCTAAGCGAGAGCTTTCGCGTCCGATCCGCGGTCCCGTGGAAACGAAAAATAGCACCACCAGTACCAGCAGTAACACGTAAATTACGCCGATGGCGAGTCCCCGCCCGTGAAGAAGTTTCTCCAAGTACGAAACCAAAGGACTCATTAGGTAGGCAAAAAAGATGGCAAACAGGAACGCGACTAAAGTCTGCCGGGCCGCGTAGAGGAACCCCAGGCCCAGCGCGAAAAGCAGCATCGTGATAATAACCCGGGCCGTACGTGCATCCGCCAGAGGCAACTTGCATCTCCCGTCAACCCTGAATCAAATCCTGCGCGCGACCGCATGACTCTGTAAGTCCTGATCGTTAATCTCGCAGCACCTCGGTATTATCGTCTGCGATCTGAACCCGTATGAGCTTGAACTGATCTTTCTCATCTACCCAAAGGCTCCAGGCGAAGGCTTCTCCCTTCAGGTTCAGTCGCCACAATTCGCGTTCCGTTCCACGGATCGTGATCTTCTCTCTTCCCGCTAGTTCCACACGTATTCGCATGGAAGTCCGATCTTGCGGCACCAGCACACCGAACTCGACCGCCCCCTGCTGACACTTTAGAGTACCGCCATCCGTGTGGCAGTTGGTTGCCAAGTAACGCCAGGCCAGCACTTCGCGATGAATAAAAAAGTTATTGTCCAAAATGGCCGAGGTGTTCGGCATCAGAAACGGCTGCTCTGCTGGTTTGGAGGCGGACCCGGTCGTAATCTTTTCGAGCAGGAATTCGTCTTTTGGAGTGACTACCAGCGAACCGGCGGCATCATTCCATTCGTAGCGAACCAACTCTCCACTGCCCGTCATCTGCAGTTCGGACCTTTGACCCGCCGCGGCTGAATTCGCAGTTTCCTGAAGGTGGGATTTCACGATGCTGACGCCATTGTCCTGTTGAACGCTGAAACTTTCAGTGACAACGCGTTGGCCCCTGACGAAAACTCCGAACGAACCGGAATCGACCATCTTCACGGCGGCTGGTTTCGGATTATCTTTCTTGTCGCTGGCGTAGGTTCCAGCCGACCCGGCCATAACCGCTACTATGCCCCATCTTATGTAGGCGATGCATCTTGCGTGAGCGATCAGTGTCACTCGTTTTCTCCTGGCCTTCCGCTGGGTAGACCCAGCCCCAAAGCTTGAATCATCTCCGCCGCGATCTGCTCAACGGTCTTCCCGGCTGTTTCCTGTCTCAACGATGCTCTCAAGTAGTGCGGTCGACGCTTTTCGTACAGCGCCCGAAAGCCTTCACTGTTGCCGAGCAATGGCCGCTCCATTCCCTGCCGTTCTGACTGACTTTGGCAGCGTCCCCAAAGTTCTTCGACTCCAGCATCGAGGAAAACGGTTGGTATTTTCACCGCGTCGATCAGACGGATGTTGGATTCGTGGGCGAAAGCCCCACCGCCCAGGGCTATTACTTTCTCAGAACCGCTCCGCAATGCCTCGAGCAATTCTTTCAGAGCTTGATGCTCCGCTCGGCGAAACCCAGCTTCTCCGGCCTTACGGAAAATCTCGGCTACCTTCCGCTTTTCTCGTAGTTCAATTCGGTCGTCGAGGTCCTCAAAGGTCCATCCCAAGTGCTCGGCCAGAACCCGGCCCACGGTGCTTTTGCCGGCGCCCATGAATCCGACCAGGATCACAGCTCGCACCTTCGGCAGAAGACCGGTCATATCAGGCCGTCGCAGGCACTTCAAACCTCCGCGATTCGGCCGACCTCCAGGACGCCGCCGTGCTCGCCGCTTGGTTTTCTTTATTGGTTATCGGCGCGTTTTCTGAGATGAATCTTACCACTGAAGGTCCGCAAAACCACTGTAGATGACATTGCTACGCGGCCAACGGTACCTGCGAAGGCACGCCCCTTGTCGAGGGGGAAGTAGGTGTGGGTTTTGGGTTGAAGAGGAATGTCATCAAGTACTTCTCCGCGAACCGAGCGAGCGCTGACGTCGGCGGAGGTCCACTCGGGAATGGTGGCTTCGATATCGCCGCTGTGGCTGGTCAGCCGATACTCTCCGCTGTTGCCGAAGTCCCCGATATAATTGATTTTGCCGCTAGTAGAAACCACTTGCACCAGCGCGCCATTCACCCCGTTTAAGGTAACGACTCCGCTGAGCGAATCAACCTCGACGTGCCCATTCTTGATGTTGTCAAGATTGACCGCGCCGTTCATCGTCTTCACGTGCACATGTACATGTTCGTCGGTGATGTCCCGGACTTCCACATCCGCCCCTGGACCTTCCAGACTGACATCCCCGCGCAGTTTCTCAGCGTGCAGTGTCCCAGTGCTGGAATGCAAAGTCACGCTGGCATCTGCCGGAACCAGGATTTCGTAATCCACTCGTCCGGAGCTGGCGTCGGCGCCAGGCAGCAAGTGCGATTGAATGTCTACTCGATTACCGCTTTGATTGTTATCTACCTCGACTTTATCGGAATGTAAAATCGCCGTGACGATGACCACATTATTCAGCGAAGGCTTGACCGAAATCGAACCATAAGGATTCATCACCGATACGCCCGCTCGCGGTCCCACCGTGAAGTGGTATTCCTTCTTGTTTTCAGCGATCAGCGTCCCTGCAAGAATGACGGTGACCGTCACCAGCCTTGCCGCGTGCCTACTCCACATAGCTGACTCTCCCCAGAGCTCGCTCCCGCGTGCTTCCCCTTAAAACTCTTCCCGAGAAACCTTCAACCTTACCGCAGAGGATGGTCCATCGCCATCTCGAACAACATGGATTTCTGCTGGTATGCATCCATCAGCGCCCGACGTGACTCTTGGTCATTAGGATTTTCATTGACCGCAGATTGCGCATCCCGGATGGAATCATTCACTCGCCTTAAATTCTCTTCATATTGGCTTTTCATCGCCGGAGAATTGTCGGCAACTTCCTGGATCAGATCCTCGTCATTCAGTCCGGAGGGATTCAAAAGTGGCGCCACCACGGTCGCCTGTTCACTAGATAACTCAAGCCGTGATTGCCGACGTTCGTAAATTCCCACCAACAAGAGCAACATCGCGGCCGCTGGTACGAGCCACCGCGCCCGGCCCCAGCGAGCGGCAAACGAAGGCACAATGAAGGCTCCGCCAGAAGGCTGCGGGCGAATCAGCCCTTCTTGGCGCAGAACACCTTCAATAGAATTCCAAACTCTGGGGCTGGGTTCGTCGCTGGCTTGCAGTTCGCCTGCACTCGCTACGATCAGGTTCAATTCTTCCAACAACTCTGAACACGCTGTGCACGTCTTCAGATGCCTGCTCTGTTCCGGTGTGCTTCCGTCTTCCACTTCCGCCAAGCTCTGCTGCAGCTCAACGCAATTCATAACGAACTCTCCCCAAATCTCCTGCGATCTAACGCTCACCGCAGCTCTAAGGCCCCTGCCGAGGTCACCAATGTTCCTCGTTTGCTTCTCTCATACTTCTGTATCTAACTAACCAGCTCGAGACTTCCCGGCCTTTTCGGCTCTATTCATCCTGAGCAGGTCGCGCAATTTCATGCGCGCTTTGTGCAATTGCGACTTGCTGTTGCCGATCGAACACCCCACCATGCCAGCGATTTCATTATGCTCGTATCCTTCCACATCGTGAAGGACAAAAATCGTTCTGTAGCCGGGAGGGAGGTCGTCCACTGCCCTCTGCAACTGCAGCCGGTCAATCGAGCCGACCAATGCCACATCGTCGGCCCCAAAATCTTTCTTCGGCGAATCTTCCTCGGTGCCTTGCGTGGTCTCCTCCAACGAAACCACCGGAAGACTCTTCTTCCTCAAATGCATTAGAACCACATTCACCGACAACCGGTGCAGCCACGTCGAAAATGCTGACTCTCCGCGAAATGTCCCAATCTTGCGGTAGAGCTGCAAGAAGGCTTCCTGAGCCAAATCTTCCGCTTCGGCTGTGTTCGCGGTCATCCGCAAACACAGCGAATACACCCGCCGTTTGTGTTTGTCATAGAGCACCTGGAACGCTTCTGCGTCGCCTTGCTTGGCCCTTTCAATGGCCTCGGCCTCGCTAAGTTCGGTGCTGAGTTTCTGTCGTGGCTCGGTCAAATAGTCTTTTCCGGGCCGCACTCATTCGGATGCGGCATAACTAGCTTGTGTTGTACGATTTGCGTGCCTTCACCAAATGATAACGGCGCTCCAGCTGTTCCAGAATACCAGAGTATTTCTACCGAACTTTGGATGCACTGCCCTGAGTCCCGTAGAACTAACAAGCCTTCGGAAAGCCTTTGCATTCCGTCGTTTGGATGCACGCTCCCCACTCTGCAATAAACACCACCCGCCGGAAAGAGATGCGATCTGCGGAAAATGGTAGTTTTCTGCCGAAGTTAAGCCGCACTCTTGGCCGTGGTGATGGTCTCCAAGCCATGTCCATGTGGTCCCAATTCACGCCGCCGTAGCAGAAAGGCGAACGTCAACCCTAGAAATCCCAAGATCGAAAAAATCCACATCCCAAGGTTATAGCCGTTCGGATTGTTAGGCCCCGCGTGACTGTGGTCATTTGCCCAGCCAACCATCAGATTAAAGCCGGCGAGTCCAATATTCTGGATCATGGTCATCAATCCGTAAGCGGTTCCCAGTTTCGATTGCTCGACGAGGTAGGCCACGGACGGCCACATAACTGCCGGAATCAGCGAGAAGGCGATACCCATCATAGCCATCGTGAGCAGCAGGATCGGAGGCAGATGGTGAGCCACAAACGCGAAGTGACCGTCGGCCGACGAGGGCAGGTAGACCGTTACATAGCTGGCCGACCGCAGGTAGGCCATCATTAGATAGACGGGAATGAGCAGCAACGATCCCAACATCATCAGCAGTGCCCGCTTGCCCAGTTTGTCGACGAACAAACCGAAAATTGGCGTTCCGAACATGGTGAAAAGGGTCAGCATACCGACCAGGTCACCGCCGGCCTCGCGGGTTACGTGGTGAGCGTCCATGAAAAACTGGTAGGCGAATGTTTCGAAGGGAAAGATGGCCGAATAGAACGTAATGCAGAGTGCCACGATGTACCAGTACGAGAGCCCGAAGCTCCTGATATCGCTGAAGACGACTTTGTCGGTGGCTCCAGCGGGGCCGACCTGATATTTCTTCTCGGCGTAGACCTCCAGTATCCAGTAGACAATCGCGCCCACGATGCACAGTGCTCCGAACCCCACCGAGATCAGCAGAGGATTGCGCCAGAAGTTGTAGGCAAACCCGGCCCAGGACGGCGATTGCTGCGCCAGGAGCGATCCAGCGCGGGAGATCATTAAGTTGATTCCGAAAGCGAAGCTCAGTTCCTTGCCGCGGAACCACTTGGCTACGGCGGTGGTTACGGCCACGATCAGCGATTCGGCGCCTAAGCCAAAAATCAAACGTCCGCTTGCCATCACAGTGAGAGCTCCGGACAAGCTCGTAACCACAGCCCCGAAAAAGCACAGCGTCCCGAAAATCAAAATCGCTTTACGCGTTCCGATCCGGTCCACTACGTAGCCGCCGATTAATACCATGACGACGTTGGGGATGCTGTAGATCGCCTGCAGCAACCCAATATTCGAGTCCGAGAATCCCAGTTGCTTGGCCAGCAAATCGGCAATCGGCGCGATGCAGTCGTATACGTAGTAGTTCCCGAACATAGTCAGGCTGATAGAGACCAGCACTACCCACCGGAAAGGCCGGCTGGGTTCAGGACGCATAGTTTCCGTCATCACGCTCTTTTCTTCGAACCGATTGCAGTTTTCAGGATTGCGAGCAAAAATTGCGCGAGCGCGCGAACCGAAAGATTAGCAGATTGAGACGAGGATTGAGGAAAGTGGAGATAACGCGGGCGAACCATCACCTGCCTGCGACGAAGAGAGGGTTCCTTCCATACTTCACATTAATACTTCACAATCGCCGCGAGCGATTTCGGATCGAGGGACGCGCCGCCCACCAAGGCGCCATCGATTTCTTCCTGCGCCATCAACTCCGGCGCATTGTCCGGCTTCACCGATCCTCCATAGAGGATGCGAAGCTTCGCCGCGAATTCCTCGCCGAACACCTCTGCGGCTTCTCGCCGGATTACGGCATGGGCCTGGGCAGCTAGTTCGGGAGTGGCCGTTTTGCCCGTGCCAATGGCCCACACCGGCTCATAAGCTACCATCATCTTGACCGCCTTCTTCGAGATCGGAAGAGCGTCGTGTG
>OBLW0100000963.1_pt1 | contig 24743 bp, 16 predicted proteins | sample 1520161 | NCBI WGS metagenome assembly OBLW01 (sample SAMEA3539309, study PRJEB22396) | soil metagenome | biome: tundra; feature: field; material: soil | place: USA | collected 2010-05 | depth 0.15 m | reverse complement strand
CCGCAAGCTTCTGGTACGCCGCAAGAGCTCCCGCCGCATCGCGCGCGGCCAAGCGTTGCCGGGCCAAAGCTTCCAGATCAGGAACAGTGGCGGGCGCCTGCGCGAAAAGCAGCGCGCCGCAAAACAGGGGAAAGAGCCGAAGACTAACCTTTGCGCACGGAACGTTAGCGAACATGCATGGCGCTCCAGAGACGGAGGCTAGGTCAATTTAGCTATGGTGCACCCGGCATGACTCGAACATGCGACCTTCTGGTTCGTGGCCAAGCGCCTTACTCTAACACCTTGATTGTACAGCAAATATGTTCGCAAGGAAATTTTTCCAGTTCGATTTGAGCTGATAGCAGCCCGTCCGGGCCAGATCCAGCATCGCGGCCCTGAACGAGATTATGGCGGCTGATGGGCTGGTCAAGACTCCTCGTCACGAGGCTGTGATTCCAAGGAATCATGAACCGAGTCACCTGCCCTCGAACTTTTCGCGATCACGATTGGACTATGAATGTCATTGCAGATTTGTGCCTCGTACCGAATCGACGTGTCCTTGCATTTTCTTGACGTGTTCAATCGCCTCGGTGTCGCAAAACTGAGGTGATAACTTTGGCTACGTATGCCGACTGAACACATCCACGCGCTGCTCATCGCAGAGCGCGACAAACTCTACCGTGCAGTGAAGCACTCCAAGGCCCATCAAAAGGCGTGGCCGCCCTCCGAAGAATCCTCTCATTGGCGTGCTCGCGACCTGGATACCCGCGACGAAGCATAAAAGCGGAAGGTCTGCGGCTGCGCGCAAGGCACGATCCCACCGGATGAAGGCGTATTGGGCCAAGCGGAAGAAGCATAGACTCCTCGCTATGGCTGCGGGATTCTTTTCAGCTCTTCGACCCCTTCGGTCACGATCAGTTTTTGATTTACGGCGAGAGCACTCCACTTCTGCACCAACCCGCTCGGCCACCGGATCTCGAGTTGGTCCACGGTAGAGATGCTTCCCATCCCAAAGTGCGACACCAGGCTGTTGCTTGAGTAGTAGCTACCTCCGCTCATTACTTCACTCACCCTCTTGCGGCCGCCGGCGGTAACGATAATCCTGGCTCCGATGCCGCTGCGATTGGATTTGGTACCGGAAACAGCGACGTTCAGGAAGTTCCCGCCGCGGCTCCGGTTATGCAGGAGCGAAGGGGTACGATTCATGTTGACGATCACGATCTCGGGCCGCCCGTCGCCGTCAAGATCTCCCACGGCGAGTCCTCTGGCTGGGCGCGCCACTTCAAAAGCGGGACCAGCGGCGGGACCGAGTTCGACAAAGTGTCCGTTGCCCTGATTCCGGAACACGAGCGTCGGCTGGAGGTACTTGTCGCCGATCGGCTTGTTTTCCACCTCCGGATAAACATGACCGTTGGCGATCACCAGATCATCCCAGCCGTCATCGTCCACATCCACAAACGCGACGCCCCAACCCAGAAACTGGCGCGATCCCAGTCCCGCGCTGCGGGAAACATCGGTGAAGAACCTCCCGTCTTCGTTACGAAAGAGCGACGTCAAATCGCCGGAGAAATTAGTCTTGGCGATGTCGAGCAATCCGTCTCCGTCGAAGTCGGCCACCGCGACGCCCATACCGGCTTGCAGATTCCCATCGAAGTTGTATGCCACACCCGCCGCAACGCCGCGTTCTTCGAAGGTGCCATCGTGTTTATTTCGGAACAGCAGGCTCGGAGTCATGTCGCAGGCGACGTAAATATCGGGCCAGCCGTCGTTCGCGAAGTCGGCGGCGGCCACTCCCAGTGAGTAGCGTCCGCCCGGCCGAAGAATACCGGCTTTTTCAGAAACGTCCGTGAAGGTGCCGTCGCCATTGTTGTGGTAAAGAATATTGCGGGCGAGCGGGAGCCCCCTCGGCCCACACATGACGGGGATTTCCTTCCACAAACAGAACGCGCTGTCGCCCGGCTTCGGTGTCTTGTTGAGATCCAGATCCACATAGTTGGCGATGAACAAGTCGAGCAAACCATCCCTGTCGTAGTCAAGGAAGGCGCAGCCGGAGCCATAACGCACGCCCTCCACCGGCAGCTTGGCATCGGCGGTCACGTCGCGAAAGGTGCCGTCTCTCTGATTGTGGTAGAGCCGGTTGTGTCCGTAGTAGGTGACCAGCAGGTCCGGCCAGCCGTCGTTGTCGTAGTCGCCCACGCACACGCCTTGACCCCAGCCTTCCGTGGTGAAGCCGGCGTGGGCGGCTACGTCCGTGAAATGGCCGTGGCCATCATTGTGGTAGAGCTGAGGAAGGTGGTGGCCAGGCGCGGGCTCCCCTAAGGTGGTGCCGTTTGCAACGAAGATGTCTTCGGCTCCGTCGCGATCGTAATCGAAGATGGCAACTCCGTTGCCGGTAGTCTCCAGGATGTAATCCTTGCGCATTTTCCCGCCGAACGTGTTGGCGACCGTGAGTCCGGACGATGGCGCAAGATCCACAAAGGAAACCGGAGGGCTGATGGCGATGGCGGCGAAGCAGAGAGCCAAGAGCGCAACAACAACGCCGGCCAAAAAAACTCGCGCCATTTTATTCCGCGGGCCGGCGCTTGCGGGGCACGGCCGTCGACTGACGCACCACCAGCGCGGGCGTGACGCCGTACTCGGCACCGTGCGGGGACTTCTTCGATCGTAGAGGATCAAGATGCTGCAACAAAGCGTGGATGGCCTTTTCGGCTAGTTCGCGCCTCGACAGGGCGATGGTGGTAAGCGGCGGCTCCACGAATTCGGCGAAATGGATATCGTCGAATCCGATCACCGAAACATCCCTCGGGACAATCCAGCCTTTCCGCCGCACGGCGCGCATGGCGCCAATCGCTGTAAGATCGTTCGAAGCGAGCACCGCGGTCGGTGGATTTCTGGATTCCAGCAGACGCGTCATGGCCTCCAGCCCTCCGTCGATAGTATGGTCTCCCTCCGCCACCAAATCCATGTCCTCCAGGATGCCGGTTCGAGTCAGACATTCCAGAAAAGCAGCGCGGCGAATGTTCGCGGATTTTAATACCAGAGGTCCGCTGATGAAACCGATTCGTTTGTGGCCAAGATCCAGCAGATGCTCTACGGCCTGATTGATGCCAGTTGCATAATCCACTTGGATGTTGTTGATGAACTGGTGTACGCTGCCGACATCCAGGAAGACGGTGGGGATTTTGCGAGTGACCAGTAAATCGATCAAATGCTGGTCCAATTCGGATGTCATTATGGCAACGCCTTCCACTTTGCGTTCGAGCAACCGGCGAACGCACACCGCCATGCGTTCCGAACGGTAGCCCGTGGAGCCAACCATGATCTCGTAGCCGCGCTCAATGGCGATGTCCTCAAACCCCTTGACCAACTCCGGAAAGAATGGATTCGTGATATCGGAAACAACCAGCCCGAGGATACGGCTGCGGCCGGAAACCAACGACCGCGCCTGGCTGTCGGGATAGTATCCGAGTTCTTCCACGGCATTCCTAACTCGCTCAGCCGTCTGGGAATCCACGGTGGAAGGATTGTTCAATGTGCGGGAAACCGTGGCGATGGATACCTTGGCCCGTCGGGCGACGTCACGAATGCTCATAGGTCCATTATCCGTCCAGCCATTTGTATTCCACGCGTTTCAGGAGTTTGCCAAATGATACACCGCCCAGCCACATTTTTCAAAGCTGAATAAAATCTCTTGACTCGGATATCGTTCTCCAGTATTCTTTTGGAAACGTTTACATCGTAGACGTTTCCAAGTTGGGTGGGAGGGGTCACATGCGCCACGTTGCCGTGTTGCGTGCATTCGCTGTGTTTATTCTGGCCGCTGTTTGCGCTTTCGGGCAACGCGACCTCGGAACTATCACTGGAACCATCACCGATCCACAGGGCGCCGGAGTGCCAAACGCCCGAGTCACCATCACCGAGGACGCCACCGGCCTCTCATACACCGTGCAAACCAGCGAAGTCGGAGAGTTCGTGCGCCCTCTTTTGAAAGCGGGCACATACACGATTACGGTGGAAGTGCAAGGATTCCGGAAGGCCGAAGAAAAGGGTGTCATCGTAACGCCAGGCGATCGCATTGGTGTGAACATAGCGCTGCAAGTCGGCCAAATCGATCAAACAGTCGAGGTCTTGGCTTCAGCGCCCTTGCTGCAGACGGAAAGTACGGTACAGGGAGCTAATCTGAATACCTCCGAAGTATCGCAGCTTCCTCTCGGCGGGCAGCGGACGTTCACTTACCTGGCGCGACTGTCGCCGGGCGTACTGCCGGCCGAAAGCGGAGCCCGTGATTCCGTCGGCGGCGGGTTTTCAGCCAACGGTGTCCGTTCCACCGGGGAAAACAATTTCTTGTTGAACGGTGTCGACAACAATGTAAACGTTATCGATTTCATCAACCAAACTTCCTTCGTCATCGGTCCCTCGGTGGAGGCCATCGGCGAAATGCAGATTCTCACCAATGGCTATAACGCCGAATACGGGCGGGCCGCGGGCGGAGTGCTAAACGTCAATCTGAAGTCGGGCACGAATCAGATACACGGTGCGCTCTTCGAGTTCCTTCAAAACACGGACTTGGATGCCAATCGGTGGGAGAACAATTTCGCCGGGGTCGAGCGTCCACCTGTAAAGCAAAATCAATTCGGCGGAGCCGCGGGCGGACCCATTATCAAAAACAAGCTATTCATTTTTGGCGATTACCAGGGAACTCGGATCAAGACCAGCGGCGGCGTCATCCAGAACCTGGGGTATGGCCAATTTGAAACCATCCCCACTCAGGCCATGGTCAGCGGCGATTTTTCAGGCTTGTTAGGAAAATCGATAGGGTCAGCTCCGGGTACCGGCACGAATATCCTGCAGAATGAGATTTTCGATCCCAACTCAACCAGTTGCGTTGGCGGCGTATGTACTCGCACGCCGTTTCCAGGCAACAAAATACCGGCCAGCATGCTGGATCCTGCAGCGGTCAAGATCGCGTCTCTGTACCCGGCCACGAATCAGCCTTTTGCGGGAGGGAATTTCCCCCAGAACGATTACTATGCATTGACTGCCGGCAGTCTGAACACCGACCAGGGCGATGGGCGCGTGGACTATCGAATCGACGATAAGAACAGCCTGTTCGGCAGCATCAGCTGGTCGAACACCGCGAAAGGCAGCGTGCCGCCGTTCCAGGGAGCCCTGGACGGCGCCAATTTCTACGGAGTTAGCGAGCAGGATCTGGGCCGAAACGCGCAGTTGGGTTACACGCGAATCTGGAATCCCACGATTATTTCGGAGACGCGCGTCGGCTTTAGCCGCCTGGTGACTGCGCGCACGCAAGCCAACGCCAGCACCGATGAGTTCAAAGCGAACGGAATCGGCGGCTACGACCCCACCTCTACCCTGAACGGTGGTCTCCCTCAGATAGGTTTGGGCCGGTACAGCCAGGTTGGCGCCAATGACTGGCTGCCGACCAAAGAGTACAGCAACGTTTGGGACTTTATCCAGAACGTCTCCATCAACAAGGGCGCCCACGCCATGAAGCTCGGCGCCGAGGTTCGCCCCATCCAGTTCCCCTTCTTCCAGGTGCCCTTCCCGCACGGTGAGATGAACTTCGCCCGGACCGAGACCGCATTTCCCTCGAACGCTACGAGTTCCGGGCAGAATGGAACGTTTAGCGCCAACACCGGCGACGAGTTCGCATCGTTCCTGCTAGGTGCTATCGACAACGGCCAGATCTCGACAACTAACTTCATTTCTTCCACACGGAAAGCCTACGCCTTCTACGGGCAGGACGATTGGAAAGTGACCCCCAAAATCACTCTCGAGCTCGGCATTCGTTACGAGTTGTGGTCGCCCATCGGCGAGCAGTTCTCAAGACAGTCCAACTTCGATATCAACAACCTGACCCTGTACATTCCCAAAGGACCGAACCAAAGCGCCCCGTTGCCGCCGAATTTCAATCAACCCTACACCTTCGGCGGTGTCACGTATCCGGCGCTTTTCCCGAACGTGCAGGTATCGCGCGGCCAGGTTTCCCAATACTTGATTCCGTGGGACAAGGGCGATGTCGGGCCCCGGATCGGAATTGCGTGGAACGTACTCGATAAGACCGTAGTCCGCGCTGCCTATGGCATCTTCTACGGCGGCGAGGAACAGCAGGGAGGCAATCCGAATCGCGGCGAATCGGCGCCGTTCAACGAGTCTCCACAACTGAACCGGCCACCGGGCGTGAGCAGCTTCCAGCCGAATCCATTCTTTGCCAACGGAGCCGCGATTGGCGGGATCAGTGTAGGCTATCCGCTGACGGTCTTCACCACCACGCCGGCTTCCTCCTTGCAGTTCCGCGAAGTTGCGAACGACTTCCGAAATCCGATGGTCCAGAAATGGAACTTTGCGATTCAGCGCGAATTGCCGGGACAAATGGCGCTGGAGGTTGGTTATCAGGGCAACCACTCCTCACACCAATTGTTGCAGCCGGACTTCAATACCTGTCCGAACTTTGCAACCACGAATCCCAATATCAACTGCGGCACACTCCGGCCCTATCCCGACATTGGCAGCATCTCGGGGACGGCGAGCTTTGGCTTCGGAAACTATGAAGCGCTGACGGCAAAACTGGAGAAGCGGCTTTCGCGCGGGCTGCAGTTTATTACCTCCTATACCTATGGACACGCATTGGCCGACAGCGGAACCACCCTGAGCGGGTCCAACGGTTTGTACACCCGCGATCCAGCCAACTTCGCCAGTTCCTATTCCAGCGCTTCCTGGGATATTCGTCACAGCTTCACGACAGGATTCACCTATCAAATTCCGTTCGGACGCGGCAAGGCGTACGGCGCCAATATGAACCGAGTAGCTGATTTCGTGGTGGGCGGCTGGCAGACCAACGGCATCCTGACTCTGCATACCGGACAGCCCTTCACGCTCCGCGCCAACGGCTGTCAGGGAATCTTCGGCGGGTGCTCACCCGATCTGGTGTCGGGGATGAATCCCGCTGCCGCACCGTCGGGCGGACGCACTCCCGCGGAATGGTTCAACACCGCGGCAGTCACTGCGCCAGGACCATTGTCGGAAGGGAATCTCGGCCTTCAGACCAACTATGGGCCCCCTACGCGCTCACTCGACTTCTCGCTCTTCAAAGACTTCCGCTTCACCGAACGCTGGATTCTGCAGTTCCGGGCGGAGAGTTTCAACATCGCCAATACGCCGCAGTTCAACGTTCCGGATAACACGCTGGGAGACGCGAACTTCGGCAAAGTCACCAGTACGTTTGCCGGAAGCGAGAGGCACGTACAGTTCGCTCTGCGGCTGCAGTTCTGACGCTTCGGACAGGCGCTCGGGTGCGCAACATAAATGTGGATTTGTTCCCGAATGTCCATTCCGAGCCGCGACCGGTAGGAAGCGCTACCAGCAGAGTAGAGCTTTGCGAAACTCGTTACGCTTCCTGCCGGTCGCGGCTCAGCTTGTCGCGGTCGAGATTCGGTCAGTCGGTGCCATTTGTCCGAAAAATCGTAACATTTAGATGGATGCTGACCGCGCTTCTTTTGCTGTTCGCCCCGCTGGCTCAGACCGCCGACGTCCATGAGCGCGCGGGTAGGGACTACGAAACAAGCGGACAACTGGGGCAGGCCGCCGCCGAATATGAGCGCGCCATCGAACTGAACCCTCGCGAGGAGCAATATTATTTTGAAGCGGCACACGCCTATTTGCTGCTACAGCGCTTCGATCCCGCAGCCAGGATTCTGGAGCGGGGATCGAAAACGTTCCCCAAGAGCGCGCAACTGGAGCTAGCTCTGGGTGTCGCATATTATGGTCAACGGCGCTTCGCGGAGGCGACTAGGGCATTCTTACGCACCATTGACCTGGTGCCGGAAGTTGAGCAGCCGTACGTCTTCCTAGGAAAGATGCTGGATCAAGCTGGCGATCGAATGCCGGAGGTGCTGCGACGATTCCAGAACTGGGCAGCCGAAAATCCCAATGATCCAAGAGCGCAGTTTGTATACGCGAAGGGTCTGATCGAGAGCGGCGGTGACGCGGTTCAGGCCGAGCGGCTGCTGCGGGTTTCCATCGCGCTCAAGGGCGATCAATGGGAGAGCCATTACGAACTGGGCGTCCTGCTGGAACAGCAGCGCAAGTATTCCGATGCGGCTCAGGAACTGGAGCGCAGCGTCGCCATCAATCCGAACCAGGCGGATGTTCATTATCACCTCTCGCGCGTGTACGATCGTCTCGGCAAGACCGATAAGGCCGCCGAAGAGCGCGGATTGCACGAACGGCTGACAGCCTCGAGCGAGGTAAAATAACGTGAAGGGCCTGGCGATGAATCGGCGGTTGTTCCTAGCGTCAGCGGCCGCTGCGGCGTTGCGCGGCGATACGAAATTGCTGCTCCCGAGCGACCAGGCGGATGAATACAATTTCCGCCTGATGTGGTACAACCCAGTCGCGCCCATCGATCCGGCTACCTACCGGCTTCAGGTCAAGGGACTGGTGGACAAGCCTCTGAGCTTCTCCATCGCGGAGCTGCGCCGGCTGCCGCACGATTCGCAGAATTCGCGGCTCAGGTGCGTGCAAGGTTGGTCGGCCCGGACGGATTGGGGCGGGTTCCGCTTCGGCCATTTGCTGGAAGCGGCGAAACCGCGTAAGACCGCGAAGACTGTGCGCGTGGAGTGCGCCGACAAATGGTACGAGTATTTCGCCATCGAGGATCTGCTTGCCCCGCGTGTTCTGTTCGCCATGGACATGCACGGGCAGCCGCTCGCCGGTCGTCACGGCGCGCCTTTGCGCATCATTGATCCCGCACGCTATGGCTACAAGTCGACGAAGCTCGTGACGTCCATCGAGTTCGTCGAAAGTGGCAAGGGTAGCATGGCCTGCGATATCGCTTCGTATTATTCGCCGACCGGTGAGATTCAGCCAGGCTACGACACGCCACTCGATCTTGGCGGCAAGACCAAGCGCAAGATCCATGGCGGCGAGATCACGGAGTACTGATGCCACTCGGCCTTACCAAACGGGCGTTCCTTCGATTGGCGGGGCTCTCCATCGCGCCGAAGGTGCTACCTTCCTGGCTCGCCCCGGCGCTCTTGCGCGCAGATACAGTGGGCCAGCGTGCGGGAAGCCGCGTCATTATTGTTACTTTCGGGGGCGGCGTCCGCTATTCGGAAACCTTCGCCCCTGAAGGATTGCGCAATATCCCACGCCTGGCTGTAATGCGCCCGCAAGGATACTTTTTTAGCTCCTGCAGCAATCAAGGCGTGCTCTCGCATTTCAATTCCACCGCCAGCATCCTGACCGGCAACTGGCAGCGCGTCGACGATTTTGGATTTCAGCCTCCCTCCGGCCCCACGCTCTTCGAGTACTACCGAAAGACCGCGAAGGCCAGCGCCATGGATGCCTGGATCATCGCCACCAACAAGAGCTTCGCGAACATGGGCGCCAGCGGAGACCGCATGTGGGGCTCGCCGTACGGCGCCAATGTCGCTCTGCCGAAACAACTCCTTATCGACGCGGTTAAGGAGGTAATGCGGAAGAGGCCGGGTGAGGGCGTCGCGAATCGGGAGAATGTTCTGCACCAACTAGAGGGCATTCTCAGTGAAGGTTATGAGGGTGTTGGCTGGACCATATTCAAAGGCGGGCGCGATCTCGATCAGCACGTGCGGGAGACCCTGACGCACGCTCTCATCGATTACATCAATGGTCCTGAAACGCCTGCATCGGGCGATGAGTTGACGTTCTTCGTCGCGCGCGAAGTGATGCGCGAATTTGCGCCTCGTTTGATGCTGGTGAACTTTTGGGACATGGACGTGGCACATTGGGGCTCCTACTCGCTCTACCTGCAGGCCGTAACTCGTACAGACCGGCTCACCGGAATGCTGTGGGACGAAGTACAGTCGAACCCGCTCTACAAAGACAACACCACCGTGCTGGTTCTCCCGGAACTTGGCCGGGACGGCGACATGAATGCCGCCAATGGATTCCTGAACCATCGCAGCGGCGATGCCTCCTGCCGCAACATGTGGATGCTTGCGATGGGCCACGGTATCCGGGCCGGTGAGACGGACAGGCCCGTGCATCATATAGATGTCGCGGCCACCGCGGCGGAATTGCTGGGCGTCAAAACGGAGGGCTTGGCCGGCCAGCCTGCGCGCGAGATTCTATAATGGCAACGGCTGCTCCCAAGTTGTCTCCGGCCCTCGACGCAATGGTGGAACGAGGGCTCTTCAACCGGCTCCCCGTCACGTTTTCGACATTCTTCTACGATCAAATTCAGGAATGGGAGCTGCTGTTCCCGGCAGAAAGAAACTACTACGAGCGCCTGTTCGGTTTTTTGGACCGGTCCGGCCCAGGCGCGGTGGACCGGCTGTTTGCCGGCGTCCGCGAGGCCGAAAGCAAACTCGGTGTTACGGATGCGAATTGGCCGAAGCGTACTTTCACGCTGCAGCAAGTGGATTTTCTGAATCGCTCGCCGCATTATCCGGAATGGCGTAAGGTGATCGCCGATGTTTTCTCACAATTGGATCCTGTGCTGGATGCGGAGGTGTCCAGGCACGGGCGGCCACGCCTTGTCATCGTGCTTTCTCCGTCAGATATGCCGGTGGGACCGGATCGGCAGTGGGCGCGTATTTCGAAGCACGGCCAGCGGGTCGCGATTGACACGCCGCAGGATCTTGCCGACTACTTGCCGCTGCTTTTGAGCGGCAAACCGCTGTCGGCGCACGCGCCTCCGCTCGCGGAATTGTTGGCGGCGCACCCAGGCCATCCGCCTTACAGCGCATGGTGCGTGGAAACTCAAGACCGGCTGGCTACCATGTCTTCGCACCCCGGCGTGGTCCGGATGAGTTATCAACGGCTGGCCAACTATCGGGCACGCCTGATGAAGGAAGTACAGCAGCTGGTGGATTCCGGGCAGATTCGCGGCCCGCGGGAACTCGGTGCGCGCCTCAAGCAATTGAAGATCGGAGTGGATGAGAGCGAGCTGGTTCAGGACGCCATCCTGGCAGAGTTTGCGCGCGCCACGCTTCTGAGCGGCAACGGCACGCTGTTAATCAACAATACGTTCGTCGAATGGGCCTCCATACAAGCAATCCGGCGGGCACGCCCCGTGCTGGCCGTAATCTCCTACGGCATCCGCAACAAGGTGAAGCCGTTCTCGAGTCTGCTCATTTACGCTGACCAGGACACTTCCACGCCCATTCCGACACAGGGCGATATGCTGGGCTCGTATGTGGATCTCGAGATCTTCCACCAGTACATCTGGCAGGAGTTCTCGAAATATGCCGAATACCGCGGAAACACAGCCTTCTTGTTCGTAGCGGAGGGAACCGATGAAATGCTGGCAATCGGTCCGCCCGATTTTCCGCTGCTGAGCGCCACCACGCCACAACATCTGGATGGTGTTTTCGCGATTCTGAAAGAATGGCTCGCTCTGTGAGTCTGAATCGCCGCCAATTCCTGGCCGCCTGTTCCTGTGCCGCTCTTGCCCGCCATGCCAGTGGAGCTGCGCGCATGCCGTACGAGACGCTGCGCGAATTCCTGGAACCCGGCAAAGATGCCTTTCCCGAAGAGAAAGTCGCGATGGAGCTGGCCCGCCGCCTTCGTGCGGCGCGCCCAGGCCGCTATTACCCGCTGCCCGGGAACCAGGTGCGATTTGAAATTGCGGCGAAGACAAAAGATGGCGGCCTGGAATATCGCACTGGTTATTACAAGATGAACTGGCCGGCCGGCGACACCACCATCGCGGGAGTGATGGACGAACGCGTGGTCACGGCCAAGGAGCCGCTGTTCCGCGACATCACCGCGAACGTGTTTGGCGGCGAGCCATCTTTCCGCGATCAACTCACGCGCGGCATTCCGTACTGGCGCGCTCGTCTGGACCCGGCCAGCGGGATCGATGTTTATGGGATCACGGGCATCGCGGTGGGCGATATCGACAACGATGGCGTGGACGAAATCTATGTGTGCCAGCCCGGCGGCCTGCCCAATCGGCTTTACAAGTTTCGCGACCGCAAGATGTTGGACATCACAGCCGAGGCCGGCGTTGGTTTTCTCGACGACACGCCTTCGGCGCTCTTTCTGGACCTTCGCAACATCGGACGCCAGGACCTGGTGCTGATGTTCCCCAACGGCCCGGTACTGATGCTGAACGACGGCCAAGGACGATTTGCGGCGCGCACCGATGCTTTTCGATTTGCGCGTCCTCCGCAAGGCACGTTCACGGGCATGGCGGCCGCGGACTACGATCGCGATGGCGCGGTGGACCTCTATCTGTGTACATACATCTACTTCCAGAGCGAAGCACAATACCGCTATCCCGCTCCTTACCACGACGCGCAGAACGGGCCTCCAAACTTTTTGTTTCGCAATCGGCTGCAGCCGGATGGCTCCGGAGCCTTCGAGGACGTTACGGAATCCAGCGGCATCGACCAAAACAATAATCGCTTCAGCTTCGCAGCGGCCTGGTGCGACTATGATCAAAGCGGTTGGCCGAGCCTCTACGTGGCGAACGATTTCGGCCGCAAAAACCTCTATCAGAACCGTCAAGGCAAGTTTCGCGATGTCGCCGCGGAGGCCGGCGTGGAAGATCTGGGCCCCGGCATGAGCGCTTCCTGGTTCGACTACGACGGCGATGGCCAGTTCGATCTGTACGTGTCCAACATGTGGAGCGACGTCGGGAAACGCGTTACGTCGTCGAAGGGTTTCCAGCCCGCGCAGCACAGCGCCGCGCTATCCGATGCCTACCGCAGGCACACCAAAGGCAATTCCCTGTATCGCAATCTGGGCAACGGCCGATTCGAAGAAGCCGGCGCGAGAGAAGCGGTGGAGATGGGCCGCTGGGCCTGGGCTTCCGGCGGCCACGATTTCGATAATGACGGGTGGCCCGAGATCTTCATTGCCTGCGGCATGCTGGCGAACAAGGGACCCGAGGATGCCATGGGATTCTTCTGGCGCCAAGTGGTTGCGAACGCGCCGGTGGACGCCCGCCCGGCGGAGGCGTATGAGAACGGCTGGAATGCCATCAATCAGTACATTCGTGAAGATTGTTGCTGGAGCGCGCCGGAGCCAAATGTATTCTACGTCCGCCGCGATGGCCGTTATGTCGACCACTCCGGAGTGAGCGGCCTCGATCTGGCCGAAGATAGTCGCGCGTACGCGGTGACGGATCTTGATGGCGACGGGAACCTCGACTTGGTGCTGAAGAATCGCCTGGGCCCGCAGGTCAGGGTATTTCAGAACCAATGTGCCGGTGGACGCAATTCCATCGTATTCTCGCTACGCGGCCGCAAATCGAATCGCGATGCCATCGGCGCCATTGTCGAGGTAGACGGCCAGGTGAAATTCGTTCAGGCCGGGTCCGGGTTTCTCTCGCAGCACACCAAGAAACTACACTTCGGACTGGGCGAAGCTTCGGTTGCCAAACACGTTCGGCTTCGCTGGCCTTCGGGAACCGAACAGGTCTTCGAATCGATGGCGGCCGGGCACGTGCATTCGATTGAGGAAGAGTCGGACCAGGTGGTAGCGCGGCCCTTCCAGCCCCGGCATCGCTTCGCGGATGCGGCGCCTATCTTGGTGGACAATGAACCCCGCTTGCACACCACCGGGTTCCTGGAGCCGGTTCCGTTGCCGATACCGGGGCAGGCGCCAGGGCTGCTGGTTGTGAGACCCCAAGACTCGGACTCCGAGATCTGGGCCATCTTTCGGCGCTACTTGTTCGACTACCGAACCGATTTCACCACACCGATGCTGCTGCTGATCGGTTCGGACGGGAAGGCGCGGAAGATTTATGCCGGCATGCCCGGCCCAGCGCAACTTCAGGCGGATCGGGTGGCGCCCGGCGCACCTGCGCTGCCGTTTCCCGGCGATTATCTGGCTGCCACTCCCCGGCGCGACTACTTCAAAATGGGTGCGGCGTTTTTTGGGGCCGGCTATCCGGACTGCGCGCTTCCTTATTTAGAAGAGGTGATGCGACGGTCACCTAGCGAACGGGCGCTCACTGCCATCGCGCAGATCCATCTGGACGCAGGCCGTTTGGACGACGCCCGATCCACGGCTCACCGGATGCTCGCCGTACCGCCGCAATCGTCCTCAGCCGCCGACAGTTTGGGCGTGAGATTCGCCGACAAAGGGCTGCACTCGGAGGCTCGCGATTTGTTCGAGCGAGCTATATCTCTTCAGCGCGACAATACGTCGGCGATCAACAACCTTGGCGTGCTCTATATAAAAATGGGGCAGGTCGCGGATGCTGTGGCCGCGTTCCGCTACGGCATCCGCATAGCGCCCGATGACGATATGCTGTATCTCAACCTGGGCCGCATCTACGTTCAGAACGGCGAGCGCGATAAAGCTCGTGCCCTGATGAAGGAATGGCTGGATCGCAGCCCCAACAATCAGGCTGCGCTGCGCGCGATGAAAGAGTTGGATTCGCGGTAACGCGTTGATCTACCGCTTCACGCTTTCCGAGATCAATCGCGCGCGTTCCTCCTGGGTCCATGCGAAGATCGCATCGATGTCGGCGGGCGACAGCACTGCGCTCGGATGGATCCAGGTATAAGCCGGCAGCGGCATCCCGCCGTCTTCAACCTGATTGGCTATCTCCGAAAGGCATCTTTCGCGGCGAATCAGCGAGTACTGGTTCCAGCGTGACAAATTCAAATGCTCTCTACCTTGCTTGACGTCGCTTTCAATCATCCAGGAGATCGGGGCGACGTAACTGTACCAGGGAAACCGGGTGGCTTCCGAGTGGCAATCACGGCACGAGCGCTCGATGGCTGCGCGCACAGCCGCTGGTACGTGAGCCCCTTCCAGCAAGGGTGCGCCGGTTTTTTCGGAAGCGTGGGGACTGGTCAGGATCGACGCGATGCCTGCCAACGCGATCACCGCAAGCGGGATTTTGCGAATCAGTGGTTTCAAAGCCGGAACTATCCATTGTAGAGCGTGGTGTTGGTACAATACGTTGGCCGGGAGGACTTGCGGTCAACGTGTTTCCCCGTGCGTTTTTGTCGGGCACAATTAACGCAAGAAAAGGGAATTTAGGTACCAAAAGGGCGATTGTGGGGGTGGGCAAACTGGGTGGGCTATCTTCGCGAGTTGACTCGTCGTCACCGAACATGCTGAGAGCAATTCCAGGGCCGCGTTCGGTTACCGCTTGCGGAATTCTTCGCAAAATCGATGAAACGTTCTTTACTCTACCGACACTATGGAAGCGATAGGCATCCCAGCGCTGTTAGGGTGTCCCCTCGGAGGCTCTTGGTCGTGGCGAGTGTATTTCCTGTGATGGAATCCGACGATGACCTCAAGCGGTTATTCGGGGAAATGGGGTTTGTGACCACATCGGACCACGTCCTGCCGATTCTGCGGCGAGCGAGCAGAGCGGCAGCGGTCAGTGACGTGACCGTCCTTCTCGACGGGGAAACCGGCACCGGCAAACAGGTGCTTGCACGAGCGATCCACAACCTGGATCAGAAGCGAAGAAACTTTCCTTTTATCACCGCGCATTGCAGCACCATCAGCGAATCCATAGCGGAAAGCGAATTGTTCGGCCATCGCCGCGGTGCATTTACAGGCGCGTCTGCAGACCGACCTGGGCTTTTTCAGGCGGCGCATCGTGGAACTCTGTTTCTGGATGATGTAAACGATCTGCCTATGGCAGTCCAACCGAAGTTGCTGGACGTGATCCAGCGAGGCGTTTTGCGGCCCGTTGGATCTGACAAGGAAACGCCCGTTGACATCAGGATCATCGCGGCATGCAACCAGCCGCTAGCCCCTTTGGTTTCACAAAACCGGTTTCGTGCGGATCTCTATCACCGGTTGAACGTCATCTGTTTGCGATTGCCTCCGCTTCGGGAACGACCGCACGACCTGGAGTCGCTGGTCTTGTCCTTTGCACTACGCTACAGCCGCGTTTACGACCCAATCGTCGCGGTCGGGTCTGACCTGATTCGATTCCTGCAGTCACAAGTTTTCGAAGGCAATGTGCGGGAACTTGAGAATTGTGTGCTGCGGATGCTTTTCCAAAAGCGATCCGGCAATTCCCTCGATCTTGCCGATTGGGTCGGCGCAGCCGATGCGCAACCCGCGGCGGGGAGGGATTTGATGTTGGAGGCAGGCGAACGGCTTTGGGAGATCATCTGCATACGCGGGCTGCCCTACGCGAGCGCCATCCAGCAGCTCGAAAAGCAGATCATCCAGCTCGCCCTCCGAGACGGCCGCGCCACCAGGCGCGATGTCGCCAAACGGCTACAAACAAGTGAGCGGACGCTGTATCACAAGATGCGCGCGCATCGCGTGATCTGACTGCCAACTTTGGCAGTAAACTTCCGATTCTCTGCAGTGGCCTTCTAATCGAACAACATAGCCCGGGTTTTCGCTTTAAGGTAGTCACACCGCTCTGCAAATGTCTTCAGTCCCCCGGATTTGAGCCTCACCCGTGAAAAACAAATAAGCTCTTTCGCTTCACCGGATAGCAGGACCGGCGCACGAACTCAAAGTTTGGGTTTTCGCGTGCACTCTTCAAGAACTGAATCACGGCGAGGGTTTACGCAAAAAGGAAGGCACGTAAGGTTTCATCTCGCCGACGTTTTTCTTCCGAACGCCGCGGATCTCCTTGAGGTCTTTGGCGAGGAAGAGGAGCTCGAAGGGACTGTGGTGGATTTTTCGGATTCGGGGAGCACACGCAACACGTTCGCGGTAGTTGAAGTCATTGTGAAGCAAACCGTCATCGTTCCGGTCGAGAAGTTGAGGTTGGCGGAAGTGGATGAAATAGATCGAATTCAATAAATCAGAGAGGACAGCGAGCACGACTATGGGAGCACCACCAAATATATTAACCCCCGGCGCACAACCGGCAAGCGGACATTCTGCGCCATCGAGCGGCGGAGCGCAGCAGCAGCAACAAGGCAGCGGTTCTTCTGGCAGCTCGTCGGCGAGCGACGACAGCAGCAAGTCGTTGCACCAGAAGGGACGAGGCAAGATTCCGTGGAGCAAAGAGGTATGGGACCGCATCGACCAGGCTGTGGAAATGGAAGTGAAGAGGACGCGCGTTGGGGCACGATTCCTTCCCAAGAGACCCGTTCCACCGAAGACCACCAGCGTTCCCACAGACGCCTACACGACCATAACTCCCGACGGCGGAACGCCGGTTCTCACGGTAGATGAAGGCGCCACCCTTCGGCTAAATGAATACTACGTTGAGTTCGAGCTGACGCCGCAGCAGGTCGATCAAGAGGAAGGCGATTTCAAGTCCCTTGGCCATAGCACGGCGGTGACGCTCGCGACCAAAGCAGCGAACACGCTTGCGCAAGCCGAGGACCTAGTCATCTTCCAGGGCAGTAACGCGCTGAGCGCGGTAGCCGGTGTCGGCTCCAGCCTTTTTACAGGCAATCTGGTTCTCATGCTCAACCCGACCGGTTTGACAGACACAGGCTTACTCGCCTTCCCAGCGGGAACCGCTGCGCCGGCGGGAGGGGTTACGAACATCGTGCCCGTAGCCGAATTGGGTGGGCCTCCCGGAGTCGTGTGGGGTCCGAATACATTTGAGGCCGTCGCGCAAGGGTACGCGCAATTGCAAGGCGCGGGGCATTACGGGCCATATGCGCTCGTACTCGAGACCATCCCCTACGCGGACACGTTCGCTCCGCTGCCTGCGACGCTGACTTTGACCGCGGATCGAATCAAGCCCCTCATGACGGCGGGATTCTTCGGCACCGGCACAATTCCACCGAATCCTCCGCCTGCGCCCGCGCGGCCACCGGTAGGCAAGCCGCCGTTCTTTGGCGTGATGGTCTCACTCGGAGGAAATTCGATGGATTTGGTTTTCGGATTGGAGCCCCTTGCCGCGTTCATGCAGGAGGATACAAACGGCAACTTCCGTTTCCGAGTACTGGAGCGCTTCGCGCTACGCCTGAAGGATCCGACCGCTGTCGTGATTCTCCAGTTCAACTGACGATCGTCTCAAGAAAGGAAGCCGGGGATCGACCATGGCAGTTCCCGAAAAACTCCCTGAATTGATGGCCGCGACGGTGGCGCATCCTATTGCTGCGCATGTTCCGGCAGCAGCGCCTCCGGTGGCCCCTCCGCCGATAGCGTCTCCGCCGATGGTCGCGATGCATCCAGTCGCGACCTCGCTGGCCGAAGTGGCAGCCCACCTCGCACCGACTCCGTTGGTGCCTACACCTAAGCCGCCCTTCGTGCCGTTGATCCGGCGAATCAACCTGCGGCGAACCCCGGCTACTTTAGATCCTCTCGGCGCGGCGGCGGCAGGACAGGAAACGGCACTTCAACCCTTTCGCATAGCGGCTACGACGAAGATGTTCGGAGGCCTGCAACTAATCCGGCAGCATGCCGCCCAAATCCAGCAAGAGCTGGCGAAGCCGAAACTGCCCCCTCATCTTATCGGAGTGCTGCAGCAGCCGGACGGGAGCGCAGCCGCGCGAGTGCAAGTCGAATTCGATCCTAAGAGCGTGGGCGCAACCGGCCCCGTGCTCATCACACTCACGCCCGACAATGGGCACTTCACCTTCGAGATGCCCTCTGGCGCCACGATTCCGGACGCCGGCCTAACCCTGACGGTTCACGGCGCGAACGGCAACACGACTGTCAGTGTTCTAGCCACGCAGATCGCGTCCAACGGAATCATCGGCGTATTGACTCTTTCCATGACGCTAGTTCCGCTTCCGGTGAGTATCGTCGCGGCTTTGCTAGCGCTGACTCCCGTAGGTTCACCGCCCGCGCTCCCCGCTTCGCCTCCGCCGTCCAAAAAGAAACATTCAGTGACCATTGGGGAGCAGGGTAGCCCATGCGTCCAGTCGTTTGCGATGAGTGAAAAGACGGATCGCTTTCCCTGGGGCTTGTTTTTTCGGATCGTTGAACCGCAAATGAGCATCGTCAGCCATACCGAACAAATCCAGTTTGGCCAAAGGTTCACCTGGAGGCCGATTTACTCGACCGAAGCGAACGTCATCGACATCACCAAGACGACGGTGGTGGACCGCGTACCAATCGATCAACCGCTTTCGATCGACGGGTTCCGCGAACAGATTGCAGGCATCGACAGCACCGGGACGTTCACAGAAGATGAGACCGTGCCCATGGCTGCCTCGCTCGGCTTAGGCTACCTCTTGCGCTTGTCGCAGCAATGGAGTTTTCAAGGGCTTGGGCTCGGCGATCTGGTGTATTCCCTTCCGCTCGCGCCCGGAGAGCAACAGCAGGTGGCAATTTTCGAGCGCAAGGACTCGACCTCCGTCCAAGAGGCCGAATCTTTCTCGCAGGCAGAGGCGATGACACAGAGTGCCACTGCGGACACCTCGACGCAGGCGACGTTTAGTTCCGCATTCAACGAGATGGTGAACGGGAACAGCAATTTTTCAACCGATAGCACAACAACCAGTAGCGGCAATAGTTACGGCGGCGGAGGAGGATTGAGCTTTTCGCTCGGACCGATAGCTATCGGCGGGGGCGCGAGCGCTTCGAGCGCCAATTCCACGGCAACACAGAACGCATCCGGGAACGCGAATTCGTCGTTATCGGGATCGCGCGACACCACCCAAATGGCCGCGCAGGCGACACACTCCAGCGCCGAGAATCAGGCCGCGGCGCGCGTGAACGCGAACCGAACCGGTATGCGCATGGCTACCGCCAGCGAAAACATGGGCGTCACAACCAAGACGATCACCAATCACAATCACACCCACGCGCTCACCATGCAGTATTGGCAAGTGCTGCGAATGTACGACGTCAGCACAGCCGTGGAAGGCGTGACGCTGGTCTGCCTGATTCCCATGCAAATCGTCCGCTTCATGCCACCCGGGCAACCTGCGACACTGAGCGACCCATCTGCGGTCGACTCTCATGGCAAGGTGATGGCGCGCTACGAAAACATTTTGCGCCATATGGACATTCTCCAGGCGGTTGTGCCGCGTAAGTATCAGCACGGGCTTGCGCTGCTGGCCCAGTTTGCGGCCGACCCGACCACGGTCGTCGATCCGTCGGGCGGCAGCGCGGAAACCGTGATTACTTTCAAGATTCAGGGAACGTTCCTTTTCTGCGAAAAAATCTCCGTCGTAGCGCTGACGAAGCGCAATACTCGCGTGGGGCCTGTTCAGCTCGGGCCGTCGACAGCGGGGCAGCCAACGCCGATCCCAGCGGACACGCTCATGACCCGCGACGAAGTAATCGCGTGGTTGAGTAACGAACGAGTCAATACCATCACCACGCTGCAAGGAAGCTTGGCGCTGCCCGCCTCCATGAATCGCGCCGACGTCATCGGATTCGAAATCAGCCGCCAGTTCACAACCGTTCGTTACACCTTGACCTCCGCCGCCAAGCAAGCCGCGGAGCAAGCTTTGTCCCAAGAATTGCACGGACAGCCACCTTCGGAAAATGTCTTTCAAATGATCGCTGGCTTGGCCCCGCGTCCAACCATCACTCTAGGGCCCGGCGATCTGGAGCCGGTCGTGGGAGGGCCCACCGTGAGCACTTTCTACGCCGCCGTGGAGAATTTCAATAATGCTTCCCACACCGACATTCCTTCGCCCCAGGAAACCTATGTGAACGATCAGCTCGCCGGCATCGTGCTTTCGCCGCAGCCTTATCCGGTTCCCGCGGTCCAACTAGCGCCCGTGCTCCGTTACCAAGATGTCCTGGAGATTGAAAAAGCCGCGCAGCACATCGTGCGCAATACCACTCGCTACTCGAGGATTCTGTGGACCTCGATGACGCCGGAGGAAAGCGCCATTCTTCTGGACGGCTACACGATCGGCGTGCCACCTGGCGGATTGAGCGATGCCAGCCAGATGATCCCCCTGCTCAATTGCGTGCAAAACACGATTCTCGGCACGTTTGGGAATTCACTGATCATACCATTCAACATTCCGCAAGATTTGGCGGATGAAATGAACATCAATCCCGCCGCGCTGCAGCAGTCGCTGCTAGCGTACCAGCAGGAAGCTTTCGTTTCGCCGCACTCCACCGTCGGGTTGCCGACGCGAGGCGTGCTGGGTGAAGCAGTGCTCGGCAGTTGCCCCTCCGCCGAGAAGATCGACCTGACGCGCTTCTGGAATTGGCAGGACGCGCCTGGAGATCAGGCGCCCGGCATCGGCATGGTCCAGTTGCCGACCACGACGCCACCGCTCACCACCGGGGTCACCGCGCCAAATTCACTGACGAATCTGCCGCCGCTGATCAACAATCTCATCACCGCGCCGCAGCCTAATATGGGATTGCTACAAGCCATGGGCCAGCAGGCCGCCAGCCAGCAGGACTTCAGCCCGAACTTCACGGGTCAACAGCAACTCGCGAGCCTCGTGCAGAACGCTCAGACGCAATCCAACGCGGCGAGGTCCGACGCGCTGAAGACTTCGCAAGCCGTCACCACGCAGGCAATGAACAGCGTCGCCAGCCTGGTGAATGCCGCGATCCAAATGGCGAAGACGAACACGCCGACGAAGACCCCAACGCAAACGCCGTCGACAACGCCATCTCAAAAGGGGTCGACTCCAACCCCCACGCCGACTCCCACCCCGGCGCCGGCATCGGGTGGTTCGCCGACCAATATGATCGCCAGCGCGCTCGGCGGTGGCGGAGGTGGTGACGCCGCGGGTGCGATCGGGGGCGGCGACGCGGCTGGGGCGGTCGGGGGCGGTGACGCCGCGGCTGCGATCGGAGGCGGCGACGCTGCCGATCTAGGCGCACTGGCGCTGCTCGCTTAGCAGGAACAGATGGAAAAGAAAGACGAAAGAAGGAGCCTATGTCCGCCGGACCAACAATAACTTCCATCTCTCCGAGCTCTGGCACGCCCAGCGGCGGGACGAAAGTGTCTATCGCCGGCTCGGGTTTGAGCACAGCCACGGATGTGCAATTCGGTAACGTTTCCGCCAAGAGTAGTTTGGCAATCACCAGCGATAGCTTAATTTCGGTCGTCACCCCTGGAGGCGGTGTCATTTCAAATGTCACCCTCACTGTGGTTACTCCACAGGGAAACGCCACATGGGACGAGGGGTTCTTTTACGATGCTTCAATCACAGCCGTTTCTCCGGCATCGGGATCCGTCGCGGGTGGACAGCAACTCACACTCACAGGCTACGGCTTCCTCGAAGTTTTCGGAGTGAATTTCGACGACACGCCCGGCGTCGACTTCAGCACGCAAAGCGACACCCATGCGACAGTTACCACGCCGCCTGCCTCTTCGACGGGCAGCGTCGCGCTGTCACTTATGGATTTATTCGGCAACCCTATCGAAATCGAGTTCGCCGATTTCACCTATGTCCCGGCGGCGTCGCCCACCCCAACACCGTCGCCTTCGCCGACACCGTCCCCATCGCCAACACCTTCACCCTCACCGTCGCCCACGCTAACACCGTCGCCCACTTCAACGCCAACAGCTACGACCACTCCCACACCGACTCCGACGCCAACTCCGACACCCACTCCATCCCCGACCGCTACACCGATGCCGACTCCATCGCCGGTGCCAAGCCCGACTCCGACAGCATCACCAAGCCCGACCCCCAGCCCCATTCCCACCACTCCGGTTCCCGGAAACTTTATCCCCGGCGGGACGATGATCGTTCCCGGCGGGCAAACCGGACTTGGGACTTCGGCGGGCACCGGTGTCGGCTTTGGCGTCGGGACCCTGATGGCAGGCGGAGGCGGCAGCGCGCCGCCCAGTAATCTGCCGTATTACACAGATCCCGGTATCACTGCAGCGCTCGTCCAAACGCTGATCGGCTTAGTGCAAAACGCCTCTTCCCCCGACGCGATCGAGGCCCAGAACATCATTCTGCGCCGCATGGCGCTTGAGGGCGATGTAGTCGGTTCGCGGATTCCCCCGCCCAGAAATATTTCCGAAATCGGCGGCTATCTGAACCTGCTCACAACTTTGAAAGAGAACACGATGCGCGAACAGACACTGGCAGGTATTCTGGGCGTCGCCGGACCAACTCAGGCGCTAGGTTGGATCAGCAATGTGCAACCGCTTTCCATGGTGGCCGTGCCGAACGACAGGCCAGCCGTGGCAGCCCAACCGAGCTTTCCCCTCAGCGTACTGGTGCGAAGCGATTTTGTTGCGGCGCTACAAAGCGCCCTCAAGGTGTTGCACAGCTACGGCGCGACGCTTCCCATGGTCAGTCCGCCAGCGATCCAGTTGCCCCCTGGCGGCACTGGCGCCAGGATACCAGGCAACATGATGACGATGATGTACCTCGGCCGTTCAATCATGATTGCGCCCAGTGCGGGCCTGATCAATCCGGCGTCGGATCCAATCCTGTTGATTCCACCCAGTGGCAGCATGACTGATTACGCTCTCGCGTCCCAGGTGCTTAATCCCGGCACGTACACCGTTCCACCCATGGATTTCCAGGCCGTGGAATGCACACCTACATTGCAGCAGATCGTTCAAGTTAACCAGGTTTCGGTCGTTCCCATCGCGCCGATCCTGGCAGCCGCTGGATTTTACTCGGCGTCGCCGTTCCCGGCGCCCCCGAACAGCAACTCCACGATGTGGGCGATGCTCACAAACGTAACTGGACTGGTTGCGGCCCAGACGACTCTCGGCCAGGAACTTTCGCTGGTCTACCGGCAGGATCAGATCGCCGCTTCGGCATTCGCCGCGATGCTCACCTGGACCTGGAACGGCACAACGTTCGCTGCTTAGGCGTTTATGATGGAAAACGTTCGGAACAAGCTCGTGCTAACCCGGTGGCTGGGCCGCTTTGGAAACCGTCTGTTCACGTACGCGTTTGCCAACCATATCGCCTCCAAGTTCGGATTGGCGATTTACTCGCCTTCGGAGTGGGAAGGGTCCCGGTTGTTCCGAAACGCCGCGAAGTGGCGCGTGATCACCAACGATCTTCTACGCTTGAAAGTAAATCAATGCCTTACCGAACTCGATACGATCGATTACCGCCGCGGGGCCATCGACGAATATAACCGCGAATCGGGCGACGATTTGAGGATGGCGGACCTTGAGGAATCTTCCGAATACGGCTCCTCGAACGTGGCGTTCGAAGCGTTGTGCTGCTGGGAACCGTGGATCTTTGCGAAATACACGCGCCAGGAACTGCTTTCGTGCTTCGAATTCAGCGATGAAGTCAAGGCGTCGGGAGTTTATCGCTTCTATGAATCGATTCAAGGCACATACGACGTAGCGCACGTGCGGCGCGGCGATATCACGTATCGGACGGATTCATCCGGATATTCAGTTATTTCACTGGATTCGTACATGCGGGCGTTCGAGAAGTTCGACTGCGATTCGGACCTGGTGGTGTTCGTCTCAGACGATGACTCACTGCGCACCCCTGTGCTCGATTTCCGTGACGCGCCTAGGGACAACAATTGGAGCTACCCAACCGGCCAAGAACTGATGCCGGACGTGTTCTATCCCTTCTTCCAGGATTTCCTCAAAATGATCTTCGCGCGCCGCTTGTTCCGCGCCAATTCTTCCTTTTCGTGGTGGGCGGCGTTTCTGGCAAAGGGACAGGTTTATTCACCCGTACTGTGTGACCGGACCGACTATCCCACGGAGCACCACGAAATCCAGTGCGAGTTTGAAGAGGGGAACGAGCCGCACTGGTTCGTTCTAAAAGGAGAACAATGCGATCGCATCGTGATTCGCGATGCCGCGTCGTGTGTTAAGATCCACGGTCGATGCGCTGCGTAAGTTGACCCAAAACCCGAAAACGGGTCAGGTGTGCCAATCGTAGATTGTCTCAACCGAGCATAGTGCCAGCCCTTCGGGATGGGGTGGCGACATAAAAATGGAAAGCATGTAGGAACGTACGAAAAACCGAGCCGCGACCGGC